>Ga0163144_10005770_pt1 | contig 27518 bp, 24 predicted proteins | sample OliLak19BULKMAT1_FD_123175 | JGI IMG/M metagenome (GOLD analysis project Ga0163144, IMG submission 123175) | Freshwater microbial mat bacterial communities from Lake Vanda, McMurdo Dry Valleys, Antarctica - Oligotrophic Lake LV.19.BULKMAT1 | ecosystem: Environmental > Aquatic > Freshwater >... | reverse complement strand
TGAGGGAAATTCCGACCGCTCAGGCCGGCTGGAGGAAGATCGGAATATCATTCAGTCTTCGGTTTGATGAATTCACGAATTCCTTGGAGGATTTACGGTCCATTACCGATAATGAGGTGTTCAGACTGCGTCGCCGCAGTACTTGGAAGATCCGATGCCGCGTCCGGTCCGGTTGTTGACCTTCGGTCATTCGTACTGCGTCGGTGTCAATCGCGCCCTTGCCCATGCCATGACGGCTATTGGTGGGCGGCACTGGCACGTCGAAGCAGCTGCACCGCGCTATTTCGCCAATCGCGGCGACCTCCGTCCTTCGATCCTTCAGGTCGATCCGACCGAACCGACGCCCGTTACCGCACTGAGCGCGTACAACACCGGCCGCGTCCACCTGTTCCTGTATGGAAAGATGCTCAAGACGCTGCTGGCTCAGGACTGGGATCTCGTGCATTGCTGGGAAGAGCCGTACGTGTTCGCCGGTGCCGAAGCCGCCCGCTGGACTCCGAAGACGACCGCCTTCGTCTTCCGCACCGCACAATCGCTCGACAAGCGTTATCCCCCGCCGTTCAACTTTCTCGAACGCTCCGTGTTGCGACGAAGCAACGGCTGGATCTGCTCGGGTGAAACCGTCGAAGCCAATCTCATGAATCGCGCCGGCTACGGCCGCATTCCCCATCGCCGCATTCCACTCGGCGTCGACACCCGGCGCTTCAAGCCGAACGCCGAGGCTCGGAAGCAGGTGCGTCTGTCGTTGGGTTGGTCCATGGTCGGCCCGCCGGTCGTCGGTTACTCCGGCCGTTTCGTCGAAGCCAAGGGCCTGCAGCGAGTCATGGACGGTTTGGACGGCACCAAAACCCCGTGGCGGGCGCTCTTCATCGGCGCCGGACCGATGGAGCAACGATTGCGGACCTGGGCCGAACGCCACGGCGACTCGGTGAGAATCCGCACGGACGTCGAACACGACCAGGTGGCCGATTACCTGAATGCGATGGACGTCATGGCCTGCCCGAGCGTGACCACGACGAGTTGGCGCGAGCAGTTCGGCCGCATGATGATTGAAGCCTTCGCCGTCGGCCTGCCGGTTCTCGGCAGCGACTCGGGCGAGATTCCTTACGTGCTGGATCAGACAGGCATCGTCGTCCCGGAACAAGGCGGTGACTGGAGCGAGGCCTTGGGCAGCCTGCTCGAGTCGCCGGGGCAGCGCAAGCGTTTGGGCTACGAGGGTCGCCGCCGCGCATTGAGTGAATTCGACTGGTCGATCGTCGGCCGGTCCCACCTCGACTTTTTCGCTGAAGTCCTCGGCGCGCACAGCTTCTCGGAATTGGCAATTCCCGTCTCGGCGTGACCTTACGTACCGAACTGCCGGTCGCCGGCGTCGCCCAATCCCGGCAGGATGAAGCCGTTTTCGTTCAGGCGTTCGTCCTGTGCCGCCAGATAAATCGGCACGTCCGGATGTGCGGCCCGCAGGGCGGCGATTCCTTCGGGAGCCCCGATCAGGCCGATGAAGACGACCTTTGGAACACCGGCCGCCTCGAGCACGTCGAGTGCGGCATTTGCGGAGCCGCCGGTGGCGAGCATCGGGTCCAGCACGAACGCCAAGTCCAACCCGTGCGACACCGGCAACTTGTTGTAGTAGGTCTTCGGCTGCAGCGTTTCGTGATCGCGGTAGATGCCGAGGTGCCAGACGATCGCTTCCGGCAACGCCGTATGCATCGCGTTCGCCATGCCGAGGCCGGCCCTAAGCACCGGCACCAGACCGATCCGTTCCGCGATCACCTTCCCCGTTGTCGCAGTCATCGGCGTTTCGACGGCAACCGACTTAAGCTTCACGTCGTGCAGCGCCAGATAGAAGAGGACTTGGGAAATCTCCTGAACGAGATGGCGGAACTGCGGCGCCGCGGTTCGCTTGTCGCGCAGTTGGACCATCTTGTGATGAATAAGCGGGTGATCGGCGATCGTCAGCATGGCGTGGCCCTGAGTTCAGGTGAGATCGGCCGGGCCGAAGGGATGGGGCAGGAGTTCCGCCATCGTATACTGCCGGCGCTCGCCGCGTAAGTTGGCACAAATCACGATCGCCTCCGTTGCGAACTCATGCAGTACCTGCCGACAAGCTCCGCACGGCGTCGAAAGCTCGACGCCGTCGGTCACGACAACGCAGGCTGAGAACGCGCGGAACCCTTCGGCAACCATGGCCAGCACCGCCGAGCGCTCGGCGCAGACAGTGTGCCCGTAGCTCGCGTTTTCAACGTTGCAGCCGACGACGATGCGGCCATCGTCACACAGCAGTGCCGCACCGACGAAGAAGTTGGAATAGGGTGCGTACGCGCGCAGACGAACGGCCGTTGCCGCGGCGATCAACGCCAATTCCTGGTCGGGCGTCATGAGAAAATCGTCTCCAGAATCAGTGGCCGCGTCGGTGGAACTCCCGAGTCGATCGCGACCGCTTCGCGCAGCAAAGCTCCCGCCTCCGCAAATCCATGCTCCGTCGTTGCGAAGATCGCAAACAGCGGATCACCACTCCGGACGGGGTCCCCATAGTCGGCAAGGAGCGTGACGCCCGCATGAGCATCGACGTCGTCCTCGACGCGTCGGCGGCCCGCACCCAGTGCGACGGCGGCTCTGCCGATCAATTCCGCGTCCAGGCGATGGATGCGGCCCGAGTGGTCCGCTACGATTCGCCGACCGGCTCCGGGAGCCGTTCGGAAAGCGCGTTCCATCGCGGCGACGTTGCCGCCTTGGGCTTCAACGAGTTCGTGAAATTTGTGCAGCCCGGCATCGTCCGCAATCGCCGCACGAATCCGCACGATGCCGGTCGCGTCGTCACCGACGACGCCCGCAAGTTTCAGCATCTTGGCCGCCAACAGGATGGACAACTCGGCCAAGCGTCCCTCGGTGCGGCCTTGAAGGATTTCGACCGCTTCGCGGACTTCGTTGAGGTTGCCGACCTCGCGACCCAGCGGCGTTTCCATGTCCGTGATGACGCATTCAATCTTAAGCCCGTTCGCCGAGCCGACGCGGACCAGCGACTCCGCAAGTAACCTGGCATCGGCTTGCGTCTTCATGAAGGCGCCGCTGCCACATTTGACATCCATCACCAGCGCGGAAATCCCCTCGGCGAGTTTCTTACTCAGGATTGATGCGGTGATGAGTGGAATGCTTTCCACGGTGCCGGTCACATCGCGCAGGGCATACAGCTTCTTGTCCGCAGGCGCGACTTCCGGAGTCTGCGAAATCATCGCCGTACCGACCTTAAGCAAGGTCGATTTGAACTCGTCGATACTCAAGCCCACGCGGAAACCGGGGATCGCTTCGAGCTTGTCCAACGTACCGCCGGTATGGCCCAACCCCCGGCCGGACATCATCGGCACCACCACCCCGCACGCGGCAACGAGCGGGGCAATCACCAGCGACGTTTTGTCCCCGACGCCACCGGTGCTGTGCTTGTCGACCATGATTCCCGGCAATTCCGCCAGGTCGATCGTCCGCCCCGAGTCGGTCATGGCCCGGGTGAAGTGCGCCGTTTCCGCGTGCGTCATCCCGCGGATGCAGATCGCCATGAGCATCGCGGAAAGCTGATAACTCTGCCACGAGCCGTCCCCCGCCGCCGCCGCAACGAAGGATCGCAACTCCACAGCGGAAAGCTCACCGCCGTCGCGCTTCTTCCGAATGAGGTCGACAGGCTGCATGGTTGATGCTCCTGAAAAGAGGTTCACCGCTAAGCCCCACTAGGCCTGCGAAGACCGCAAAGTAAAATCATATGGAATCATATATACTTCTATGTCAGATTTATCCTTACTTTACGGTCTTTACGGGCTTCGTGGTGAAACTCTTTATTCATGCCAACAACTTCCTTACAAGGTTCCCGTGGACACCAGTCAGCCGCATGTCCAGCCCTTGGAAGCGGAAGGTCAGCTTGGTGTGGTCGAAACCCAAGAGGTGCAGCAAGGTCGCGTGCAGATCGTGGACGTGGACCTTGTCCTCGATGGTGTTGAAGCCGAGATCGTCGGTCGCGCCCAAGGTCAGCCCGGGCTTGACGCCACCGCCGGCCATCCACATGGTGAATGCATTCGGATGGTGGTCGCGGCCATCGGTGCCCCCCTGCATCATCGGGGTGCGGCCGAACTCGCCGCCCCAGATCACGAGCGTGTCTTCCAGCATCCCGAGCCGCTTCAGGTCGCTGACCAAGGCGGCCGACGCCTGATCGGTGTTTTTACAGTTCTTGATCAGGTCGTTCTTGAGGTTGCCGTGCTGGTCCCAGGCTTCGTGGTAAATCTGCACGAAGCGGACACCCTGCTGCAGCATCCGCCGCGCCAACAGGCACGAGTTGGCGAACGAGGCCTTGCCCGGCTCGGCGCCGTATAGCGCGAGCGTCTCCTTCGATTCCTTGGCGAGATCCATCACGTCCGGCGCGGCGGTCTGCATCCGATAGGCCATCTCATAGCTGTTGATCCGCGTCTGGATTTCCGGGTCGCCGGTCTGCTTGTGCCGCAGGGCATTCAGAGCATTGATGCCGTCGAGCGTCTCGCGCTGCTGCTCGGCACTCACCCCGTCGGGGTTGGAGAGATACAGCACCGGCTCGGCACCGTTGCGGAACTGCACTCCGGCCATGGTGGTCGGCAGGAAGCCGGACCCCCAACAACTGTTGCCGCCGGACGGACCTTTGGACCCTGTGGAAAAGACGACAAAGCCAGGCAGGTTCTTGGCTTCGCTCCCGAGGCCGTAGAGCGTCCAACTGCCGAAGCTCGGCCGGCCGAACTGCGTGTTGCCGGTGTTCATCAGCACTTGGGCCGGAGCGTGGTTGAAGGCATCGGTCGTCATCGACTTCACGAAAGTCAATTCGTCCGCGATCTTGGCCGTGTAGGGCAACAACTCGCTGAGTTCCGCGCCCGATTGCCCGTGTTTGGCGAACTTGAACTTCGGCCCCAGGCACTTCGAGTTCGGGTTGATGAACGCGGCCTTGTAACCTTCCAGCAGACTCGCCGGCGGCAGTTTGCCGTCCATCTCCGCGAGCTTCGGTTTGTAGTCGAAGAGTTCCAGGTGCGACGGCGCCCCGGCCATGAACAGGTAGACGACCCGCTTGGCCTTGGCCGGAAAGTGCGGCTTCTTCACCGCGAGCGGCGTCTCGCCGGCGAGCAGGTCCATCGCGGCAATCGCCCCGAGGCCGACGCCGCATTCCTTGAGAAACCAACGTCGGGCCAGAGTGGAGTTCATGGGAGCACCAGAGGGAATCAGGCTTGCGGAGGTATTCTATCGTGCCAGTAGCCGGGGCGACGAGCGGTTGATGCGATGACCAACACGTGATTCACGTTTGCGTCGAACCGGAGAGTTCTCCATGAAGTTGCAGCAGAGTTTCGCGAGCCGGAAGCGGCACGGTTTTTCCGGCGAGATAAGCGTCGAGACGCTTGCGAACTTCGACATTCAACGCGGCGCGGATCTCGTCGGTTGCGGTCGTCATGGATCACTCCTCGGGTTGCTGAATTCGGCCGTGCCGACGACCGGGGCGACGACGAGCGTCGCAGACGGCCAACATGACGATAGTCTCACCGTCGATCATGTAGATCAGGCGTTGACGAAATCGAGTCAAATAGGATTCGCGGATTTCGACTCCTTCAACGCCGTCCTCCACCAATGGAAAGCGTCTCGGTGCTGTGGGCAAAGAAAGTAAACATCGCTCGACTTCGTCGAGAAAGTCATCTCCGAGTTCCATCTGAACTCGGGAAAGGTACGCGGCGTGGCGGTCGATGTCTTCGCGCGGTTTCCTCGCGGACGATGAGGATCATGCCCGACGTGCCTCCTGTCGCACGCGAAAATAGCGCATCACTTCGTCCGCCGTATGGTTCAAACCTTCCCCACGTTGGTAGGCCTCGATCCGCCGGCGGATTTCATCCTTCCATTCCTGCGGCAGCGGCGTGTGCATGCCTTCCTCGACTTCGTCCGGGAGGTCTCGGGGAAGATCCTTGTCTGCGGGCGAAAGCGTCCGCAGTTCGGCGAGCAGTTCGGGAGTCAGCGCGGTTGTTTCTGTCGCTGTTGTCATGGTTCACTTCGCTTTCTTCAGGAAGACGTTGCGGACCTGCAGGCCCTTGAGTGCCGGCAGCACGATCGGCGTGCCCTTGCCGGCATCGGTGACCAGGTGCAGCCGCTTCCAGACGCCGGGCTTGGCGGTCACGGGGATGTCCTGCCCGCGAACGGTCAGCGTCGCTTCGGTCGTCTCTTTGGGAAGGAGGACATCGAAGAGCAGGTCGATCGCGCCGGGCTTGGCGGTGGTCGACAGCGGTTTGTCGCCGGTGCAGGTCAGCACTTCGCCGGCCTTCCACGAGTCGTTGGCTTCCCAGCCGTCCAGATTGACGCCGTTGTAAAGCGACACGAAGCCGCGATCGAGGTCGGCGACTTCTTCCGGCTTCGGGTTGGTGCTCGGCAGTTCGGTCAGCTTGAGGTTGCGAAAGCGGCATTCGGCGCCTTCGCTTTCGAGCGCTAAGTACCCTTTGCGCGGGCTGCACTGAGATAAGCCCGAGACTTCCTTACCGTTGACTTCGAGCTTGATGGCACCGTCGTTGCCGGTGACCTTGTAGTGATTCCATTCGCCGCCGCCCTTGCAGCGACGTTCGCTGGGAAGGCAGCGTTCGTAGCCCTTGGGGTGCGGGCGGTCCGGCTTGCACTTCGCGCCCCAGATGCTGAACAAATCGCCGTGGCTGGTCGCCCAATCGACCTCGAAGTTGACGAGCACCTGCACCTCGATGCCGCGGGTGTAGCCGGTGCCGACGGCGGGGAGCGGGTCACCCCAGACGAACAGCCCGGAGTTGCCGACGGCCTTGACGTTACTGTGCTTCCATTCCATTTCGAGCACGAAGTTTTCGTAGTGCTTGTCCGTCCGCAGAAAGCCGGTCGGTTTGCCGTCGGTCACGATCTCGCCGTCCTGAACCGTGAAGGTGTTCGGAGCGCAGTTGACGTTGACCCAGCCGGCAAGATCCTTGCCGTTGAAGATCGTCACGGCCTTCCGTGCATCGTCGGCAACGAGGGGGATCACGACGGCAAGGAGCAGAGCCGGAACAAGAACACGATGCATAACGAAACTCCGTGAGATGAGGTTGTTTAAGAGCCGGCGAGCGGCGGGTGGTAACCCGCCGAGTCTTTGTCGGAAACAGACACCGCCGGTTACCACCGGCGGCTCGCCAAGAATGACACCGCCGGTTACCACCGGCGGCTCGCCAAGAATGACACCGCCGGCTCGCCGTGAGTCGTCGTCATTCCTTGGTGATCGTCTCGTCGAGATTCAACAGCACCCGAGCGACGGCGACCCACGCGGCGGCCTCGGCTTCGGACATGCCTTTGGGGAACTCGGCGACCGTGCCGATGAGCAGTTTCGGCTTGGCATCCTCAGCGACGAAGCGCTTGCGTTGCTGCGCGAGTAACTTCGTCAACGCCGCGAGTTCGTCCGCGTTCGGCTTGCGGCTGACGCACCTGCGGAACCCATGAGTCAGCTTGGCGACATCGTCGCCGGAGGCGGCGGTCATACGGGCGCCGAGGCCTCGGGCAGCGTCCTGAAACAGCGGCTCGTTCAACCCCACCAGCGCCTGCATCGGCGTGTTGGAGCGCGACCGCTTTACGCAGGCCGTGTCTCCGTTGGGCACGTCGAAAGCCTGCAACACCGGGTAAAGAATGCTGCGGAAGCGGAAGACGTAAACCGAACGGCGATAGCGGTCCGCTCCCTTGGACTCGGGCCAAGACTTGGGTCCGTAACTCGCAGGCGGTTGCATCAGGAACATCGGAATCGGCGGGTAGACGCTGTCTCCGCCGACCGTGGCATTCAACAAGCCGGAGACGACGAGTGCCGTGTCCCGGACCAGTTCGCCGTCGATGCGGACGCGAGCTCCCCGCGCCAGCCAAACGTTCGCGGCATCCTTGGCCAAGGCGTCAGCCGACACGACCGACGACTGCTGGTAGGTCGCGGATGTGGTCACGAGTTTGTGAAAGGCCTTCAGGCTCCACGGCGTCGACGACTCGTTGCTCGGATTCATGAATTCGACCGCAAGCCAATCGAGGAGTTCCGGATGGCTCGGCATGTCGCCCTGCGTGCCGAAGTCTTCGGGCGTTTGCGATAGGCCACGGCCGAAATAGGCCTGCCAGATGCGGTTGACCGCCGCACGGGCCGTCGTGGGCGCGGCCGGGTCGACCAGCCAGCGGGCGAAGCCGAGGCGATCGGCGGGAGCGCCGGCGGGCAGCGGATTCAGGAAGCCGGGCGTGCCGGGCTTCATCGCATCGCCGGGCTTGGTCTGGTCGCCGCGCTTCAGCAGTTTTGTGGTCCGACCGGCATCCATCTCCGCGAGCGTGAGTTGCGATACGCCTTCCGGGTGATCCTTCCACAGGCTTTCGAGATTGTAGTTGACATCCTTGAACTCGGTTACGGACTTCCGCCACTCGTCGAAGAGTTGCTCGAACTCTGCAGGGGTGCGGCCTTCCGGTCCCTTGGCGACAATCGCGCGTACTGATGCCGGCAACGGGTCGGCCTGCGCACCTTCGCCCGAGGTCACCGAAAAGCGGAAGCGGCCGAGGTTGTGCGTCTGGTTGTCGTCGCTGTTCCAGCCGCCGTGGTTCTGGGTCAGCTTGAAGGTGACGACGGCTCCTTTCGCAAATTGAATCGGCTTGTCGAGAACGAAGACGGCCTTCCGCGACGCGTTGCGGCGACCGGGGCCGACGTCGATGCTCCAGGCGGTTTCGTCCTTGCCGTCGACGGCGAAGGCGATCGGCCCGAGGATGCGCGTCCGCTTGGTTTTGTCGTCGTATTCGGCTTGCAGCGCATGCTCGGCGGCGCTCGCGTCGGCGGTGGCCGAGACGATTTTCACGTCCTTCATCTCGCCCGGTTTATCCGCCGACGCCGCGAGCAACTTGAACTCGGTCAGCGCGGGTAAGCCGGTCACGGAGCGGCCCGGACCGCCGTGCGGCAGCGTCGGGTCGGTCAGCAGTTCCAGTCGAATCGCGGCGATCGGTTTGCCGTCGGGAATCGTGACGGTAAAGTCGGTCGTGTGCTTGGTCGGAGCATAGCCGCCCGCGAGGATCGAACCATCGGGAAGCAGCGTATGCTTCTGCCCGCCGCTGGCGTCCAGTTCCGGCTTCACGATGGTCCACACCGGTTCCGGCGGCAGCGCCTTTTCCCATGCCGCGAGTCGCTCGGGCCAATCGGGGTGCTTGTGCTTCAGGTCCGCGCGGATCATCGCCGCCTTGCGGAACAGTTCCTGCCGCACAACTTGCTGCGCAGGCGTATAGACCGTGACCGAGGCTTCATGAGCGTTGTTCAGGAGCGCGAAGAGCCGGTAGTAGTCGGTGTGGGCGATCGGGTCGTACTTGTGCGTGTGGCACTGGGCGCAGCCGACGGTCAGCCCGAGGATGCTTTTGCCGACGGTGTCCAACCGGTCGAACATTGCCTCCGTGCGGAACTGCTCGGGGTCGACGCCGCCTTCCTCGTTGATCATGGAGTTTCGCAAAAAACCGGTCGCGGCGATCTGGTCCTGCGTCGGCTTGGGGAGCATGTCCCCGGCGATCTGTTCGACGATGAACTGGTTGAAGGGCACGTCCCGATTGTGGGCGTTGATGACGTAGTCCCGATAGAAGGTGACGAAGCGCGGCTTGTCCTTCTCGAAGCCGTCCGAGTCCGCATAACGCGCCGCATCGAGCCAGAGCCGGCCCCAGCGTTCGCCATAGTGCGGCGAGGCGAGCAGGTTGTCGATCACCTTTTCCGTCGCGTTCGGAGAACCATCGGCGAGGAAAGCATCAACTTCGGCAATCGTCGGCGGCAGGCCGATCAGGTCCAGGTGAAGGCGACGCAACAGCGTGACCTTGTCCGCAGGTTGCGACGGCTTCAAGCCTTGGGCCGGCAACTTCACGCGCACGAAAGCATCGATGGGATGCGTTGCCCCCTCGACCTTCGGCACTGCCGGCCGCTTGGGGGCCACGAAGCCCCAGTGGGCTGGGCCGGTGCCCTCATTGGCCAGTGCGTCCGGCCATTTCGCGCCGTCGGCGATCCAGGCCTTCACCTTGGCGATCTGCGCAGCGGGCAACTTCTCGCCCCCCGGCGGCATCTGCGTCTCTTCGTCGTCGGTGAGCAATCGCTTCAGCAGTTCGCTCGCCTCCGGCTTGCCGGGCACGATCGCGGGCACCTTCGATTCGCCGCCTTCGAACGCGAGTTTGCGGACGTCGAGCCTCAGGTCGGCAGTCTTCTTACGGGCGTCGTGGCAGGAAAAGCACTTCGCCTTGAACAGCGGCAGCACGTCTTTTTCGAACGACACCGCAGTTGGGTCTCCATCGGCGCGGACGATGGCGGGCAGCAGGACGAGAGCCATGGGAATCAGGAACCTAAGCATGCGGCGAACCCCGGAGAGCGGGAAGTGGCGTGGCTTTCTATTTTAACGAAGAGCCGTCACAAATGCGACCGAGAAGCCGCTATGCAGCCCGTCGAATTGTTCCGCCATTGCCCGCGTTGCGGCAGCGAACTTCCCAACCGAGCCAACCCGCTGCACTGCCCCGCGTGCGGGTTGCGTTACTTCTTCAACCCCACCTGTGCCGCCGCCGGCTTCCTGCGCGACGATGACGGACGCACCCTCTTCATCCACCGCGCCAAGGAGCCGGCGAAGGGGAAACTGGCCGTCCCCGGCGGCTTCATCGACATCGGTGAGACCGCCGAGGAAGCCCTGAGGCGCGAGACGCTCGAGGAAGTGGGCGTGACCATCGCCGACATCCGCTACGTTTGCTCCTGCACGAACCTTTACCCGTATGCCGGCGTCCTTTATCCCGTCGTCGATGTCATCTTCACTGCCCGTGCTGTGAATCCCGAAGCGGCTGAGCCCTTGGACGGCGTCGCGGGGTTGGCTTGGCTGCGGCCGGCCGAGGTGAACGAAGGCGAACTGGCCTTCCCATCGCTGATGAAGGCTTGGAAGCTGCTGAAGAAACCCTTGCCGCAAGCCGGCGGGATGTTATGATTGCGGAGCGAAGTCTCCATAGCTCAACTGGATAGAGTGACGCCCTCCGAAGGCGTAGGTTACAGGTTCGACTCCTGTTGGGGACAATCGAGAAAGGCGACGTTCGACGCGTCGCCTTCGTTCGTTTCACAACCGGCTCCGTTCGCGTGCATCTTCGTAGGTGGCTTCCAAGTCCAGCAACACATGACCCAATCCGCCTAAGGCAAGCGGCAGCGTCGGCAATTGCTGCCCGACGGCCAATGATTTTACGCGCACCTCCGTATGGTCCAATCCTTCCCGACGCACAGGACGATACGACGCAGCCGTCAGCGACTTGGTTACGGGCAAAATCTGAGCGGGATGCACGGCAGTCATCAACTCCACCAACGGCCGCGAATGTCGGCTCGTCACGACATCGACAACCATCAGCCCGACAGCCGCGTACAGGTAGGCCGCGCACTTTGCGGTAAAAGCCCGACGGTGATCGTCGCGATCCTTGTTGGCGGGGAGACGATTTCGATGGCTGCGACCAGCGTCGGTCCGCCGGCGGTCTCATAGACCCGGACGCCGAACTCGGGTGGAAATACGGTGGGAACAACCAGATCGGCGGCGGACAATTCGGAAGCGATCTGTGCGATCGTTGCAGTGCCGCAGTCTTTCGCGATGCCGCCGTCGAACGCAGAAATGTCAATTTCAACACGTGGGCCGTTATGGACTTGGGCTTCGGCAAAGTAATCATCGGGAAGGATGCGATTCAACGCATCCATCATCGCATTGGCCCAAGTGCCGTGAAAAGATTCCCAATGACGACGACCGGAGAGAGGCGGAAGAAAGTGATCGAGAAGCGGCATGAAGTTCCTCCTTAGGGATGATCTTCGCCGATGTGAGCCTCGCCGTCAACGCAGCCGGCCGACATCGGGAAATCGATGTCGGCCGGTTCATGTTTTTCTTTCAGAGAAGCCTTACATCTTGTCGCCGCTGCGGTACTTGCGGGTGCGTTCGTAGGCATCGCGGACGGCGTCGCGGGCGGTCGGCCACGTCAGGTCCGTGTCGGCGTCGCGCTTTTCCCAGTCGCTGCGGAGATCACTCTCGGCATCGTCAAAGGAGCGGTCGTGACGAAGGCCGGCGGTGGTGCCGTAGTCGTAGGCCGGACGGTAGTGCTCGATCGTGTGACCGGGTTGAAGACGCTTGGCGACTTCGGGGGTACCGAAGTATTCGCGGATCCAGTTGTCTTGCGTTGTCGGGTCGATCAGTTCGCCGATCCCCTTACCGGCGAGGCCGCCGGCGACCGCACCCGCCACGGCACCCACGACGGCCCCGATCGGACCGGCGACCAAGCCCACAGCCATGCCGCTCGCAGCTCCGCCTAAGGCAGCCCCGACGCCGGTTTCGATCGGGTGGGAACCGGGTGAATCGGTGATCGGGTCGGCGTTCCGGGAGCCGTACGGCGGCAGGTCAGTCGTTTTTTCCGGGTCCGTGATGTCGTGAGCTTCTTTGCCGTATTTTTCTTTCGTAATCATCGTGATTCTCCTTCAACAGGGAAACAGGGACTGGTGAACGCGGACCATTGCGGTCGCGTTCCTGGCGGATCAATCAGAGCAAGGCGCGTGCCGAAGGTTGTTAATTCCAAGTCGTCGGCGGCGCGGGTTCCGGAGCGACGGGCTGCGGCGGCGTGACCGGGTGCGGCAGCGACGGTTGCTCGGGTGCGGTGCCGGGCCGCGGCGGTGCAATGTCCGGCGGCAGCGGGGCGGGGCGTTCGGTGGGCGTGGTGACCGGCTCGACGTCCGGGTTATCGGGAAGTTGCATGACGCGATCCTCGGTGGTGAAAACCATCGGGAGATGCGGAAGCAAATGCTATTCCGAAGTGGGCGAACCGATGGCCCTGCCGAGACCGAGCACCGGCACGGCGGACGGTGCGATCGGGTGCGGGTTACGGTCGAGCTTGCGGTACAACTCCAGCCGACCGGTCGTGAACTCATCGTGGTTGCCGCCGATGCGGACGACATATTCCAGGCGGAAGCGTTCCGGGTACTTAGCGATCGTCTCGCGCAGCAGAGTCGCGCCGTGAAGGTGCATGTAGAAGAGTTGCGGCTGCTCCAGCACGATCCACTCGGGGTCGGCATCGTGGAGCAGCTTCAATAGTTCCGCTTCATCCGCGGCGAATTGGGTGTAGCCGGAACGCGGGTCACTGAGCATTGCGTAGAAGAGCTTGTCCCCGCGAAGAACCTGTACCTTGCGTTCGGGATCGTGCCGGCGGATCTGATAGATGAAGCCGCCGTTGAGCACGCCATCCATCAGCACCGGGCGATCGGTTTCCCGCTTCGTAAGGACGTGAATCGCGGCATCCTCGTAGCCGCGGACCGTCCAGCCCGGGTCCCAGACGGCCTGCAGGGTCGTGCCGCCGACGAGTGCAACGACCCCGATCGTTCCAACCGTGCGGCCGAACCGTTGCCAAAACACCATCGCCCCACGGGCCGCGAACACGGCAACCGCCGGCAGCCAATAGACCGCGTGCCGCATCTCCGGTTCCGCCAGCGGCACGAAGGCGACATAGGTCGCGGCAAACAAGGCATAGGCCGGGCCGAATCGACGAAAGCCGCCGGGCACCACCGCGCCGATGATGCCGAAGAACACGGCCGCGAAGCCGACCTGCCACCGCACGAACAGCGGATAGTCGATGAAGTTCCTCAGTGCCAGGAAGCCGGAGGATTCCTGAATCGTCCCTTGCGTCGCCGCCGTCGACAAGCCTTGGCCATAGTGCAACCAGGTGAAGGCGTAGTAAGGCACGGTCGCCAGTGCCGCGCCCGCGATGCCGATCAGCACCGAGCCGTGCAGCAGCACGCTGAAGCGACGCAACATCACCAGCCGCAGGCCGAAGTAGGGGAGCAGCACGACGCCGTCGAACCGCGTCAGCGCGGCAGCCGCCGCAAAGCCGCAGACGAGGAGCGCATCGCGGCGTTTCCCTTGCGTCAGATAAGCCTCGAAGTGGACGATGCTGCCCAGCACCAGAGCCAACGTCGGCAGTTCCAGCAGCACGTGGCGGGATAGGTCGAGCATGAGATAGCCGAGCAGGAACACTGCGAGCGCCAGACTCGTTTCAGCGCCGCCGAGCATCTTTTTTGCGAAGCGTAGGAAGTGGAACGTCGCCAGCAGCGCGAAGCCGGTCAACACACCGCGGGCCACGGCATAGTCCGTGCCGAGGACCGCCATCACCGCGCCTTCGACGACGTAAAAAAACGGCGGCCACACGATCAGGCCCAGCGCGGGGTATTGCGTGTAGTAGCGCTCGGCATAGCCCTTGGGGTCGCGCAGCGAGGCGGGCGCATCGTGGATCGCATCGCGGAAGAAGACCCCGGTCATCACGTGCCGGGTTTCATCATTGTTCTTCCACGGCTCGCCGTAGGGCGACCGCATGAGATGAACGAACACCACCGTCAGCAGCACAAGCCCCGGCAGCACGAAGCGGCTGAATCGCGTTTCAACGATCGGCGGCTCAGTCATACCGGCACCGGAGCAGGAAGTCGGGCCGTGCGGGTTTGGATCGCGCGGGCGTGCTCGCCCATCGGCACGCAGTCGAAGTGCCTCTGCAGGACGTCGAAGACTTCGTGCACGAAGGGCAGTTTCGCCGCACTTGGCCGCTGCATCGCCGGGAAGAAGCTCAGCCGATCCGTGTCGTCGCTTCCCAGGAAATCGAGCGGGTGCAGCAGGAACGACGGCTCGACGCGGAACAGCCGGCACATCATCACCGCCAGATTCAGATAAGCCCGGGCCGCGAAGCGACTGTATCCATCCAGGTACAACAAATAGCTGAGGTGAATCGGCGCCTTGAACAACGGCATCGTCGTCACCGGAATTTCAAGCAGCGGGCCGCTCGGCGTCGTCCAGGTGTACGGGTTCAGCCTGCGGAAACCTTCGCCGAAGGTGCCGAACAGTTTTGAGCGCTTCGCTTTCTCCTCGTCGCTCAGTCCCTTGGCGGTGGCGAAATAGTACCAGCGGGCGAGCGGTCCGAGGAAGGTCGGGAAGGTCGAGCAGTCGTAGCGGTAACCGCGGCGGGCGAGAACATTCAGCAGCGTCGGGCTGAAGCTGAACCCGGGACCGCGAAAACCCTCGGGACGTTCGCCGGTGGCAGCTTCAATCGCATCCTCGGTTTGCGCCAGTTCCGCTTCGATGGCGTCCTCGGTGTAGAGGTGCAGCCACGGCTCGTGGTGGAAGGAGTGGTTTCCGACCTCGTGGCCCGCGGCCGCGATCGCCCGCAGCACGTCGCGATGAGCCGGATCGGCCGCATCCTTGCCGACGAGGAACCAGGTGATCGTGCAGTCCCGCTCCTTCAACAATGCCAGCACCCGCGGCACCACGATGCCGAGGTAAGACGGATACTCGTCCCAGCCCACGTCGCCGTGGGTCTTGAGGTAGGACCAGAGGTTGTCGAGATCGAGGGACATGCTGCACTTCGGCTTGGTCATCGAGCGGCCTCCTGAAGCGCCTGCGTGCGGCGAGCCGCGTCGCCCAACAGCGTCGGCATCGCCTCAGCCGCGAGCTTGAGCGTCTCGTTCACGTTGAGCGTCCCGTTCACGATCTGTGCGGAGTTGACCAGATAAACGCCGGGCACCGTGGTGGTGATGCCGGGGACACCTTGAGAATAGTTCAGCGTTGGAATCGGAAACACCTGCCGAACGCGCGACACCTGAAAGGCGAGCACGTCGGACGGTTGGAAGTGCGGGTACATCTCGGTCAGTTTCGCGACGAAACGGCCGCGGATCGTTTCGTCGGTCTCGTCGAAGATCGGGTCATCCGCGGCAACGTACTTCGGCAGATAGACGAGATGCCTGCCCCGGAATTCCTCGCGGTCCACGAGGGCGGACATTTCGATCACCGCCGTGAACGGCGCCGGATCCGTGATATTCGTGACGTAGAAGTCCGCGAGTTTCTGCTTCAACAGCACCGAGGCGCACACGATGCCTTGATAGCGGATCGCGTTCAGCCGTGCCTTCTTGCCGTCGCTCAGGTGTGGGATCAGCTTAGCGGCCGCGATCGTCGGCCCGGTGAAGACGACCTTGTCGAAGGTCTGGTCCCCCGTCGTCGTCGCCACTTTCACCCGGCCCTGCTCGTGGACGATCGAGGTGACGCGGACGCCGGTTTCGATGGTGACGCCGTCGTGCCGCAGCCGCTCCGCGAAGCTGGCGAGGATGCGGGCGTAGCCGCCGCGGACATAACCGAACATCTCCGTCTTCAGTCCCGAGCGCCGCGCCGCGTACATGCGGGCAATGGTCGCCCACAGAAACGCGGCCGAGGCGTCCTTCCAGCTTTCGCCGAGCTTGGCCCGCAGCAGCGGCAGCCAGATCTTTTGCGTCGTGCGTTTGCCGGACCACTTCGTCAACCAGTCGACGACCGGAATCGCTTCGAGCTTCCGCCAGTTTTTGACGCGGGACGCATGGAAGATGGTCGCCCCCAGCCGCAGCTTGCTCAGCAGCCCCAGCGGCGGGAACTTCAGGAACTCGAACGAGTTGGACATCGAATACAACTTGCCGTCCGTGAAGAAACCGGTGCGGGTTTCGACGGCTCGGAAGTCGCCTTCGAGATCGAGCTGCTTCAGCAGTCCCCGCGTGTGGAAGTCCGAGAGCAGGATGACGTGGTAGTGCTTGTCCCAAGTCAGGCCGTCGAGTTCCCAGGTGGCCGCCAAGCCGCCGAGGTGCGGCGCGGCTTCGAGGACGGTCACACTGCGTCCTTCCGCCTGCAAGCGACGCGCCAACTCCAGACCCAACATCCCGCCGCCGACGACGGCCCAATCTTCGGAGATCGCCATGCTTCAGACCGCCTCGGGAATGGGAATGGCGGCCGTCGCCCGCGGGGACGGCGTGTCCTTCAACGGTGTCGATTCCTTCTCCTCGACCCGGCCGGCCGCGAACTCGTATTGCCGATGGCACGCCGTGCAGCGGAGCGTCTGATACCCCGGCGGTTCCTTCGGACGAAAGCGGATCAGCACCTGCCCGCAGCGGCAGACGGACCCCACTTGCACCGCCGGGGCGCCGAATACCAGCGCGAAATCGGGCACCGATTTCGTCACCAGCGACCCCATGCCGATCATCGCGAAGCGGCCGATGGTCAGGTCGTTGCCGATGGTGCAATGGGCACCGATGGTCGCCCCTTCTCGGACCAGCGTGGGGAGCGTTTCCGCGTCCGGTTCGGACGATTTCAGTTGCAGCAGGTCGGGCGTGGTGGCGCGCGGGAAGCGGTCGTTGGTGAAGACCGTGCCGGCCGAAATCATTACGCCGTCTTCGAGTGTCACGGCATGGCATAGGTAAACGTAGGCGTTGATCTTGCAGCGCCGGCCGATGGTCACCCCGTAGGCGATGTAGGTCTTTTCGCCGACGATGCATTCCTCGCCGAGGGTCGTGTCGTGCCGGATGTGGACGTTGTCCCACACGGCCGTCCCAGCACCGAGAACGACGTCCCCCTCAATGATCGCCGACGGATGAATCCGCACGGTGCTTGCGGTCTCAACGGACATGACTGCCCTCCGGACTCAGCGAGACGATCGAGGGCGGAGGCGTCTGCGTCAGATCGGACGGCGTCCGGACGCCGGTCCACGGCGCGGTCCGCAGGGACCGATACGCGGCTTCGACCACATCGACCGAGGCGATGGCGTCCTCACTGGTCACGAGCAACTGTTCCTCACCGCGAACCGCGCGGGCGAAGTTCTGAATCTGATTGCGGAAGGCGTTCACCTTGTGGTAGCCCGTGCCGAAGACGACCCAATCCTTGCCCCCGGCCTGGCGGTAGCGGGACTCCTTCCAGCCGACCTGAATCGTGCCCTGCGAGCCGTAGATGTTCACGTACCAGTCGAGTTCCTTGTTCAGGCTCCACGACAGATCGACTGATCCCATCACGCCCGCGGCGCTGCGGACGAAAATGCGGACGGTATCCTCGACGTCGAGGTTCTGCGTCCGCTTCCCTTCCACCGAGTGGACCTCGGCCAGCGGGCCGAGGAAGTAACGCATGAGGTCGACCGAGTGCGTGCCGTTGTCGATCAGCACTCCGCCGCCGGACACGGAGAGCTTGGAATTCCAGCGGTTCTCCATGTCGACGCGGCCGGTGAAGGCGTTCTCGAAGAGAATCACTTCTCCAAGAATACCTGAGGTCATGATGCTTTTGGCCTTCACCACATCGTCGACGCAGCGGAATTTCGACGCCATGGTGAGTAGGCGTTTCTCGGCCCCGGCGGCGTTGACCATGCGGCGGGCCGAGGCGGGTGTGAGCGTGAACGGCTTTTCGCAGAGCACGTGAACGCCAGCCCGCAGACACTGGACCGTGATCGCTTCGTGCGTGTTCGGAGGGGTGCAGATGATGACGGCTTCGACGGTCGGCTCGTGCTTCAACAAGTCCTCGACCGCGGCATAGGCGGGAATCCCGAAGCGGGCGGCAGTGGCGCTTGCGGCCTCAAGCCGGACATCGCAGACGGCGACGATCTTGGCGCGATCGGTCGTCTCGAGGGCTTGGGCATAACTTTGGGCGATACCGCCGGTGCCGATCAGGCCGAAGGTCACGGGATCGCTCACAGCGCACCCCCTTCGCTGCCGGTGAGACGTTCGGCCGCAGCCCGGATTTCGTGGGCCAAGTAGTTCACGTGCACCTCGGTGTACTTCTCATTCCAAGGCAACACCAGCACGCGGTCGAGATACTCGAAGGTGCCGGGAAAATGTCCTTCGGCGTAATCGACGGCGCTCGGCTGCGCGAGCGTGAAGGGCCAGCGACTCGTGCCGAAGGTGCGTTGATCCCTGAAGATCGCACAGCGGAAGGCGGGTTTCTGGATGTAGCGCGGAGCGGACAGGATGCCGGCTTCCTTAAGCGCCTTGCCCAACGCCGCCGGGCCGCCGGGGATGATCGCCGGGTCGACGATGAGCGGATACTTCCAGTAAACGTGCGTGCTGAAGTGGCCGGCCTTGGGAATGGTGACCCCCGGTATGTCCGTCAGCAGTTCGTCCATCATCGCTGCGGCCTCGCGCCGCGCATCGACGACCGGCTCCAGCTTCGGCAGTTGCGCCAGCGCCACTGCGGCCTGTAACTCCGTGTAGCGGAAGTTGTGAGCAAGAAAGGTGTGATCGGGCGCCGGGTCGCCGTAGCCCCACGCCTTATTCGCAAAGAGGTAGACGCGGCGGGCGAGCTTGGCGTCGTTCGAGACGACCAAGCCCCCTTCCCCGGTCGTGATGTGCTTGCCCTGCTGGAGGCTGAAGCAGCCGAGGTGGCCGAAAGTGCCGACCTTGCGGCCGCGATGCTCGGCGAGGAACGCTTGGGCGCAATCCTCGATCACGAACAGATCGCGACTCTTCGCCAACGCCGCGATCGCGGTCATGTTGCAGGGACTGCCGAAAAGATGCGTGACGACGATCGCCTTGGTGCGGGCCGTGATCCGCTTGGCGATCGACTTCGCGGTCACATTGCCGGAGACGGCATCGACATCCGCAAACACGGGAATCAGCCCTTGAGCCGGCAGCGGCGTCAGGGCGCCCATGTCCGTGATCGACGTGGTGATGACTTCGTCGCCCGGCTCCAAATCGAGCGCGGCCACGGCACAATGGATCGCGGCCGTGCCGGAACTGACCGCGACGGCATGTTTGGAGCCGATCATCGCCGCGAACTCGGATTCGAGTGTCTTGCCGACGGTCCCCTTGGTGACGGTGAGCGTGCCGGAACGCAGCACCGCGGCGACGGCCTCCAGTTCCTCTGGGCCGAAGGTGCGGCCGCTAGCGTCCTGATCGGAAGGCAGCGATATGCGCTGCGTAAGCGTTTGGGTGGTGGACATGGCGAACAGGACTCCGACGGAACCGACGTTGGGGGACGACGGCACGGTGGCAACGGGCGGGTAAGATTACGGTAGCTGACTGTTCGGCGGGCGGGAACCGGGATTCACCACGAAGCGGCGGACGTCGTCCGCGACCGCGGGTGACAACTTCGGATGGTTGCGGATCAGGACGGCCTTGTTGGCGGTATGCGACACGATGACTTCTTTGATGACCTGGTCGCGCTGGGCCCGCATCCACTTTCCGGAGATGCGCGCACGGGCCAGTTTCGCCATCAGTGCCAGGTGGCCGACGATCGTCCGCATCGTCTTCATCTTGGAACGGCCCAGCACACGCACTTCAAGAGTCGCCGGATGTTCGAGAATGGTGCCGCCGGTGAGATCGATGCGGCCGAGCATCTCCGCGACACCGAGATAGCGGCCGTAGCTGAGCTGCAACCCGGCGACCAGGCTGCGGCGGTACACTCGGAAGCAGCTCGTGTAGGTGAACAGCTTCTGATGGAGGATGCGGCGATACAGCCACGTCGCCCCTTTGCTGAGCGTCAGTCGCCACTTGGGCACGTTGCGGACCCGTCCTTCCGGGTGATACGGCGATGCCGTCACCACGGAAATCCCCGGCTGCAGCAGAGGAATCATGTGCCGGAGTTCCAGAGGATCGTACGAGCAGTCGCAGTCCATGCTGGCGACGATTTCCGTCTGCGCCTTACGGAGGCCGGTCATGATCGCCGCGGCGACACCGAGGTTCTCGGAGTGCTGATGCAGTTGAATGCCGGGTTGGTCCTCGAACTGCTGTTGGAGCAGGTTCCAAGTGTCGTCCGTGCTGCCGTCGTCGATGAGCAGAAAGGTGACGTCGTACTTGTCCGCGAGTTGCTTGCGGACGTGGTCGAGCGTGTTCCACAAGAATCGGATCGACTCGTTCTCGTTGAACAGCGGCACCACGATCGAGATCGGTATCGTCGGCTGTTCGTACCGTCTGGGAAACGGCGTATCGGCGTTCCGCTGTACGGGGAAGACCGTGACTTCCCCGTCGGCTTCCGGGACGGGCGCCAGGGGAACGAACAGTGTGTACGTGTCGATGTTCAGATAGTCGGCCACACTGGTGAAGCGATGGCGCGTCAGCAGGTCCGCCAAGCGATGCTCCATCTTGTCCAAGTTGCGGTAGTGCCGCTTCCGAGTCAACCAAGAGCCGACGGCCAAGCGCGGCTGATCCGGGTCGAGTTCCCACGCATGGAAGTAGGCAACGAGCGGCGATGGCTCGCGTTCGACCCACGCGGCCGCAGCGCGGCGCGTAAGGAAGGACGGAAGCTGACGCAGGTAGTTCCCGCCGGCAACCGGGATGCGGACGCCCAGAATCTTCGCGGTCGAAATCGGGACTTCGATCAACGTGCGGCCGTTGGCTTCGTGCTGATGAATGTGGCTGCGGAACGGCTGACCGGTGAAGTCGCTGCCCATCGGGGCAATGCTCGAGTCGTAGAGGAAGCCCAACCCGGCGAGTGCGTCCAACGCCCAGAGATCCTCGGGGGCGAACCAGCCATCGGCAAGCCGATAACCGATCACGGGCCGGCCGCTCGCTTGTTCGACCACGTCCCGCGCCCGAATGCAATCGGCCTCAAACTCCTCAGGTGTCATCCCGCGGATGCTGCGGTGATAGTAGCCCTTGATCGCGACTTCGTGCCCGGCTTCCGCGATCCGCCGCACGAGGGCGGGGAAGCGCTTGGCCACCCAGCCGAGGACGAAGAAGGTCGCCTTCGCCCGATGCCGGTCCAGCAAAGCCAGCGTCGTTTCAGTGGTCTGTTCCAGCCGTGTCTCGAAGCGGTACCACTGGTTCTTCTGCACGAAGCGATTGAACGCCCCCACCTGGAAGTAATCCTCCAGGGCGATCGTCAGAATTTGTGCGGAGTTGGCTCCGACTGTGGACGGGGGCGACATGATCTGGCGTGCGACTCCGTGGGAACAATCCGAATACGACGAGAATCCGGTAAGTTGAGCTTACATCACTCTTAGAACGGAACGGCGACTACGCCTGGAAATCCTAAGGACTTCCCGGTGCAAAATTCGCCTGGGGTTTCCGACTTCCGATCCGGACTTAACTTGCACGGGCATGGGTCGCGCGTCACAATAAGGTTCCGCTTTCCACCCCGTCGCCTCGACACCGAGCATCCACTTATGCGTCCATTCGGCATATTTCTCGGCTTGATGGCGATCATTGCGACTTCTCCGGCAGCCGATCCTATCGCGAAGAGAATCGACTTCAACCGCGACGTTCGACCGATCTTGTCCAACAATTGCGTCGCCTGCCACGGGCCGGACGAAAAAGAACGCAAAGCTGAGTTGCGGCTCGACCTGCGGGCTGATGCTGTGGTAGGCGAGGCGTTCGTCATCGGCAAGCCGGACGAAAGCGCGATGATCCAACGGATTCTCAGCAAGATTCCATCCGTGGTCATGCCGCCGCCGAAGACCGGCAAGCACGTCACACCGCGCGAGCTGGACATTCTCAAGCGGTGGATCGCCGAGGGTGCGGAGTACAACAGCCATTGGGCCTACCTGTCGCCGAAGCGTACCGCTGCTCCGATCGTGAAAACGCCGTCGCGCGTCCGAAATTTCGTGGATGCCTTCCTCCTCGCGAAACTCGAACGCGAAGGCCTGACCTTCCAGCCGGAAGCCGACAAAGCGACGCTGATCCGCCGCCTCAGTCTGGACCTGACCGGCCTGCCGCCGAAGTTGGCCGAAGTCGACGACTTCCTCGCGGATGCTTCGCCGACGGCCTATGAAACCCTCGTCGACAAGCTGCTCGCCAAGTCGAGTTTCGGCGAACACTGGGCCAGGCCTTGGCTCGACCTCGCCCGCTACGCGGACAGCGCCGGCTATGCGGATGATCCCAGTCGAACGATTTGGCCCTACCGCGATTGGGTCATCCGCGCCTTCAACGCGAACCTGCCCTACGATCGCTTCACCATCGAGCAGATCGCCGGCGACCTGCTGCCGAACGCGACGCTCGAGCAGCGAACCGCCACCGCCTTCCACCGCAACACCATGACGAACAACGAAGGCGGCACCAGCGACGAAGAGTTCCGCAACGCCGCCGTCGTCGACCGCACCAACACGACCATGGCCGTGTGGATGGGCACCTCGATGGCGTGCGCCCAATGCCACACCCACAAGTACGACCCGATCACGCAGACGGAATACTTCCGCTTCCTCGCCTTCTTCAACAGCAGCGAGGACGCCGACCGCCGCGACGAATCTCCGCTGCTGAAACTCGACGACACGCCGGAGAAAAAAGCGAAGCGGGACCTGTTGGCAAAGGAAGCGGCAACGTTGGCGAAGCTCGCAAAGTTCCCCGATCCGCGGGTGCAGGCGGTCGCGAACATCCGCGCCGAGTCCGCGAAGGCTGAAGCCGCAAAGTTGCTGCCGAAGGTCACCGTGCCCGTGATGAGGGAACTGCCCGAGATGCAGCGCCGCGTCACAAAGCTGCAGATGCGCGGCAACTATCTGGATCTCGGCGACACCGTGACCGAAGGTACGCCCGCCGCGTTTCATCCATTGCCCAAGGATGCTCCCAAGAACCGGCTCACGCTGGCCAAGTGGCTCGTCGATCCCGCAAATCCGCTCGCGGCCCGCGTGGCCGTCAATCGCGCCTGGGAAGCGATCTTCGGCGTCGGCCTCGTCCGTACGTCCGAGGAGTTCGGCGCTCAAGGCGACCTGCCGCTGCACCCGGAATTGTTGGACGCACTCGCCTTCGAATTCACGACGCCGAGCGTCACCGGCGGGAAGCCGTGGGACCAGAAGGCCCTGCTGCGGTTGCTGGTCACAAGTGCCGCGTATCGGCAATCGTCCAAGGTTACCCCGGAGCTGGCTTCCCGCGATCCGGACAACCTCCTGCTCGCCCGCGGCCCGCGCTTCCGACTTACGGCTGAAATGGTCCGCGATCAGGCGCTCGCCGTCTCCGGTCTGCTCAGTTCCAAGATGTATGGCCCCAGCGTGAAACCACCGCAACCCTCCTTCGGCCTCAGTGCCGCGTTCGGCGGCGGCCTCGATTGGCAGACGTCCGCCGGCGAGGACAAGTATCGCCGCGGTCTTTACACCGAATGGCGGCGCACCAACCCGTACCCCAGCATGATGACCTTCGACGCGACCAGTCGCGAAGCCTGCACCATTCGCCGCAGCCGTTCGAACACGCCGCTCCAGGCCCTCGTGACTCTCAATGACCCCGTCTACGTCGAAGCCGCCGTGGCTTTGGCGAAACAGACAACCGCAAAACCCGAAGCCGAGCGGCTGAACTTCCTGGTGCGGACCGCCCTCGGCCGGTTGCCGAGTGGCGCCGAGCGGGATCGCCTGAAGAAACTCTTCGATGGAGCCAAAGCGAAATACCAGGCCGACACCAAGGTCGCCACGCTCCTCGTCGGTAAGTCCGATGCCGACTTGGCCGCGTGGGCGGTGACGGCGAACGTGATTATGAACCTCGACGAATTCCTGATGAAACGGTGAGCCGATGAACCTCTCCACCCTGCAGCACCGCACCCGCCGGCATTTCCTCTCCACCGGTGGAATCGGCCTCGGCGCCGTGGCCCTCGCCGCGCTGAGCGGCCGCGCCCCGGCGACGGGCACCATCGATCCGCTGGCCCCGAAGAAGCCGCCCTTCCCGGCCAAGGCCAAGCGGGTGATCTACCTGCACCTCTCCGGTTCCCCGCCGCATTTGGACCTCTTCAGTTGGAAGCCCGAACTCGTCAAGCGCACCGGGCAGGACGTGCCCGAGACGCACCTGAAGGGCAAGCGCTTCGCCTTTACCTCCGGCACGCCGAAACTGCTCGGCACCCCGCGTAAGTTCGCCCGACGCGGCAAGTCCGGGATCTGGATGAGCGACGCCATTCCGAAGCTGCACAACGTGGCGGACGACGTCACCCTCATCAACTCGATGCGGACCGAAGAGTTCAACCATGCTCCCGCCGAACTGCTCCTCTTCACCGGCAGCAACCGCCAGGGCCGCCCCGGCATGGGCAGCTGGGTGACCTACGGCCTCGGCACCGAGAACGAAAACCTGCCCGGCTTCGTCGTGCTGATTTCGTCCGGCGTGCAACCCTCGGGTGGTGCCGGCTGCTGGTCCGGCGGCTTCCTGCCGAGCGTCCATCAGGGCGTGCAGTGCCGCAGCAAGGGCGACCCCGTGCTCTACGTCTCCGACCCAGCCGGCATCGATCGGGACGTGCGGAAGGCGACCATCGACGCGCTGCGTGACCTGAATCAAATCCAGGCCGACGAACTCGGCCACCCGGAAACGGCGACCCGCATCGCCCAGTACGAACTCGCCTTCCGCATGCAAACCGCCGTGCCCGAAGTCATGGACATCAACAAGGAGACCAAGGAGACGCTCGCCGCCTACGGAGCAACCCCAGGTGCCCCGAGCTTCGCCGCCAACTGTCTCCTGGCCCGCCGTCTCTGCGAGAAGGGCGTCCGCTTCGTCCAACTCTTCGACTGGGGCTGGGACTTCCACGGCACCAACCCGGCCGAGGACATCCGGGACGGCCTGACCAACAAATGCGCGACGATGGACAAGCCCGTCGCCGCCCTCATCCAGGACCTGAAGCGGCGCGGGCTGTTCGACGACACGCTCATCGTCCTCTCCGGCGAATTCGGCCGCACGCCGTTCCGCGAAGGCCGCACCGCCGGCGGCAGCGTCCTAGGCCGCGATCACTTCACCGAAGGCTTCTCGGTCATGCTCGCCGGAGCCGGCATCAAGCGCGGCTTCAGCCACGGAACCACCGACGACCTGGGTTTCACCGTCACGGAAAACCCCGTCCACATCCACGACCTGCAGGCAACCATCCTGCAGCAACTCGGCTTCGACCACACCATGCTCACGACCCGCTTCCAAGGCCGCGACTACCGCCTGACCGACGTCCACGGCAAAGTCGTCGACGCGGTACTGGGGTAGCGTAAAACACCAACCCAGGTAGCCAACCAGCATTTCACAGTCGATTATGCCCATCGCAACAAGCATAAAAATGACGAAAGTGCCGACTGGGATACTTATGGCCGATTTCTTCGGCCTCAATGAAGTCCGACGAGTGCTTCAAGGATTCAATCCGTGGTGGACTGGACGAGCAGCAACGTCACCTCCGTTTGGACGATTGGCTCTCGGCGTATGTCGCAAGTATCTGACTGATTCTTCTCTTCGCCGCGCCATCCTGCTTTCGGGTCCTCGTCGCGTCGGCAAAACAACCATTGTGATCCAACTTGCCGATTAAAGGTTTTCCGGAAACCGCACGCCATGCCGATGTTTCTTTTTGCCAACGGATCCTGCGAGAAGACGTCGTGGAACGGGTATTGAAGCGGGACATGACCGCGCTGTTCAACGTGCGCAATGTCAATGCATTGGAGCGGCTATTCATCTACATCTGTCTTTATACCTGAAGCATTCTTGATTTATAGACATGTTATAATGTATTGAAGATGCAACGCTCGACGATTGACAATCATCTTGAACTCCTCGAACAGGCCAATCTGATCCATCGCCTTCCGCCGGTCGAGATCGGAGGAAAAAAGATATTGAAGGCTCGTAACAAAGTCTATCTCGTCGATGCAGCACTCCGGAACGCCGTTCTGCTGCGCGGCGAAGAAGTCCTCACGGATTCAACAGAAATGGGAGTAGTTGTCGTGACGACTGTCTTGAGCCACCTGATTGCGTTTCTCTACCGTGACACACCGAAGATTTCCTATTGGCGCGATCCTAAAAGCGACAAGGAAGTGGACGTGATCGTGCAAAGTCCGGCTTACACATTACCGGTGGAAGTTAAATATCATGAGACGGAGAGTGTGAGCGAGTCGTCCGGCTTGATTGCCTATTGCCGCAAGGAAACTGTTCGGCATGCATATTGGGTAACGAAGCGGGAAGACGACTTCGGCATTGAAGCCGTTCCCGATCTTGCAACAAAGTTTATGAGGATACCTGCCCACATCTTCTGCTACCTGCTTGGACAGGCGGAACGCATGCCGAGCACTGAACAGTTCAACCAAACCTAACGATTGCGATATGGGTTCCTTCACCCGACCATCGGCGACAACTCGAAGCGGTCGAAGGGGCAATCGGCGGTCGGCTCCGCAGCGTTCTCGCCGAACCGCGATGCCGCAACGCTCCCTCCGTTTCGGTCGGTGCGGCTGACAACTTGATCCGATTCCAATCTCGATTCCTCGACCGCCGATGCCACTTCACCCGCGGCGCCCGGTGCCGCGGCCGCAGGCGTTCGCACGGCCCAATCGGCGGCGGCAACTCGCGTTGTTGCTGCTTCCACCACCGGTTCCGTCCGCAGCATTCCGCAGCACAGCGCGCAGCCACAGGAAGGCGAACTCGGATCGGCAGCCCGCAGGGAGGCGCCGCCCGTTCCGCCGCCACCGCGGAGACCTGCGCCGCCGCCGGAGGGAGTAAAGGAATCGGCCGCATTCAAATCGACCACGTAGCCGAGGTCGGCCAGCGAGGCAACCGTGACGGCGCTCAGCGGGTTGACCGCACCGCCGTTGAGGAAGCCGGTCATCAGTTCGTTGTTGAAAATGCTTTCGCGCCAGTGGCCGTTGCGGGTGCCGGAGCCGCCGGTGTTCTCGACGGGCACGCCGGTCGCACTCGTGCCGAAGATGCGGTTGTAGGCGGCTGTGGCTTGGGCGCCGATGAAGCGCGGGTCGCTGCCGCTCGAACCCGTCAGAAGCCCGCGGTTGGTCCAGATCGTGCCGATGCCCAGCACGTGGCCCATCTCGTGGACGATGACGTTGAACAGCTCTCCGCGGGCTTC
>Ga0163144_10005768_pt1 | contig 27520 bp, 28 predicted proteins | sample OliLak19BULKMAT1_FD_123175 | JGI IMG/M metagenome (GOLD analysis project Ga0163144, IMG submission 123175) | Freshwater microbial mat bacterial communities from Lake Vanda, McMurdo Dry Valleys, Antarctica - Oligotrophic Lake LV.19.BULKMAT1 | ecosystem: Environmental > Aquatic > Freshwater >... | reverse complement strand
CGACCACGCGGTACCCTTGGTCGGATTGCCACAGACTGCACAGTGAACACAGGCGGAGTTCATGGCCAGCGCGCTCGAACCTGGTCAAATGGTGCCGAGCAGGCAGCGGAGAGCAAATTCACCGGATATCAGCGCGAGCGGACATGGCGGCGGCAAGGATGTAGACCAGTACCAGCGAACCGGTTGCGATGGCAAGTGAGCCCTCGTCAAACCTGGTGCGAGCTGGTCACTCATGAACCCGACGTAAAACGGACCAGCGCCCAGTCCGATGATGTTGCCAATGAACAGGTGGATGGACGCGGCGACCGCGCGGAGTTGGAGTTGTGTCCTGGTCTGGATGGCTGCGAATACGGGGCCGACGTGGGAGGAGCCCAATAGCGCCGGGAGCGTGAAGAGCGCAAATGCCATGACCGGGTTCTGCAAGGTAACGGTGCCTGAATTCGCATGAAACAGGCAAGAATCCAGATGACATTGGCGTAGCCAACAAATGAGGTGAACGCGCCTCCCAGCATCAGCAGGCGCATCTGGTCACAGGCGACGAACCTTCATGAATAGTCCGGGCTAGTCCATCGCAAATTCGCGACTGTGTGCGACGGCAAACGAGAAGGTTTTGGCGCGGCTGCGGGTTTCCATCACTTCAGCGACCCGTAGCAGACGTGCCGGCACGGCGAGAATCTTTTCCTGCGCCTTGCGACCCAGTTCGGTGAGCCCATCGATTTGGTCAATGGCCCAGAACTTGATGAGGTCTTCAACGATACGCAGGTAGTCTCGTGGCCCATAGATGCCTGCCCGGCGGATCACATCTGCAATCTCGCGAAAGTGCGGCATGTTGAGACCGGGCATATCGATGGAGGGCATGATCGCGGCGGCCGCCAGCATCGCGCCATCCGGATCGCGTTTCAGAATGCCGGCAAAAGCGGTGCGATAAAAGATGTAGTGCCGTGCTTCTTCCTTGGCGACATGGGACAGTACCGTACCGATAAGTGGTTCGTTCTGGCCCGCCAGCTTGCCGGTATTGGCATGACTGATCTGGGTGGCGCGTTCCTGCAGTGACGTATAGACAAAGATGCGATAGGGATCGTTTTCGAAGTCTGGTTCGAACCCGGCCTTCAGGTATTCGAACTGCATGCGTTCAAATTCGGATCCGTTCAGAATGCTGGCGTCACGGAGGTAATCGTGCATGATCGCGCCGTGCCGGTCTTCTTCCGCGGTCCACAGGTTGATCCACCTTGACCAGAATGAGTTGCCGCCAAGATGAACCGCCAGCAACCGATGAAAATGCGGTAACCCTTCTTCGGTCAACGTGTTCAGTGCGAGGGCGACTCGGCTGGGGACGCTGATTCCACGTGCCCGGTCGCGCAGTTCCTGTAAATGGACATCGGGGTCCGTGTCAGCGGGAGCGGACAGCACCTCGCTCGGAAACCACAACGTCCGCCTGGCCTCGTGTTCGGCCATGAGTTCGTCCACTTCCGGCTCAAGATCGGCAAGTACTTCGATCCGGGCCAGGGTTGCTGCATTGGGTATCTGCATGGTGACGCCTTATGGATAAGATCATCGTCCATTGCGCATACGGCATGAGGCGCAACGTTCGACAGGTGCACGCTAGCACGGGTCGCGTGGCGAGTCAGCTTCAACCGATACCATGCGCTGCCTGGCCAGGTAAGTGCCGGCCCGGACCGGGCAGCGGTCCGGGTCCGACCGGCTCGACCGTTCAGATGGCCGAGCTGCGAGCGGGAAGTATGCTGCGGTGGTATGCCGAGACGTCCGTAATCGGATCCGTGATGAGCTTGATGAACCAGACCATTGCGTTGCGAAAGCCGTGCCGGCGCGTCAGCACACCCACTCGACCGATGATCACCAGCAGCGTGAAGGCAAACCAGTGCATGGCCACCTGATCGGCGACCGCGCCCAGCCAGCCTGGTTCATGATTCGGCGCCAGCAGGAGATCAATGACCGGCATCAGCAGGTAACACGCGACGATCACAGTCTTGCTGCGCGTATCGAAGCCCAGCAGCAGCTGTTCCTTGTCGTGACATGGCGGCTCGATGATGGCGTGACCAAACTGGCGGAGAAACAGGGATCCAAGCCCCAGCCACATCGCCAGGGGAAGATCGATGAAAATCAGCACATAGCAGATCAGAAAGACGGTCGAACTGACAAGGTGCATGCACTGATTGATACGGTTGCTGTGCGAAGCGACGTGATCCTCATGTTTGCGACCCATGACGTCATGATAAAAAGTCTTCAGCGTGGTGGCGAGGGGAAAGGCGGATTGAATCATGTCCTGGCGTACTCGTCTGGCGATCGTCTGATCGCGGTGTGGATGTTCCGCTTCCGTCAGCCACCACTGGTCAGCTTTCATCTGCACAGTGGCGGTGACGATGCGGGTTTTCAGCTCGTGGTAGTCCGCGGGTCCGAAATCAAGGCTCGTCATGCATCTCCCGGTACCGACCCAGCTGAGGTTCACACCTACGGCGCGCAGGTAGTACTGCAGCAACCAGTTGTATCGTGAAGGCTGCGTGAAGAGAAAGGTGAAGATGCTGGAGAAACGGGCAATGCGTACGGGCAGATTGGCGTCGGCAAGTGCGGTGTTGGTATCGGTCACCCATTGACCAAAGAGCCGATCTGCCTCTGCATACTGCTGCGCTGCTGCGTCCGAAGTCACCCATTGCAGGAATGTGTGCATTGCACCCATCGTCAGTGGATGAGCAGAGAAGGTGCCAACAACATAGGCCAGACGCATCGGATGTTCTGGATCAAAGCGCAGCATGAGACCCCGCTGGCCACATACCACGCCGATCGGCAAACCACCGGCGACGGTTTTGCCGTAGACGACCATGTCAGCCCGAATGTTGAAGTATGCTTGCGCACCACCGGGTGCAAGCCGGAAGCCACTGAATACTTCATCGAAAATGAGGGGCACTTTCGACTCCCGGCAGGTTGTTGCCAGGTTCGCAAGCCACTGCCAGTAGGCATCACTGCTTTGAGCCCTTCTAACATCGGACGAGAGCAGCACCGCGTCACTGGGCGGTGGAGAGTTCGGATGGAAGGACTGAATCGGATTTACCAGCACCCCGGCAATTTCATGTGCCCGTTCTCGAATAACGGCCAGCGAATGTTCTGACAACTCGTTCAAGGGGATACAATCGTCGATTGCCCGCTCGCTGCCGACCCCGGGTTGTACGCCATCCCACCAGCCGTGATACGCACCGGAAAAGCAGACGATGTAGCGTCGGCGCGTATTGAATCGAGCCATGCGAATGGCGGCCATGACTGCCTCGGTACCGCTCATGTGGAAAGAGACCTCATCCAGGCCAGAGATTTTCTTCAAGCACTCGACGTTGCTTGCTACTACCGGATGCAAAGGGCCCAACACCACGCCGGAGTCGCGGCACAATTGCCAGCCACGATCGATGAAATCCTTGTAGGCGTCATAACCTGCCACATTGACGCCATAGGATCCGCTGACATCGAGGCTGCGCTGGCCGTCGGCATCAATCAGCCATGGGCCTTCGCTTCGCTCAACAATGACACTCACGTCGAAGTGTTCTCGCATGTACCGCGCAAACGGAAATGGCACGCGGTTGGCGTCGGCAAAACGCAGATCGGACAGCCCGGATCGAACGCGGCTTGCCAGTTCGAGCGAGCGTTCGCCGGTTTGAGTGAATCCACGGGACAATCTGGCCAGTGCCTCACGACGATCTTCGACAACGGCTTCCGGGGCACTGTCGGCGCTGAAGAACGACCGCTCGTCATGGTCGCGTCTGCGCAAGATCTGCGCCAGAATTCGAGACGCCGGAGCAAGCACACCGATGGCCGGCCAATGCCTGATCATGCTTGCCGTTCGCCGACCATAGATGAATAGAAGGATGATCGTGGCAAGGAGCAGCCAACCGCTGCCAACATGCAGGGCAAAGTCGAAACCGGCTGGCCAATTCATGTTCTGCTTTCCATGGAGTAAAGATCCTGATTTGGTCGTGAGACGAGATAGCGGAACATCGCCCGCTTCGAATGCTGCAGTTGCAGAGCCGTGACGAGGCAACGTAGCGGCCACAGCGCAACAGTGAGTGGTCGAACGCTGCGTATCTGTTTGACCAGACCATAGCGTGGCGTTGTCGACTCGCTGGCATACGTGCCAAACATGCGGTCCCAGATGATCAGCATGGCACCGAAATTACGATCCAGGTATTGAGGATTGCAGGCGTGATGGACCCGGTGATGCGAAGGTGTCACCAGGAAAGATTCGAAGAGTTCGAGTCTGCCAACCACTTCTGTGTGCAGCCAGAACTGATACGCGTGATTTACCGCGATGGCGGCCATGACCACCAGAGGATCTGCACCCAGCAGCAACAGCCAGCAGTGAAACCAGGGTTCGATAAATGGTTCGAGAAACGAACCCCGCAGCGCGGTCGCGTAGTTGAAGTACCTGGATGAGTGATGAACCGCATGTGCAGCCCAGCCGGCATTGGTGACATGCATCGTGCGGTGATACCAGTAGTAGCCCAGATCGACGCCCACCAGCGTGATCAGCCACCCGGCAATACCTTCCGGAATCACTTGCAGGGCAGTTGAGCTCTGGTAAACCATGTAGAAGAGGGCGAGCACCGCGCCACGCGCGATGATCCAGGCGGCAAAGTAACCCAGGCCGATGACCACGCTGCAGGCCGTGTCCGCTGTCTGGTAGCCTCGCAGGCGTCGGGAGCGGCGGATCTGGATTTCGGCGACCATACAAAGTAGTGCCGCAGCACAAGCCATGATCTCCCACAGCACTGACATCGTTGATGCGGCCCCAAAGATGGTCAATGACGATCCCGCAAGGATGTTCACTGCAGATGGCGTCTTTGTGACCGTTTGAAGTCGATTTCATGACATAGCACCAAACGGCCACCCAGTGTTCAGGTGTCTGGCCCGTCTTTCTGGCCCTTCTTGCTGACGTTTCTTGCCGGCTGGGTTCTCTCGCTCCGGACGTCCGTACTTCATCGCCATGCTCAAGGCCTGCTTCTTCGGCAGCTCGATAGGCGCTATGCTCCAGCCAACGAATGGTGTGGGGATGCAGATGACGCCAACAGGTCCACTATGTGGTGTCAGAATCATCGATCTGACCAGCATCTATTCGGGTCCGATCTGTGTATCCATTCTTGGAGATCAGGGTGCCGACGTGATCAAGGTTGAAGCACCTGGTGGGGACCCGATGCGGCAGGGTACGCCCAGACGTAACGGCGTCACGGCGAGCTTTGCAATGATGAATCGCAACAAGCGGTCAATGGTTATCGACCTGCAGAAGCCTGCCGGACGGGCGCTGCTCCTTGATCTCGTTCGCACAGCGGATGCGGTTGTCGAAAATTACCGCCCGGGGGTGATGGCGCGTCTGGGGCTGGCCTACGACACGCTGGTGACCATCAACCCTCGAATTGTGGTTGCGTCGATCAACGGTGTCGGGCCGGATGGCCCTTACGCCAATCGACGCGTGTACGACGCCGTGATTCAGGCGGTGACCGGCTTTGCCGACCTGCAATCGGTCGACACCGGCGAACCCACGATGATCAATACCCTGATCGCCGACAAGGTGACTGCGATGACCGCCGCGCAGGCGGTCACGGCAGCATTGTTCGCCGCCGGTCGAACCGGGGTTGGGCAACAGGTCGCAATTTCAATGATCGATGCCAGCCTGTTTTTTCTCTGGCCGGATTCGATGAGTCGTCATGGCCTGGTTGGTGAAGGAGTCGACCTCGCGCCTTATGCTTCACACGCGTCAATGCTGAGGCGCACGCGTGATGGTCACGTGGCAGTGATGCCGGTCAAGGTTGGTGAGTGGGAAGGTGCGTTTCGTGCGTTGGGACTTCCGAATCTGTTCAAGGAAGAACGGTTTTCCACAGGCGCGGTACGCCTCAACAACGCGGCACTGTTTCAGCAGGTGTTGTCTGAGGCGTACGCGACGTTTACAACGGATGAAATCTGTGCGCGTCTGGAAGTGGAGGATGTACCGTGGGCACGCATCAATACGCGCGATCAGGTGGTCGATGATCCGCAGATCCAGTCGATGGGCGCGCTGGTGGAGTACGATCATCCGCGAGCCGGGCGTGTACGGCAGCCGCGTCCACCGGGTCAATTCCAATTGACGCCAGCGACATTGCACCGACCCTCTCCGGATCTCGGGGAACATACCGATGAGGTGCTTCGGGAACTTGGCCTGGATGAGAGCAGGGTTGTGGCATTGAAGGCCGCGGGTGTGGTGGCCTGACATGCCCAGACAGCTGTCGAAGTGCTGCGCGTCTGCACATCCTTGGGACCTGGCCCGTCTACCTCCTTGCCTGGAGGACTAACGCCGTTTTACGCACACTCCGCCGACACTGCCCGCCTCCTGATAACACACGCCACTGACACCGCAATCCTGGTTGGAAGAGCAGGACTTTGGCTCAATGCCATCGACGTCGAGGCGAGGTCTGTCCGGCCCGCGATTCCTGTCGTTGCCCAGATCCAGGCCGCCGGCACAGACTCCGTATTGTTCGGCCGGTTGACGGATACACCGGTTGCCCAGGTCGCAATCACTATCGAGATTGCAAGCCCATACCGGTGCGCAGAAACTGCTTGCGAACAAGGCTGCCAAAACAAGTCTGAAGGCCATGATTGCCTCCTGTCTGCACCTCGATACGGTTGACAGCCAGACACGGGGTCCGGCTGCTACTCCAGGCAGTTACCGTTTTTTGGGTAGCCGCCCTTCGATGTAGTCATCGATCAATTCGTGATAACGACGGATCCGCGTCTCCTGTGCCGAGAGGTAGACACCGAGGAAACCCCGGGAGCGGAAACCACGCTGCTGCGAAATGAAGACGGACATGTCGTCTTCGATCCCAGGTCCAATGGACTCGGTGAGATAGTCGATCATCGTGACTTCGGCTTCCTGGCCATCAACCAGATCACCGTCTTCCAGCGTGCCGCCACGGCTGGTCTGTCCCGCTGCGATAGATGCCGGACTCGAGTACCACCAGTTATCGAACAGGCACTGTTCCGGGTCATCATGATGGGGGCGCGCGCGCAGGAAGTGGAAGCCGTCCGACCAGACGGACACGGCGAAGTTTGGAAACAGTGTGTAATGGAAGGCGTCTGTCAGTTGCTCCGCCGGTACTTTTGCGTAGTGGGAGTAACCTCGGGTACGGCCGAGTTTCTGTTTCGCCTGCTGCAAGGCCGTACGGGTGGCTTCCGGCCGACCTTTGAAGCTGGCGGGATCGATCTCCCACGCGCGCAGCTGGCTGGCCAGCGGCTCGATGATATGGCCTTCCTTGTCGGTCGACCCGACACCGAACCCACCTTTCATCACCATGCGGTTATGGCCCTGATCGGACAGATCGAACCGGGTTTCCTTGTAGTAGGTGTCGATGTTGCTGCGGATCTTCTTGCGGTCAGTGTCCGGCGTTGCACCCTGATGTACGGTTGGTACGTGGTAGGACTCGTTGAAGTTGTCCAGCACTACTTTCCAGTTGCAGGGCAACCACGCCGAGCGTGCCATCGTGCGCTTCCACCCCTCAAGATCCAGATCGCTCCAGGCATCCCAGATGGGACCCAGATATTCCTTCAGGCTGATGCAGTCCCGGTCCATATTGACCCAGATAAAACCGGCAAAGGTCTCACAGGCGAGTTCCTGCAAACGTACCTTGCCGCATGGGTTGCCATCGGGAAAGTCTTCCTTGTCAGGCGCGAAGTTGAGTTCGCCATCGGGCATGTAAGCCCAGCTGTGGTACTTGCAGACAAACCGCTTCACGCTGCCCTTGGGGCCCGACACCAAAGGATTGCCACGATGCTGGCACACGTTGTAGAACGCTTTGACCCCGCCATTGGTCTGGCGAACCATCAGAATGGATTCGCGTCCGACTTCTTCGAGCTGCCAGTCACCGGGTTTCGGGATCTGCGATTCCCGGCCCAGCAGCAGCCATACCTTGGTCCACATGTTTTCCCACTCCTGATGGAAAAACTCGCGGGAGGTAAAACGGTAACCTGGGATGCTATGGCCCCGGGTCTTCTGTTGGGGCCAGGTATCCAGTTCTTTTCTTTCCAGCAGTTCTGACATGGTGTGCTCCTCGCCTTTTTGGATGTTGCAGCAATCGATTTGGGCAGGGCGAACGTCCATGGACATCAGTTGCCTGAAACTTGCCAGGATCCTGCCGCCAAACGTTGAGTATCCACCACTGGTCGAGCGAAAGGAATGGATCGCTCTTGAGGATCCGGTCGCTTCCCGGAAGAATGGACGAACCGATCAGCCCATCGCGCCGAGGGCGCCTTCGATCGCGGCCTCCAGGCTGCGCCTGTCGTTGCCTTCATTCAGATTCCATTGCTGGAACGTTTTACCCTCGTGCAGCAGCACGGCAGTGGTGCAACAGCGCTCAACCAGCGGCAGAGCGTGGGTCGCCATGACCACTGCCATTTGCCCGGCCGCTACTTCACGGGCGAGGATCGATTCGAGGGTTGCGGCAGTGCGTGCATCGAGCCCATTGAACGATTCGTCGAGCAACAGCAGCGAAGGCTTCTGTACCAGTGCCAGGGTCACGCTGCATCGCTGCCGCAGACCCAGCGTCAAGGCGCCCAGTGGCTTGTTCGAGTGTGCGGTCAGCTGCATTGCCTCCAGTACCTCGGCTGCGAGATCGGCAGGCGCAGGCAGGCCGAACGCGGCTGCATAGACCTCAAGACACTGCGTCAGCGTCAGCGCCGATGGCAGAATTTCGGGAGCGACGGCGACACCCAAATGCCTGCGAGCCGATGTGGGATCCCTGGCCACATCGATACCCTGAACGCAGATGCGGCCCGACTGGACAGCGAGTTGATGACTGATGCACTTCAGCAGCGTACTTTCCCCGCTGCCATTGGCGCCCAGCAAACCGATCCACTCTCCCCTGGCAGCCGTCAGCGAGGCACCGTGCAGGGCTTTCGCAGAACCATAACCGGCGATTATGGCATCAACTTCGAGTACCGGGCTCATCGTTTGATCTGCCGCAGTTCCCGAACCGCGACAGCAAGCGCAATGACCATCAGCCAAAGTACATGGTCAAACAGTACCAACAGACTCATTCCCACGATGATCAGCGCCGCATTTCGACGTGCACTGCCGGGGCTTGACCCATGCCGAAAGGCGGTACAAAAACAGGCAGCCGAACCGCTCACCACACAGCTGAAGATGAAGATTACCCCCTCTATCGGCATCTGCAGGGCAGAAAGCACTGCCAGCAGCATCAACAGTATCCCGATGAACCACGCGGCCACCCGGACCAGCGTGAGCCGGGCAAAGGCAACTGGAGACAGTGGTGTTGCAGCCAGCCAGGCTGCCAGCAGAAAGAGGTGTCGCCACGCCCCCGCCCCAAGCCATACCAAGGCCAGCGTCAGTACAGTCACGGCGATCAGGAGTATTGAGGGTCCACCACCGATGCCACCTGGAATGAGGATCAGGGTGGCGGTCAACCATGGCGCCATGCCTTTGCCTGAGAGTCGTGCGGCCGTCCACACCAACGGGATTTTCGCGATGGCGTCTCGTCCGGGGCCTGCGATTGGCAGTCTAAGCCCACTTATCTTCGCGTTGTATCGCGGGCTTGCGGCGTGACCCGCCAATCCAAATCCAAGACCGCTGCCGACGAGCATCGATACCAGCAGCAGAGCGAGTTGATCGCCATGGTCAATCAGCGCCGTGATCAGGAAGGGCACCATCAGCATCAGCATCAGCATCAGCATCAGCAGACGAGCGATACTCATGGCTTCCCACAGAACTCGCTGCCTCGATGAGACGGGTAACGCTGCGAGCCAGCTCATCGAAAATCGCACCTGGATCGTCGGCCGATGCTGCCAGCAGATGAGGGCTGCCGCGCTGGCCAGCGCGGCTGCGGCAGGCAAGGGGTATTCCACAGTCCATTTGACGAGCGGCTGAGCGGCTGCGGGAAAGAACAGGGGAAGTAGTGCAGAGCTGACCAGGCCGAACCACCAGAACCAACGCCTATTCAGAGGGGCAGCCGAGGTTGCGTGGTGATCAGCGAGGAACAGGGGGTTGCGGGTGGGTAACACCGGCATGATCAGGGCGCCGCAGTCATGGACAGGTCGCTACTCCTGAAACTGCAAGGCATAGAGCCGCGCATACGTGCCGCCGAGGGCGAGGAGTTCTGCATGGGTTCCCAGTTCGCGCAGTTGCCCACGCTCCAGCACGGCAACCCGATCTGCCTCCTGAATGGTTTGTAAACGATGCGCGATGATGATCGAGGTGCGACCGGAGGTGAGCACATGCAGTGCGTCCTGGATCAGCTGTTCGGTTTCGGTATCGATGCTGGCAGTGGCTTCATCCAGCACCAGGATTTCCGGGTCTGCCGCCAGCACCCTGGCAAAGGCCAGCAGTTGACGTTGCCCTTGCGACAGGTTCCTGCCCCGTTCAACCAGCGGAGTGTCGTAGCCCTGAGGCAATCGCTCGATGAATTCGTGGGCATGTACGTGACGCGCGGCCTGCTCGATCTGTGCGCGCGAGATGTCCGGATTGCCGATGCTGATGTTGTCGTGCACGGTGCCTGCAAACACGTGAAAGTCCTGCAGCACGATGCCGATCCGCTTGCGGACCACGGCGGACGGCAGGTCCATCAGGTCCACACCATCCATGAAGATCGAACCGGGCGCAAAATCATAGAAGCGTGCCAGCAGCCGAATGATGGTGCTCTTGCCAGAGCCGGTTGGCCCGACTACCGCCAGTTTTTCGCCCGGCCGGATGTGCAGCGAAAGATCCCGCAGCACCAGGTTGTCCCGTGCATAGCCGAAGTTGAGATGCCGGATCTCGATTTCACCTCGCAGATCAGCGGGTAGGGTTGCCGGTTGTCGTGGCTCGTGAATGGACTCGTCCCAATCCAGCGCCTGGAAGATCCGCTCGGCACTCGCCATGGAGCGGAACAGGACATTGTACTGCTCACCAACAACCACGATGGGGCGCACCAGCATGTCCACAAACTGCGTGAACAGTATCACGCTGCCAAGCGTGACCGTTCCCTGCAACGCATCACCGCCACCCATCCAGATGATCACGCCCATCCCCGCAGCGCCAATGTTGTCCATGAACGCGCCATACCAGGTTTCCAGCCGGATGGCATGATTCTCCTCATTGCGATTCAGTTGATTGATCTGCGTGTAGCGGGCCAGGTTGTGATGCTCACGCCGGTTCAACTGGACAACTGGCATTCCGGAGATGTTCTCCTGCAGGTTCTGGTTCAGCTGCGACACACTCTGGCGGATGTTGCGATACACCATGCGGGTGACGCGCCGATACAGGATGGTTGCCACGGCGACGATCGGCAGTGCCAGCAACAGGGTGCCGGTGAGTTCGGCATTGATGGTGAACATGAGCACAATCGCGACGATGAAGGGCGTGAATTCACCGATGAGCACCCCAAAGCCGGACAACAGCTGAAAGAGCTGCTCCACGTCGTTGGTCACGCGGGTCATGACACGACCGATCGCGACACGGTCGTAAAACGATGCGGGACGTGTTTCCAGGTGTGTGAACAGATCGTGGCGCAGATCACGCAAGGCACCGAGTACGGCTGTGGTCAGGTAGACGCGGTGATAGTGTGCAGAAATCGCCCACAGGCTGACGACCAGCAGATACAGGAGACAGGCTGCCACGATCATATCGAGGCCGGTCAGCGCCGCCAGCTGGTGGGTGAGCGAATTCATGCCGAAGTCAGGCATGGCGACAGGTTGGCCGCCGGCAAGCAATCCATCGATCACCACGCGCGAGACGATGATTGGCATCACGATGGCGAGGATCGACGCAATCACCACCAGGACGATGCTGATCGTCATCGTCCTTCGATGGGGTCTCACCCATTGAAACAGGCGTTTGAGCAATTGTGCGTCGAGTGCCTTTCCCGCAATCTCCGCATCAAACACACCGTAGTCGCGTTTCAAGACGGTGGTAGAAGCACTCGGGCTGGTGTCCGCACTCATGTTTGTGTACCCAGCGACGACACTTCGGTGGTGTTTGCCTCGTGCAATCCAGCCTGCAGCTTGAGCTTCTGGATGCGATCAAGTTCTGCGTACCAGCCTTCACTCGCCATCAGCGCTTCATGACTGCCGAGCTGGGAGATTTCCCCTTCGTCAATCACCACAATTCGATCCGCGTGTCGTGCTGTGGACACTCGATTGGTGACCAGCAGTGTGGTTCGGCCGCGTCGTGCCGCGAACAGTCGTTCGAGAATCTGTTCTTCGGTCTGCGTATCGACGGCACTGAAACAGTCATCAAGGATGAGCACGGGTGAGTTGCGGATCAATCCAAGTGCCAGCGTGCTGCGCTGCTTCTGCCCGCCGGACAACGTGACACCACGTTCGCCAACCAGCGTATCGAGTTCCTCTTCGAAGGATTTGACTGTGGTCAGCAGATCGGCATCTTCGACGGCTTCCCAGATTTCTTCATCGGATCGTGCCGGATCGTCGTAACTCAGGTTGTGCCGTAACAGTTCAGCGAACAGGAAGGGATCCTGCGGTACCAGCACGATCTGCCGTCGCAACTGCTCGAGCGGATAGTCACGAATGTCAACACCATCAATCCACAGTGTACCAACGGGCGGATCGAGCAATCTGACGAAGCAGTTGAGGAGTGTGGTCTTGCCCGCGCCGACTCTGCCCATGATGGCGATGATCTCGCCGGTCTGCACCGTCAGGTCGACCCCGGACAGCGCGTCATGGCCGATTCCGGGGTAACGGTAACTCAAGCCACGCAGTGACAGCTCGCCCCTGATCTGTACCGGTGCTTCCGCCTTTGGACTATCGACAACTTCGGGCATCGAATCCAGTATCTGGAACAGGCGTTGTGTGCCGGAAGCACCCCTTTGCCAGAGTGTTACCATCTGACCGATCTCGCGCACCGGCCAGAGCACCATCCCGACATAGGAAAAAAAGGCAGTGAACGTTCCGAGGCTCAGTGTGCCATCACGTACCAGACTGCCACCGTACCCGAGGATGATCACGGTCGAAAACGCCGCCATCCAGGGCATGATGGCGCTGATGAACGAATTCAGCCGGACCAGAGCCTGAAAACGTGTGTTGTATTCGTCGCTGACCGCATCAAATCGTCGGATCTCGTTCTGCTCCTGAACCAGCGCCTGTACGGTGCGAATGCCATACAGGTTGCCCTGAACCTGTTCCGAGAGGTCGGAAAATCCCTGTTGAACGCGCATCGAACGTTCAAAGACCCGCCGGGCAGCGAACCAGCCGACGATCCCGATGGGCAGCAGTGGCAGCAAGAGGACCGCAGTCAGTACTGGTGCCAGCGAGATCATGGCGATGACGCCGACGGCGGCGATGGTGATGTTGACCAGCATGGTCCGTAAACCGGAGCCAATGAACTCGCGAACCAGCGCGATGTCGTTGATCGCCCTTGCCATGAGATCGCCGGTGGGATTGCGGGCGAAGAAGCCAGGGCCTTGCAACTGCAGATGCGAGTACACCCGTTTGCGCAGGTCGTAGGCCACGTACACGGCGATCCGGCGAATGATCCGACGTGCGTTGGCCAGCGCAACCAGCCGGACGATCACACACGCCAGAATGCCGAGCGCAGGCAGCAGCAGCATGGACTGTGCATCACTGGCCATCAGGTCGCCTGCCGAGATGCGCGGTTGGGCGGCGTGGATCGCATCGATGCTGTCGCGCAGGAACAGGGGAATCAGAGCGTCCAGAGATCGTGCAGACAACAGCAGCGTGACAGAACCCCAGAAGGGAAGCCGGTAGCGGGTGTGGTAAGTCCACAGGCGTCGCAACGGACTGCGCGGTGACAAGTCGGTCGTCTCTGGACGCCCTTCACCTGCAACTTCTGACAACCTGCGATCCATGGACTTTTCGACTCAATGAAAGGACCCGGTGATGGACAGCTGCGGACTGACGACCATCCGATGAAGCCGGAGGCAGACCGTTGGCGTTTTGTTGCCCTCGGCCCACCATCAAAGAGCTGATCAGGATAGCGATCTGCCTGCTGTGCGTCATCTATTGGCTGATCGAAGTATTGGTTGATGGCAGCTTCATCGGACTTGTCATACCAATGTCGTCGTCGCATTCTCAAAATCTTCGAAATTGCGGCCATATGTTCTTGCGAACTGAAGTGATTCACTACCGTGTTGATGGTCGCGACATGGTGGTTACGCTGTGTACGGGTGAGGGGACCCAAAAGCGTCCAGCTGTGCTGGTGTGCCATGAAGGACCTGGCCAGGACGACACCGCGCGCAACTTTGCCCGGCGGCTCGCCGAGCTTGGGTACATTGCCTTTGCGCTTGACTATGTGGGTGGCGGCAGACAGGAGAACGATCGTAACAAGATGATGGCCCGCATCGTGGAATTGAGTGCGGCGCCGGATCGAATCGTTGCCATCGGCAAAGCCGGCCTCGCTATTCTGCTGGCTCGACCGGAGGCGGATGCCAGTCGAGTCGCCTCCATCGGCTTCTGCTTCGGGGGCACGATGTCGTTCCAGCTCGCACGTGCTGGCGTTCCGTTGCAGGTGGCAGTCGGTTTCCATGCCGGACTTGGCACGATTGCACCGGCGCGCGAAGGTATGAAGACCCGAATCCTGGCGTTGATTGGTGCCGATGATCCGATCGTTCCGCTGGCCCAGCGCGATGCCTTTGTCGCCGAGATGACGGCGGCAAAAGCTGACTGGCAACTGGTGTTATACGGTGGCATTCAACACAGTTTCACCAATCCCGCAGCGGCGAACTTCAATCTTCCCGGCATTGCGTATGACGCGGTAACCGAACGACGATCCTGGGCGGTAATGCGTCAGCTGTTTGACGAAGTATTCGTGTGAGGTTCTGAACATGCTGACTCTTCGCAGGAGCAAGGATCGTGGTCATGCCAGTCTGGGCTGGCTGGACTCGTGGCATACCTTTTCGTTTGGCGAGTATCGCGATGCGCAGCACATGGGCTTCAGCGATCTGCGGGTCATCAACGATGATACCGTGCAACCCGGCCGTGGTTTTGGCACCCACAGCCATCGCGACATGGAAATCATCACCTATGTGCTCGATGGCGCACTTGAGCACAAGGACAGTCTGGGCAATGGCTCGATGATCCGTCCTGGTGATGTCCAACGCATGAGTGCTGGTCGAGGTGTATGCCACAGTGAATTTAATGCATCGCAGGTTGAGCCTGTGCACTTTCTGCAGATCTGGATCGAACCTGATGTCATGGGCGTGGAACCAGGTTATGAGGAGATGCATGTCCCGGAGGCTGAGAGACGCGGTCGTCTGCGATTGATCGCTTCGCCGGATGGCCGTTCGGGGTCAGTAACCATCCATCAGGATGCACTGATCCATGCAGCAGTCCTCGATGGTCCGGACCAGGTCACCTATGTTCTTGCAGAGCGCCGCAATGCCTGGGTGCACATCGCGCGTGGCACGGTGCAGGTCAATGGTGAAATGCTGAGTACCGGCGATGGTGCGCAGATCAGCGATGAAACACACGTCGAATTCACTGCGGCTGCGCGTGCAGAGATACTGCTGTTTGACCTGGCCTGAGCTGACCGGACTTGACCAGGGTCGGCTCGCGTTATTGGCGTTCAATCGATACACCTTTTGATTGCTGTTACCCCTTGGACTTGCCACGATCTTTCGCTGATGGGACCACTGTGGATTTGCGGGCTGGTCGGGTCCGGTTGCTGATCGGTTGCGACGCACTACCATCAAAAGCCAGTATCAGACGTACGGGTGCGGTGAGTCGCCACGCAGCTTCCAAAAGCTGCGGCAGCGCCGTTGGACGCAAGGTGTGGAGGATGATCAGCACCATTGGATAGTCGTTGCAGTGATCAGTGATGAAGAAGGTGGTCGGGTCAGCCTGCATCAGAATTTCCCGATTCAGGAAGTCGCAGCGTAGCGCCAGTGCGCCTTCTGCCTCGGTGCGCAGGCGCCCCATGAACTTATCCGCAACCTGCAGACTGGGCGTATTGTAGGAGGTCCTCTGCGTAACGTTCGGCAACTGGAATGCTGCTGACACCACGTCTTCAAAGGAGACCGCCATGCTTGCCTCAATCTGAGTGCTGCGACTGCTGGCGAGGTTATAACGCTGGCGTGCGCAGATGCCAATCGGTTGCCTGTTCGTACGCGTGGCCAACCCGCAACACCATCGCTTCATCAAAGGGGCGACCAACAATCTGCAGTCCGATCGGCAGTCCATTGCGCGTGAAACCGCAGGGTAGCGAGAGCGCTGGCAGATGTGAGGCGTTGAACGGTGCCGTGCAGCGGATCATTGCCAATACGATGTCGCCCACCATGCCGCCGTAGCTGACGGTGTCCTGACCGATCAATGCAGCGGCGAGCGGCGTGGTTGGCGTAACCAGCACGTCAACGGATTCGAGCAGTCTGCGCACTTCGACAGTGAGCGTGTCGCAGGCGCGAAGTCCGGTCATGAGCGCGGCAATTGACGGCGCCATGCCGCCAAGCAATGCCTGCAGATCCGGACCAAAATCCTGCATGCGGGTACGGATGGCTCGAGCGTGAATCTCCTGGGCTTCAGCCAGCACAAAGCCGAACACGCCCATGACACCTTCTTCAACTCCCGGTAGTTCGACATCGCGAACCTCGGCACCGAGTCGTTGCAGTTCGCCCAGAGCGGATTCGATCGATTCGGCGATTCCGTCTTCGAGGTGATCGAAGAAATAATCACGCGGTACACCGACACGCAGTCCACGCACGCCAGCGCGCAGGTCGGCGGTTGCGTCACCTGCTGGCAAACGTACGCTGGTTGCATCGGCCGGGTCGTAACCGGCGATTGCGTTCAGCATCAACGCAGCGTCTTCAACGGTTCGTGTGATGGGTCCGGTGTGATCGAACCGGTAAGAGAGCGGCAATACGCCGGCCTTGCTGACCCGTCCATACGTCGGCTTCAAACCGACCACCCCGCAGACCGAGGCGGGCATGCGGATGCTGCCGCCAGTATCGGTACCGGTGGTGGCGACAGCAAGTCCTGCGGCGATCGCGGCGCCGGACCCGCCACTCGATCCGGCTGGAATGCGCGTGAGATCCCAGGGGTTCCGGGTTGGCCCGAAGTGAGGATTGTTGGTGGTGACACCGTAGGCATATTCGTGGGTATTGAGTTTACCGAGCAGCACCGTGCCAGCTTCCTTCAGTTTGCGCACCACCGTGCAGTCGGTGCCGGGCACGTGATCGGCGTGGATCCTGGCGCCACCGGTGGTGCGGATACCGGCAGTCTCGTACAGATCCTTGTGGGCGATCGGGATGCCGTGCAACGGTCCACGGGATTTGCCGTTCACGAGTTCTTCACCCGCGCGGCGTGCGTCCTCACGGGCTCGCTCGGCGGTAACGGTGAGGTAGGCATTGAGCCTCGGGTTCAGCTCGCCGATGCGCTTGAGATACGCGTCGGTCAGTTCGAGCGGTGAGAGTTCCCTTGCCTGCAGTGCGCGTGCGGCACGAGCAACAGAGAGGTTTGCGAGATCGAGGTCAGCCATGAGTCTTGCCTGCGTGCTGGTTGATGGGTGAGTGAACGAACGAACAGAGGCTGGTCTTACTGATCGCTCCTCCTGGCGACAGCCAGTTCGCCCAGTTTCTGCGCCATGAACTCGGCGGAAGTCGCCAGGTGCGCGTTCACGTTCTTGTCGATGAACGACACGAGGCCTTGTTTGTCGATGTAGAAGGTCCATCGGCTGGCATAACCCGCAGCGCTCAGTACACCGTAAGCCTGCGCAACCTGTTTTGTGGGGTCACCGAGTATCGGAAAGTCCGCGTTGTACGCTTTGGCAAACGCGGCGTTGCCCTGCTCACCTTCGATGCTGTCCACACTGGCCATGAAGTAGGTGACATCGTAGGCCCTGATGAGATCGCCCTTTTCGGCGAGAGATTTGCACTCGATCGTGCAGCCGGAAGTAAATGCCCGCGGGAACCAGGCGAGCACGACGGCCTGCCGACCCTTGAAGTCGGCCAGATGGTAGGTTTTACCATCCGAGGCGGTCAGTTCGAAGTCCGGGGCAACATCGCCCACCTTCAGGTCGGCGGCATGGGCATGCGTGGCAAGGTTGACGACGCAGAGCAGGGCGAACAGGACCGTTTTCATCAGGTTTGCTCCCGGGAACCAGTGGCGTTTGGAAGGTAACCGGAGCGAGTTGGGCTGGAGTACCATCATCAGGATCCGGTGTCTGAACAGGTTGATCAAGGTCATGAATAACACGATGGCTGGGATACTACGAGTGGCGCTGCGTGCGCCACTGATTCTGGTGCTGTTGGCGCATGCTCCCGTTGGTCTGTCGTCTGAGCGAGATATCCGCAACAGCATCGGGCTCGGTGCATTGTCTTTTGCCGAAAACTGCCAACGTTGCCATCAGGCCGACGGTTATGGTGAAGAAGCGTTGTATCCCTCGCTGCACAATAACGAACTGCTTGCTGATCGGGCTCTGCTGATTCACACGATCCTTGATGGACGCAGCCGCCACAGTGCGGGCGCAACCGATGGGACCACTCCGCTCATGCCATCGCTGGACTACCTGACGGACAGGGAAATCGTTTCGATCATCGCGTTCATCTCCAATACCTGGGGGGACGATGTACTGATCGTCTCAGAGTCTGAGGTTGCGGCGGCGCGTCGAAAGGGGGGCAAACCCTGATGGGTATGATGGTGCGAATCACTTTTTTCGAGGCTGCAGGCCCCCGCTCTGGCCGATCACGGTCCAGGCTTCGTAGCCGCACCCTCGGGAACAGGAGCAAAGCCAGCGACCAACCTGTTCAAGTGGGGTCGTTGACACCTTCGATGGTATGCATGGCGAAGCAGCTCGGTACGGCCTGCCGGATCAGAACGCCATCTATAAAGACGCACTCGCAGGCCCGAAAACCGCGCCGACGAGAACCCGACATTCGAAGCCGTGCCGGCACCCGCAAAGTGGATGATCACGGCTGCAGCCGCCATGGCAGTTGTGGATAGCAGATTGGCGATCGTTCATGGACATCCTGATGTATGGTCGATAGAACGCCCGTGGCTGCACGGCGCGGATCGGCAACGACATGGTAAGACGATACTCCCGTGTGCTCACCGTTGCCTCCCAACACAGCAAGGCTGCCGCGAAACATGACTGTAAAGTTGATCCTGGATGCATCTGTGCGATGACGCCGCACAGCTTGTCCGTCGTTATCCCCGCATTCAACGAAGAGGCCTATCTGCCGCACCTCCTCGATTCGATCGACGTGGCACGCAGACGACTGTCTGGTGGCGCCGACACGATCGAAGTGATCGTCGCCAACAATGGATCAACCGATGACACGGCAGCCATTGCCCATTTCCGTGGTTGCCGGGTCGTGGCAGTGGAAAGGCGGGTGATCGCAGCAGCTCGCAACGGCGGTGCTGCGGTGGCAGTTGGCCAGACACTGTGTTTTGTGGACGCTGATCTCAGGATACATCCAGATACCTTTACCGTCATTGCGGATTGCATGAAGTCCGGCCGGATCGCAGGTGGTGCAACGGGTTGGGAGCTTGATCGTCGATCTGCCGGACTGATCGCCACAACAGCCGCGGTGCGTGCGCTGACCTGGCTTGCCCGTGTCAACGCGGGTGTGGTCTTCTGCCGGGCGGATGTATTCCGGGAGATCGGTGGCTACAACGAGAACCGGCAATTTGCTGAGGACGTCCAGTTTTTTCGCGATATGCGTCGGGCCGGTAAACGCCGAGGTTTGAAGACGCTGTCGAGCGTTCGCACACCTGCAGTGGTATCGACCCGCAAGTTTGATCGACACGGTGACTGGCACATGTTCACGATGGGATTGTGGATCCTTCGTAACCGATCACTTGACAAGACCGTACAGCATTACTGGTATGACAAAGACCGTCGATTCTAGCCCGCGTTGTTCATGAAGGTTCGTCGCGAGGGTGACGAGATGCGCGGAAAGACAGTGTGGCGAGCACCTGGAGGGAGCACGCACTGTGCTTCTGGTTCTCTCGTCTCGCCTGGTTAGCGTCTGCCTTGCTCAGGGTTGATATAAGGTGTCGACTTTGCCAGGAGGTCCTCGACATAGCGGATCGCATCCGGATGCGCAAAAGGCTTGATCTGTGTCTCGTAGAACAGACGATGAACACCTGGCAGGCCATAGTTGGCGGCCAGCGAGGAATCAAAAGATCCCCTTTCCATCGGTGTTAGTTCCTCGACAATGGGAATGATCTGCAGGCGATAGACCCACCAGGAGTACTGCGTCCAGTGCAGCAGGCTCGCCTCTTCTTCGGTGAGTCCGGCCTGCCCGATCAGTGCTGTCATGAACGGGGAGTGGCTTCCTCCCAGAGCAGCCTCGGCCTTGAGGTGTGCGCTGTTGATACGATCCAGGGTTTGCCTGGCGAGAATGTCACGGGCGGCTTCCGCACGCCCCTGGCTGAGTGCGCGCTTGGTCTCGGTTCTGGCGTAGTGAACCTGCCCCGCCAGATAGCCGAGTGTCACGAATACCGCGATCGACCCGAGCATCTGGCCAAGCGCACCGAGGGCATCCCAGTTCATGTCATGTACCCGTATTGAACCAACGCGCACAGTCCTCACCGAGTTCAGCCACGGCTTTGGCTTCATAACGGGTGCAGTTGTCATCGGTGAGCACGTCGCGCCAGCGGCCATTCACACCCTTGTTGATGAAAACCTCGGCACCACCGTCCCAGAATACCCCACCCATGGGTACACTGCGGGTGGCGTTGCGCTTCATCCAGTCAAAGGTGCAGTACTCGATGATGCGTGGCCAGTTCTCGTTACGAACTTCGATGCCGAGGAACTCCGCAATTCGACGCATCTGCGCAGGCATGTCGTGCTTCAGATCGCTGAAATGGATCAACAGAACGTTGGGCAGATCGCGAATCGCCCACCAGGACCGGGCGTTGTCCCAGAACGACCAGAACGGGAAGCCGTCTTTTTCGAACCAGGTTTGCCAGTACGCATGCAGATTATCCCCTGGCCGCTCGATACGCGGTCCGACCAGACCCGGCGTATCGTTCAGCGCCGAATACAGCAAGTCGTTGGCGTTGGCGAAATGATTGTAGAGGCTCCACACAACGTCGCGCGCGTCACGTCCGATGTAGAGGTACTTCGCGTTCGGTGAGAACACGAGTGCATCAACCGGCAGGTGTGTCTTGATGATGCGTCGATGGGTCTGGGCTTCGATCACTGCCAACTTGATGCCTTTCGGGGGCACGCGCAGATCCAGCCACGGTGACATTTCTGCGACGCTCAATTCAGGGTCCGGTCCAAACAGCATCTGGGCAATAATCTGCTGCGTCCAGGTTGTGCCGGATTTACCGTAGGTTGAGATGATGATGTCATCATCCCTGAACCGGAGATCATTCCAGATCGTCGAATCGAAGTGATGGCTCTGCATCTCGCGTGTCTTGCGAGGCCACGCTGCGATTGTGTTACCCATGACCACTTGATCTCTCTCCTGTTGAAGGCAACCATTCAACCTGGTTTGCGGAACCTGAACACAAACTGATCCGTACGGCCACGCACCGACGGGTCGAATACGCCCTTGGTGTGATCGTCTTCCGGGTTGCGCAAAACTCGACTTTCGTCCTCATAAACAAACCCCGCCGCAGTGACTTCCTGCTTCACGATGTCCATGCTGATGCGATGCAGTTTGTCCGGCATGTCGAGACCGGTGCCATCCGCAGCGACATGATCGACAATGATCAGCACACCACCGGGCCTGAGTGCGTCGAACAGCCCTTTCACGGCCTGCGGAACGTCGATCTTGAGTCGTGCCAGATGCAGATCATGGTAATTCTGTGCGGTCCAGATGATGTCGACAGGTTCTGGTGTCGTGAAGGTACCAGGGGCGAGTGGAATCAGTGACACGTTGGCGTACACCGCGTCTGCTGCAATCGCTGCCACGGCTGGCGCGCTGCCATCAGGATTGGTCGGGGCCGCGGCATAGACCTTGCCGTCTGCTCCGACCACCTTTGAAAACAGGCGCGTGAAATAGCCACTGCCGGGAATGAAGTCCACCACGCGATCACCTGCCTTGGCGCCGGCAAACGCCAGCATGTCACCGGGCTTGCGATCCACATCGCGCGCCACATCTTCGGCAGGACGGGCGGGATCGGCGATGGCGGCGGAAATGGCCGCTGCATCCGGTCCGATTGACGGCCCTTGCGTGGTGCAGGCCGCCAACATCAGGCTGATGAGCGCGGCGAGAATCAGATTCTGCATGGAGGTCTCCAGGGTTGAGTTGAGAGCGTGCTGGGCTGGTATTGGGCTGGTATTGGGATGTTGGTGCGATAGTGTCGTGCGTCGAATCTTTGTCCCATGATTGAAAGCCACCAACTTGACCTCCGAACCCTCGTCTGCAGTCCAAGCATACGACGGGTTATCGCCTCGACGTAACAGCGGGGTATTTCGTGACCGGCCCTGTCCAGAGTCAACAGATCTGCGCCGGGAATCGTCTGAGCGAGTGCTACGCCATGCGCGTACGGCAGAATCGGATCTTCGGTGCCATGAGTGACGAGGGCCAGTACATCGACTGCCATCAGCAACTCGCGTCGGTCATTGGGTGATGATGCGCCGATAGCGTATCGATGTCCTGCCTCGCCGATCGACGGCGGATGTACGAGCCAGTGCGCCTGATCGGCCGCTTTCGCAGCGGTCAGGAGCCGCTACATTACCCTTGGCGATCCGCTCCCGTGTGCGTTCCTTCCAGCAGCACTCCCGCGATTGGCCCGGGCTGTGCTGCTTCGCCATGCACGAGGGTGGTGCCAAGCGTCAGGAAAACCAGGGCGAGGGCGATCGCCATGCCGGGCAGGTTGGCAAGGTGTTGAGCGATCATCGAGCCTCTCCAGGCAAAACAAAGGCGATGCACTATACGTTCCGTTGGCCTGCCGCCCCATGCGATCAATCGTCGCACCCTGCGGCTATGAAACCGGTACCTGGAACTCGCCCGTCGTCGCGCTGACGAGCGATTGACACAGAAATCGCCCATAATCAGGCACAGATAAGACCTGTTAACCAGCACCTGGTCGCTTGGCACACACTGGCCAACGGTTAAGTCACTCTGCAAAGCACTGCCCAGGGGACATTTTCGGAGGGGTCATGAAAGCGGATGACAACGACCGACTTGCCGGTCCCAGAAAAGCAGTCAATAAAACCCCCAGGATCATCGGCGTCGCAGTGTTGGCGGGTGCCGTCGCCATCGCCATGTTTTATTACCTCAACGACGACGACGGAAGAACCATCCCGACGGTGAGCGGCGAACTCCCGGTACTGGTGCCACAGATCGAAGACGACGTTATTGACCAGGCGCCGGATATTCCCCGGCAGCCACTGCCCACGGCGGAAGATACAGACGTCACCGTGCAACCCGCAGCCGTCGAACTACCCGACCTTGCCAATAGCGACGAATTCACCCGAGGCGTGCTGGCCCCGCTCAGCGACGCCAGGGCACTTGCACGGTGGTTGAGTACTGACAGCCTGCTGCAAAAGGCCGTGGCGTTGGTGGATGGTCTCGCCCGGGGAGTCGTGCTGATCAGATTCATGCCCGGCCCACCGCCAGAAGACCCCTTCCCCGTGATCAACGAGCAAGGTGTTATCCGGCTGGACGAAGCCGGCTACGCCCGCTTTGACAACTACACCAATGCCATCACCAGTGTTTCGCCGCAATTGTTGGCCAGCACGTTCCACACGTTGCGCCCACTGCTGGAAAACGCATACGGCGGCCTGGGTGGCCAACCGGAAGCCATTGATAACCGCGTCATCGCCGCCATCGATCGCATGCTGGCAACACCGGATCACCATGGCCCTTTTGTCCTTGCACGCGAATCTGCTTATTACCGGTTTGCCGATCCCGGCCTAGAAGCCCTGCCAGACGTCCAGAAACAATTGCTGCGGATCGGACCTGAAAACCGTAGAAAACTCCTGAATTACCTGCAATCGCTGCGCACTGCCCTGCTCGCGGGAGAGAGCAAACCTGTGGACTGAAGAACGGCAGGCTCCTCCGTCTGGACGCATCGAATCACGCAATGGTTATCCAGGAGCATCCTTGGCAGGTGCAACCTGCCATAGAGACTTTTAATCCGTGACGACCAATCCGGCCATTGTGCTAGCTCGCCGGCCATCGGGCCGCATGTCCATCCATGACTTCTTGCGAGTCGACCTGCCGCTGCCACAAATCGGTGATGGCGAGATGCTGATTCGCCACCGGCTCTTTTCCATGGAGGCGGGGTTCCGCAACTGGATGCACGAAGGCAGCGGCGATGGCTATCTGCAGGCGATGCAACTCGGCGAACCGGTGATGAGTCGGCGAAGTCATGACTTCACGCTGCCCGGATTTCGCGGTGGGTGATCTGGTCATGGCGCGGCTGGCGTGGGCGACGTGGGCCAAAGCGGGCCTGAAAATTTTGTGACAAAGCTGCCAACGCCGCTGCGTTTCCCGCTCTCCTGGTACAGCGGCATCCTGGGTGGCACGGGCATGACCGCCTACTTTGGCGTGCAGGACATCGCCCGGCCAAAGCCTGGAGAGATCGCTGTGGTCAGCGCTGCGGCAGGTGCAGTCGGCATCGTCGCGGGGCAACTCCTGAAGGCAGCGGGAGCGCACGTCATTGGCCTGTCCGGCAGTACCGAAAAATGCGAGCGACTGGTGAGCGACTTCGGTCTTGATGCCGTGATCAACTACCGTGAAGAAAACCTGCATGAATCCTTCCAACGTCTGGGTCCGCACGGTATGGACATCTTCTTCGACAATGTCGGTGGCGAGACGCTCAACATCGCGATGAAGCATCTGAAGGAACAAGCGCGGGTGGTGCTGTGTGGTGCGGTGTCTACCCATGAAGCGGAAGGCGGTGTCGCTTCGCAGCCAGGTCCCGACAATCTGTTCGAGATGGTGACCAGGCGGGCGCTGCTCAAAGGGTTCATGTACACCGATGAAATGGCGCGCTATCCAGAAGCTACCGCTGCGCTCGAAGCCGGTCTTGCCAATGGCACATTGCGTAACGCGGAGTACATTCTGCATGGCATCGATGCCGCGCCGCAGGCTTTCTGCGACATGCTGGCTGGACGCAACGTCGGCAAGACGCTCTGCGAACTCGACTGACACAAGGCTCTTGGTCGTTGGGACACGACAGCATGCGGTCGACGATCAGCACATCGTGTTGACCATCCTGGGGCAGCATCAGTCCATCGAGGCCGTACCCCAGGTCTTACGGATGAAACGACCGAAATCACGATCATCATTGAAGGCCATGCCCGACCCTCCGACCTGCCTGATCAGCACCCTGGCGGGCTCACCATGTGCCGGGCTCACCATGTGCATTGACGAGCCTGGTCTGCTGCGCGACCTGAGCGATCACCTGGAGCAATTCTGGATCGGCCTTAAAAAAATGTCAGCATTTGCGGTGCCTTGAGCCCCGACCGCACGACGGACATCGGGGTACGGGAAGAAGTTGCCGAAGTGGCCGACTTCAGGATACTTCTGCACGAAAGTCGGTTTGTCATAACCCTGAGGCGCGTAAGGATTGGCCCTGAAGCGACCACCAAATTCACAAAAGTGCCACTTCGAAGGCACGTTGATATCACCCTTCTGAAGGCTGGAATCGAGCCCGCTCGCAACACCGGAGAAGAGCAGTCACTTGGCAGGATAGTGATTCAGCGCGCGTTGCGTGGTCATGGCTGCCTTGGTAAGGCCAGTCCCGGTCATGAACACGACGATGGGATAACCATGCAGTGCGCCGACCTGAAAGCGCGTGCCATTGAACTCATCCACACGATCGATACGCTCGCCGTCGAGCATCTCCAGGATACTGTCGAATTTCCCCTGGGTATGCCGCTGCAAGCAGGGTGTACCCGGTTTCGGCCAGCATCGGCAGTGGCATCAGGCATATCCCGATCAGCACACTACGGAACACGCGCATCCGGTTCACGACAAGGTGTCGCTCAGCGTTTCTTGCTCGGCGAGTGGCATGAGATCGATTCTGCATGTGCTCATGTCTGCAGGACTCCCGTCGGGGTAACAAGTTCCCTGGGAAACAACAAGGTGCGTGACATGGCCTGCGCCGCGTCAAATGCAGCATACGGGCGAATGAGGCAAACCTGCGGGGCATCGCCTTGCCTGACTCAGCTGCAGCTTCCCGTTGAGAGCGTTCCGCGCTTCGGTTCGATCACTGCAGTAGACTCCTGCCATGGCAATAATTCGCAATCTGCTGGATCGCATCGTCCTGGTAGCTGGTGTGCTGGCCGGCGGCACAGCACCGAGCTTTGTTGCGCAGTATCGACAACGTGTGTCCGGACATCTGGACCAGGTATTGCAGGATCTCGCGCCATTCCAGGAGATCGCCAATCGATTTCACAGTGGGAGCCTGGATGCACTGGTTCAGCACCATCTGCTCAGTAGCGACCAGACGTTTTACGCGGAAGGCAACGCGATACGGGCAATGATCGACTCGGCGGAGCGACTGCGCGTCGCACTGGAAGGGTTGAGCGGTGATCTCTTCCACCAACTGTGGTTCCTTGTTCGAAACCAGGAACCGGAACTTCTGCAAGCGACCTGGACGTACTATCAACCCGCATTTGCGTTCAGCGTGGAGAGTCTGATCCTTGCGGTTGTCGTTGGTGTCGCAATCTGGCTGCTGTTCCTCGGCATCTGGAGTGCCTGCGCATGGATTCTCCTGTGGCCGCGTCGTATTCCATCACCAAAAAGATTGCGCAAGCCCCTGACCGAACGGCAGTAGCAGAAGCCGGCAAGTGGGAGGATGATGCCTGTAGCTGGTTTCGGGGGATGGGGGCGGAAGACACAAAGCCAGGTTGCGGTCCACTTTCGCCGTTGTGTTTCATCGAATTTAGCCACCATTTTCAACAACAACAACAACAACAACAACAACAACAACAACAACAACAACAACAACAACAACAACAACAACAACAACAAGAGGGAGAAACGATATGCTCGAAACGATTGTCGTGGTGCTGCTTGTACTCTGGTTGCTGGGTCTGGTCACTTCAACCACAATGGGTGGTCTAGTCCATGTGCTGCTGGTCATCGCAGTTGTGGTGATTCTGATTCGCATCATTCGCGGTCGTCGCCTATGACCGGGATGACGTGTCCCATGACGAAGGTCATGGTCAGCTCGCCTCGCCGGTGATACTCGTTCACCTGCGATCAGTCAGATAGGATGGTTTGAGGCCAATTGTCGGGAGAGACATCATGAGTGCTTCGAAGATTGCAGGAATTGTTTTGATCGTGGCCGGGGTTCTGGGATTGGTATATGGCAGCTTCAGCTATACCAAAGAAACCCATGAGACAAAACTGGGGCCGCTTGAATTATCCATCAAGGACAAGGAGACAGTCTCCGTCCCCCTGTGGGCTGGTGTGGGCGCAATTGTCATTGGCGGTGCGCTGCTGCTGTTTGGTGGCAAACGCAGCTAGGAGCCTGTCGGACTTGAGACTGATCTACTGCGCCGGTGGGAAGAGCGGTCCATTTTTCCCCGACTTCTCGTTGCCCTGTTGTTTGTTATGGGGTCCACCATGCGCCTCGAAATCGTGAAAAACTGTCCTCGCTCTCCCACTCGGCTCGCTACGAT
>Ga0163144_10005767_pt1 | contig 27524 bp, 17 predicted proteins | sample OliLak19BULKMAT1_FD_123175 | JGI IMG/M metagenome (GOLD analysis project Ga0163144, IMG submission 123175) | Freshwater microbial mat bacterial communities from Lake Vanda, McMurdo Dry Valleys, Antarctica - Oligotrophic Lake LV.19.BULKMAT1 | ecosystem: Environmental > Aquatic > Freshwater >... | reverse complement strand
TCCGCCTCTGCAACAGCAGCAACGCAGCAATATAATTTTGCTCTGGACTTCATGTTGAACTACCTGGCATTCCAAAATCAGCAATTTTCCGCTTTGACACGTATTCAGCTTTTAACAGCATCTACTTTGACGCCCTCAATAGCGGTGCGGCTTACGCGATCACGAATGCAACTACACCTTGTTTTGCTGGTTTTGCCGGCTCGACAGGGTCAAATTGTGCCACATCGCTCTTTGCCGACGACATACATCCATCGGCAATCACACACGACCTTCTGGCACTGGCTGCAAACAATGAAGTGCAAACCCTGAACCTGCCACTCTTGGACCTGGTGGGAGTTGCCCTGGCACTCGTTTCCTGGGCTAAGAGACGGCGTAGCTAAGGTTCAAGGAGGCGGCGCAATCGGCGATTGCCTCGGTCGGAAAACACGATTGCGCCATCCGGAGCAATCGCAAGCGCGCCTGGGTCGCTGAGGGTGGCTTGTGAGGCAGGGCCGTCGTCGCCTGAAAGGCCGGAAGGCCCTCGGCCCGCGATAGTAAAGACCAAGCCATCCGGCTGGATGACGCGAATTCGATTGGCCTCCTCGGAAACAAAAATACGGCCTCGCCGATCGACGGCGATCGAAGACGGCCGGTTGAAGGAGGAGTCGACAGCGACCACATTCTCGCCGCTTGCCCTTCGCTGGCCGTTTCCAGCCAGGACTGAAATCGCCCCCGAAGGCAAGAGCTTCCAGATGCGATTGTTGAGTTTGTCGACTACCAGAAGATTGCCGGCTGCATCGAGAGCCAAGCCTGAGGGTCCCTGAAAATCAGTTTCGGTGGCACGCAGACCAATTACCGGATTGGTACTCTCGATATTAGTGCGGCCCGATCCTCCGTAGCTGCGAATGATGCCATCTGGCGAAATCTTTCTTATGGTGTTGGCGAGGTAATCGGAGACAAAAAGGTTGCCGCTGGAATCCAGCGCGAGACCTGTGGGGGATTGAAAGGAAGCCTCGCGAGCAAAGCCGTTATCGCCAGTATTGCCAAGAAGACCTGAACCAGCGAAGGTGGAAATGATGCCGTCGGGGGAAATGCGCCGGATGCGCGCACCCCTGGATTCGGCAACCAAGAGCGAGCCATCGGGTTGGACCACCAAACCGGCCGGGCCGTCAATGCTTGCCTGATTTGCCGGTCCACCATCACCAGCTGAGACCGGCAGGCCGTTGCCAGCAATGGTCTCGATGACGCCACTAAGGAGGATGCGGCGGACGCGATTGTTCTGGGTGTCGGAGACGTACAGATTGCCTTCACTGTCAAAGGCCAGGCCTTCAGCAGAAGAAAGAGTTGCGTCGATTGCCTGACCGCCATCGCCATAGAATCTTGACCCTAAAAGGGAGCGCAGGGTGGAGTCTGGCTCAAGGAGGCGTAGGGCTGCGCGGTCGGAGTCGAGAATATACAGCTTGTCATCAGAGAGGGTTAGCAGGAGTCGCTGTCCGAAACCCCGGTCTGGAATTGAGGCAGGAGCCACACCGGGAGCAAGCACGCGGACGCGCCCGAATTCGCTGATGTATATGGCCCCGGAGGAGCTTATGGCTACCGAGAGCGGTGTGTCAAGTTCGTCAGGAAGTACGCCAGTCTGGCGTTGAGCCAATACAGGAGGCTTTCCTGTGCCGGCGACGATAAACACGATCCCTTCTGTGGAGATTCCTTTCACCTGATGAGCACCAGCATCGGCGATATAGAGCATTCCGTCGGTGCCAAAGGACATCCCCATGGGGGCAACAAATGGAGCCTGCAATGCGGGTGCACCGGCTCCACCTGAGCCGACGCTACCTGAACCGGCGAAGGTCTCGATTATGCCACTTGAGTCCACTTTGCGAAGCCTGCGATTTCCGGTATCACTGATCAGGATACTGCCGTCAGGGGCAAGAGCCAGTGCCTGAGGCGAATTGAGACGAGCAGCGCTGGCTGGGCCTTTGTCACCAGCGAAGCCAGGTAGCCCCGAGCCGGCAAAAAGCGTTAGCTCCCCGGATGACGACAACCTGCGAACGCGATTTCCGAGCCTTTCGACGAAGAATAAATCCCCGTCGGGACTAACCAGCAGCCCGGCAGGACCGAGGATAGCCTGGGGAGTGGATTGGGCTTGACGGCAAAAACCAGATTCCGAAAGACCAGCTACGACCTGACAGGTACCGTCTGGGGCGACCTTGAGAATCCGGTTGAGGCCTGCGTCGCTGAGGTAATAATTCCCGTTTCGATCGGTGGCAAAGCCGACCGGATCTGCGAGAAAAACCGACTCCTGATTGGCTGTTCTGGCTGTGCCGGCAGTGGTTGTGATGCGGAATTGGGGAGCAGAACTGGTAGGCGCAGCAATGGAGGCTACAGATTGCAATTGAAAGCGTATAGGCTCGACAAGAATGGCGGAATCCACCAATTTGGCTTCTACCTCAATGGGCCCTGCTTCAGCACCGGCTTTGAGAACGGCTAGCGCAATTCCATTCCAATCGGTTTGCACCAGATCTTGCTCTACACGAGCCGAGCCTGAGATAACGCGAAAGCGAAGGCTGATTCCTGGCAATGGAATACCTGACTCGTCTAGCACCGATGCAGCCAGAGGCTCGGGCAAGGCCGCACCGACCAAACCAGACTGAGAATCCCCTCCAGCGATTCGAATGGAAGCAGGAGTTAAGGGAGTGAGCCGGCGAATGGTTCGATTCGCAGAATCAGTGAGCCAGACAGAGCAATCGGGAGCGCCACGCAGGCCGCCAATCGGGCCTATGGAAGCGCGTTGGGCCAGAGCAGCTTCGCCAGCTTCGCCACCGAGGCGATTGCCTGCAATTGGGATCAATTGCCCTGTGGAGTCCAGTCGGCGGATTGAGCCAGCCTTTCCGTCGCTCGTGGTCTCAGCGATGAGCAATGCACCCGTGGCGTCGATAGAGAGACGGTTTGGATTGGAAAGTATGGCTCGAGTGGCAGGCATCGGGACCCAGTCTGCAACTTGCCCCCGGCCGGCGATGGTGTCGATCCGCCCGGAGGGGTTGATCCGCCGCACAGCCTGGTTGCCGGAATCGGCGATATAAAGATTCCCGGCCGGATCGATGGCAAGGCCAATAGGATTGTTGAGGAGACTGGAAGTAGAATCCCCACCATCTCCGGCAAAGCCCGTCTGCTCCCCGCCCGCCACTGTGGTCATGTTGCCACTACTATCCATGCGACGAACGGTATGCTTGCCGAGTTCTGTGAAGTATAGATTCCCATCCAAGCCAGCAACCAGTTCGAGAGGGATGCCCAGGCGATTGACGGGATTAGAGGCGTCGCCACTGGCGACGGTCGAAATTTGTCCATTCGGGCTGACCAGACGAATCCTTCGATTGAGGCTATCGGCAATCCAGTATCTGCCGCTTGTGCCGCCCGCGATCGCAATTGGTGCCGTGAATGCAGCGTTAACAGCAGGACCAGAATCGCCAGAGAATCCGGGGCGACCGATTCCGGCGAAGACGCTTAGGCTGCCCTGATTACTGCGGAAGATGCGTTGTGCCTCAGCATCGGTAAAAAGGATGGATTGGTCTGCGGCAATTTCCAGGCCCTGAGGCAAAAACAAGGCCAATTTTCGGGGGGGCAAGGAAGCAAGTGCCTGGCTGAGGCGTCCAGCGACAGCTTGAGCTGTCCAAGGCGTCTTGTCTAATTGAATTCGGGAAACAGCGTCGTTGCCACCTTGCGAGACATAGAGACCGGCGCTACGGTCCGGTGCAAGCCCACAAGGACCCGCGTCGGGGCTGAAGGGCACGGGCACAGGTTGTCCAGACTGTGCGTTTTCTGCCGAGGCAACCGTAGTGATTTTGCCGTTGGCATCGACACGCCGCACTCTAGAGCCAGATTCGCCGATATATACGTTGCGGCTGGCATCGACCGCGACCGCACATGGATTTCCGAGGAATGCGGCAATGGCGTCTCCACCATCGCCTCCCTGTCCTCCCCCGGCGAGTGTACGAATCGTCCCATTGGCCAAGACCTCACGGATGCGGAGATTGCCAAAGTCTGCGATGAATAAAGTGTTGGTGGGGCTCATAGCCAGGCCAAGCGGAATCAAGAGGCTGGCATCAACAGCCGGCCCACCGTCACCAGAGAAGCGACCGGTGCCATTTCCAGCAAAAGTGGTGATGATTCCATCGGCGCTGACTCGGCGGACGCGGGCTTGCAGAACTTCTGAAAAATAGAAGTTATCGGCAGTGTCTACGGCGATTCCGCCGGGGATACCTATGGAAGCTTCCGTAGCCTTGCCGCCATCGCCCGAGAAGCCGTTGCGACCATTGCCGGCCAAGGTGTTGATGCGGCCATCAGGGGTAATAGCCCGGATCCGCGAGGAGCCGTCGGCGACCAGGATGGTGCCCTTCGAGTTAATCGCAATGCCGCTCGGTTCCCAAAGCTCGGCTTCAACTGCGGGGCCGTCGTCGCCCCGAACACCACGAAGGCCGGTGCCGGCTATGGTGGTGATGCGGCCATCGGAGGCGACACGGCGGATGCGGTGGTGCTGTTTATCGGCTATGATCAAACGCCCTTGAAGATCGAGGGCGATCCCGGCTGGAGAGCGAAGCAGCGCCTCTAAGGCGATGTCACCGTCGCCTACTTTGTTTCCGAGCCCAATGACCGTATCAATACGGTAGTTTTGGGCAAGGGCCGTATGAGGCAACAGGCTAATGGCGATCAACAAGAGCAGGCGGTTCACGGCTTGTACTTCATCGGATCGTAAGATTTGTCCAGCGGGCCCAATCGAAGAGTGACAATTTCTGGGAGTCGGTTTTTAGTTGGATCAGAATTCGTTTGCCGCGGTATGCGGTGAGGTCGATTTCACGTTCTCGCCATCCTGCGATTTTGACCTCGTCGGTAAATGCATTTGCCCCATTGATTTGGACTGAGAACTCCAGGCCTGTATAGTCCAGGCTGGGGCCAATTGAAGGCGGAGGGTCGGTGAGCCCGTATTCGACTGCAATCAGATTTGCGTCTTCGGGCACTTGAATAGCAGTGGTAATTAGAGTTGTGCCGTTGCGGGGAGGAATGGCAACCAAGGTAATGGGCCTGGTGACTCCGCCCGAGGTTGCTTGCTCGATAGAGCCACTGCCTTCGACACTAAATTTCTCCGGTAAACCGCCATAGTAGGCACGCCAGACTTCATAAGGGAAGTCCAGAAGGCTTTCGCCGACAGCAATCCGAGGCGGTTCTTCGGTAAAGACCACGAAGGTGCCGGGAAGTCTCAATTGGGCCTGAACCATAGCAGAGTCAGCCTGATTGACAGTCACCTCGGGAGAATAGCCCTTGGGCGCGATTCCGTTCGGAGCGTTCAACTGGATGGCAGCGTTTTGCATTTCATAACTGACCACCAGGCCGAGGGTTGCCCAACATCCAATATCGTTCCGGTTGTTCAGGATGAGGCCGGGGTGGGACAACAAACGAACGCTGACAGTGGAGCCGCCAAAGGCGGTAAGGTCGATCGAAGACTGCTCCCACTTGCCCGGTAGCACAACCTTACGCCACTGTGAAGTGCCGTTAATTTGCACGCCAAACAACATACCGTCGGAGATTCCGTTCAAGTCTGCCACGCCTACTTCGAAGTGGAACTCTACCTTGGGCAAATCAGGTACTGCAATCTGATACTCAACAAAAGTGGCCCCGTTAAGGTTGTTTCGCGTAGGAGGAATAGTGAGCAAGGCACTATTGCGCAGTTCTTTGCCGACCGAAGCCCGACCCACACTCACCAAGGCTCCATTGAGCAGGGGGTAGTCTCGTTCGTAAAGCACACCTTTGCGGGCTTTGGGCAAGTCAGCTACAAAGTCGAACCAACGGGTAGAAACCGCATCTACCTCGAAGTATCCGTACTTTTTGTCGGTAAGCGATCCAAGACCGAGTTTGTAATTCGCAGGCAACTTTTCGATATGGATGAGGGATTTGGGGCGGAACGCTTCCGGAGTGAGCCAATACTCATAGTTGGGGTCAAGACCAAGCAAACTTTTGTCGTCATAGGCTGGCCAGCCGCTGATGAACTGGTCTGTTTGCAGAATATTGGTATTGCGAACACGCTCGTATACTTTTTTGCCGTCCTCAACCAGACGCACAAGTTTGCCGTCTGTCTCGAATGCCGCTGTGCTGGAGCCGTCGGAGCTACGGAAGCGGAAGAAGTCGTCGTTCCACTCTGTGGACCAATCGGGTTGATACTTCTTTTCCTGCCAGCGGCGGAGTTGCCTCAACAGATCGAAAGTACGAGTGCGGTCACCGGCCAGATTGGAGGGAGATACGACGACAACTGCTGGGAGAACACCCTGAGCCTCGTAGCGCCTGAGGTAGGTGACATAGTCGGGCTCGTCTGCGGCCGGTTGATCGAGAAAGCCATAGGACAAGACCTGATCGCTCATCAGGTAGTTCCCCAACGGGTGGGGCTTGTAGTTGGACGCCCAACGCTGGGCGAGCCAGTTAAATTGCCCGATGATTTCATTAGTGCTTTCTCCACCCCAGACGACCGCCGGAAAGGCCTGAATCAGATCTTTGTGGAGCTGGATGATACCTTCCATGCTGTTCATGCCTTCAACGAGACCGCTGCCGTCGTTGATAATTGCACCGCCAGCGTCCAAATGGATCGCATCTGGCTTGATGTTCTCGATGGCCGGGCGCAAGCTATCGATGAACAATTTTCGGAAGCTCGAGCTGGCGGGCGACACGTACGCAACACGCCGCAAATTGCCGGGTGGAAATTCGTCCCACAACCAGCCAATGGGCCTTTGGTCGCTTGGGAGTTTCATCTGGTATCTCTCGAAGTTTTGATACTGCGGGTGCACCTGGGAAATACCCAAAAGATTTGAATGCAGCATGACGCGAAAGCCTAGCTTGTGGGCATATTCGACGAATTCCTTGGCCCGTTTTGCTGGTGTGTAATCCGGGTAGTAAATGTCAAAGGGCTGCTCACGCCAATCCACATAATGGATCAGTGTCTGAGCGGGAATCAGTTCTTTCGCCAGCCGGTCCAGAATCGCGTTGTCTGTTACGAAGACGAGGGCCACGGCACGGATGTCTTTGATCCAGGCCCGTTCGCCTGTAGGAGCCACAAAGGGATGGGTTTGACTCATGCGTTGCTTGTAGCGCTCGGCTGGCTTTCGCCAATTTCCCTCAAAGGCAGCAAAGCGCCACTCGGTAACAGGCAGCTCAGTTGCATTCGTGTATGGGCCTACGGCAAAAGTCTCTACGGCGACGTCGAGAGTTCCCGTTTGGGAGGTAGCGTTGAGTCGTTTGAAGCGAGGAGTTTGGTCTGCCGAATACATCAAGAGTGTGCCAAGCTTTCCCTCATACACAGTCATCTGATTTTCCCAATGAACTGGATAATCCAGGCTTAACAACCCATATTCGTCGCGTTCATCGAAGTAGGTTCCGGTTTGACCAGGTACAAGCAGCCTGCCTGGGCCGGTAGCCAGGCCTGAGATGCCCCACGTGGCGCTGATCAGACCAGGGTTATTGGTTTTGGCTGAAATGCGGAGGACAATTTCATCGTCATGACCTAGACCCACTGTGTAGATGAGCAGGCTGTCGGCATTGGCAAATTCGATGGTTGCCGTTGGCTGGGCGGAATCGGAATTGTCCAATTTCCAAGGACCCGCAACAAGCACAGCAGCGCCAGGTTTCAACTCTGTAATCGAAGTCAGCCGCGTGCTTGCCCGAGTTATGTATTCTTCTTTTGTGAGTCGATTGAGGACAGAAGTCAGAAGCCCCTGTTGAAAACGAATTTCCAGAGAGGGGGTTTGCGCGATCAGGGTGGATTGCTCCAGACGAAGGCTGGACTGAGCTCCCGCGATGGATGCGAGGAGAAGCAGTAGCGAAACCAATCGAAGCTGATACAGCATACTATTCACTAGAGATCGGCCACACTCCAAGTTGAGTATAGAATATCCGAAAACATCAGGCAATCACACTCATTTTTTGAGCCAAGAGTACTATTGAATTGCGAGTGTCACCTGAGGCTGACTGGGAGAATTGCCGATCTTTACTTCGACAGGGATCGCATTGCCTCTGGCCGCTAGCAGCGGCACCCGGACGTTGATCTGCATGAGGCCAGAGTAGCCGGGGGCAGCACCGCTAAAGAGGACTTCGGCATTGCGACCGTCAATGGTGACGCTGACAGCCTGTCGCACCGTTCGTGAAGCATCACGGGCGAGTTCTCCGGTAAGGGGATTTCCATTCTCAAGGCCACCGCCAGTGCCGTAGAGAACAACAACGGCGCCGCGGCGGGCGGAATTTTGAATTGTCACCTGCGTTCCATTTTCATTTAATGCGGCAACGAGCCCCGTCCCAGTGCCTGTTGTCGTGAATAGGCGCGGCATGGCATTGACTACGGGCGCGGTGATAGAAGAGATTATCGCCCCATTGCGTTCTACTTCGATGAGAACGACATCGAGTTTGGCGATTTCAAAGGGAGCGATCACGTTGATCTGGTTGGGGCCGGCAAAGAGCAGAGGCGCTGGAAGTCCTGCAAACAAGATGCGGATTCCAGATAGCTCGGTAGCGATGCGTCCAGCCGAGACTCGGGTTCCTACATTCTCCGGTGGGCCAATTCCAGCGCCGAAAAGAGAGAGCATCTGCCCGGGAGCAATTGGTCCGAGTTGGAAGGCTGCCGCATCGGCCAAGGCCAGGTCGCTTATTCCCTGGATGAGCAGCCGTGAAGGCCGTACGCCATTTACAGGGGCAGTAGTGAGTGCTATCTGGCGGCCTTCGGTATTGCGGTTGATGTAACCGATAAAGTTCTTGTCGCGGTCTACTGCGGATGTAGCCAGGGGCATGCCGGGCACCCAGCGGTCTGGGGCATCAAGCGTGAGGCTGATCCGGTCCCCCATCGGATGCCTCAAAGACACCACGTCGGGATTTCTTTCGAGAATTAACGCATGCATGCCAGGGCTCAAGGGTTGGCCCGAAAAACTGCTCTCAAAAGTACCGGCAATGAGGTTGAGATCCTTGCTGTAGCTGATGAATCCGTTGGGGACGATTTGGGAACCGACGGTAGAATAAGGCACCTTGGTATCCCAGTTGGCAATCGTTGTGATGTCTCCAAATCGGGTTCCTGCCAGGTCATGATTGATGCGAATAAACTCATCCAGCGATTTCCCCGCCTGACGGGCTGTTACCGCGCGCTGCATTGACTGAGCCAAGTCAACCCATTGGGGATCGGGGCTTCGAGTCGGGGTCCCAGGCCAAAGCAGGCTTTGGTGGTAGCCAAAAATCGTATTCCAGGTCAAGACTTCGAGGGTCTCAGTATAGGAAGAAATTTCTAAATTGTGTTGATAGAAAAAAACTTTGTCGTGGAACAGAAAGCTGGCAATGGGGAAGGGTTCCCAGTTGCCTGGGCCCAATAAATCGTTGGCCGGACTGCCGACTCCCCACTGGACATCCTGTGGACGGAAGATGGAACGCTGGCTGGAAAGGGCGGAACCGAAGAAGCCCCAAAGCCGGTTGGAGAGACGGTCCCAGCCACCTTCGGTTGCAAAAAACAGATTGGGGGCTTTTCCGGTCAGATCCAACCATTGATCGAAGTACTCAAAAGGGGATTGAGCGGCAGGATTGAGGTCGATAACTTCATTGCGCGAGCCCAATTGGTCGAGGAAAATAGTGTCGATCTCTGCTTCGTTTCTCCACTGGCGCCAACCTTCCTGGATGCGAGTTTGGGTTCTAGGCACCGATGGCGAGACGACGTAGCCGTCGTTGCTGATGATTCCGTTGCCATAGGTTTCCACAACGGGAACCCCGGCCGGGGCCTGCACCATCAGCGAGGTAAGGTCGGCGTTGGTGAGAGAACGCAGTGTCGGAGAGGATCGGTCCCACCAGGAGTAATTGGTGTGGGGCATTACGAATGAGCCTTGGTTCCTGGCGGCGACAGCAAAGCGGCGCAGATCTTCGGTTGTGCCATAGGCGGGGTTGGGCGGCAGATGATCGGGATAGCTCTTGTCGTGGCCCCCCGGCTGGAAACCAACCAGATGGATGAGTGAGGGGCGCTGAATCCGATTGAGGTCGCTGGTCCATTGGGAAATGGTGCGGCCAAATACCTGAAAATCAGCACGTACCATCGGTGCCCTGGAGAGGTCTTCGAAGCGTTCGCCCAATTTTTCTTGTACTGACGGATAACGATTAATGCCGTTTTCGACCCGATAGCCCTCAATCACCGACTCAATTGTGCCGCCTACCTGCAGGCGGAGGAGCGGGCTGGAAAAAGTCTCAAAGCTACGAACCCTGGTGTTAAAAGAGTGAGCTGTGGAGTAAGACCCTGCAGTCTGAGCATCATTGTCGAAGAGCCCAATCAGCACTTGCCGCACAGGGCCGTTGGGATTGATGCTTCGAACCGATAGGAGGCTGCCATCGATATCAACGCCCATCAGGTCGGCAAAGCATAGCTGACCGGGGTAAGTTTGAGTCGCGCTTCGCCGTCCATTAAAAAAAGAAGGGAGGAGGCGAACACCAGGAATCAAGAGGGGAAGAAAAGCAGCCTTGATCGAAGTGCGCCTCAACAAAAGGCTGCCAGGCCAGCCAACGGCTTCGATGATGCCATTGGTTCGATTCTGAATCTGCAATTGCATGTCAAAGCTGGAGCGGTCAGAAAAGAAGAGAGTCGCCAGAGCTGTAGGGTGCGCGGAGTCGGCTGAGTTGTAACGAAAGGTGAGAGTCCGTGCAGCAGGATCCCAAACGTATTGAAAGGTATTGGATGACTGGGGGGCAAAAGCGCAACCGCCGGTAAATTGATTGATTTGTCCACGAACTACGTTGGCTGTCCAAAGGCAACCGGCCTTTGAGCCGGAGGTGAGTTCAATATTCTTTTGTCTGTCGATCAAGGAGAGAATCTCGCCATTCTGCTTGCCGAAACTGACGGAAAAAAACTGATTTCGGACCTCCATCCGATCTGGACTGGAATCCACAAAGGTCAAGTCTGCTTGGGCTTGGCAAAGTGGGGAGGCCAGAAAGATGCAGAGTTGGCCAATCCAGCTCAAACGAAGCAACATATATATTAGATAGCCTGAATGGAATTAAGTTTCGGTGATTTGCACAGGTAGGGATTTGGACGTACGAGGAAAGACGAAAGCAGTAGAATAGCGTCTTGATTGGATTCACATTCTTTTAATACGGTATCAGTAATACTTAAACCTAGCCTAGATCTTCTGATGTTTGCGCGAAGATGACATAGGCGTATAAATAGAGCTTAGCATTTGACGAAGTATAACCTTAGGGCTACGCAACCTTAGATATGCATGAGTGGTTTTGAGATGAGCCGAGCAGGTCTTTTGCCTAGCCCCTAAGGGCAAAGCTACATTGACTTGGAGGGTCCTAAATGTCAACATACTTTATGGAATCTTCGCAATGAAGTTGCTGAAAAGACATGAGAAAGCTGCTTTGGAGAACCCCTGCCGCGCTTACGCCGGATCGGCACTTTGAGCGCCAGTAGTTCTCCCAAATCTACGCTATTCGAGGTTCTCTGTGTTGCGATCCCGAAGGTGCTCGGAGGGCTAAGCCAAATGGTGATCAGCCTGGTCTTGGTCAGAGCCATGGGGCCAGCGCAATTTGGGATGGTTTCGGTTGCATTTGCCAGTTCGATCTTGCTGGATTCGATTTTCGGATCGGCAATTGACATGTGCGTGTTTCGCTTGGCACCCCTGTTTTTGAAAAGCGATTCGACACACGCGCGGCAAATCGAAAAAGCGGGAATGTTACTAAAACTTGGAGGAGGAATTTTACTACTTCTTCCACTTTTGGTATTTCTGGGTCCTCTCAGCTCCTTGTTGTTTCAGGATGCGAGCCAAGGATCACTCTTGCTCTGGAGTTATGGGGCGCTGATTGGATTGCTACTGATCCGGTCTTTGCAGGCCCATTTCCAAGTGGAAGGACGCTATGTCCAGTATGGGGTGTCTGATTTTGCCTATACGCTGTTACGCTTTGGAGGAGTTGGAATTATTTTAGTTTTGATAAATAATATCGCACCGAGCCAAGTCATGATGGTCTATTTTTTGGCAGCACTCACAGTCACTGTGGGAGGTCTTCTAATCTGGGCGCGACCGCTTCTGATGGCCCCATTCCGTATGCAAGCACTGTCGGAACTGCTGGTTCCGCTGCGTTCCTATTTGCCAACAATTGTGGCTGGAACGCTTGCCAGCCGGACTGATATGTTTTTTGTCACCACTTTTGTAGGAGTCGCCGAAGCAGGTATTTATGGTGCGGCGCAAATGTTCGCCATCGTTCCTCAATTGCTGGGTTCTTATGCTGCGGCGGTCTTCAGCCCCAAGATCCTTACTCTTTGGAAACAAGGGGAGCTACGCAGAATGTACCCTCGCTACCAAGGCCTACTGTTCTTGTTGGCGGTCGTTTTGTATGGGCTTGTGTGGATTTTGACGGGGCCGTTCGGATCTGTGCTATTTCCTGCGGCTTATGGCAGATCTAGTACTATTGTGTTGATTTTGCTACCTGCCGGTCTAGCCGCAATGATAAATTTTCCCCTTACAATACCAATACTGCTCTACACGAGGCCCAGATTTTTGATGATCGTTGATTTGATTTCGATTCCGTTGCTAACTCTCACCTACAGCCTGGCTCTTCCGGGAAAAGGTGCTGCGGTAGCAGCGGCGATTTGCTCGGGTTGGGCAGTGCTTCGGCTTTTGTTTTACCAGGGGCTGGCCCTCCGACTCTTGCACCAGGACCCCATCGGGGAAATCTGGTTTCAGACTGAATCAGGGAGGCAATCCCTTGGAGTGGCAAGTTCATGAACTTGAAAACATTGATTACTATACTTCTTCAGATACCGTTAATTTGGGGTACGGCAGTTTTTGCCCAAGAGCCTGTGACGGCGTATCGGCTGCAGTCTGGAGATATTGTTGACGTACGCTTTTTCTACAATCCTGAGATCAACGAGCAAAACGTACAAGTTCGTCCAGATGGGAAAATTTCGATGCAGTTGATCGGAGATGTACAGTTTGCAGGCAAAACCGTCGATGAAATAGGCCGGGCAATTGAGGAGGCATTCACAAAAACACTTAAGAGTCCTAGGGTAAGTATTCAGATTCGGGGCTACGCATCCCAGAAGGCATATGTCGCGGGGGAGGTACCCCGGCCGGGAACAATTTCATTGGGGACTTCGATGACAGTCATGGCAGCAATTTCGGAGGTGGGTGGTATTCTTCCTCGCGGAAACCGTCAAAAAGTGATCCTGATTCGTAAAATGCCTGATGGAAAACCGGGACGCAAAGAAATTCAATTGTTTGTCGGCAAGCAACCAGCGCCAGATGCATTGTTAGCCTTGCAACCCTTCGACGTGATTCTTGTTCCAGAGACCAAAATTGCAAGAGTAGACCGGTGGGTGGACCAGTTTCTCCGTCAGACTTTGCCCTTCAATTTAGCAGCGGGCTTCACCTATTTGTGGCAAAACAATCCTGGAGCAGGGGGCAGCACGGTGGTAGCACCGTTTTAGCAAATGCAATACGTAAACGAATCCGAAGTTCACTCTATCAGTTGGGGATTTTTGCAACAACTGCTGAAGCGCTATTACTTGATGATTTTGGCCATATTCCTGATCACTGTGATCTGTGGGTGGGGAGCACTGAACGTTTTCTTTAACGATCTGTTTGAGTCAAAAGCCGTGGTGTTGGTGAAGATCGGCCGTGAGACATCAGAAATGCCGACCAGTTTGGTGAATGGGAGTTTGCTCAGTCAGGGGGTTCGCATCCAGGACATCAATTCCGAGGTGCAGATGTTGAGCAGCGAATCGCTGGTGGCAAAAGCTATCGACAAGATTGGCCCAGACAAGTACAAGAGCATACTGGCGGAACCCACTTCGATCTTTGGATATCCGAAGTATGCCCTCAAGCTGACTGCTCGCCATTTCAAAGACCTTTATAAGGAAGCATTGATCGCGTTGAACCTGAAGAAGCGTCTGGACTGGCGAGAAGAAGTGATTTCGGGCGTGATCCAAGCAGTCAAGGTAGAGCCTGTCAAGGAATCGGATGTATTGATTTTGAAAGTCATGCTGCCCAGTGCACAACTGGCAATGGAAACAGCCCAGGAGATTCTGGCTGGCTACCTGAAGCTTCGATCTGAGGTGCGCCGCAACTCTGCTGCCCGTGATTACTTCACCGATCAAGTAAAGACTTACAAATCTCAGATGATGGATTTTGGAAATGAGCGGGCAAAGGTTCGGGAGAATTTCAGTGTCAGCTCACCGGGAGAACAGCGGTCTCTGCTTCTGAAACAACTCTCTGACCTCGAGGTGGAGCGTGTCGACCTCGAGGGCAGTCTACGGCGCCTCGGCCAGGAACAAGAGGACATGAGCCAGAAGCTGGCCAGGATGCCGGAGACGCTTACCAAGGAAGAAACTTTTACGCGCAACCCGACGCTGCAATCGCTCAAGGAGCGCATCACCAATCTGCAAATGGAGCGGGCGAAGATACTGGGCCGCTACAATACCGGCTCTGAGTTGGTGAATCAACTGGATGTGGAAATTCTGGCATTGGAAGGTGCCCTAAAGAAAGAAGCGCAGACGGTACTGGCAACGACGACATCGGAATCGAATCCTTTAAAGAAGGTTTTTGAAAAAGGTGTCGAAGAGCGCCGGATCGAAGTCGCCGGGCTTCAGAGCCGCCTTAAGAAGCTGGAAGAGCCGCTTGGCGAGATTCGCAAGAAACTCTCCGAGTTGAACAGGGCCGGTGATGCAGTGGAGCGAATCGAGCGCGACTATAGGGTAGCCGAGCAATCTTATTTCGCCTTTTATAAACGAATGGGTGAGGCACGTTTGAGCGAAGAGATGGACTCGAAGGATATCGCAAACGTGAGTGTTGTGAGCCCCCCAAGCCTCCCCCTGGAACCGATTTACCCTCGCAAGCTGTTCATTATGGGGATTCTGTTACCGGTTGGGCTCCTGCTGGGCATTGGTGTTTCGGCACTGATCGAGTCGATGAACGATCGAATCCGCGACGAGCACGACCTTGGGCTGATTGCGGATCTACCTCTATTGGGTTTTATTGAGATAGATATGGGGCAGGGCCAAGGCGAAACAGTGAAAAAAGGGCGGAGGAAAAGCTAAGTGGCTGCACCCGCCCAAGCACTGGACGCACGACTAAGGGAATCCCGCTTGTGGGAGCGCCTAAAGTGGATCCTGTCCGCTTTGGCGAGCCTACCATTAGTTGGCGGCATTGTTGTTGCCTCTGCACAGGTTTCTCCGTGGGCCGGACTTGGAGCCGTGGGTGGGATTGGGGTCTTGTTGGCGATGTTTTTGTCCCCAACTGCGTCGCTTTTAGCTGTGGCCATATCGCTTCCACTTGAACGTATCGGACGGATAACAGAAGATTTTAGCTCTTTTACGATTTCTTTGAGCCGAATCGTGGGTCTGATTGCGCTTATAGCTTTAATGGTTCAGGTGGTATTAGTAAAGCGGAAGTTGCGCTTCGGGTTGGCTCTCTGGCTTTATGGCGGATATACGCTGTTGGCCATGGTGGGCACGGCCTGGGCACTGCAACAACAAGACGCGATTCGCGATTGCCAGCGGATCATCGGCAACCTGCTTTTCTTCTTCCTGATAATCAATCTGATCACCCGGTTTGAGTTGGTGCGGCTTTCGGTGATGTTTTGGCTGCTTTCTAGCACGGCCTCCAGTTTTTATGGAATTTATCAGTATCACCTGGGCTCTGTAGTCGGTGAAAACCAGATGGGATCGACGAGCACCCGTTTTAGCGGGGTGGTGGAAGACGACGCTGAAACGGCGACGCTTGGGACGAAAGTCAAGCGTGCTTATGGGACGACATCGCACCCTGGATTGTTTGGGTTGAACCTGGCGATGACCCTTCCGTTTTTTGTGTGGGCAACTCGCGGGCAGCGGACGCTTGTGAAGTTCGCATGGCTGGCGGCGATGGGCGTATGCAGTTACGGAATCCTGATTTCCAATACGCGATTCACTATGTTGATCGCGGGGCTCATGATTCTGCTCACCCTGATACGAGGCTTATGGGATCTCAAACCAGCGGTATTTGTGGCGCTGGGTATTCTAGGCCTGTCGGCCCTTCCGTTGATCCCTTCAGACGTCTACATGCGAGTGTTTGACCCGAGACTGTACTCGGCGGATAAGTCTGCCGCAATCAGGGTCCGCTTCAAGATGCTGGACAAGTCGCTTGAACTGCTGATGGAGCATTGGGCGCTGGGTATCGGAGTTGGCAACCAGGACATTATCCCGATGATGATTACCGACGAGCTTGGTGGCAGGATCACGCCAGACGGGGTGAAAGCCTCGGCGCATAACGAATTTGTCTGGACGATGGTGGAAGTGGGCCTATTTGGCTGGCTTTTGCACTATGGATTTGTGGCGCTCATTATTGTCGCGAGTTTTCGAGCAAGCCGGCGTCAGGAGCGCGCCGTTGGCAAAGACGATCAATATTATTTTTTGATCGCAGCGCAAATTGTGTTGCTTTGCGTTCCGCTTTACGGAGCACAGAGCGAGGTTTTTCACTACGCGCTCAAAGGCTGGTGGTTTGCGGCGGGAATTGTATGGGTGATCTGGACAGCGGTGAAGGACATGCCGGCACGGCAAACGATTGCAGTACAAGGAAAGGAATTGACGGCATGAGCGAAATCGACGTTTCAGTGATTCTGGTTGGCCTGAATACCCGTCAGTTCGTTTACAACTGCATTCAGTCTCTGATTGCATCCGAGTGGGGCGCTTATCGCTTTGAAATCATCTATGTCGACAATGGCTCGAAGGATGACAGCGTGGAAATGGTACGGCGCGAATTCCCGGATGTGGTTCTGATTGCCAACGAATCGAACCGGCACTTTTGTCCGGCTGGAAATCAAGCGGCTCGGGCTGCCAGCGGCCGCTATCTTTTTCATCTCAACAACGACACGGTGGTGGAACCGGACGCAATCGCAATGCTGGTCCGGTTTCTGGATGCAAAGCCTGAAGCGGCAGCTGTGGGCTGCCGGCTTCTCAACCCCGATGGGAGTGAGCAATGGTCGGCGCGCCGCTTTCCCGAGTGGTACAACGGCTTGCTGGGCCGCAGATCCGTCTTAAGCGAGTGGTTTCCGCATTCTAATGTGGTTCGTCGCTACCTGTACAAGGACGAGATGGAGGGAAGCGCCCCATTCCAAGTGGATTGGACGCCTACCGTTGCGATGCTGATCCGCAAAGAAGATTACTGGGCTGTAGAAGGGATACCGGAAGAATTGTATTACTGGCACGAAGCGGTTTTCTGCTTGCGACTCGGCAAACTAGGCCGGCAGATCTGGGTGGCACCGGCATCGCGAATCTGGCACTACGAGGGGCATGGCGGCGGCGTGCGCACCTATGCGGTGCGACGCTGGCATATCGAAAATTTCAGATATGGTGCATACCGGTTGCACTGCGAGCGTTTTGGTCTGACGGACCGGCGCCCTACGAGTATCCTTACCGCCGTTTCGCTGAAAGCCCGCGCTGCGGTGCAACTGACGATGTTGTGGCTTTCGGCCCGGATGGGGAAAACAGCGTGACCCAGAAGAGAACAAACAAATACAAATTGAAGGGCTCTACTTGTTCAAACCCCGAACAGACTAATGCCCCAGGAGCAAAAAACCAATGAGCAAGCCAAAGTACAAAGGCGCGATTCTGGCCGCCGGACGAGGCACCCGAATGCAGCCATTCAGCGAAGTCTTTCCGAAGCCACTGCTGCCTGTCTGCAACAAGCCCATGATCCAGCACCAGCTCGAACATATGGCCTCGCTGGGTATCGAGGAAGTTGTGGTTCTCATCGGACACAAGGGTTACGAAATTGCTAAAACCATTGGCGATGGCAGCACTTACGGCGTTGAAATTCGTTATGTCGAACAGGACCGGATGCTCGGCATTGGCCATGCTGTTGGGCTACTTGAGCGCGAAATAGGAGACGACCCATTCCTGCTGCTTCTCGGTGACATCTACTTTGTGCCTTACGAGTTTGAGCGCATTTTCTCGGTTTACGAAGCGCAGGCCGGCGGAGCCGTACTGGCCACGCGCGAAGAAAACAACGTGAGCGCGATTCGCATGAATTTTGCGATCCTCCAGGATGCCGATGGCATGGTGATACGAGTGATCGAGAAGCCGCGTCACACCCCCAACAGGTTGAAAGGGGTCGGTGTGTACCTGTTCAATCCCTCTATTTTTGACGCTATCCGGCGCACTCCCAGAACCGCTCTGCGGGATGAATACGAACTCACCGATGCCATTCAGGTGATGATCGAAGACGGGCACCCGGTGCGAGTGGCTAATGTTATCGAACAGGACATCAACCTGACATCACCTGTCGATCTGCTGAGGGCGAATATGGTGCATGCCCGCCGCTCTGACCCTGCCCTCCGCATTGCCAGCAACGTCCAGATTCACTCCAGCGCTCAGGTTTACAACAGTGTGGTGGGCTGTGGAGTTGAGATTGTCGAACCGATCTCGATTTTTAATTCACTTTTGTTTCCGCGAACCAAAGTCACCTCAAAGGTTTCGCTTGACCGCGTGATCATCACGCCGCAGGGTGTGATCGATTGCCGGCCGTTTATTGAGGTGAGTGAACTGACAGGCAGTTTGGCGGCCAGCGCCACGGCATAGAAGAAGAACCAATGACAGAAGCACAGCACAAAACGGTAGCCAAGGCAGGGTGGAAGCCCGCACTGTGCCTGCTTGTGATCGCTCCCGTAGCAGGGGAATTGATTACCAGCTCCGCTCCCCCGTTCGTATTTTTCATACCTTGGGTTTTCACTCTATTTTCGCTGCTATATGGTTGCGGGGCCATCCTGGTTCGAGAGTTCTCGATACGGTGGCAAACTGGCTGGGCGGGAGTTCTCTTGATGGGAGCGTCCTACGGCATCCTTGAGGAAGCACTGGGCGCCAAGTCATTTTTCGACCCCCAATGGCGCGCGCTCGGCCTCCTTGGAGTACATGGCCGCTGGCTGGGCGTAAATTGGGTCTGGACCCTTGGCCTCACCTTGTTTCATTCTGTATTCTGCATCGGTCTTTCGATACTTACCGCCTCCTTGCCCTTCCCCGCTGCCCGCAACCAGCGCTGGCTTGGCAACAAGTCCCTGGCTGTGGTTGGCCTACTTTACTCTTTAGTGCTAATCTTGTTTTTCCAGAAAGGAAACGAGAACCAATACCGGGTCTCGGATTTCTATTACGGGATTTCAATTGCCTTTGCGGCCAGCTTCGTTGCAGCCGCCTGGTTGGCTCCCCGGAGTGAGTCCACCACAAAAGAAAGCTCAAGCGTACCTTACACGTTTTTTGGTTGGCTTGGGTTCGGTTCCGTCCTCTCGTTTGTTCTTATCCTGTACGCCGTGCCCTCGACAGGAGTCTCTCCGTGGTTGACAGGAGCCTTGCTCACTGGTTTGGGTCTGGCTATGTTCTTTTTTTTGTCGCGCTGGTCCAAGTCTGGTTCTCTGGCTCTAAGCTCGCGCCAGGAAGTCGCCCTAGTGTGTGGGGCAATCGGTGCCTGGGCGATTCAGGGCCCGTTTCAGGAATGGAATCCAGCCCGCAAAGATTCCGCTGCCGGCATGAGCATGGTTGGAATCGGATGCTTGATTTTTATGTTCTGGCTTTGGCGGCGAGTCCGCCGAACTAACACAACTGAATTGAAAGGAGAAAGTTATGCCAGCTAGCGCACCAGCACCTGGATATGTGGTCAATACAGAAATCGATCTGCGATCCATCACTGAACAGGGAGCTATTTCATATTTTTTTCAACGGGTGTTTGAAATCTCTGTTGCTTCTATTGCACTCATTATTACCTCGCCGTTGATTCTGGTAGTCGCGTTCATTATTGGACGGGGGACCCCGGGGCCGATTTTGTTTCGGCAGCAACGTTTGGGCAAAGGAGCAATTCCATTTGCCTTCACGAAATTTCGAACTCTATATGCCGATGCCCGTGAGCGATGGCCTGAACTCTACGCATACGAGTACACCCAGGAAGAGCTCAACGATCTGGTGTTCAAGGTTCAAAACGATCCGCGTGTGACACCAGAAGGATTGTGGTTGCGCAAGAGCACCCTTGATGAACTTCCAAACTTCTGGAATGTCATCACTGGAGAGATGGCCCTCGTTGGACCGCGCCCGGAGATTCCAGAGATGTTGAGTTACTACCGCGGCGAGGGACTGTCGAAGTTTCATGTGCGACCAGGTGTGACTGGATTGGCCCAGATTTCGGGTCGAGGCCGCCTTAACTTCAACGATACTGTCGAGCTCGACGCAGAGTATGTCCGTACGCGCAGCTTCCTGCTGGACTTGAAAATTATCGCTTTGACTGTCTTGAAGATTGTTACGCGAGATGGAGCGTTTTAGCAGATGAGGGCATTGGCACTCAAAGAACACGGCGAGAGGGAAATGAAAGCAACGATTCGAGTTAGCGAGGCGGTTCTCCAGGTTTCTGCCCGATTAGAGGCTCTACTCGGGAGGGACAAGAGCGTAGTCGTGGTCACTGGATATGACGATTTTGACGGCGCCTCTGAAGTAGCGGCTCAAATTGCGGTTGCTCTGGCCCGGCTTTCGGAAGCACCTGTGGCGTTGGTAGATGCCAACCGGGACTTCCCGCAGATTCACGAATGGATGGATTTGCCGAATTCCCCTGGCTTTGGAGATGTGCTTAGCGGCAAGATCGACGAATTTGCAGTGCTACAGAATACGCCAGGCGGAGTCACTGTCATCTCTGCCGGGGACGCTGGTTCAGTGCTTGCAGCTCCGGGTGCCGGTCGATTCTTCGACAAACTCAAGGCGCGTCATCGCTATGTAATCATCGCTGCCGCTCCGGTGCTGAAAGCCTCTGACACAGTTACGCTCTGCTCTTTGAGCGATGGCGCGGTACTGGCGCTCCGCTCCGGATTGCGGCACGTGCCCGAAATCAAGGACGTTCAGAAGGAGTTGGCGCGACTCAATACCCAGTTGTTTGGGGCAGTGATAAGAGGAGGCAAGTCCGAATGATCGAAACCCGCGCCTCGTCGACGCATCGACACGCTGAAGGAAAAGCGATCCAGCCAATTCGAGCCTTGCACATTATCCACTCTGTCTGCCACGGAGGCATTGAGAGTGCCATGTTGAACTGGGTGACCAACTTTGCCAGAGCCACATCCATTGAACCGTTTGTGGCATCTCTGCATGGGGATCGTGGTCTTGATGGGGCCTTTCTGCGTGCCGCAGAGCGTGCCGGGGTAGCTGAAGTACACAAGATTGGATGGCATCGCGGTAAGCCCTTTCTGAGTGCCGCCCGGGAGATTGCAGCTCTTGTTGAGAAGCTCAAGATCGACGTAGTGCATACGCACGCTTATTACGGCGATGTCCTTGGAGCGCTACTCAAACGGTATTCGAAGGTCAAGGTCGTGGCGACCGTATATGTTTGGGAAAAATACGAACTGCATCGCCAAATCATGCAGTTCATGGATTGGATGGCTTTGCACTTTGTGGACAAAGTAACGGCCCACTGCGAGGAGACGCGCCGCCGCACCGTCAAGCTGGGTTTCAAGGAAAAAAACGTGCCGGTGCTGATCACGGGGTTTAACACCTCTGTTCCAGTGCCTGGCCCGGAGCGGCGGGCAGAGCTGCGCGCTGAGGCTGGTATCGCGGAAGATGAAATCCTAATGGTCAATGTGGCGCGCATTCACCCGGAAAAGGCGCACGATCAGTTGATTCGCAGCTTCGACATTGTGCACAAGAAGCACCCGAAGACTAAACTCTGGATCAGTGGGGTGGGGTATCCGCACCTCGAAAAGAGCCTGCTTGAGCTGCGAGACTCCCTTGGTTTGACCCAAGCCGTGCAGTTTGTCGGACATAAACCCGATCTCTACCCAATGCTCCACGCTGCGGACATCATGACGCATTCCTCACATGCCGAAGGTGTGCCGATTGCAGTGCTGTATGGAATGACGGCAGGGCTTCCGGTCATTATCAGCGATGTGGGTGGAGTCTACGAAGTGATTCACCAGGACAAGACCGGCATTCGGGTGCCAGAGAACGATATTGAAGGCTTTGCCAATGCAGTGGCTGAGTTGATTGAAGACGCAAACCGCCGGCGGCGGCTCGGCCAGGCCGCGCGCACCTTCGTCGAAATCGAATATTCGATGGAAGCAGCCTGCAAGCGTGTGGAAGCTATCTACCGGGAGGTTCTTGGCCGATGAAGATTGCAATGTTTCTCGGAAATGCCGGCAAAAATTCCGGCGGCATGGAAGTGTATGAAATGGAACTCGTGCGAGGTCTAATGAAGATCGACGCGAGCAACAGCTACCACATCTATTGCATGTTCCCAGGCGGCCCCGAAAAGATTGGGCCTGCTCCACCAAACTTCACCTACCATGTACTGCAGCCGCAGAATCAGGTTCTCAGCATTTCCATGACGTTGCCAATGGCGCTTCGGTACCTGCAGCCGGACGCAGTGCACTCGACTTTTGTTCCGCCTCTTTTTGTTCCGCCCCGGATGGCATATACGTTACCTTGTTCGGCTGTCTTTGCGCATCCCCAGATGTACCCCTGGGCAATCCGGATGCGCTTGCTTGCCCTGTGTGGCCTTGGGATAAAGCGGGCCGATGCGGTTGTCTGCGTTTCCCAGCACGTACGTGAGTATTTGATGAGCAACAAAGGGGTGACGGCCGACCGGCTACCCGTTACCCCGCTGGGCGTCAACCGATGCTTCAGGCCGCAGCCGGATGATGCAATCGATGCAGTGGTGAAAGAGAAGTACGGGATCCACGATCCATACTTCCTGTTTTCCGGGCGATGGGAAGAACGCAAGAATGTGGTGCGAATGGTGGAAGCCTTCGGTCAATTCAAACGGGAAGACCGCACCGGAACAAAGCTCGTCTTTACAGGCGACCGCTGTCTTTTGGGTCCGGTGGTGGATGAGAAGGTGCGTCGACTTGGCTTGGAAAAAGAAGTGATCGATACCGGGAAGTCGCCGCTCGAAGATTTGCCCCCGCTTTATGCCGGGGCCACGGCATTGATCTTTCCCTCTTTGTGGGAGAGTTTTGGATTGCCCATTGTTGAGGCCATGAAATGTGGCACACCAGTGATTTCATCCAACCTTTCCTGTATACCTGAGGTGGCCGGAGAGGCGGCGGTGCTGGTCGACCCTTATAAAACTGAGGAAATCGCGGAAGCGATGTTCCGAGTCAGTATCGATCCGGAATTGCGTGCCCGTATGAGCACAGCCGGTTTGAAGCGATCTGAGCTTTACAACTGGGAAAATACCGCAGCAAAAACGCTTGAAGTTTATGAGCGGTTAGCCTCACGAAGTTAAAAGGGAGAAACTGAATTGGATTCAACAGCAGTCGTAATTCTATGCGGTGGTAAGGGCACTCGCTCCTACCCGTATACCGAATACATGCCCAAAGTCATGATGCCTATCCAAGGCGTCCCGATCCTGGTGCACTTGATGCGCATTTACGCGGCTCAGGGCTTCACTCATTTTGTGCTCGCTGCCGGCCACCGCAAAGAAATGCTATTCGATTATTTCGATGGACGTTTCCCGGATTGGAATATTCGGATTGTCGACACCGGGGACGATGCCGATACCGGCGACCGGATTTTGCGATGTGGCACCTACGTTGGGGATCACTTTTTCGCTACGTATGGCGATGGATTGGGTAACCTCGATCTCAACGCACTGCTTGCAGGCCACAGGAGAAGCGGCGGCGTGGCGACGATCACCACAGTGCCATTGAGATCACAATATGGTCTGGTGGTTTTCAATGAAACGGACCAAGTGGAGCGCTTCGAAGAAAAGCCGTTGATTCAAGACTATTGGATCAATGCCGGTTTCATGGCCTTTGAGAAGAAAGCGCTTATGAACTGGCAAGGTCACAACCTGGAATCCAATGTGCTTCCCGAATTTTGCCGCAAGGGTGAACTTTACGTCAATCGTCACACGGGCTTCTGGAAGTCGATGGACACCAGCAAGGACCAGCAGGAACTTGAGCGGCTGTGCAGCTCGGGACAAGTGCCGTGGATGGGCATCCACAAACCGGAGAACGAGTAACGATGCCTCTGCCGCCCGAGACCAGCCGGTTCTGGTCGCAAAAGTCCGTATTCGTAACAGGGGCAACAGGCCTTGTGGGAGGTTGGCTGGTATCGGCCCTTGCACAACAAGGAGCTGAGGTGACCGCACTTGTCCGCGACGGCTCGCCCCGCAGCCATTTCCGATTGGCGAATACCAGCGGCAAAATTAATGTGGTTGCCGGCAACTTTTGTGACGAACAACGATTGGACCGGGTGATTGGTAAAAACTCGATTCATACTATCATTCACCTCGGGGCGCAGACGGTAGTGGGAGTGGCCAATGCCGACCCGGTTTCTACCCTTGAAGTGAATGCCAGAGGCACTTGGAATTTGCTCGATGCCGCCAGGCGCAAGGGCGTACATCAGACGCTGATCGCCTCCACATTGCTTGTGAGCGCCACCGATACACACCCGGCAGATAGCAGAGGTAACAAACTCGGCGCTGCCATGCTTCAACATCCCTATGCGGTGTCGAAGGCGTGCATGGAACGAATCGCGATCGCTTTTGCGCACACTTACCAGATGCGGGTGGGCATCTTGCGTTTCGGAAACATTTATGGGGGCGGCGACCTGCATTTCAGCCGCCTGATTCCTGGTGCCATTCGATCCACCTTTCAAGGAGACCGGTTCCGCTTCAGGACACCGGGAGAATCCCAGCGTGACTTTCTCTACGTGGAGGATGCCGTCTCCGCTTACCTTCGATTTGGGGAGCGGTTGGCAACCTCAGATTCTCTGAGCCAGAAGCAAATCGGCTTTGGACTGGGAGAACGCCTTTCCCTGCTCAATCTCGTGCGCTTAATTCTCAAACATTCAGGGCGCACTGACCTTGAACCGATGGTTGGTACTTCTTCGACTCCTGAGATTAGCGAAGAAGCCACCGACATCAATGAAGCCAGTCGACTCTTGGACTGGCATCCGGAATATTCGCTCGATCAAGGCATGCAGCGGACGATTAAATGGTTCCGGAACTATTTCGAAATTAAACTTGACGACTACCGGCCCCGGGAGACTCGAGTGCCGCCAAATCATGGCAATTAGCTTGGAGAAAATTTATGGCAGAAAATAACTCATTCTGGAAAGACAGATCGGTGCTCGTCACCGGGGGAACGGGCTTGCTGGGCAGTTGGCTCGCGCCCACCCTTGCAAAGCGTGGTGCGAACGTCGTGCTACTGGTCCGCGACGGTGCACCGCGCAGCCTTCTGGTGCGTGATGGCTGGCTCAATCGCCTTGCTTCCGTGCACGGTTCGCTGACTGACGAAGGCCTTTTGCGCCGCACAATGGCGGAATACTCGGTTCAAACCGTATTCCACCTTGGTGCCCAGACACTGGTTGGCGTAGCCAAGGCAGACCCGGTCAGCACACTTGAAACAAATGTAAAGGGCACCTGGATGTTGCTCGAAGCAGCCCGCCAGACGGGTGTGCAACAGGTTTTGGTTGCGTCCTCAGACAAGGCTTATGGCGAGTCACCCAACTTGCCATACCGCGAAGATCATCCTCTGATTGGACAGTTTCCTTATGAGGTCTCTAAAAGCTGCGCTGATCTGATTTCGCAAATGTACGCCCGAGCTTACAAGCTTCAGGTCGGAATCGTGCGTTGCGGCAATCTTTTTGGTGGAGGCGACCTCAATTACAGCCGGCTGATCCCGGGTGCCGTTCGCGCCACGGTGAATGGTGAAAAGTTCAAGATCCGAAGCGATGGCAAGTTCATCCGGGATTTCCTCTACGTTGAGGACGCAGTGGAAGCTTATCTTTGCCTTGCCGAGCACTTGGCGGCTAACCCCGCTATGGCCGGTGAAGCATTCAACTTCGGCCTTGGTCTCAAGTTGACCATGCTCGACCTGGTGGACAAGATCCTTGCGGTCATGGACCGCAAGGATCTTGTACCGATAGTCGAGAATATTGCAAATAATGAGATCCGAGAGCAGTACATGGACTCCGCCAAAGCCCATGAACGCTTGGGTTGGTCGCCCCTATACGGTATGGACGAAGGTCTGAAAAGGACTGTCGCGTGGTACCGCAACCATTTGGAAAGAACAGAATCAGCCAGTTAAACTGGCCCTAAAGTTAAGCAAACGAAAAAGAGGAAATTATGTCAGTTCGTGTTTATCTTGCAGATCTTCGCTACAACTATTCCGGGGTTGTGGCCAACGATTGTATGCCACTTGGAATTGCAACCATGAAAGCAGTTATGGACAAGGTCGACCCAAATGGCGCTGAAATCAATTCGCGCCTGTTTGTGTATCCCGACCGGCTTATCGACGCGATGAAGGCCGCGCCGCCGGACATCCTGATGTTGAGCAACTACGTATGGAATGAAGCACTCAGCCACTTCCTGTTTCGAGTGGCCAAACAAATCAATCCAAATGTACTCACAGTTATGGGCGGGCCAAACATCTCGCTTGAACCTGAGCGGCAGATCGTTTATGTGGAGCAGCGTCCCTGGCTCGATGTATACGTGCTGGGCGAAGGAGACTTCCTTGCCTGCGACATCGCCCGTCAGTTTTTTGACGCAAACATGGATCTTAAGAAATTTAGATGCAACGAAATCGCTTCGTCGGTGTATCGAAACGGGGATGCTAAGGTAGTGCGCAGCACTGCGGCACCTCGCCACTTCGACATTGATGAAATCCCGTCTGCCTGGTTGACTGGCATCCAGGACGAATTCTTCGATGGCAAGCTTGCACCTATGATTGAAACCAATCGTGGATGCCCCTTCACATGCACATTCTGCGTGCAAGGTACGAGTTGGTACACGAAGGTTCACAACTTCTCAGTGGAGAGGATCAAGGAAGAAATCCACTACATCGCCAAGAAGATCAAACAGTATTCCCCAAAAATGGGAACACTTCGAATTGCCGACTCCAACTACGGCATGTTCGAGCGTGACATCGACATCTCCGGCTACATCGGCGAAATGCAGCGGCAGTATGCATGGCCGACCTTTATCGATGCAACGACCGGCAAGAACCGTGCGGATCGCATCATCAAGTCGGTCGAAAAGGTCGGTGGAGCACTGGTGTTGTATCAAGCCGTACAATCGCTTGACGAAGATGTGTTGCGCAAGGTGAAACGGCAGACAATCAAGCTGGATGCCTACAAGCAGCTCGAAGTCCACATGCGTGGCCGTGGCTTGAAGTCAGTGTCTGACTTGATCCTCGGACTCCCTGGGGAATCGCTGCAGAGCCACCTCCGTGGACTCAACACGTTGCTTGACAGTAACATCAACCAGATGCACAACTTCCAGGCCATGATGTTGAAGGGTTCAGAGATGGAAACGGTCGCCTCTCGCGACCAGTTCCGGTTCGGCACAAAGTTCCGCATTCTGCCAAAAAACTCTGGCATTTACGAAGAGGAGAAGGTGTTTGACACCGAAGAGATCATCGTGTCCACCGACACGCTGCCTTTTGAAGACTATCTCACCTGCCGAAAGCTTCACATGATGTCCAGTGTGTTCTGGAATGACGGCTGGTTTGAACCGGTTGTACGATTCGCACGCGAATGGGGCATCAAGAATTCGGAATGGTGG
>Ga0163144_10005766_pt1 | contig 27525 bp, 20 predicted proteins | sample OliLak19BULKMAT1_FD_123175 | JGI IMG/M metagenome (GOLD analysis project Ga0163144, IMG submission 123175) | Freshwater microbial mat bacterial communities from Lake Vanda, McMurdo Dry Valleys, Antarctica - Oligotrophic Lake LV.19.BULKMAT1 | ecosystem: Environmental > Aquatic > Freshwater >... | reverse complement strand
GCTGTTGTTGGGCGGAGTGCGCCAGCGCGGGTGCACCGTGACGGTCCGGTGTGGGCCGTGGCCAATGGTGAAATCTACAACCATGCGGAGCTCTGGCGGGCGGGGGATGAACCGTCTCCCGTGGACACCGCGGTGTTGCCGGGCCTGGTCCGCCGTGAAGGTGAAGCCGGATTGCGGCGTGTGCGTGGGCCGTTGGCGGCGGCATTTGTCGACGGACGGGATGGCTCGCTGCAGCTGTTCCGGGACGCGCGCGGGAAACGCCCGCTGTTCATCCTGAGCAACCGGCAAGGAACCTTTGCGGCCTCCGAACTCAAAGCCCTGGTGGCCGGAGCGGGTGACATCCCGTTCTCACCTCATGCCCTGCGCAGGTTCATGGAACGCGGATTCCTGGATGATGATGAGCCGCTGCTGGAAGGCGTCAAAAGTATTACTCCTGGCGCACTGATCACGGTGCGTGCGGGGGTGATCACGGTGCATCCGCCGCCGGCGTCACCCACATCTCCGTCAACACTGGAGGAACTGACGGAGGTGCTGCGCAGTTCGGTGATGGTGCGGGCGCGCACGGAGGTGCCGGCTGCGGTGCTGCTTTCCGGCGGGCTGGATTCCACGCTGGTGGCGGCGCTGTCCGGCATTCCGCTGGCGTACACCATGCGGGTTCCCGTGGCGGATGAGACGGAGAAGGCGCGGATTGCCGCGCAGGCGTTTGGACTGGAGCTGCGGATTGTGGACGTGAATCCACCCACGCTCCCCAAGCTGTGCCGCACGTTGTGGCACCTGGAATCTCCGGATGCGCGGCTTGGATGGGGTGTGGCGGACGCGCTCTTTCAGTTGAACCAGCGGCTCCGGGCGGATGGAATCCGTGTGACTCTTTCCGGTGAAGGCGCGGATGAGCTGTTCCTGGGCTATCCGTGGCACCAGGCACAGGCCGCAGTGGAGCGCGGTGACGATGTTGCGCCGTTTCTACCGGGGATTGGGAGTGCGGATGCGGCATACGCGCGTGCGCTGATGGGGTTGAATACTTCCTGCGCACTGGACGTATGGCTGCGCGCCATGGAGGGCGCGGTGATGACGGAGGTGCACCGGCGCGCAACCCACGTGCTGCGTCCAGAGCTCCGTCCGCCCAAGGAGAAATCCGGGTTGCCTGGTCCGCCCACCTCGGCGCGTCAGCGTCAGCGGGACAGTCTGGAGCGGGACCTGGTGGCGGGCCCGGTGCGGTTTGCGGACCGGCTGGCGCTGGGCGCGGGGGTTGAGCCACGCATGCCATTTCTTGATGAGGCGGTGGTGCAGGTTGCCCTCCGTCTTCCAGTGCAACTCCTGGAAACACGCGGGTTGGACAAGCCCGCATTGCGCCAGGTGACAAGGACGTTGCTGGGTGATGCATGGCAGCCGCCCCCCAAACAGGGATTCCGAGCGTGGCCAACGCCGCCCATGGAGGAGGTGCGCACGTTTGCGCGGCAGTTGTTGAACGGTCATCCCACCGTTGTGGATCCGGTGTTTCTCAAGAATGCAGGACACGCGCCCGCAGATGAACATCTCCTCTGGCGCGCCGTGCTGCTGGAGTTGTGCGCGCGTCAGCTCGCCAGCGCTGACGGGCCGTGGGTGCCCTTGTGAAGCGCCTCTGCGCGCGCTGTGTCCTGTATGACGGAATGCAGTTTGCGCTGCTTCACCGGCAGATGCCGGAGCGTACGCTGGCGGGATTTCACGTCGACAACGATGGCGTCTGCTCCGCATGCAGGGCGTGGGAGCGGGAGCTGGATGTGCAACTTCTTGATGCGGACCTGGCCATGTTGCTGATGGCCCGGCCGCCGCGCGCGGTGGTGGCGTTGTCAGGCGGCAAGGACAGCCTGTCCACGCTGGTTGCGGCGCGGTTGGAGTACGGGTTGGACGTGGTGGCGGTGTTGTTTGACAACACGTTCATCCCGGCCAGCGTCAAGGCGCAGGCTGCGGCGGTCTGTCACGGAATGGGGGTGGACCTGGTGGTGGAGACGGCGCCCCCCGCCGCTGCGGAGAACTTTGCGCGCAGCGTGGAGACCATGGGCCCGGGCGCAGAGCTGCCGTGTTTTGCGTGCTCACACTTCCTGCTTGACGTCATGGAGCGGACGGCGCGGGCACGCGGCGCAAAATATGTCTTACTTGGAACCAACTACCACGCGTCCTGGGGGAGCCGTCCGCGTGCTGCGGGATTGATGAAGGATGGTCAGACGCGCCGGCTGCATCTGCCGTTTGCGGCGCGGCATACCCCGAGTGACGTTGAGCGCAACCTGGCGCGTGTGGGCGCGGTGCCCGGTGACATGCGCGGTCACAGCACCAACTGCGCGGTGCCCGGACTGGTCCAGGTGCGGCTGGCGCCGTCACTGGGGCACGCGCCTGAACGTGAGGACCTGGCGTTGGAAGTGATGTCCGGCCACCTCACGCGTGGTGAAGCGCTTGCCACGCTTGCCCGCAAAGGCGGATGACAGGACGTGTCCCGTTTTCCGCTCAAGATCCCCGCCGCGTGGCCCAAGGTGACGGGGTTCCAGTTTCTGGAGGGTCATCCCGCGCACGCGCGCATGCACCGCCTGGCCGAGCGCGCCCCGCGGTACCTGCAACCGCCACACGCGGGGCCGGACCACGCCATTTGCGCGGTGGTGTGTCTGCAGTTTCCGCGCACCAACCCGGTTGATGACGTGGCAACGGTGGTGGTGACGCCGCAGGGCACGGGGAAACAGCGGTCATTGATGTTGGAATGCAGTTGTCACCGGTCCATGGCGTGCCTGCATTCGCTCTCACTGGTGTTGGATCTCAGCATCATGCCGGAGCTCCACCAGGCGGTGGTTGCGGGGAAAGACTTCTCCAGCCTGCTGGTGGATCTTCCCGGACGCCGTGAGGACTGGCTCAGCGCGCAGCTTGCTTCCACGCTCCTCACCCCGTGGCTGGCGGAGCCCAGGATTCCCGCTGAAAAGCCTCCGTATTACACTTTGGAGACCTCCTGGTCCGCGGACTACCGTACCCCGCGCCCTTCCCGAGGCCAGCAGGCAGAACTGCCCACGTTGTTCCTGGCGTGCCTGGTGGAAGGCCACAAGCGGCCTCTGAAGTTTGCAGACATCCAGGGCGCACCGCTGCCGGAGCATGACCGTGTACTGCTGGGTTTCTGCGCCCCCTCAGACGAGCCGGGGTTTCCGCTGCAGGTCACGGGCGGCGCAGCCAGCGTGGTGCTGGACATGTTGCAGCACCGCCGCGTGGAGCTGGGTTCCCATGCGGGTGCGCCCATGCAGTTCACGCAGGAGGCGCTCCACCCGGCGCTGGCAAGGCGTTCCGTGCCAGCGCACTGGTTTGATGAATGGCGCAATGCGCGTCCGGAAGAAACGCTGGAGCATGCGGATGCGCTGGTTGCGGAGTGGGTGCGTGAGGACGGAACCACCGTGGGCTCCATGCTGCATTCCATGCTGTTTGATGGCGCGGCGCCGCGCGTGATCCTCCTGGACAAATCCCTGGTTGCGCCGCTGGCGGCGGGCGTGGACCGCGCGGTGGCCCTCAAGATGCAGCGCATTCCAGTATTACCCATCAAGGACGGTGGCAACGCGCGCGCGGTGTTCCTGGGTCTGCGGCGGGTGATGCGCGGGCGGCACATTGCGCTGCCCCTGGCAACGGAGATGGACGCCGCGGATGTTGCGCAGGGAACCTTCACGTTGCGTCTGGAGGGCAGTCCGCTGGAAGTGAAGGCCCGGCTCCTGGCGGCCTACCCCTTTGGAACTGTACCCGCCGCACCCGGCGCTGCGGCCCAAGATCCCCGGCGTGACCCGGAGTCTGAAACCGCTGCAATTTCCGCGGTGGAGCGCGCCGGTTTCCACCACGTGGAGGAAGGAACCTTCTGGGCCACGGATGATGACGCCGTCACTGTGTGGCGTGAGAGTCTGGTGCAACTCCGCGCGTGCGCCGCTCCGCCGCTGGATGTGCAGATTGCGGAGAACCTGAAGAACCTCCGGGTGAAGGCGCCAGTGCAGGTGAACGTCACCGCCAGCCTGATGGGTGGCTGGCTGGATACCCAGGTGGAGCTGAACATCCAGGGCCTCAAGACCACCATCCAGGCCGTGCGTGACGCCATCAACAACAAGCGCAAATGGCTGGTGCTGGATGACGGGACCATTTCCCTCCTGCAAGAAAGAGTCACTCAATTGATTGAGGAGGGCAGTGACGCGCTGGATGAACACGGGCGCGCGCGTCTGCCGCCGCATCACCTGGGGCGCGTGGCGGGCTGGCTGCAGGATGCGGATGAGGTGGTGTTGGATTCCAGCGTCCAGGCGTGGCGGCAGACGCTCAAGACGGGGATGGTGGCGTCGGAGATTCGGGAGCCCAGGGGATTCACCGGCACACTGCGCCCGTACCAGACGCAGGGTGTGGCGTGGCTGCAGTTCCTGGAGAAGCTGGGTGTGGGCGGGGTGCTGGCGGATGACATGGGGCTGGGAAAGACGGTGCAGGTGCTGGCGTGGTTGTGTTCATTGACGCCGTCAAAGACACCGTCACTGGTCATCTGTCCAACGTCCGTGGCGTCCAACTGGGTGCGGGAAGCGCAGCATTTTGCGCCGTCACTCAAGACGCTGTTGTGGCACGGGCAGAGCCGCGCCACGCTTGGGGCACCTTTTGAAAAGGCGGACCTGGTGATCACCACGTACGGGGTGGTGCGGCAGGATCAGGAGCTGCTCAGTGCTGCTCCATGGCGCGCGCTGATTGTGGATGAAGCGCAGTTCATCAAGAACGCGGACGCCGTCACCACGCGCATTGTAAAGCAGCTTTCCGCGCAGCACCGGGTGGCATTGACCGGCACGCCGGTAGAGAACCGTTTGTTGGAATTGTGGTCCATCATGGACCTCTGCAATCCCGGCATGCTGGGCAGCCGCCGCCGTTTTGAGCGCCGCACGGAAAAAGAGATTGCCCGCGATGGCGACGGATACGCAGCCCGGAGGCTGCGCCTGGTGGTGAAGCCGTTCCTGCTACGCCGCAGCAAGAGCCAGGTGTTGCCGGAGCTGCCGGACAAGCAGGAGGTTGACCGACTCTGTGTGCCCGGTGTGCGCCAGCGCGCGCTCTACGACGCCACAGCGGCCATGGCGCGCGCCAACCTGCGCAAGAAGATGGAGCGTGAATGGAGTGAACGGCTGCCCCTGCGCGTGTTGGCGGCGTTCACAAGGTTGCGGCAGATGGCGTGTGATCCTCGGCTGATTGATCCCACGGAGAAGCCGGAACACTCCACCAAGCGGCAGGAATTTATGACGCTGGTGGACGCATTGGTGGCGGAGGGCCGGCGCGTGCTGGTGTTCAGCCAGTTTGTGGAGCTGCTGCAGTGGTGGGGGCGGGACCTGCAGCATGCGGGGCTGAGCTACGAGTATCTCGACGGGAGCACGCGTGACCGGGAGGCGGTGGTCCGCCGTTTTCAGGATGGGGACGCGCCGCTTTTTCTCATTTCACTGAAAGCGGGCGGCACCGGGCTCAACCTCACCGCTGCAGACACCGTCATCCATTGTGACCCGTGGTGGAATCCCGCCGTGGAGGACCAGGCAAGTGACCGTGCGCACCGCATTGGCCAGACGCGCAAGGTCACCGTCTACCGGCTGGTGGCGCGTGGGACCATTGAGGAGCGCATCATGCAGCTCAAGGGGAAAAAGCGCGGACTGGCGCAGGCCATCCTCTCCGGTGAAGGCGCGCTTCAGGGCCTGACCGATGACGACGTCAATCTGCTGCTGGGTGATGTGGACGCGGCCATCCCTGTGGATGAGGGAGAGGGCGCGGCCTGATCACTTCACCGGGACGCCGGCAATGGTGACAAACGCCGCGCACATTTCTCCGTCCTCATCCCAGGTCAGATCCCGGGGCTCACGCCGCGTTCCGTTCTCGGTGGGCTGGTTCTCGGAAGAATTGTCATACACACATTCCAGGAAGAACTTGTCACCGGGGCGGACCAGCAGCGGGTCCTCCAGCCAGTAGTCACCCATGAACTCCTTGGACCATTCGGGGATTTCCAGGAGGCAGTCACTGGTCCCGTCATCATGCTCCACGCTGATGCGGCTGCGGGTGCCAAACTCATGCATGTGGAGGGTGACGGTGTAGAGCTTGAGTGGATAGACGTGGTTCCAGTACCCGCTGGGGACGTTGAGCGCCTGGGTGAGCTGGTAGCGCGTGCCCTTCTCACCGGCGGGAATGATGAAGTCACCGGGGAGCAGGGCCCAGTTCCAGTCCATGACCGTGAGCAGGTAGATTTCCGCGTCCACGGAATCTTCCAGCTTGAAGTGCAGCCGCGTGCGGTCTGCAAAGACGCCATGGTCAATGGTGTAATGCATTTGAAAGATCACCTTGCCTCCGGCCGGAATCTTCACGCCCAGGCCATCCGGGTAGTCCATGGGGAAACTCCCCGGTGACCAGCCACCCAGGCCCTGCGGCGGCAGCAACGTGGAGGCCCCCAGTCTTCCGCCCTCACACGGCCAGCCCGGACGGCCATCCGCACCGTCCATGTCTTCATACTGTGAGATCTCCCGCGCATCCGTTGGATGGTAGATGATGACGTGGTGGACACTCTGGCGCGTGCCCGGCTCCACATGCAGTCCGGTCATAAAAAGGTCTGACGTTTCTGGCCAGTCCACCATGAAGCAGCGTTGTTCTTCCGTGCCTTCAGCGGGATCCGGAGTGAAGGCTTCCGGCATTTCCAGTGTCAGGTCTACCCGGGAGAGGGCTGGGGGTGTGGACGGTGTGAGCAGGGAAGGCGTGTTGCTTCCGGACGGTGCGCCCGCATCCAGCCACGCCAGCAGCATGGCCCGTTCCTGGTCCGGCATGGCGCGGCTGGCCTTGTAGCTTTTGCAACACGGTGCGGCGCCCCACGGGGGCATTCGGCCGCTGCTGACGGCGGAGCGGATGGCATCCGAGTACGCCGTGACGTCCTCATACGCTTCAAACAGGATGGGTGTGGGGCCGGATGGCTGGTGGCAGGATCCGCAGTTGCGCTGCATGAGCTCACGGATGTTGCCTTCCCACGTGGGCGTGTCTCCCTGGTGGGTGGGCAGCGTGGGCCGCGTGTCCTGGCAGTAGGTGACCTCTTCCAGTTTTGCACAGCCGGACACCAGAGGCAGCACAACGGCACAAACGCGCATGGGACGCGCACCATGCAAGGCTGTGGCCGTCCGTGGTGTCCACGTCACAGCGGGCAGGGTAGCCCATCCGTGTGCACAGTTGAATGGGCTGGTGTTGACGCGCGTTGACCCCCACCGGCCAACAACGCGCACCCTTGTGCTGACGGAACCACCCAATCCCGGACAACCCTTGGCCCGGTGCATAGAATGTCCCGCGTGAACCCCTTTGCTCCCCCACATGCTGGCCAATGGTCCGCTGATGACGTCACCGCGCTGTGCGCCCTGCTCAAGGGCCAGCGCGTGGTGGCCCTGGCGGGCGCTGGTTGCAGCACCGAGAGCGGCATCCCGGACTACCGAAGCCCCGCCGCGCTGGCCAAGCCCAGAACACCCATGACCTACCAGCGTTTCCTCTCCAGTGACGCGGGCCGGGCCCGCTATTGGGCCCGCAGCGCGCTGGGCTGGCCGCGGATGCAGGACGCCCGGCCCAACGCTGCGCACCATGCGCTGGCGCGCCTGGAGCACGCGGGCGTCATTGATGACCTCATCACACAGAATGTGGACGGACTGCACCACGCAGCTGGCAACCGGCGGGTGCTGGAGCTGCACGGTGCACTGAGGCGGGTCCGGTGCCTGGAGTGCAACACACGGGAAGACCGAGCGGTCATGCAGACGCGGCTGATGGCGCTCAATCCGTTCCTGCAGGAGCACCAGCCCACCCTTGCGCCGGACGGTGACACGGATTTTGACGACGAGCGCGTCAGCCTGTTGAAGATCCCCGGGTGCCTTGCCTGCGGCGGCATGTTGAAGCCGGACGTGGTGTTCTTTGGAGAAAGTGTCCCACCCCAAACCGTCAGCGCGGCCTGGGAGAAGGTGGCCGCGGCGCAGGTCCTGCTGGTTGTGGGTTCATCCCTGACGGTGTTCAGCGGGTTCCGCTTTGCGCGCTACGCCGCGGAGCACAACCAGCCGTTGGCCATCATCAACCTTGGGCCCACGCGGGCGGACGCGTTGTGCAAGCTGAAGATTGAGGCGCGCCTGGGGGACTACCTGCCTGCGCTGTGTGAAGCACTGCAGGTGGCGTGAGCGGGTTCAATCCTCCTCATCATCATCCGGGACTTCATCTTCCAGTGAGATGAACTCCAGGTACTTGTTCTCCCGCGTGACAATGCAGCGCTTGCGGACCGCGGCGGTCTCCGGCGGACGGGGATGTTCCGTGACGTCCAGGTCCCCGTTCTCCAGCATGAGCTTGATGAAGTCCTTGGTGCTCATGACCATGGCGTCCAGCAGCAACCCCAGGATCTCACTGGTGTTGCCGGGGCGCCCGTGCATTCCGTGATCCACAAGGATCCACAGCGGAACCTCCCGGTCATCCCGCGTCTTGAGCGTGTTGGCTACCCAGCCCAGGCAGATGCGGACCGTGGCGTAGCGCGTGGCCATGAGGAATTCCTGCATGGTCTTGAGCGCGGTCTCCCGGTCATCCAGCTTGAATGCCAGGACGTCTGAGAGGACCTCCGTGAACATCTCAGCCTGCGCCTTGGTGATCTTTCCTTCATTGAGCATGGCCAGCCACAACGGCAGCGCGGCTGCGTAACGCCGGGCCAGCTTGGGATCAGTTTCCCAGGCGCCAAAGGGATTGGTCTGGAGGGGCGGAGATTGGTGTGCCATGGGCGCGGATGTTCCACAGCCAGCACGGTGGACGCAACACCAGACTTTGTCTAACTCAACACGAACCACCCCGGCGACACCCACCGGGCTCCGGCAGCAGGGGATTTTCCATCCGCACCAGGGGGTTGGCGCCCCCTTGCCATTGCCGTGGGAAGGTACCGAACGCGCAGAAATGCCGTTGGTCCGCTGCCCACCATGCAGCGCGCCTCACTGCTGCGGGAGGCCCTGCACATCCACGCGTCAATGAACGCGCGCCGGCGCGTGGCCGGACACGGCGTGACCGGGGAGGCCCTCACTGCCGCGGGGTGGCCAGGCCAGCGGCTGCTGCCGGACGCTGCCTGCCAGCGCGTCTACACGGCCATCCGCCAGCTCCGGCGCATGGGCCTGGAAGGCAGCGTCATCACGCAGGATGATGGGTACCTCATCCCCGCCCAGGTCCGCGTCCGCCGCGCCTGACGCAGTTTCTTCCGTTGTCACTGGGGGCTCTTGCACTGCGGCTCCCCATCCGTCAGCGCCGCGTCCGGATAATAGTGTTGCAGTATTTCCCCGTGGGTGGCGCCGCCCTCTGCCCGCGCAAAGGCACCCGCCTGGCACATCCCCACGCCGTGACCGTGACCGCTCCCACTGAGCGCCACCACGTCCTTGTGCACCTGCCATTGGAACCTGCCGCTGCGGACCACGCCGTTGCCCGCGGCGCTGTCCAGGCGGCGGGAGAACTGGTCTCCCCGCACCCAACGGCCATTCTCCACCTGGACCACGCGCCGCAGGTGACCGCCCTGGCCGGCTTCAAGCACCAGGGCGCCCAGCGGTACGCGCTTGCGCAGGAAGACCGTGTCCACGCTCTTCTGGACCTGCTTGCGGGGCAGCCGCGCGCGCCACGGCGTGGGTGGACACGCGTCATCTGCCTGGGCGCGTGCGCCCGTGGTTGTCCCGCCAAAGATCTCCACGGGGTCACCGGTGTGGCCGCCGCAGGACGCGTGAAAAGGCGTCTCCGCAACCTTCCCTGCGGGAAGCACCAGGACTTTGCCCGCAGTATCCAGCGCCGCCGCCCGGGACGCCGTGAGGTGCTGCTTCCGGACGGTGGCGGGCGTTGCCACCACCTGGCAGTGGGCCTGGTCACACAGGCGCGCGTGGGCATGACGCCGGGGCGAGGCAACGGCATAGGAGCGCGTGGCCACGGCTTGCGCGCGCAGGGCTTCCGCCGGTGTGCCGCCCCGCATCTCCGCGGCCACCACCTGTCCCACGTAGGTCTCCAGCGGCATCCGCACCACAATCAGCAAGGCGCCCTGGTGGGCACGCACCGTCAACGCACCCACGTAGGAAGCCGGTTTGCGGCGGGGCACGTGCACCACCCATTCGCCTTCCGCCGTGCGGAACGGTTTCCGGCGGCGCTTTCCGTCAACAAAGAGCTGGTCCCCTTTGGCTCGCAGGCGGCGCGGCGCAGGGCCGGACAGTTGCGCAGTAGACGCATGGGCGGATGACAGCACCTGCACATCAACGGTGCAGGGAAGAGCTGGTGTTCCCGGTGCCGCGTCCACCAGGCCCGTGATGAGCAGCAGCCCTGTCCAGATCATGCGCTCAGTGTACGCCGGACGGAGGATCTGTCGCGGGGCGGGGAGAGGCCGTCAACGCACGACGTCATGTGACGGACACGCGCGTGTCCGCGGACGGACACGCGCGTGTCCGCCGCGGATTGCATCAACAAGGGGCGCGTACGCTCTGGTCCACTGCCGTTGGGGACCATGCGTGGCTCCACCGGACCAGGCCTCCCGCTCCTCAGGGTTGAGCGGGCTGGCGGGCAATTCTCTGCGGGTCAGCTGCCGTGGGGCATTGGGTTGCGCGCGCGACCGCGAGGCCCTCGAGGAAATCTCCCGGTACCTGTTGCGCGGACCGTTGGCGCTGGGGCGCTTGAAGAAGCGCGCTGATGGGATGCTGCCACCGCGGACCAGCTCAAGGACCCGCGTGCTCACCGCGGGGCCGTGGCTCTTGCCGCGCCCAATACGTCGAGAGTTCACCCCGGCCGCCTCCGGCCCGCTGTTGTCTTGTGCCATGGCTCGCCTCCTGCGCCGCAGCTCACAGGATCAACGCGCTATGCTGAAGCGGGATGGCGCAAGGACGTACGACCCGTCCGCTGCTCGGGCCAGACGTGCTTCCGGGGAATTGCACCCGTGGGGCCACAGGAGCCGGGCTCCATTTGGTGTGCTCAGAAAGTTGGCTTCATGGCGTCTCCGTTGGAAGGCAATGCCCGTGCCTTCCACTCAGGGCACAGTGACGGTGATCAGGTCCGGGCGCCCCACAACCGCTCCGTTGACCCGCGCATCCACCCGGAAGTCCCCGGCAAACACCGCTGAACCGGTGAAATAGGACAATCCAAGGTTGGCCATCCCCGCCGTGAACTCCCGCGTCACCCGCGCGGGAACCGTCAGCTGGCCGTCCGCGGCGGAGGCCGTGCACTCAATGCTCATGACACTTCCGCGGTACGGCACCAACGCTGTCAGCGTCACCGTGGCGTCGGCGCTTCCGCCGCTGAACGGGATGATCAGCGGCTGGTCACGCGTCAGCGTGGTGGGCAGTTCGCCAAAGGTCAGCGTCTCCGGAATGGCCAGCGCGGCGGCCCCCGCGGGAACCGCATCACCGGTCCACGTCACGTCCACCGCCGCGTCCGGTTCCCCCAGCGCCGAGCCAACACTGAAGCAGTTGGTGCTCCCCGGACCATCCGTGCACATGCCTGCACCCGTTGCTGACGCACACCGCGCACTGCCCAGCGAAACTCCCACCGGGTCCCCGCCCGACGTTGTCAGCACGCATGGCCCGGCAAGTTCAATGGTGGGCGCCGGCGTCTGCGTGGCCGCGTACGCGATGATGGTGCCATCCGCGTAACAATCCACCCCGGAGGTCTGCCAGGCTAAAACGGTGAAGGGTTCGCTGAACACGGGTTCCCCCTCCACGGCGTCAACGCCCCCGCGGTCCGCGGGGCCGTAGTGGACCTGAAAGCGCACGTTCCCGCTGCGCAGGGGCCTGAACCCTTCAATCAGGTATTCGCGCGTGGAGACCTGGGTGACGGTGAACTCCGCGGGCACCGCGTCATTCAAGCGGGCCGCACCCACCAGCCGCACCCTGACATCCACAATCGGGTTTGCTGGCGTGATCTTGATGGTGGAATGCGTGGCACCCACGCGGATGGTTTGCGGCATCCCCTCGAACGTCAGGACCACCACTTTTTCCACCGCACAGCCAGCGGTGGTGAGGGCGGCGGCGAGCATCCAGGAGCCACGGTGAAGCAAGGAAGTGTGCATGGTGCATTGCTAGCACGTCACCATGACCTCAGTTTGGTGCTGATCCAGACGAAGCAGGCCCCGCGGGATGTGGAGGCACGCGCTGCGACCCATCAGCAAGCGCCCATGCCGCAGCGGCCACGCCGGTCGCGTTGAGCCCTACGAACAGCGGTGTTGAGCCGGCTGGCGGGCAATCCCCCGCGGGTCAGCTGCCGTGGGGCATTGGGTTGCGCGCGCGCAGGATCTCGGCCCGCAATGCCTGTACCTCGCGGCGCAGCGCAGCCATGGCGTCATCCCCCGCCGGCGGCGTCACTGCGCGGTCATACACATCACGTCCAAGAAAGTGGGTTGCCAGGGCAGCGGTGAAATAGCCAAAGATGGAGAACCCGTAGATGGAAAGGAACAGACACAGCAGCCGGCCCTCTGGTGTGCGCGGCCAGGATTCTGAACCCATTGTGGTCAGCAGCATGGCCGTCCACCACAGTGCCGAACCAAAATCCGCAAACCCGACGCTGCCCGAGTCCTTCTCAAAAGCGTGCATCCCCGCCGCGCCGCCCAGCGTGACAATGAGGGTCAGTCCAAGAACGTAACCAAACCCGCGCCGCTGCATGCTGGACCCAAGTGTCCGCATCCCCCGGTTGAGCGAGCCCACCAGCCGGAGCAGACGGACGCCGCGGGCGGCCGGGGCCACGCGCAGGATTCTCACAACGCGGAAGATGCGTACCGCAGGCAGCGCCAGTGAGATGACCGTCAGCCAGTTGCGCCGGACGTAGGCCACTTTCAGCGGCGTGAGCGCAAACCGCACCAGGAAATCCACAACGAACACGCCCCAGATGACGCTGCCCAACGTCTGCAGGATGGCACTGAGTCCGCGCGTCAATTCCAACACCAGCAGCAGGAGCCACGCCAAACCCAGGACCAGCATGGGGGTCTCCATCCATACTTCCCACCGCGCAAGCAGCTCCTCACGCTGGCGTGGAAGTGGAGGTTGGTCAGGTGGGCTGGTCATTGCCTTGGTGTTCCTTTCAAGACGTGGGCTGCCGGCCATGCACCTGAAGGTGGTACGCGTTTGCCGGGCAGGGACCACGCCGGGCATCCACCGGGACGGGAAGCGCGGGCGCGTCAGTCAGCGTGTGCGAGGACGTGCACATTGAGGCTGCACACGCCACTTCATACATCTCCTGATGTCTATGGAGGACCTATGTGGATGGGTATGTTGAAGTCCATGGCGGCCACGGCTGCTTTTGCTGGATTGCACTCGGTGACGGCCAGTGAGCGGATGAAGCAGGGCGTGGCGGAGCTGGTGGGTGAGCGGCAGCGCAATGCGTTCTACCGGCCACTTTACATTGCTGAGAGCGCGGTCTCATTGGCGTTGCTTGCCTGGTACATCCAGCGGCAACCGGCGCGCGTCCTCTGGAGGGTGACGGGAATGCCCGCGCTGGCCATGCGGATGGGGCAGGCAGGCTGGCTGGCTGTTGCGGCGGCGTCCGCGCACCAGGTTGGAATCCTGCGGATGCTGGGACTGGATGGGCTGCGCGCGTACCTCCGGGGAGACGCCCATGTTCCACCGGAGCCAGCAGCGCAGGGGCCGGCACATGACGACGAGACGGGTGGTATGCGGCAGACCGGAGCGTTCCGGTACAGCCAGCATCCGCTGAACTTTGCGTTCCTTCCCGTCTTCTGGCTGTTTCCCAAGATGAAGACGTCACTGCTGGGATTCAGCATTGCCGGATCGCTGTATTTGTGGCTGGGCTCGTTCCATGAGGCGGCCGCATTGGAGGAGCGGTACGGCAAGGACTACCGGGAGTATGAGCGCAGCGGTGTGCCGTTCTTTGCGCCCATGGACGTGAGCGGATGGCGTGACGCGTTGTCCGCCCTCTGGTGAAGGCGTGGAGACGGTGACCGCCTACACAGGACAACCGGTGTGACATTGGTGCGTGAGTGCGCCGCCAGCGCTGGTGTAGAAGACCTTCGCGGACCAACTTTTCCCGCGAGGACGCATGCACGCACTCCTGTTGCTGTCAGTGTCAACGTTGCTTGCCGGTCAATCCCAGACAGCCGCCGCCGTGGCCCGGCCGGTTCCTCTGCTCCGCGAGCTTGCTGCGCGCGCGGGGGACCCGGACGCGCGCGTCCGTCTCAATCGGCAGGGGCAGGTGCGGAGCGTCCACGGGCAGCTTGGAAGGCTGGGCAACGGACGGGACGTGGCGGCGGCGTTTGTGAGGGCGCGGGCGGCGCTGCTGGGCCTCACGGACCGGGACACGCTGCGGGTGATCTCTGACGAGGAGGACGCCCATGGAAACCGGCATGTGAAGCTGGAGCGGCAGGTACGCGGAATCCCCGTTGAGGCGGATGAGGTGCGGCTGCACGCGTCTAGGGACGGGATGGTCCGCATCCTTGAAGCGGAACTCTCACCCCTGCAAGAGCTGGTTCTTGACGCCAAGCAGCTCTCCGCCGGGGACGCGGTCCGGCGTGCGTTCCCCACGGGTGTCACGCCCGTGGAGCCGGCAGATCCCACGCGGGTCATTGTGGGCGGCTCGCTTCAGCTTGCGCGGCCGCGCGTGGCGTGGCGCGTGAACGTCTCCTATGACGTGAAGGGTGACGTGGGCGTGCGTGAATTTGTGTACGTTGACGTGATGACCGGCGCGCGGATCCTGGTGCTCACGCGCCAGTACAACGCGGGCACCCCCACAACCATGCAGTCCCAGAACCTTGCCGGGCAGAACGTGACCATCCACGTGACGCAGCATCCGCAGTCCATCCTGCTGGTGGACTCCGTGACCATCCCGCAGGCCGGCACCATCTCCACCGTGAATGGCGGTGAGAATTATGCGTATTACCAGACGTCAAGCACCGGCTCGCCGTTCACGGACCGCGCGGCCGTCACCATCCACTCAAGCATCAAGTCCATCATGGACGCGTACCGCAGCAGGTACGGCTTTGAGCATTGGAACTTTGCCACGCGCCCATCAACACGGGGCGGCCAGGCAATTGCGGTTGCGCATGAGGGAACCAACTACGCCAACGCAACGTTCAGCACCACCACGGACAATGGTGTGACCTTTGGCGTCATGCGGTTTGGTGACGGGGACAACAACGTCCTGACGCAGACGGCAAGCTGCTATGACGTGGCCGCGCATGAGCTGGGCCACGGCGTGGTCCAGGGGACGGCGGGTCTGGTCTACCAGTTCCAGTCCGGCGCGCTGAATGAGCACATGGCGGACGTCCTTGGCTGGCTTGAGGACCAGGAGGATGACCTCATTGGGGAGGACTGCGCGGGCCCGGCGGTGGCGCCCGCGCTGCGTGACATGTGCAATCCCGGCAACGTCCCGCAGGGCCAGCCCGGCCATATGTCCATGTTCCAGAACCTTCCCAACACCGAGGACGGTGACTACGGCGGTGTGCACATCAACTCCGGCATTCCCAACAAGGCCGCGTGCAACGCGCGCAACACGGTGGGCGCGCAGAAGGTTGGCCAGGTGTGGTTCCAGACGGTGAAGAACCATCTGGGTCCCTCCAGCACGTTTGCGGACATGGTGGCCGGAACCTCATCTTCATGCGGCGAGGTGTCACTCTCCGGCGCGGATTGCGCGTCCATTGCGCAGGCGTGGGCGGACGTGGGGCTTGCAGCAGGTGCGTCCATGGGCGGCTGTCCGGCCAATGCCACCGAGCAGAACGGCCAGTGCTTCTGCAACTCAGGCTTTGAGCCCAACAGCGAGGGCACCGGGTGTCAGGCCATTGCCAGTGTGAGCTGCCCGCCCAACAGCACCGCGCAGGAAGGGTCCTGCTACTGCAACGTGGGGTACGTGCCGTCATCAGATGGGAGCGCCTGTGCCCCGGAGAACATGGCCGCCTGCCCCTCCAACAGCCACCGGGAAGGCGGCAGTTGTGTGTGTGATCCGTGTTTCCAGGGCAACCCCAACGGCAATGGAGATGGGTGCAATCCCACGCCCAACTGCGCCACGTGTCAGGACCCGCTGGAGTCAGGTGAGGGCGGGAGCTGCCAGTGTATTACTGGCATCTCGGAAGTGTGCGGTGATACGTCCATGACGTACAGCGTGATGGTTGGCGGCATGGAGGTCACCGGCGAGATCTGCTGCCGCCCGGACAATCCCTGCGGCTGGGCCGATGACGGCGCGTGTGACTGTTTCTCCGAATGTGGCTGGGACAGCAACGACTGCCAGGGCACCACCGGCGAGGAAGCGCTCTGCCGCGCCCGGAACCTTGACGTGTGCGGCGCGGAGACGTGGGCCGGACGCTGCGTGGGTGACGTGCTCATCTGGTGTGATGACCGGACCGTCATGGACCGCCGCTACGTGAGCTACGTGCACTGTCCCACGTACCAGGCCCTCCTGGTATGTGGTGCGGACGCCGTCAACGGCGGGTTCAACTGCGTGGAGCAGCAGAGCCAGTGCGGTGATGTTCCCGCCTCCGGGCGCTGCAGCGGGAGCACCGGGCAGTACTGCAACGAAGGTGTCATTGAATCCATTGAGTGCACCAACGGCTGCGGTGACTTCACGTACATGGGGACCAGTTTCCAGTACTGCTACCCGTGCCCGGCCAACTCAACGCTCAGCGATGACCAGTGCCTGTGCAACGGCGGCTACCGCGTGGGTGACGACGGAACCTCATGCGTTTCGGACAGTGCTGGCGGGGCCGGGGCGGACGGCGGGCAGGGCTCCGGTGATGATGAGGAGAGCTGCCGGTGCGCGGAGCTGCCGTCCACGGGCGCGCCGTGGCTGGGTCTTGTGGTGATGGGGTTGTTCCTGGCGCGGAGGCGGTCATGAAACGCGCGCTGGTGGCGCTGCTGTTGTGCACGTGTGCGTCCAGCAAGGAGGAGACAAAGGCGTCCGCGGTGACGGCGGAGCCGGTTGCGGCGGCCGTGGATGGCGGGGCTGCGTCTGATGCGGGCGGCGCAGCGGGCGCGTCAACGTTGACGCGCGTGAAGGGCGGGGAAGTGCTCCGTGTGGGGACGGCGGAGGTCCAGGTGATCCGCGTGAACTACGTGAACAGCCCATGTCCTGAGGGCGCAAAGTGTGTGCACAGCGGCATTGTGAAGACGGTCAATTTTAAAGTGACCGGAGACGGACCACCGGAGGAGTTTGCCGTGGGCGCGGGGAATGCGCGGGCGTCCAACGGGGTGCTCATCAAGGTGCTCTCCGTTGACGAGGGACCAAGCGCAAGCTTGGAGCTGCTTGCAGAGGTTCGGGCCACGGGCGTGAAGTAGGTGAAGACGGGAGCCGGCAACCGGGTCAAAACCCCGGGTCCGCAAAATACGTGACGGCGGTACTCACGCGTTGCCACAGGATGACGTCAAAATGGTGGCTGGGCGTGAGCGTCAGGAAGCCCACGTCATAGGTGGCCGGGTTGATGACGGGTGGATCTCCGTCCATGGCCACGTGCAGGTCCACCGCCATGGCGTCCGGCGCCAGGTCTGCCAGCCACTTCTCCAGTGATGTGGATGCCGGCGTTGGCAGCGCGGTAGGGCCGTCAAACCAGTTCAGGCGTGTCTGATAGGAAATCTGGCCCACCACGGTGTACGCGCTTCCCACGTCATCAGAGATGGAAGTCCCCAGGCTCTGCACGCCTTCCCACACGGAGCCGGTGACCTCATCTGCGTGGCGCAGCACGTGGTCATTGTGCGCCCAGAGGACGGTCTTCAATCCCGCAAACCGCAGGCGCTGCAGCGTCCGGTAGATCTCAAACATGGCCGGGTCCCGGGTACCCACAGCGGCGGTGTCCTGCGCGTGGCTCAGGTGGAAGATGGTCTGGTCAAATGCCGCCATACCCACCACGCGCAGCCGCAGCACCTCCACCTCATCCGCGGATGACGCCGTCACCAATGCACTTTGATGTTCGCCCAGATACGCCAGCAGCGCGGTGGCACCACCCTGACAGGCGGTGTGCGCGGGCTCCGGCATGGGCGAGCGGCCGTAATAGCTGCGCACCGTGGCGTCCTGGAAAAACGCCATCTCGTTGGGAAAGTCCGCACCCAGGCACGTCATCATGCCGTCTGAGAGACTGGTGGCAACGTCCGGTGCATGCTCCGTGAGGAACGCGCGGATGGCGGGCAGGTCACTCCAGGGTTGGCGGATGTCAAAGCCGTACACGTGCACGCGGGCGTCCGGATGCGCCTGGTTCCACGTGCACAACCACGTCAGAAACGGTGGCAACGTGACATCCCACCAGATGCTGTGCAGCGCCTTGGCGGCATCTTCCGCGGAGCCGGTGCAGGTCTGCACGTAGGGCTCCATGACGTCATGGATGGGCCCCCAGTTGCCCTCCAACGCAATGGCGCGGAAGCCATGGCGCTCAATGAGATACCGCAGCAGCCGCAAGCGCAGGTGATGCTGCCCGGCGGTGGTGTGAACGGATTCACCAATGCCCACCACCTGTGCGTCCTGCAGGCGGGGATCCAGCGGCGTCAGGTCTGCAAAGCCCAGCTCCAGGCTGCTGCCCAGCAACGGAAACAGCCCGGGCGCCACGGCTTCCGGCGGCGGGCCCGCGTCTGGCGCGGCGGAGCTTGAGGACAAAGATGATGACGCTGGCATGGAAGAGGACTGCCCGGCCGTACCACCGGAGGAGCTGGTGGAAGCGGGGCTCCCCGTCCCACCTGGGACACATCCAACCAACGTCAACAGCACCAGCGTCACGCGCAGAGGTTGGTTCACAGGGCTCCCCAGGCAATGTGGCGGGGGAACCAGACCAAAGCGGGGCACAGGAAGCAAACGCTGCCCGTTGTCACGCAGCAGCACGCGGACACTTGCGCGTTGAGAATCTTTTGAGCACGGTGCGCGCCTCTTCCGCACTTTGAGGTCACCATGCCAACCCCGATTGCCGCCGGTCAGCTCCGCGCCCTGGCCCAGACGCTCTCCGCCGACGGAAAACTCTCCCAGCAGGACGTTGGCAAGCTGATTGACAGCGCCATGCAGCCGGGCACGCTCTCCACCGTTGCCAAGGCTGAGCTCAAACAGATCCTCACTGAATTCAAAGACAAGATGGACGCGCCGGACAATGAGCGTCTCAAGGCGTTTCTGGCCATGCCCAACGCCACCGTGCGCAACCTGGCGCATACGCTGACCAAGGATGACGGCGTCATTGATTCAGCGGACGCGGACAAGATCAGCACGCTGGTGAACAAGGACGGCAAGATCAGCGGCAATGAGAAATACAGCCTCACGGCCATGATGGTGGCCAACAAGCTGACGCCGGAAGCCAAGACCAAGATTGATGCCATTCTGGGCAATGAAGTGGTGGTGGTTGGCAACGGGAAGCCCATGGATCCCTCAGGGCTGCACCGTCCGGTGTTCCTCTCCGCGTCCGGGTTCTTTGTGGAATCCAAGGACCTGGAGAAGCCGCGCAACGCCAGTGAGCTGGGCACCGGCCTGTTCCGCATGGCGGACCTGGTGGATGACGTGAAAACCAACCCGCTGGCCGCCAGCACCGTCACCGCAGCAGAGCGCACCAAGGTGTTCACCAACCTCTCAGAAGCGCTTGCCACCGTGCGCCAGGGCGCGCCGTTGCCCGCGGGGATGACGGACAAGCAGGCCCTGCAGCTGCGGTCCAGCGCGGCCACGGTGCTGATGGCACTGGCGGAAGCGGCGGGTGGAGACACCGGGCTGAAGGAGAAGGCCATCACGCTCTACACGGACACGCTGAAAGCGGAGCAGAACCCCATCCTGCGGGATTCCATGGCGTGGAACCTGTCCCGCGTGGCCTCCTCCCTGCCGGCCAATCTCAAGGCCATTGCGCAGCCGCTGGTGGACGACCTGACGCCGTCCAGCCCGCCGTATGATGACTGGTTCAAAAATGGTAACACCACGCTCAACGTCAGCTGGGTCACTGGTGAGGATGAGGAGTTCTTCCCGGGCTACGTGGAGCTGCTCAAGGGCAAGGGCTTCACACCGGAAGGCAACGTCCCGTCCCGCGGGCCCGCCACGTTTGTGAAAAAAGTAACACCGCCGGGCGGCCAGGAGATGGAGATCCGCATCAAGCTGGGCGTCAACCATGACAACATGTTCAAGGACATGAGCAAGGATGGCGTGCACATTGTTGGCTATGACGGGCACAGTGACCTGGGCCGCAGCGTGCCGGATGCGCTCAAGAACGCACCGGATTCGGCCGGCAACAAGAAGCTGATCTTCACCGGGCTGTGCGCGGGCAAGGACAACATCCACACCATGCGTGAGCGCTACCCGGACGCGCAGGTCCTCACCACGTTCAACTCCAGCTACTTCAACACGGATGACCGCCCGTCCGGCAAGATCATGACGCGCAGTGAGAACTTCAACGCGCTGATGGAACTGACCCAGGGTGCGGTGAAGCGTCAGAGCTGGGACACCATCAACAAGAACATCAAGGACAACGCCATTCTGTTCCCGTGGAGCCACCCCATGCCGGGCGGCACCAACTACATTTCACCCGCGCACACGGAAATCCGGCGCAAGGTGCTGGACACGGACCATGACGGGCAGGCGGACTACCTGGACAAGTTTGCCAATTTTGACACGTTCAAGGTGGCCACGGACACCGCGCGTGAATTTGAGCCGCTGACGCCGTCACACCCGGCTGATAAACTGGACGGCACCGTCACCCACATGGCCGCGCAGGCCATCAACACGGCCACCGGGTACAACTCCGTCACGCAGCCCTACAAGAAGCAGAACCTGCTGGGTGACGGCTACTTCACGCCCAAGGCGGGTGAGAAGGCCGTGGTCAGGTTTGAGAAGGAGAATGTGGGCGGTGAGAGCGTCATGCGGATGCAGGTGAATGCCAACCACGCGCATATGAGCGTGGAAGCGCTGCGCGCCGTGGCGTCCTATGAGTTCATTCAGCAAATGAATGACTCTTCCGGGATGTCCTCCGTGGACAAGAAGCTGATGGGCCTGGTGTTCTCCGCGTTCAGCCTGCTTTATGACAACGCGCGTTTTGGCCGTGATGACACCATCTGGAAGGGCCTGCTCAAGACGCTGGGGCTGCCCGCGGAAATCCCGTTTGCCCCCATCAAGGCGCTCCTGGATGATGAGCACCATGACTACTCAGGCAACATGACGCACGTGAAGGAGTGGAAGAAGGACATCCCGGCAGCCGTCCTGGCCCAGCTGGCCTGAACGGCGTCACGGACGACGGGGTGGCAGGGCCCGGCTGTACTCGCGCTTGATGGCCCAGAGCACAAAGGCGCGGGGCAGCAGCTTGCCCGCCATCCCACCCAGCCGGTTGAGCAGCCCAGGAATGGTCATACTCTGGCGCTGCGTCATCCCCGCCAACGCAATCCGCGCACACGTCACGGCATCCATCATGGCGGGATGTCCGGCGGCGTAGTGCTTGGAGAGGCCGCTCAGATGAGACATTTCCGTGGCCATGCCACCCGGCGCAAAGACCGTGACGCTGACACCGGTACCTTCCAGCTCCTGTGCCACGGCGCAGCCCAGGCTGGTCACAAACGCCTTGGTGGCGCCGTAGACCGCCTGGAACGGCAACGGGGTGCTGCCGCCCGTGCTGCTCACCAGCATGAGGGCACCCTGTTGCGCCTGGGCCACCAGGTAGGCGGCGGACAGGTGCGTCAACGTTGCCACGCTGGCCACGTTGGTGTTCACCACGTCCGCCACGTTCTGCGGCGCCTGGTCCACAAAGCGGCCAAAAAATGTCATACCCGCGTTGAGAATGACGGCGCTCAGCTGGCGTCCGGTGGTGGCTTCACGGAAGAGCCGGTTGCATTCAGATTCACTTGAGAGGTCCGCGCGCAGTGCCACCACCTGCACGCCCGCCTTGGACTCCAGCTCCTGTTTGAGCGCTTCCAGCCGGTCCAGGCGGCGCGCCACCAGCACCAGGTTGGCCTTGTGTTCCTGCGCAAGCTGCCGGGCCATTTCCAGGCCCAGTCCGCTGGATGCTCCGGTGACCAAGACCCATCTGCCCTGCAGCACCAGTGCCGTCACGTGACAACTCCCTTCAGTCCGCTGCGGACGGGCCGCCCGCAACGGACGTCAGCGGCATCAGGCTGACCGGGAGCTCATAGGGGAGCACCAGGCCGGGGCGGAATTCAAAGCGGCAGTTGCCCCAGCGCATGACCCGGTCCAGGCGCACCTGCAGCAGTTCTGTGGCCAGCGCATCCAGCCGCTCACGCGGGAGCAACCCGTGCTCCATCAGCCACACAAAGAGTCCGCGTGAGCTGGCCAGCGCCTGCACAATGGCCGTGTTGAGCGCCTCTTCAGCAACGGAACAATGGATCTGCAGGATGTCCAGCAAGTGCTCCTGGTTGGGATTCATGCAGACGTATTGCAGGCCGCCGTCCACCAGGTACCACGCGCTGTAATTGCCCAATTGTGTGAACACTGAGAGCACGCCGGTGGCCCGTGACTGCGCATACCCCGTGAGCAATCCCGTCATCCGCACCGTGTGCGTCTGTCCCTGGTGACGAGGAGGATCACCCAATCCCGGAAACAGCGTCAGGTGATCCAGGGCCAGCACCGCGCCCAGTGCGGTGGCCGGATACACGCGCGTCCCGTCATTCACGCTGAAGTCCATCCCCACGTCCCGGCGGCGGAGAAAGCCCACCATGTCCCGCGTGGCCAGGCCGCCCGCGGGCGCCATGGGATGCGCAATTTCAAACACCGGTCCCTGCACCGCCGGGTCCTCCGCCTCCGCAGCGGCCTGCGCAGCATGACGGCGGTTCCAATCATCATCCCGGGCGTTGGTGACCTGCTGTTTCTTGCGCTGCGCCTCGTCATCCTCAGGCGGGGGCCGCACGGAGCGGCGTGCGGAACCGGCGGCTTCACGCAGCTCGGCCAGGAAGCGGGCCCCGCTGTCGTCGTGAACGGGCTCCGGCTCTGAGTAGAGGACACCCTGGACCACCGCCGGCTCAACCTCAACCTCCACCTCAACAACAACCTCCACCGAATCCGCTTCCAGCCCGCCGCCATCATCCACGGAGGTCTGGATGGCGCCGTCAGAGAATGCGTCCTCCACCGGTGTCCCACCGGGCGGTGTACGGTCATCAACGGGATGGGACGGAGCCACGGGCCACCAGTGTCGTCGGGCGCCACAATGCGCGCCCCGCGGCCAGAATTCAAATACTGCGAGCGGCACCAGCCATTCAACGCCGCAGCACCACCTGCACCGGAGTGTCCCCGCGGCTCTGCACCACCACCACCTGGCCCTCCACCACGGCGTCACAACCGGTACATTCCACCGTTGGGCCGTTGGGATAGACGCGCGCCGGCGCTGAGATGCGCGTGGGCGCGGTGATGGCGGTGCGCGCGGTGAAACCCAACGTGAACTGCGCAGTGGCGTCATCAAAGGTCCAGCGCACGCCGTCACCGGCAACCCGCTCTGGAAACGGGCGGACCAGTGCGGCCAGCAGCGCGGGCTTCTCATTCCCCTGCGCATCCAACATCCCGTACGCGCCGTCCTTGCCGTAGTGCCAGTACATGGAGCCCGCCCCGGCCGCGGCCACGGCGTCATCCACCGCGTCCATGTACGGCGTGATGCCGGCATGGGTTGCGGTGCCGCCGTATTCACCAATCCACAACGCGGCGCCCAACGCGGTTGCTTCCACCGCCATACCCGCCACGTTGTCCAGGATGGGCTGACGGCGGGCGGGGTCAAATCCCATGCCCTGCTCAGCAGCGGCGTCATAAGCGTGCGGTGAATAGACCACATTGGGAAACGGGAAGACGGTGAGCATGGACGGATAACCCAGGTTGCGCATGCTGAACGGTTCCAGGAACGCAATCCAATCCGGCGCGGCCTGGCGCACCGCCGTCACCACGGATTCATAGAAAGGCTGCAGCGCCGCCGGTTCAAACTCCGCCAATCCGTACGAGCCAAGAAACGGCTCATTCATGACGTCAAATCCCACCACCGCGGGATGGTCTGCCAGACGCAGCGCCACCAGGTGCCACGCGCGGGCCAGGTGATCCTGCAGTGCCGCGTCTCCCCAGAACGCATCAAAACACGCAATGACATGTTCATTCAGATAGTTGAGGTACCACTGCGGCTGCGGTGTGAACGCGGCGTAGTGGCTTTCACTGCAGGTCCAGCGCGGCGCGCCATTGAACCCAAAGCCCTCCCCGTAGACGTCCTGGTGCATGTCCAGAATGACAACGAGACCGGCATCCCGCGCCCAGTCCATCCGCGTGCGCACAGCGGCCAGGTACGCCTCATCAAACACATCCGGTTGTGGCTCCAGCGCGGCCCATGAAAGGAGGAAGCGGATGGAGTTCATCCCCCAGTCATTGCGGATGCGCGCAAAATCCTCTGCCGTGTGGAAGTCAAAATAGGGCGCGTGTTTGTGCTTCTGCGCCATGTTGACGCCGCGGAGGATGACCGCGCGCCCGTCCACATCCCGCACAAATCCGCGGTCCACGCTCCAGGGCGGCGTGGTCACCGGCGGCGGATCAGACGTGGAGGATCCTCCCGTGCACGCAGCAAGCAGCAAACAACACAGCCACGCGGTGCACGGGAGCGCACGCATCAGCCGGCTTCCGCTGAAGAGCTGGCCGTTGCCGCGGCGCGCGGGTTGACGCGCGTCACTGGCCAATGCGCGTCACTGTGACCCGGTTCTCCACGTCGGGAACCCATGTGGTGACTCCGTGTGAGTGATCCAGCGCGCACAGGAAGGCTTATGTCACAAGGACCAGCCGTGCGCCCACCCGTCAGGGAACCGTTGCCCGCACAGCAACAGTTGGTCGTAAGACTGCCGTCGCAGCGCCGGACCCGAGTGCACCTTTGGCGCAGCGCATCGGCTGGACACGGCGTTGGTCAGAGGCGCAGGATGCGCGGCCGCTTGGGGTCCGCGCCCGTTGCGCAGCAGACGCCAAGAAGACCCTCGAGCAAGTCTTCGGGAGAACCCACGTGCATCACTCCGCATTGCTCGTGCTGTCTATGATGTGGAACCAGGCCGCTGCGCCAGCAGATGCCAGACCCAACGTTGCGGTGCTTTTTGCGGAGCATCCTGAAGACGTGAGCCAATCCCTGGTGCAGACATTTGATGATGCGTTGGCCGGCGAGTTGAGAGCTTCGGCGGCCTTTGCAAACGTGGTCACCCAAAAGGATGTGGAGACACTGCTGGGGTTGGAGAAGATGCGGCAGTTTGCAGCGTGTGATGGGAACAGCTGCGTGGCGGAAATTGCCGGAGCGCTGGGGGCCCGTTACGTGGTGACCAGCCGCGTTGCCCGGCTGGATTCCAGCCTGGTGATCAGCGTGCGGATCCTGGACTCCACCGCCGTGTCCCTGGCTGCCAGCCGGCAGGTTCTGACCCCCGCCACTGGTGAGCGGCTGTTGGATGACGTGCCCGTCATGGTGCGTGCGCTGCTTGCGGACGCGGGAATCCACGCAGGCACTGCCGCAGCAGCCGGGTCCAGCGCAAAGCCGGCGTTGGCACCTGCGGGTACTCCGCAGACAGAGACGCCGAGCAAGTTGCCAATGGCGCTGGCCGTGGCGGGCGGCGCGGGCATTCCAGTGGGTATCCTCTTGGCCGCTGTGGTGGGTTTCAACGAATATCTGGTCATTGGTGTTGGCGTGGGATTTTTGGTGCCGTCCATGCCGGCCCGGACGGCGGACCTGGTGGGCGGGCTGAGCGGCATCGCGCTGGGGGCGGTCTGGCTGATGGTCTCAGTGGGCGCTTCGGCACTCCTCATGGCTGGCGCAGCCGGCAAATGGTGGCTTGGATGATCACGGCTCTTCGCGGTGGCTTGTTGTGCGCAGTGATGATGTCCACGGGGACCGGCTGTCTTGTGCAGCGGATTCTTGAGGAAACCCGGGACAAGAACCTCACAACCACAGGTGCATCCTCATCCGCAGCGGCCTCCGTGTCCGCGTTTTCCAGCGGAGGAAGCGCGGGTTCCTCAACGTCCGCTTCATCCGCCTCGTCCGTCAGTTCCGGAGGGTTGCCCGCGCCAACCAATGTCCTGGCATCACAGGGGACGCACGAGGGCTGGGTCCGAGTGACCTGGGCCGCCGTGGCTGGCGCGGATGGCTACACGGTGCTGCGTGACGGAACTGGCATTGCGGACCTGCCCGCCACCGCGCTCACGCAGGATGACGTCATGGCGGACGCGGGGACGGTGGCGGCGCCAACGGACTTCACGGCATCCGCTGGCACCCGTACGGACGGAGTCAACCTGACGTGGACCGCGGCGGTGGCCAGCGCGGGCACACAACACCAGTACTCGGTGGCGGCAACGCTTGGCGGCGTGCGCGGAAGCACGTCCGTCCCAACCATGGGCTTCCGTGGTGCTCCCACCGTGACGGGATATGAGTTCACGCGTGATGACGGTGCCAACTGGCAGTCTGCCGGGCCGGCCTCGCCTTTCCTGGATCAAAGTGGCCCAAGCGGTTCGCTGGATCTCATTGCTACGTCCACGCCGGATGACAAGCGCAGCATTGTCATTCTTGCCACAACCCAGATGTCCAGTCCTCCCGCCGCCATGGCCGTCTACCGCGTCCGCGGCGTCACTGCCGTGGCTTCCGGCGCCGCGTCCTCTGGCGTGTCTGGCTATGTTGGAGGGGTGCGCGCCACATCCTTCAGGTGGCAGCGCTCTTCGGGTGATGCGGATGGCGTCTACGCGGACCTGGTCACCGTGGCGGGTGATTGGTTTGATGACCTGCCCGCCATGGGCGTGGGACGCTACTACCGCGTTGTTGCAAACACGGGCGCCGCTGACGTCACAAGTGCCGCAGTACGAGCGGTTGTTGCGGAGTATTCCGCGCTCTCTTCCGGGATGTCGTTTGTCTGCGGGCTCCGCGCCAATGACGCCAAGGCCGTGTGCTGGGGAAGCCAGGCTCCCGGCGTTGTCATGGACGCCCCCGCCAACGAGGTGTTCGCAACATTGGCGTCCGGATGGCACGGCGCCTGTGGTCTGAGAGCCAGCAACAGGACGCCGGTGTGTTGGGGTGACGATACGCAGGGGCTGATCACGCTGAGGCCGGCCGAAACGCCCCTCAGCTCAATCTCGGTAGGGGCTGGACACGCGTGCGGAATCAGACAGGCGGACAATACACTCACGTGCTGGGGCGGGAACGGCCAGGGACAAACCGATGCCCCCGGCGGCGCGTTCCGGCTTGTGAGCGCAGGCAATTTGGCAACCTGCGCAATCCGCCAATCAGATGACAAGCTTCTCTGCTGGGGCTGGAACGCCTCTGGGCAAGCGCCCCCAGGACCCAGCGTTGAAAGCTACACGGACGTTGCGTGTGGGAACTCCATGACCCTCGCCATCCGCTCCACCACTCAGGCCGTGGAGTTCATTGGAGGCTTTGGAGACCCCCCATTTGCCGCAGTGGGCAGCTTCAAGAAGGTGGCGGCTCTCAGTGAGATGTGCGCCGTTGGCCTGGACGACACGCTCAGGTGTGGTGGCAACTGCGGTGGTCCTAACTGTGTAACCGTTCAGCTGGTCTGAGAACGTTGCCGTCGTCATAAGCGGGCTTCAGTGGTCGACACGGGATCGCTGATGTGATCTCGGCCCTGTGTGAACGCGCAGTGGCGTATTACCCAGCTTGAG
>Ga0163144_10005764_pt1 | contig 27532 bp, 67 predicted proteins | sample OliLak19BULKMAT1_FD_123175 | JGI IMG/M metagenome (GOLD analysis project Ga0163144, IMG submission 123175) | Freshwater microbial mat bacterial communities from Lake Vanda, McMurdo Dry Valleys, Antarctica - Oligotrophic Lake LV.19.BULKMAT1 | ecosystem: Environmental > Aquatic > Freshwater >... | reverse complement strand
TAAAACAGGAAGATTTAGGAACACCATACAGGGGACCCAAATCGTAGGATACCATATTGGTATAAAATGAATAGGGGAGTATGGGGGGTATACCGTATAAAAAACAGGCCCCTCCCCCTACCTAAGATAGGTGTCCATGCCCGCCTTCTGTTTTGGTCCACTGTTTACCACGAGATAAGGGGACCGACCCGTAGGCCGATCCCTATATCTCATTTCCTTATCTGCGTTTGGTTCGGCTTGTTACTTATGCGGCGCGCTTGCTTGCTCGGCGTGCGGCATGTGCGGTGCGACGGAGGGCATTGGCCTTGCTGTTCTTTTCTGCTCGGACTGCTGCGAAGAATCGTTCAGACTTGATTGCGGTATCGGTTGCGGCTCCAGCGGGCACTCCGAGGGCGACGAGATTGACGGCAAGGGTGAGGGCGTCGTATCCGCTGTATCCGCTGTATCTGTTCATCTTTGGTCCCTTAGTTGGCGGTATTGCCAAGGATGCAGTCGATCAAGACCCGACAGTGGTGCCTGAGAGGCCTTTCTTGATGAGGATAGCGATTCCCCGCTTTGCTGCCTTGAGGCTACCGAACGATTTAGAGTAGGTAGCCTTTCCGTTCATCACTCGGCAATCATCATCGCAGAAGTTCCCGTGAATGAAGTAACCCCTGTATTGAATGGTCCACATTTTTTGATCTCCTTGACTTAGTAGAGGGGGAAGATCCGACAGTGGTGCCTTAGAAGCCCATTCCCATTTCGATAGCAAGATGGGCGAGATTGTCGGCCATCTCATCCTCGCCGCAGTTGCGCAGTTCTCGGATTTCCCGTTCGATTTCCGAAGCGTAGGTGGCTTTTTCGCTGGCTGACATTAAAGTCTCCTTAGTTGGCGGTATTGCCAATGGTATGGAGATTCTAACATCAACAGTGAACACCTATCTTTGCGTGAAAGATTCCCTCTTAGTAGAGGGGAAGGGGTTCAACTGTTTTGACGATGTGATTGAGGCCCATTATCGGGCGGCATTGTGTCGAGATTCCGCCGCTGCGTATGCGGTGTCATACTCGGAATCGTAAAGGGCGTTGGCCACCACGCACACACCAAGGTAGATGCTCCAAGCCTTGGGGGTCTTGCCCGCTGCTTCATAGATTGCTTGAGCCGCACATACCTTGGTGTCTCGCTTATCGAGGGCCGCGTCATTCTCGGCATGGAGGATGGTGTCTGCGAGGATTGCGGTGGTCTTTTCGTTCGTGGCGGATTCGTTCATTTCTGGTTCCTCTGTTTGGCGGCATCGCCAACGATATGGAGATTCTAACATCAACAGTGGACACCTATCTTTGCGTGAAAGATTCCCTCTTGGTAGAAGGAAAGGGGTTCAATTACTTTGACGGCGGAGTCGTGCGGCATCGGCCTCTGCCCTGGCTGCCTCTGCCTCTATGTAGGCCTTTGTGGTATCGTCATCTGCCTTGGCCTCTGCCTCTGCGTAGGCCTTGGTGGCATCGGCATCTGCCTTGGCTGCGGCGCGGGCATCGGCCCTGGAGACGGCGCGTGCCTTGGCGGCGCGGACATTGGCCCTATCGGTTGCGTAGGTATTGGCGGCGGCGGCGAGGACGGCGCGGACGGCGGCGAGGGCGGCCGCGAGGGTTTCGTCTGGGTTCTTTTCATTCGTGGCGTATTCGTTCATTTCTGGTTCCTCTGTTTGGCGGCATCGCCAACGGTATGGAGATTCTAACATCAACAGTGAACACCTATCTTTGCGTGAAAGATTCCCTCTTAGTAGAGGGGAAGGGGTTCAACTGTTTTGACGGCGGAGTCGTGCGGCTTCGGAGGCGGCATCGGCGGCATCGTAGGCGGCATTGTTGGCCTTTGCGAAGGTGGCATCGTCGGCGTTCGTAGCGGCGTTCATAGCGGCTACGAGTGTTTCGTCGGCTTTGGCATCGAGTTCGGCGATCTTGTTATCGGTGATTTCTTTCATCATTTACTCCATTGGAGTGATTGGAGGCTCGTTTTCGGTCATTGTCGTTGCTCTCTTTAGCGGGCGGAGAGGCTGACAGTGGAGCCATGTACGGTTCGTTTGTAGATGAGAGAGTTACTAGCGGAGATGACGATGGTGCCCGTGATAGCGATATAAGTGACGAGGGTAGCGACCTTGCGTGTGCGTTCGCTATTGGAAGTGATGACGAAGAAGAATGCGATCGCGGCGAGCATAGCGGCGATAAGGGGGCTGGCGATGGCGGACGACAGTAGAGAGTTGACAATGTTATTCATGGGTCTATTGCTGGAAGTAAAGCAACAGTGGGAATTGAGCAAGATATTCTTTCACCTATCTTAGATGGTATTTCCCCCGTTTGGGGTTAGCTGCGCTGCTTGAGGCTTTTGATAGCCTTTTCGAGCATTTCGCTGTAGATTTTGGTGAGGACGGTCTTGATGGCGAGGGGTTGATCGTTGAAGGTTTCGAGTGATTCGCCGAGATACCCGTAGATGGTCATTCCCTCTTCGAGGGTCAGGATACCTTCAGTAGTGGCGAGTGACTTGAGTTGATGGAACTTGACGTATTCGTCAAGAGCCATATCGAGTTTCCTGTGGAGATCATCGAGGGCGGTCTGTGTGACGATTCCGCTTTCAAGGCGATCGTTGATCTGTTGATTGATCTTGGATATTGTGGCGATGACTCGGTTCATGGTTGACTCCCTTTGTACTTTGCGCGAAAAAGAGAAGTGGTCAGTGAACACCTTGCGGGGGGAACATCTAAGATAGGTGTTCCCTCTTTTGGGGTCAATCTACTGGTCAGGGGGAAGGGTACGGGGGAAGGGTACGGGGGAAGGTAAGCCGCGAGAGAGCCCGCTAGAGTGCGCTCCGTGGGGTGGGTTACTTGGCCGCGGCCATAGCGATAGCGACGGCGCGGGCCGCTCCAACGTTGGCGACGTATGCGGCGACGTAGGCGGCGCGGTCCGCGACTACGTCGGCCGCGGAGGACTCGTCATACTTTGCCGCGGCGGCGACGTAGGCGGCACCTGTTCGGTCTCGGACAAGTTCGAGGGCGGCGATGGTGGGGTTGGTGTTCATTGGTCAATCTCCAAGTAAGGGGGAAGGGTTGGATTCCTTATACTTTGCGCGAAATTAGAACGGGGTCAGTGAACACCTATCTTAGATGATGTTCCCCCTTTTGGGGGTCACTTCGCGGCGAGCGCCTCATTGGCTGTACGTACTGCCAATGCGTACGCGGCTCGCTCGTATGTAAGGCGAGCAACCGGGTCTGTCGGTGCTACTCGCATGGCCGCGTCGTAGGCCATGTACGCGGCCGTTGCGGCATCCAGGTTGGTGCGGTTGGTGTTCATTGGTCAATCTCCAAGTAAGGGGGAAGGGTTGGATTCCTTATACTTTGCGCGAAATTAGAACGGGGTCAGTGAACACCTATCTTAGATGACGTTCCCCCTTTTGGGGGTCAAACTAAGCCGCGAGCGCGCCCGGTGGGGTGCGCTCCGTGGGTGGTCAGTCGATGGGGCGTGGCATGAGAGGCGAGTAGCAGCCCGCTACCTTGCGGTCAGCGTACTGCCCACCCTTCCAACGCCATACGGTACCGTCTTGCATGGTCACGGTGATTGTGTGAGACGTAACTTCGCCAACAATACTGGCCACACCTTGCGGCCTATAGACCTCGCGCACCGGCGTGCCATTGACGTGCCGCTCGATCATGGCGCGGAAGTATGGGCGCATATCGGGGCGATTGGTGGTGGGGGTGGTCATGGGCCAATCTCCGGGGTAAGGGTTGGGCTGGATTCCTTATACTTTGCTCGAAATTAGAACGGGGTCAGTGAACACCTATCTTAGATGATGTTCCCCCTTTTGGGGTCATTCCACGGCCTTGATGTCTTTAGCCAGCTCTTCCCGAACATCCTCGATAAAGATTCGCTTGGCTTCGGCGAGGGTGTAGCCGATATAGACCCGCTTGATATATTGACCGTCCTGGATGGTGGACAGAACAAGGTGGCCGTTATGGGCAATTCTTTCTACGCTGATCTCGGATGCTTTCATGGTTGGATTCCTTATACTTTGCGCGAAAAAGAGAAGTGGTCAGTGAACACCTATCTTAGATGATGTTCCCCTTTTTGGGGTTATTCGGTCATACAGGGCTGTGGTGTCATACTCTCAGCATAATAGCTGATGTTTATTCTTGATGGAAGAGAAAGCGAATCGTTCATTTTTTTTGCTTCAATCTTTGCTTCGACCTCTGTGCCTCTGAAGCGTCGGCCATTGGTATTCTTGACCCATACCTCGCACAAGCGTCCTGCGAGCATTCCTATGCAAACGGCTTTGATTCCCCAATTCTTGTTTGGCATATATTGATCTCCCCTTATACTTTGCGCGAAAAAGAGAAGGGGTCAGTGAACACCTATCTTAGATGACGTTCCCCCCTTTTTTACTCATTCTCAAGATCGGCGATCCGCTTGTCGGACCATCCGCACCGCTCATACAAGAACTTTCTAGCCGCTTCCTTGCTCATCCCGCCCATCATCCGTGCTCCGAAGTCACTTAGTCGCAAAGTGCTTTTGGCGATCTTGAACTGATGCGTCTCTGCGACCGAAAGATTATCACAATTCTTTGCCATGCTATTGCTCCTATATCTTCAATACGGGATCAAGATCGACAGTGAGCATCTTTGCGAAGCATTCACCTATCTTAGGGTACTGGAAACAGCCCCGACCGCTACTGTAGCGGTCGAGGGGCTGTACAGGGAAGGGCCTAGTAACGGTCTGTGGGTTCTACTCGATTCCTACCCGCCGTAAATTTCAACCATCTTCTCTTGTGCTTTCTCTGTTGCTGCCTTGCGTTCGCTGGCTGTTGCGGTTGGGAAGCGAATGATCTCTCCGCTGGCTGTGATCTTGAATGATCCAACAGCCTTTGAGTATTGTGGTCCCTTGGGTGACGGTCCCATGATGGTGCCGGTGATTGATCCATCCGGATTCTCGCGGCCGATCTCATAGAACCGCGCATTGTCGCTGCTAATTCCCCATGAGTTACTGGAGCCGCCACTATCTCCATCTCGACTCTGGAGCGTTTCTACGATTGCTTCGAGAGAGAACATTGCGATTGCTGTGCTGCTGTATCCCATCTTGATTGATCTCCCTTTGTACTTTGCGCGAAAAAGAGAAGTGGTCAGTGAACACCTTGCGGAGCATATACCTTGCGGAGCATATACCTTGCTGGGTGAACACCTATCTTAGATGACGTTCCCCCTTTTGGGGTCATTTCTTGCGGCGGTTGAGTTCGTCCGAGTATGTCGATACTTGATCCCAATACCGTCCAGCGTTATTGGGTATGTTATCCCGATCCATTTTATCATGGATCTCGGCAGCTTCCTTCGCATCCTTGATCGACCAAGCAAGAGCCGCATCTGTCATGAGGCGTGCTTTCTTGCGCTCTTCTTTAAAGTTGACGTTCTGTATCTGTGTTGCCATCATTCCGCTCCTTGTACGTGAATGATACTCGAATGGCTATCAGTGATCGCCTTGGCCTTGGCAATCTTGCCAAGCAATTCCGTCACACGCTCGCTCGCATCGTCGAAGTTATTCTGCGCCTTGATGTGCGCAGACTCGGCGGTGGTCAGTGCGTGAAGCTGGGCAAACTGATGCTGGATAGCATCTACGATCTCTTCTTCAAGCAACTTGATAACTTCGCAATTTCCCATGATCTTTGCTCCCTGTGTACTTTGCTCGAAATTAGAACGGGGTCAGTGAACACCTTGCGGAGCATATACCTTACTGGGTGATCACCTATCTTAGATGACGTTCCCCCTTTTGGGGGGTAGGAGTCAAGCAACTTGGCGGAGATTGTACCGTCCGACAGTATCGGCGATGGTATGCGCCTTGGCGATTGCTGCGGTCGTTGCTACGATGTGGTCCGTGCCTCTCTTCTCCGCCGTCTTGCGATTGCCATCGGCTTCGCGGCGATTCTTGGCAATTCGCCGTCCGAGAATGTTCGGGGCCGCAACTTGCATCGAACGCGTTGCATTCCCTTCCCGTTCCGCCTGAAGATCGAGTGCATCCATATGACGGACGGGCTGCCGGGTGATCTTTCGGGCGGCCTTCTCATTCCATGCCATTGTTCTGCTCCCTGTTTGGCGGTATTGCCAAGGGTATGACGCGTCAATACTCAACAGTGAACACCTATCTTTGCGTGAAAGATTCCCTCTTAGTAGAGGGGAAGGGGTTTATTCGGCCTTGGCGACTTCAGGAGAAGGCATGATTTCACCGAATTCATCCTGGGATTCACGGTAGACGGCATAGGCGGCCTTGTAGGCCTGTAGGGCGGCATAGGATCGCTGGGCAAACGCGTACGCTTGCTCGTAGGTAGCCTCGAAGGAGGGATCGTAGGACGTGTTGCCATTAAAGATGAAAATCATTCTTGAGGTTCCTTGGTTTGACGGTATTGCCAAGGGTATGACGCGTCAATACTCAACAGTGAACACCTATCTTTGCTGAAAGATCCTTCACTTGGAGAGATGATGATTCTTTGTCAGATCAGGCAGGGACAGTGAGGAGTGGCGAGTGTGCCATATTTGCTTCAGAGATTCGTACCTGTGCCATGATCTTGGCGACGATGGAAATTGCTCGTGGACGGTCCTTATTCTTGGGATTCGCCAGAAGATTCTTGCAGAAAATTCTCTGCTTGGCATTCTGGTATCGGGTGGTGTCGTATTCCATAGATTCCATCCTGTGCGGTACTGATCAGTGTGCGGACTGAACAGACACAACCTTAATTGCGCCATTGGGGTATGACTGGGGGACAATTTGCTGTGCCTGTAACAGCGATGGGCGGTATGGATTCCTAGATTCAAATTTGCGAATCTTCGGATTATTCCCGACCGTATATCGAATGATCCACTTCGGCATGGAGTATCTCCCTTCTATGTTCTCGTAAGTTATAATATGACAGTGAATATCTTTACTGGGTATTCACCTATCTTTGCGCGAAAATTCCCCCTATGATGAGGGGGGTAGGGATTTACTCGCCGCCGTAGTCATCGCCCATAGGCGTGTCTCGCCTATTTTCGTCGCCCTGGAATGGCTCGTTGAGCGCATTGTTGAATTCACGAGCTTCATACATAGCATTAACTTCTTCGAGCCCGAGCCCTCCGTGCATGGCCTCAAACGCTTCGTGCTGAGAGTCCTGTGAGGGTTCCTCTCCGCATCCGCAGCATGGATAATCTTCGCAATGACAGTTAATTGATCGAGACATGTTTGCTCCCTTTGTTGATTCTATCAATAGGATGTATGAATCAGTGTAACACTCTATAAGCGAACAACTCTATAAGCGGACACCTATCTTTGTTGTTAGGACAATCTTCTACTTGAGTTCGTGAAACAAGTCTTTCCATTCGTTTGATTGCTTACAAATATATTCAATCAGCAATTCCATACAAATTGGCGAGAGCCCTGAATGAAAGAGATTTACTGCATATGTAACGTCCACGATCATGTTCATCCCTCCATTAGATTGCTTCGGGAATGAAGAGAACCCCCACAAGATGCTTACCGCTAGAATCTTGAAGGTCATAAGCCTCAAGAATTTGGCAGTTATTGTATCTTTCCGTAGTCTTTGCTCGGGCGATCGAGAAACGATCAGTAAGATCATCACGCTCATACTCAAACAGAGCTAAGGTTGGCTGAATAGTTCCTTTGAATTTCATGTTTTGCTCAAAAGAGAGAACAGACAGTGAACACCTATCTTAGATGATGTTCCCCTTTTTGTGGTCACTTCGCGGCCTTGATATCTCGGGCGGCGGCGCGGGAGATGGCCTCATCGAGCAGGTCGGCGAGGGCGGCGCGTGCGGCGACAACATCGGCGGCGGATGCGGAGCGGCCGCGGGCGGCGGCGGCTTCGGCCTCTTCATTGGCGGGGGCGGAGGCTTCGGCGGCTTCTGCGGCGGCGAGGGCGGCGCGGGCGGCGACAACATCGGCGGTGACTCGGGTGGTGTTTGGCATGGTCGAGATCCAGTTACGGGGGGAAGGGTTGGGCTGGATTCCTTGTACTTTGCGCGAAAAAGAGAAGTGGTCAGTGAACACCTTGCGGAGCATATGCCTTGCTGGGTGAACACCTATCTTAGGGTGCTGGAAACCGCCCGACCGCCATTTCAGGCGGTACGAGGGCGGAACAGGGAGGTTAGATCATCTGCCAAATTCTCTTGGCATTGTTGTAGATTTCGAGGGACGTTGCGCCGTCGTTGGGGGTCGCGAAGTCATTAAGAGGCCTAAAAACTTCATCTGAACCAGAGAGTTCGGCGGTCATTCGTCCTTCGTAGTAGAGTTCTCCATCATCGTCCTTGATACGGAATCTGACAGTGAGGATGTCGTCGCCGGCGGGGCAGTTCGATTCGTCCTTATGGGTTACGCCCCTCACCTTGCCGTCTCGGATGAGACAAGTTCCATTTTCATTTCCCCAAGTTCCCGCGTGATTGGGGTTTGTTCCTATTGCGCCAACGGCGAGGATATCGGCATCAATTTTCCATACCTTCATTGGTTTGACTCCCTTTGTGCCTTCATTGGTTTGACTCCCTTTGTACTTTCCGCGAAGAACAGAACAGGTCAGTGAGATGGTCGTCCGGCCCTATGTGTTCATCGCAGCATCAACATCGAACGAGAATGTATTGCCGTACTTTTTCTGCTTCTCGCCCTGAGTCGTAACCATTCGGCGAATAGGCATAATTGCCTTAGTAAGTTGCGAATCAGTGATAGAGCCGTTCGTGCCATGATACAGATTCCCTGCCGTCTTCAGTAGGGCGATGAGATTTTGACAGGCTTTCAGTGGTACGGGCCAATAGGCCCAGCCGTCTGATTGCTGATTGACTGAATGCATGAGGCAGTGGAGCAAACGGACACCCTTGCGGACGTTCGGGCAGCTATGGGTATTGGTGTTCGCATATTCAATGTCGGACTGATTCATATTGATCCCTTCGTTGAAATTCGTGTACCTTGTACTTTGCTCAAAAGAGAGAACCGTCAGTGAGCACCTATCTTAGGGTAGATCCTCCCATCGACCGCCAATGAGCGGGACGGGAGGACAAGGGATCTACTTGAGATATGCGGGGCCATACGGACCAACGCTGCCAAGGCCATTCTTGGCATCGAAGATATTACCGCGAGCGTGCTTGGCGGGCTTTTTCCAACTGGCGGGCTTAAAGACATCCCCCTTAAGTGTGGGGGCTCCCTCGACATTTCCGCCGATCATATCGATGAAGGCGTGTGCGCTACCTCGATCTGATAACAGTGCCCCTTCCTTGTCTCGGTCGATTCGCTGAACGATAACGTATCGTTCACCAAGCTTAGCGACCAGAAGTGGGGACATGGCGTAGGTAAACTGGCTTGCTTTCCAATGATCGTCGATGATCTTCTGCGATCCCACCATCCATTCTTGGACAGCCTTATTGAATTCTTCCGTCGTGATTTCTTTCATACGAGAATCTCCCGTGTGTCTCCCTTAATCAGCTCTGCCTGAAGATCAGTGATATATGGGACAATCGCTTGAATCTCGATCAAACGAGAACCATTCCAATGACGTGAGGATGGACTGACTCGGGCGATGCCATTGTATCCCTTCTGCATCGTCCAACTGTCTGGGCAACAATCGTACTGCGTTCCACTATTTGCGGTTTTGGTGGAATAAACGATCATCGCCCGGTGCTGCTTATTTGATTCGTTTCGTGCCTTACTGATTGCTTCGTCATAGGTCATAAATTTGCTGCCTTATCGGGAAGTCAGTGAGCAAGAATTTGGTTATTCGCCCATATCCTTATCCGATACGTACAAGGTCCCGCCGAGGGAGAGGATATAGTATGACGAGACGTTTGACAAGCAGGTGGCGTGGACTTTTCGCCAGTGCGATTCGCCTGGAAGCCTAATCTGGTGAGCAGTGGGGATTTTGCGCCCATACCCCGATGTGGGGCGGGGTGCGTTATTTTCGACTATACGGTGTTCTGCGACTTGAGCGTACTTGATGGCCTTTGTCATTATTGGATTCCTTGTACTTTGCGCGAAAAAGAGAAGTGGTCAGTGAACACCTATCTTAGGGTACTGGAAACAGCCCCGACCGCTATTGTAGCGGTCGAGGGGCTGTACAAGGAAGGGCCTAGTAACCATCTACGGGTTCTACTCGATTGTTATTGCTCCAAAGATCCCCGCCGCTACCGATGGTCAATCGCGGGGCCTTGATCTTGTGTCCGATCCTGTACGATGTCTTGTGCGAGTGCTGGACAACTTCATCGAGTTCGGCGATGATTGATTCTCGATTGACCTTAGAGACAGTGGCTGCGGCTCGATAGGCGCTACCGGAGTTGGTCCAGCAGATTCGTACCTTGTCTCCCTTGGTTAGGGACTTCTCAAACTCTTGAACCGTTGCGATTTCGGTTGCGATCATGTGTTGTTTCCTTGTTACTACTATTTATAGGGCAGAGGCAACAGTGAGGGTAGTTCGCTCATCGACTTCAATGTACTGTTGAAGTGATATACCAACCCTTGTCGGGCAGATATTCCCAATTATCAGTGAAGGATCTTGCGCCGGCAACAACTGTTACGGAGTTAGATGTGACAAATCCATCTTCTCGACGATTCATAGTTGCCTTGGCGACTACGTTGGGGTCATATTTGGTCTGGATGTAGTAGGGGAGTTTGTTGAAGGGGATGGTATCCTGTAACGCATAATCTTTGGCGATATCAAGCATGATCTTTGCTCCCTTTGTACTTTGCGCGAAAAAGAGAAGGGGTCAGTGAGCGGATGGATCTATCGGTCACCTATCTTAGGGAACTGTGGACCGCCCGCAGGGCGGGAGATTCCTTATGCGTGAATCTTTTTATCGTCACCGACATACAAGTGAATATCGGGGAATGACTTTGCGGCAATCGTCAACCGCTTACCCTTATTTTCCTCCCAGCCTCCGTCCCAGAAGCCCGCGCCGTGACTGTTGCGGGTCAGCCAGAAGTCGTGACCGGCGAGGCCCATATGCTCATCTTCAAGATCTTTGGCATTGTCGCCAGTGAACTTGTTGCAATCAGCAATCATCTCATCGACGGTATCCTGGCCGATATCAAAGATACCAAAATTCTTGTCCAGAGGTTCGCCATCATCTCCAGTCGATGACCATAGAGCTGCCATCATATATCCTAATTGGAACCCTGTCAACTGAGTGAACGAGTTAGTGATGACCATTGCTGTTGCTCCCTTTGTTGAGTCTATCAATAGAATATATGAATCAGTGAACAGTATCTCCGCGAAGCATTCACCTATCTTCTGTAAGCAGAACAGAGGCCGCTTGTAGCGGCCTCTGTTGTTGTTCTCCTTTTTACTACTATTATTCCGTTGCGATATATAGGCTGTCAATCCTTCTGATCTTAGATCTTCCGTCAGTGAGGCCAACATGATTCCTCTGTAGAATGAATGTTGCTCCCTTATGCCGCTTGAGATTGAGGAACCGAAACAGCGCAGCCATGACGACACCCAATCATATCGACGTACTCCCTTACAGATTCCTTCGTGGAGCAAAGGCAATACGTGCCGTCAGGGAATTTGACTCGCCACCAATTCGTGAAGTATTGTGGCTGTCCTCTGTCGGGTTGAAAATTGACGTGCCCAAAGTATCGAGAGGGGCCAGATTCTGGGACTACTTCGCATCCCCGATATTCCCAAGTATTGCGATTCGTCATTTCGATTGCTCCCTTTGTGCTTTCTTGGCGAATATCACAGATCACGAGCCCGAGTGCTCCGAAGGAATCTCTTCGTATATTTCCCTCATGTAACGGAGTTCGGCAACTTTTTCTCGCTCATGATGTTTTTTTCGGTGGAATTTCAGTGAAGAAGTGCGACATCTTGCGAAGATGCTCGACGGTAAACCCACTGAGTTCGGGCTTGCGACCATCGCGGAAACAGGTCCATACCCTGCCATCAATCAGCAAGCAGTCAGTGTGGTGAGGATCGGGATCGTAAAACTCCCAGATCGTTTCATCGAGAGGCACTTCGTTTTTCTCACTCATGTGGTTCCTCTCTCCGCCTGAATCTCGATACAAATCAGTGAACACTTGCAGAGTATTCACCTATCTTAGATGGCATCCCCTCTTACGAGGGATAGAGACTAGGCGGCAACGGCAATGGGGTCCATGACTTCAATCGTGACGTTCAACTTGGAAGTGGTCTTCCCGCTACACTTCACCTTTCTTGCATCCTTGATCGTCTGGGCGGCGGCATCGGCGCGCCGGACGATATCGGACGTGTCAATCTCGCCTTCAATCGACTCCCGCACGAGGGCTTCAATGGTTATGCCATTGAGCTTCGAGAGAGCAATCAGCGCAATCTTCCAGCCGTCAGCGGAAGCGTGGATGGTTTGCTCATAATCGTCACCCTTGGTCACGGTTCCTTCAACCTTGACCACGACAGTGAAGCTAATGGGATGCACCCCGACTTCGGTCACCCCAACCTTGCTGGACACAGCCTTGGAAAGCGCAATTTTGTCAATATCTGTCAGGGTCATCTTCATTGCTCCATATGGCATTATTGCCAAGGATACGGACTACCAGGGATTGACAGTGAACTACTAGAAGATGATAGACACCTATCTTTGGTAGATAGCCCCCTCAACCGCAACAAGCGGGAGGGGAAGGGGAGCAATCAGTTTGTGATATTAAAATCATTCTTGGCGGCGACGTTCTCGATGAGTCGCTTGTACAGTTCAGTGGTTGCTGCGCCGGTTGCAAGTTCTCGGTGTCTCTTTTCGCTATAGCGAGTTGCGGGCTCCATGAATCCGAATATGCCACTATAGGCAATCATTTTCTTCACAAAGTACCCCGTCGTGCCAGACGGAGATTCCTCTATGGGTTGAGCATGAAGCTTATAACCCCTAACGTGAGTCTTCCCGTCATCGTAGCCAGGCCCCTTACCATCATCGTATGACACCCATACTTCAATGAAGCAATTGGGCTTGTCGCCAATAGCGATACGAGGGGCATGGATGGGCCGCTTGTTCTTCATATTGGTCCCTTTCATTGATCACAAACTTCCGAACAGGTCAGTGAAGATCATCCAACGATAATGTATAGCAAAGTGCCTCTATAGAATACCGTGTGGGCCTTGCCTTCGTAGTTGACCATCGACGTTCCAAGAATGTTGCGAACACGGACCTTGACGAGGGTATTGACGGCTGGACCATCATCGGACTGTCGAACCTCAACATCCGCAAAGGTTGCATCCATATTTTAACGAAAGTGAAATCAAAGTCAGTGATCACCTATCTTCTGTAAACAGAACAGAGGCCGCTTGTAGCGGCCTCTGTTGTTGTTCTCCTTTTTACTACTATTATTCCGTTGCGATATATAGGCTGTCAATCCTTCTGTTCTTAGATCTGCCGCCAGCTATGTTCACAGGCTAACCAGATTTCAGAATTTCCATTGGGATGATTGACGACCAGAACGTCGCCGACGCTCATGCTAGTGTGATGGAGTTCGAGGGAGCGGATCAGTTCTCGTGCTTCGCCTGATGGACTCCAAAAGTTTCCCTGCATAGATCCGAAGAGGGATTTCCAGCTGGGGATATAGGCGACTGTGCCTATCTTTGCATGGGTTTGGCCTTCGCCAGTAGGAACAAATCGGCAATCGCATGACTCGAACGAGGGGAACCGATTGAACCAGACTTCAATTGATCCTTGGCTTGCGACGGGCGGGGCAAACATTATCTGGTGGCAAGTACGGACTTTTTGGTTATTGGCTGCATCGTTGAGTGACTTGTACATGCGTTACTCCTTTATGGATTATTCCAATACAGGATTAACAGTGGGATTCCATAGATTCGTCTTAAATGTCTCTCCAAAATTGCCCTTGAATGAAACGACAAGACTACCATCTTCTCGCTGCGTCCAACCTCCCTGAAAGAATTCCGCGGCGGGAACGCCCCAAATAGAGAGGACAAAATCATAGAAACAAGAAAAAGCCTGTTCTGTAAGAACGGTCTCGACACCTCCGTTTACTTCTCCCATGCTATCAAGCATTATGCAAAACTGGTCAAGCATAAAAGTTTCCTATAAGTGTAGTTTTGTACGAAAAGTGAATCAGTGGAACGATTTTTTCAAGTCTTTGGCTTGAGCTTTATTGCTCCATAAAGCGGATTTTTACGAGCATGGAACTCTCTGACGTGATCAGGGATTGGGGCGTTAGCAGTTTCGGCCCACGAACCCTCGCGTGGAGTGTCAACCCTTGGCTTAGTTGGCTTTCGTTCTTTCGTTCGTTTCAGTGCTGCCTCAATCATTGATAGAACCAACTTTCTATGATCGTAGAATTTGTAAGAATGAATGGGGTCGATGTGTGTCATTGATTGATCTTCTCGGCAGTGCCGGCACGGGCGTGGGCGAGGATGATTCTGGAAGAGTTTCTTACGGTGGCGACGTAGGCCCTATATGCGGCGGCAACCTCGTGAGGAGGCTTGCTCAAGGCTTTGGCTAACGCCGTTGCGGCGGCGTCAGTGGCGGGTCGTAGTATGATATTGATGAAGCCAGGGCCAGTGATACTCTCCGTCGTGAAAGGCATCGCGATGTCATCGACCTTGACGGCCCCGATGATTGCCTTAGCGACCTCGCGAGGAGGCTTACACAAGGTTTTGGCTAATGCCATTGCAGCGTTGCACTGGAACTCGCCGAACTTGGGATTCTGTGTGGGCTTGATGAGTGGGGCATCCTTCCATCCCTCACCAGCATCGGGGAATGCGGCAGTGATGGCGGCGGCAAAGCGATCATTGAGGGTAGTAAGGATAGTTGAGTTTGGATCGTTTTCGTTTGTCATGCTATTCTTTCCCTTGTATACTGAATCAGTGGAACAGATTTATTACCTGTTTTTGGCGGCAAGCCATGCGTAGTGGTCATCTTCGGCGGCAGTATGCTTGGCATGGGCAAGCTTGTATGCAGCATCGCCGTCATCAACGGCCTTGTATGCGCGAGATACCCTGTTGGCGGCAAGCTTATCGGCGAGCATGGCGGCGCGGCGGGCGGCACAAGCGGCAAGAAGTTCGGCATGGGCAAATTTGCATACCCCATTGGCGGCTTCAACGGCCTTACGTGAGGCAGCTACCCTGTCGCCGGCGAGCTTACGGCCGTTACGAACCTTGTCGGCATCCCAATAGATGTGGTATGCTTCCCTGCGGGCGGCGAAGGATTTTTCTAGGGCGGCATTAACAGCGGCAAAGCTAGGAGGGGTAGAACCTTTTTCGTTTGTCATACTGTTCTTCCCTTTGTATGCTGAATCAGTGGAACAGATTTATTCCCTGTTTTTGGACAGGGAGGGGGATGGTCGGCGGGTATTAACTTTTCGATAATCGCTAGGTTCCACCGAACCTTGAACGGTCGGATTTCCCAACCACGCTGCCTCTATCGTATCGAATCCTAGACGGGTGTGGAGTCCGAAGGTATTGGCGTAGGCGACGAACTCGGATTCGGAATGGTATTGGTCTTGCAACTTACCTTGCCACCCTGTGAGACCGGAGCGGCACTTGACTGTTTTGTTTGTCATACTCTTATATACTGTGTATGAATGGTCAGTGGCTAGGACAAATTTCTAATTGACGATGGTTAGGGCCTTGGCATTGGCGACTACAAGGTTTTCGTCCGCAGTCATCATGGGTTTGTCTTGGGAGCCTCGCCGAATCCGAAGGACTCCAGGGCCGCAAGGATCATTGCGGTAACGCCCTCGGGAATCCCCCGCAGTTCAATGTGCGTAGTACCGTCGCCGAACACCTTGGCTGAACCGTACCACCCGATAGCCAATGAGCCCAACTCGATATGGGGATCGGAAAAGTTCCATCCCCGCTTACAAGCGTCAGAGGCCTTGATAGCGCGGCCGACATTCGGGCACTTCGCGGCGAGCCTGTCGAGCAATCCGTGTTGTGAGACGATATACGCATTAATCGCGGCCTTGCGCTCGCAAGCCCTCTTGTAAAGTTCAAGGTAGGCCGGAAGGAATCGCCGGGCAATGTCCGCCGCCGCGGCCTTTGGGGACTTGCTTGCGCTAATGCTGATTCCGGGCAGGGCCTCATCATACCGCTTGGCCTCCTTCCCGTAGTCTCGGTCGCGCCCGTTTTCGTCCGTACTTCTCGGATACCCGCCATCTACGTTGGTGCGGGACTTGTCCCGCCAATCCGCCCGCATCGTTACGACTTCCCCCGCGATTCCGAGAAGGTCCAAAGCGAGAAGCCGGCCGTCCTGGCTGTCCCGATTCTCGCCCAACGTCCAGTGGCGACCGTCGATCTTGGACAGTTCGGCGGCAATCTTCTCGCCGTTGGCAATGTTTGCGAGTGTTTCCGTGTCGTTGTAAGGCTTTACCGTATTCATAGTCAATACTCCCTTGCTAAGGTTTGGGGGTCCGCCCAGAACAGTGGCCTTGTCGTTAGCTTGCGTTCAACGATAAGTAGTGCGAGCCTCTTTTCGAGTCCTACTGATTTCGTTTACTAGCTCGAAAAGTTTAGACCTATTACGGCTCGTTGCCAAAGTTCTCGAACAGAGTATTAATTTCGCCAATGTCGATACGAGCATGGTATCCCGTCTCCGCCTCCAGATCATCAGTGATACCAACATCCCCGAGCCTTGAAGCCATGACAATCTTAACGCGCGTCCCGATCGGCAACTCCACAAGAGTTACGTTCTCTTCATACGGATGCCTCTGGTTCCACTTATGCAGTTCCACCTTAGACCTTGTTGTCATAAATCGGTGAGGCCAAGTCTGTGGTTGGTGTGGAACCCAAGGATGGAACGTAGGCCCAACTCGGAGAACCCTATCGTCAATCGAATAAAAGTCCCACCCCAGGATATTCCTTTTCTCATCCGTTACGGGCGTACACTTGTAGTTCTTACCAGTCGCGGCCATTTCCGCCCGAAGCTGGTTAAACGATGAATTTGGCACCTCGATAATTTCCATTTTGATTTTCCTGTGTAAATTTCGCCCTGATATTTACGACAAGACTTTGGAATCTTTCGTATCGCCGCTCTTGGAGTTTTTACTTCAACAGTGGCGATACATCCGACAACTGGTTGTGTATCTCGCAGAAAATAGGCGGCAAGAATTTAATCCTGCCGCCCACGACGCTTATTTTAATACATCCCGTTGTCAATCAGGAGTGTACGAGGGAAGTCTATTATATCCGTCGGCTGTAAGACTCCCAAAATGCCGCTGAAACGAAACTCGACTTACACGTTTCATATACCTTAGCTCTGGTGGTCTGATAACGATGGTCGAGATTCTTGAGAAACAGACTTGGAGGTTTCGGGATGGTGGCTAACCACCCCTCTCGCCTAACCCTCCACTATCTAGTTTCCCCAACATCCTACCAACTATCTTCAACATGGGACCAATCTCGACAGTGAGCATCTTTGCGAAGCATTCACCTATCTTAGGCCTTTACCCTATCACCTGTAAGTGGTAGGCCCCCCTCGACGGGGATCTCGCATTAAGCGATCCGAACGCATGCGCCAACGAACTCGTTGCCGCTCTTGGACTGCGACTCAGTGCAAAGTGCAATGATTTCGTCAGAAACATCAACTTCCGTGCCGCCAAGGGAGGGCTGCGTGGTCGCGAATCCTGGATAAGCCTTACCGTTGCTCAGCATTCCCTTCTTGGTAGTCAGGTCGATCGTCAGTGCCCGCTTATCGCCCTGGAGAAACATTGTATTGTAGGGGAAATGGCTAGAGGAATATGTGTGAGGGTAGACCACCCAGGGGACAGCTGTCCGCATATTCCCAATCTTGAAGATGACTTCACGAACATTGGCCATATTGCTCTCCTGTCATTTCCGTGAAAGATTCATTGTACGTGATCAAAGACGTTACGATTGACTCCTCTTGTCTCTTTTAGAAACAATCAGTGATAATCCCCTCGTGAGTCAAGACGACGTTAAGAGTTATCGGGTTTGCCAATTGGTCATTTCATGCGGTTCCAAAGAACCATTAAAACAGCCAATTGGCTCTTGGTGAATTTCGATCTCTTCGCCCGTATAAACGTGGGCGATAGTACCAAGGATAGCTTTAGAATCTCCGTGGACTTCAACCCGAACAGGCTCATCCGCAGAGAGCAAGAAACCAGTAGGAGTGCCATCCTTTGACCGAAGGACATTCATCTTAATCACTACATTCTCCGTTCTATAAAACTTTTGTGAACATTGCAGCAAAGCAACAAACTGCACGCTGTCCCTTTGTGACATGGAGTGTCAGTGAATCTTATGGTAGGTTATTAGGCCAACCGGAATTTAAGCTCTTCACGTGTCCATCAGCGTAGGAGGCGAGGTAGCTGAACGCATTTTGATGGTGAAATGATCTCTCTTCCATGAAGAGAGGGAGCGTATTAGATAAGTAGATTGCTCGAACGCTATAACGACGCAAGCCGGTGGGTCGCATGACTCCATAGTATTGATAGATGAGGTAGATTGTTCCTGGATGATAGGAGTAGGAAGTGCCATAGTAGCGATATTGTGCCAGTTCATAGTTTGGCATATCATCGCGATCGAGGGGGCAGACCCAGTTAGTTTTTTCCTCTCGTGAGGGTTCTGGCATGTCGATATAGTTATCGAGAAGATCCCTCAGTATAAAGGTACCGGTTCCATATTGATCCCATGATGGATAAGTTGGAGCGTGTGGGTAATCTCCCTGGAATGCTTCATAGGCGACAGTAGCTATCGCGAGCTGTCGCATTTGACTGATACACTTAGTTTTCTTACCAGCCTTATGTGCTGCGTTTAGTGCTGGCAGCAGTATTGCTAGCAGTATTCCGATAACGGAAATACCTACCAGCAATTCGACAAGGGTAAATGCTCGCTTCATATCTAGTTATATTATACAATAGGAATCAGTGAACACCTATCTTTGCCGCGAAAAAAAAGTGGGGATTATCCCCTATTTTGTTATTCTCCTCGACTTGACCGATAATCTTCGGTTGCTTCATTTTCGATCTTATTGATTTCGGCTGCGGAAAGGAGTTCGTAGATTTGCTCTCCCTTTGGATTCTTGATGTCGGTCAACTCGGCAGTATAAGCCGTCTGGCAGCCTCTGAATCCGTGGCATTCATATGCCCCGATTCCATTATCTACCCATACGAATGATGCTGAACATTCCCCGAAGTTAGGAACTTTGATGCTCTTTGTCCAAGATGGAGGGTTCTTGCTCATGTATTCCTCTGTATTATACAATGATCAGTGACTATCGGCCCGCAGAATGTTCAGGCAGCAACGAGTCGGCTGGCTCGACAGATTCGCTGTCATAACCATCCCATTGCACACTTGCCAGTCGGCAGCGTTGGGGACCAAAAATCTTCGTAACGATTCCACGCTTGCTTGTTCTAGTACCCGGAAGATGTCTCTGCTTGGCGTTGCTTGTCCGAATGTTCAGGCAGCAACGATCGCCTTCCTTCACTGTGACTTTTGGTGTCGGCATTTAGTCTTTCTCCACGAACTCTCGCAAACGATTGACAGTCGTTTCCAGTTTGGTCGCGCTGTCTCGCAACTCTTGCGACCTCTGGGCGACCGACTCAGTTTCGTCTTTGAGCGACAGGATCAGAAACAAGGCAATGTCTACGTTGGTGTAACCATCCGAAAACTTGTTATTCAAGGGGAAGGGCTGGCTGTACCGATTGACAATTTTCCATGCGGGTAACTTCTCTGGCAGAGAAGACGCGACCTCCTGCATCTGTTCGCGCGTCTTGCTTTTGCACAACTTCTCAACGTCTTCCCGATGTTCGCTGAGCGCAATATGGAAAGGCACATCCATGCGACCGGTGCTGGACAAGTCCGAATGCTCCCGGATGGCAATTTTCAATGCGGGGTCACGATGGGAGTTGGGACGAATCTTTGTCATACATTTCTCATTTCGAGGAAATGATCAGTGACTATCGGCCCGCAGAATGTTCCCTCATTTACTGATTCATAACGACAGCTCGACAGCAAGTTGCTGGACAATTTCTCGGACGTTGACTACTCCGCCTGCCTCATCCATTGGCTCCATCTGTCCTACAGTGTATGCGTTCCGCATTAGATTCGTAGCTTCGGCATAGTTGCTATCACTAAACTTATTGTTTCCCCAGCTCTTAATGAGTCCAATAATGGCTTCGTATAACTTTCGTTCCTGAAAGAAGTAGAGGTTGAACATCCAGGTAGCTTCGTTGCACCATCCCTCGTGGTGAGCCTCAGTGTTGCCCATCATCTTTTCGCAGACCGAGGAGGAATGAGCAAACTTGACGTTGGGACGAATCTTTGTCATACATTTCTCATTTCGATGAAAAGATCAGTGAGATCCTAGCGATGTTCAATGATAACTCAAACAGTCCGCGGCCAATCAGTGGCTTACCTAGCCTCGTAAGGCAGTATAAGTATTTTCCGAAGAAAAATCAGCATCCCTGAATCGCAAGGAACAAATCGCTGCTACTCGATGAATATCCCGCTTTCTTCGCTTTATCTCGAAAAATCTCGATCCTCCCCTTTATTCCATACCTACTCGGAGCATCCTTGGGATTCGGCCAAAGCAAATTGCTGCTCTTTGGACAAGACTCCCAGATCCGCAAGAGGTAGAAAGCCCTAGTAGGCCCTCCACAAGAAGTCTCAAATGCCTCTTGTTGTGCGCGTTCATCTACCATCGTTTTCATCCTTGATTGTAAGAAACCTTCTAATTGGAAGGCCCAATGACTTGTTCGACAGAAACGACAGTACGGAACGTGTCTTCAGTGATCTCGAACCGTTGACCAACCCACCAGTCAATTGCATCCTTCAATGTCGTATCGGCAGACGCATTTTGGATGCAAACATCGCCGTTATCGTAGGTGACTCTATATGCAGTCAGAGTAGCAAAGACTGGGATCATCCTCCGATATTCAATCTGACGAGAAGATTCTTCGCTAGAGAGAATACCGGTATTGATCTTGCTCATAGAGTATTCTCTTAATTCATTGAATCAGTGTAACGTTTTTTTACTCGCGCCGTTCAAGGTCCCAAGATCCAAGATTTTTGCTTCTCTTACAGAGCGCCATCAAAGCGTTAAGGGGACCATGATAGTTGGAATTTTCATCCTTACCCGAACACGAACGAGAACTATACCAATCTTTTCCAGCGTTATCGGTCAAATACGAAACGCCATTGGAATCAACCCGCTGATAGGCATCTTGCCCATAATGAGACATGATTTTACACAACTGTTGCAGGTTTTCGATTGGAACCAAAATGAGATGGCCATTAATCTTAGGATCTGCGCCAGGATAGCATCCAAGATGAACAGCCTCATTAAGGATGAGCTCGTCGCTAAAATCCCCAGGGGTATAGGTATATCGAGAATTGTCGTCAATCCAGACAATACTGAATTTCTTGCTCATGGAGTATTTTCTCAATTCATTGAATCAGTGCAACGATATTTTATCACCTATCTTTGGTTTGCGAAAAAACAGGGGTCAGCCACTTTTTTAACTGGCCCCTGCGACGTTGCTCTACTAGAGCTAGGCATCATGCCCGTCGTCTTTCAACGATCGGGATCAATCAGGTGTTGTCGGGTTCCTACGAGAATGAATGATCCGACCCCCATCGGCTGTCCCTTAATGTGCCATCGACCATTCTTGCGAAGGGTATACGTTACTCGCTCCCTACTAGGATTGCGATCGAACTTGTATACAGCATCGCATGACTGTTCCGAGCCAGACACGAGCGTGGCTAGATCCATCTGTACGACGATCGTTTTTTCTGAAGCCTCTACGATGGTTGCTGCGTAAGAGTCGCTGCCATTACAGCAGGTGGCCCCCATATTGGCTTCAGGTTGGATTGTTTTGCTCATGTTATCTTCCCAATAATCAATCCGTCAGTGTCAGACACTTCGCTTCTGTCGCTGTTGCGATTGATTTCATTTTTCGCGAAAAATCAGATATAAAAACTCTTGCCATTCGGGTCAAGACCGATCCAAAGCTGAAAACAGATACGCTCATTAGGGAGAGGCCCAGATTGCGGAGCATCTTCCATCTCTTTTCCCCAACAACTTACATGCCGCTGCTTCTCAAAACAGACATCGACGGAAGGGAATTTGCCTTCGTCCCGATATTGGAGAATGATTCGCTCGCCAGAAGGGGTAACAACGGTAATATCATTTTCCCCAGACTTAAAGTGAATAGTCTGGTCGCTGGGGTGATCTCCATCCTGATCGTCAGTCGGGTCAGTAGCATCTTCTTGCGGATAGACAGGAGCCGAGTCCATATCCTTATCAATCCGCTCCGCCCACCCGCCCGCATCAACATCTTCGCTGTTATTAAGACCAAGAATTTCCAAAGTCTTATTCAGGTCAGGAGACTGAATCTCGTCAGTCGGGGTGAAGTAGAACGGATAAATCCCAGCAGAGCCATCGTTAGCGGTGTAAGCCAAGGCCCAAAGTTGTTTCTCGTGATTGTTCATATGTTCTTTTCCTGTGACGGGAATGACAGTGCCCCTCATTTTGGTCTCGTTTCCAACAGCGGTAGGGGCAATCTTACTCTCTACTACCTTGAATTCAAGTCAGTGGGCCAATCCATTATCCTGCAAGAGTTTATGATACTGAACAATCCAATCATTCCAAAGTTCTTCAACGGTGACAGAAAACTTGCGACGAGAGTAGCCATAGGACTCAGCAAAAACAAGGACTTCATTCTCTCGCTCATATTGACTGGACGAATCAAAACCGATCTTCGACGCAGAATCATCGACCATCTTCACGAAGTCTTTGACAACGGACGGAGGATGAACCAGTGTCCCGCCGCCGCGACCATTATTCTCGAAGCCTCCGACGTGTATTCCATTATTGTAAATTCGACCAATCCAGTAAGGAGTCTCCTCGCCTGCTGATCTTTGGTCAAACTGTACTTCGTAACCTCCCATGATCTTAATTTTCTTTGCCATCGTTAATGCTCCATTTCATAAAAGGTCTGTTCTCACTAAAGACAACAAGCGGCCTTGCAAAGCCGCTTGTGCCTCAGCCCGTATTTTTCTTGTCAAGGTCAGGTAGGGAACGGGAGAAACCACAACAACCTAGAGATTATATTCATGCCGTATCGCCGCATGGGAGTTCTCAAAACTCCGATCGCGCTAGTTCTTTTCTGTTGAATCTTCAACAGCTTTCAATCGTTCTTCCAACTTCTTGATAGCGTACAAGAGATCATCCTCTCCGCCATCTTTTCGGTTATTGAAACGCTTCCCAGACTCGATAACGTTCTCCGCAGCCTTGATCAGTGAACCAATTTCTTCGCTTTTCATACTCTTGTCCTTTGCGAAAAAAAATCTAGTCCTATTCCTCGCCCTTGTTCTTCGGATCCCCGAAAGTTTTTCCGTTCCAACATTGCAATACGCTGCATCCCCAAGAAGAGCTAGGAGAGTAATCCGTTTCAATGAATTCGCTTGCATGAAGCATCCACCCTTCACCTTCTTTGATTCTTTCGACAGCCTCCTCTGGGTTCTTGGCAGTGATCAAACAAATCTGGACATGGCGTTCGGGCACCGCAACGCAAAACATCTTCTCGTTTTCTTTGGGAACCATACTAAAAGGTTGCGGATCTGAATCAATGCCGCCCTCAATTCGCAAATCGAGAAGATGCGCAGACACAATGTTATCCTTGGCTCCCTGTTCGTCAGATGCCTCTACAACAAAAGTTTGGATTGCGGTCGATGAACGAGTGATGGTGAAAAATGCCATACTGTCTGTTCCTATGAATCCGAGTCAGTGGAGCAATCCGCTCTGCTTCAAGACTTCGTAGTCCCCAAGATCTTAATGCCTTTTGAGGCCACTTTAATCTTTATCATCAGGATAATTTACTACATCAACGCCCGCCGCGCTTGCCATCGCCCTTAAGAGTTCCCTTTCGAGTTCTTCATCAACGAATGCGTGCGCAAGAACCGTAGGGACCAAAGCTCGAATAACCACAGCCGGGCCGTCAACAAGTATTCGCTGGATAATAGCTGCCTCGACCTGCACCTCGATATCTACGAGATCTTGAGAAAAATCAATTGGCTTTGTCTTAATGCTTTCCATTGTCTTTTATTCCTTATTGAGTTCATCTGCTCGATTGCAGATTGTCTTGAAATACTCTTGACTTTGGAGCATCGCAATAATGTCAGTGCATTCCTCCTCATTAAGAGTAATGAAGCCGAATTGCCCAAGCCCTGCTTCCGAAGCTTTATAAACTTTCAAGAGAGCTTCAGCGGCTCTCTTTTCGTCAGTGGATCGAAAAGACGGATCTCGAACCTTGTTTTCGGGGAGACCAGTTGTAAGATAGTTGTCTTTCATGCTTGTTTTTATCCTTCAATGGGGCGTTTCTTGATACTCATTCAGAAGTGGATCGAAAAGACGGATCTCGAACCTTAATCTTCATCATCAGTATCTTCATCTTCATCATCAGGATCATTTACGACATCAACGCCCGCCACGCTCGCCATCGCCCTCAACAGTGCATTTTCAAGATCTTCATCAACGAACGAGTGTCCGATAACAGCAGAGATCAAACGCCCAACAGTCGCCCTAGAACCGTCAATGCGAATTCGCTTATCAAGAGCATCGGCGATCTGTTCAGCAATGACCATGCGACCTTGAGAAAAATCAATTGGCTTTGCCTGAATGCTTTCCATTGTCTTTTGTTCCTTATTGGGTTCCTCTGCTCGATTGCAGATTGTCTTGAAATACTCTTGACAGAGCTTCAGCGGCTCTCTTTTCGTCAGTGGATCGAAAAGACGGATCTCGAACCTTGTTTTCGGGAAGACCAAAAAGTCTAGTCCTTAACGAGTCCACCAATAGGAAATTCCTTAGACCCCACGACTTCGACAAGTTGCTTCGCAAGAAGTTTTGCTTTCGCTCCACAGTCAATGCAGAGCCAACCCGTATTTCCTTCGTAAAGAAAAACAGGGGTCCAGCCAGTTTTCTCAACAGCTTCTCCCGTGTTGAAACAGCCAATACCTCGCAGTGTAACTTCAGCTTGTTTACTGCAATTGCAGGTCAGTGTGCGACGATGGGTTCCAATTTCTTCCATGACTTCTCCCAAAGATAATTAAATTATTTTCGGCGGATTCCTTTCGCCGGCGGCGGATTCCTTTCGCCGGCGGCGGGATTTCGATAAAGATCGTCGGCATGGATCGGAGATTCTCGACGGTTGCATCAGACCGCGAAGGCTTGCGGCCGTCTCGCGGAACAAGCATCAGGACACCATCCTGCATGACGTAGTTGCCCCAGCGGTGCTGTGGACTTTGACACACCCATACCGTGCCGTTGCGTGCTGGCTTGGCTCGCTTGCTCATAGGGTGCCTTTCATGGGGTCGTCGTACACCCACCGTGTTCCGTTGATTGGAGGGATGGTCATGGGTTCCTTTCTGCGTGCGTTTCAAGTACCTTAAAAGCTCTTCCTGATTTGATCAGTGTGATTGATGGTAACTTCTTCTCCGGTATCCTGATACTTAATTACGATGGGAAAGTAATTCATCGAAACTCTTTTGACCGGTTAGTTAAAGAAATGCCCCACTTCTAGCAACTCCGCTCGACACCAGCGAACACTTCTAATAAATGGGGACTATATGAAAGTGCCGATCTCATTCTCTCTATATAAAAATAGAGCGACGTTGGGTTCCAATTTCTTCCATGACTTCTCCCAAAAAATAATGAAGGCGACGGGACTCGAACCCATGACAAGCGGATTAAAAGTCCGCCGCTCTACCAACTGAGCTACGCCTCCACAGTAGATAAAGTCTAGCCTTGAAAAGGGACAGTGGGGGGGACTCGAAGCCTTTCTTCTTCGGAGAGACGGGCTCGGGCTACAACTTCATTATTGCGGGTGATACGGATGTCGCCTTTTTAACATTGCCACTATGTGCCTCTCTTAATAGACGGTATAATCGTCTTAGCGCTTCGATGCTCTGGTCCATATGCGACACAAAAGACTTCTGTTCCCCCAGATCATGCAGCGTTTGCCCCATATGCAGAATGGCGAGAACGTTAACGTCGTCTACATCAAAGTAGTGTCGGAGAATATCTGCGGATTTCGTGTAGGTAGTCGGCGACCCTACGACCATAATCGCAACAGACAGATTATGCAGTTTCTTGCTATCCTCTTTTGTTAATGCGAACCCAATGAAACACCCCGTTCCTGTGTATGCACAAGGGCCGGTAGGATCATCGGAATCCAGTAAACACCTAGGGTTTTGGTAGATAACAAAATGGAGATGGGCCTTAGATAAGAATTCGGAAATGGTATAAGGCCTAGACGGTCGTACTTTTGGGCGTGCCATCAAAAACTTTCCTGTGTGTTAAAATCTGAAACGATTTTCCCTTACAGATTGAGTTCCATAAGCCCCTCCATACGGATTTTACATTTCGGAAGGATAATACTTTTCAACCCATTGCAACGCTCGGAAGTATTGCTTAGCCGAGCTTAATTCCAGTAAGTCGTTCTCACAGATGAGTTGTGCGGCATCGGAAAGAATTATTTCATACCCCCTAGCGAGGTAATGCTGCAACAATCGCACCGGACAACAACAAACATTCACGCGAGGGAATGAAAACCTAGGATCGAACGACACCACCCAAGATCCATTCCCGCAATAATCTAGGTAAAGTTTCATGGCACGGCTCATGTCGGGTACTTTGTCTTAAATATCGAGACCCATAAGCCTCGCGAAGGTCGTAATGAAATTGAAAGGAGCAACCTCTTTATCTTGCATCTGTCGAATCAAGGAACGAGCCTCCATCAGTGTCTCGATTTTAACGATTTCGCCAGGCACCTTCCCCTCGCTAATGGCATCAACCAAGTCCGTGATTCGACCGTCCTCGATTTCGGTCAAGATGCCTTCGCCCAACTGTTCATTAGTGACTGTAGGAACAACAATAAAGGTTCCACCGATGCTCGCGAACGTCGTACCGTCATTCAGAACCACATACTCTGTACGGTCCATAAGTTTCTCTTTTTCTTGTAAAGTGCAGTCTCAGAGAGTACATTTCTTCGTCCAAAAAGAATGAGACTAGATTTCATCAGTGATTTTCTGGGAAGCAATACTAGCGTTTACGATCAGCGCCGCGCATTGTATTCGTCCCGCAACATGCAATCATTGATGATAGCGCCCTGAGGCATCCAGTTCTCTCCATTTTTCCTATGATAATTCTCATCTTCGGGATGAGGAGAACAAACCAAGTTGAAGGCTGGCATGTCTCCGCTGTGCCCGTCAATCAAAACAAAAAGACTGTGAACCAAACCTTCCATCTTGTCTCGGCTGGGAAGCTTGGGGTCAACATTCGACTTTCCCTCGCCATTCCAGTACCCGATCATTGAGATAACTCTGTCAAGAAACATCTCCCTAACTTCTATCGCTGTGTATGCGCGAGCGTGGGCGATGTCTTTGAGATTCGCTTTGCTACCAAAATCATTTCCGTCATTGTTCATGTCATGTCCCTTTTTGAGTTATTGCTTCATATCCGATTATTCTATATCGAACGTCAGTGGAGTTCACTGAGATAAGCATAGAGTAACCGACATCCTCGTCTCCTTATCCCCCGCCACCCGAAGACTGACAGTG
>Ga0163144_10005763_pt1 | contig 27533 bp, 25 predicted proteins | sample OliLak19BULKMAT1_FD_123175 | JGI IMG/M metagenome (GOLD analysis project Ga0163144, IMG submission 123175) | Freshwater microbial mat bacterial communities from Lake Vanda, McMurdo Dry Valleys, Antarctica - Oligotrophic Lake LV.19.BULKMAT1 | ecosystem: Environmental > Aquatic > Freshwater >... | reverse complement strand
TGCCGTGCGCCTGCCGTGCGCCTGCCGTGCGCCTGCCGTGCGCCTGCCGTGCGCCTGCCGTGCGCCTGCCGTGCGACGCGCCGATTGCCGCCTATCAGGAACAGGCGACGCAGTTGCTCGCCGGCCACCGGGCCCACGCGCCGGAGGCGCTCCGCATCTTTCACGAGTGCCTGCCGCGATTCCTCGATCCGGTGGTCACCTGGAAACTGCTTGCGGTGAGCGAGGATGAGATTCGCGCCGCGGCGCTCACACCAGATGATGCGCGCCTGGCGGTGGCACGAGGGTACAGCTTTCGCGACTGGAGCGCACTGACTGCGCACGTGAGCGATGTCACGACACCAGGATCACCGGTCCAGGAGTTCGAGACCGCGGTCGAAGCCGTGATTACGGGTGATAGTGCAGCATTGCGTGCGATGCTGACCACGAACGCGGGACTGGTTCACGCGCGATCGACCCGTGTGACCTGCCATGATCCCGCCGTGCACGGCGCGACGCTTCTGCATTACCTCGGCGCAAATGGAATCGAGGGCCATCGCCAGCGGTCACCGGCCAGCGCTGTGCAGATCGCGAAGATTCTGCTCGACGGTGGTGCAGCGGTGGACGCACTGGCCGGGATGTACGGTGGCGAATACGCCACGCTCAGCATGCTGATTTCGAGTTCACCGCCGGCCGAAGCCGGTGTGCAGATCCCACTCGTGAACACACTGCTCGACTACGGCGCGGCCATCAACGGCACCTCCTCACCGACCTGGCACTCACCGGTGCTCACCGCGCTCCTGTTCGGTTTTCGTGACGCGGCCGAGGCGGTCACCGCGCGGTCGGGGAATCTCGCGCTCGTCCAACTGCTGGTCGCCCGCGGTGCGCAGCTGGACATCCATGACACCCTCTGGAACACCACACTGCTTGGCTGGGCCAGGTACGCCGGCCACGAACCGGTGGCGGCGTACCTGGCCCAGCATGGTGCGACCGACGACTGATCAGCGGATCACGGAACCGTGGCGCGCGCCGGTCCCATCAGACGCCGTGCGAAATACGTGTACTGCAGGGCTGTGGTTCTGGCACTCTGCTGCAGATTGGCGCCCGAACCGTGACCACCTTCCGTCACTTCGTAGAACAGGTACGGCAGGCCCAGAGCGGCCATCTTCGCCGCAAACTTGCGCGCGTGTTGCGGCCCGACGCGATCGTCCTTGGTCGTAGTCCACACGAGCGGCTCAGGATACGCCACTCCCGGCCGGAGGTTGTGGAACGGTGAGATCGACGCGAGGAAGGCCCGCTCTTCGGGCACCGACACGCTGCCGTACTCCGCCACCCACGATGCGCCCGCCTGGATCTGCTCGAACCGCAACATGTCGAGCAACGGCACCGCGATGTCCACCGCGCCGTAGAGCTCCGGGTGCTGCGTCATCGCCACGCCCATCAACAGGCCACCATTCGATCCGCCGATGATTCCCAGCTTCGGCGGACTGGTCACCCGTCGCGTGATGAGATCCTGCGCGACTGCCGCAAAGTCATCATAGATCACCTGACGCCGCGTCTTGAGGCCGGCCTGATGCCACGCGGGCCCGAACTCACCGCCGCCACGGATGTTGGCCAGTACATAGGCGCCGCCCTGCTCCAGCCAGAGCTTGCCGACGTCCGCGTCGTAGCGCGGCGTATTCGACACCTGAAATCCGCCGTACGCCTCGAGGATGGTCGGAGTCGATCCGTCGAGCGCGATCGACGTCGGATGCACGATGAAGTACGGCACCTTGGTGCCATCCTTTGACGTCGCCTCGAATTGCCGTACCACATGACGCGATGCGTCGAACCGCGGCGCGAGCGTCTTCAGTACCGTCGGCGCGGCATCCGGGCCACTCGACAGCCAGAGGCTGTTCGGCGTCAGAAAGCCAGTGACCTGAATCAGGGCCTGATCGCTGCGCGCGTCGCCGCCTTGAAGGAACGTCGACACATTCTCCGGCAACGGCACTGGCTTGCGCGACCATGTTCCTGCAGGGCTACGAGCAAGCGAAAAAACCTTCCCCGTCACGTTGTCATTGATCGCAACCAGCAAACGTGACCGAGTGGACAGGGTGCCACCAAGCGATTGTCGCGCCGTCGGTTCAAAAACCGGGACGGGCGCCAGCGCATCGGGCTGCCGCATCGCACGCGCCAGATCGAATGCAGCCAGCGAACCACTGCGAATCACAGTTGACCCGGAGCGCCACTCCTCGGAGAGCTGCAGGATGACCTGACCGTCAATGATGTCAGCAACGGATGCGCGCTTCGGCACACTCAGTTTCACCACATCCTGCGAGCGGATGAGGTAGTGCTCCGACTCGAAGAAGGTGAGTCCCCGGTAGATCGCACGCAGTTGGCGGCCGGACGCGTCGCGCAGCACGGCCGGAAAGACGAAGACATCTGACGGTGTGCCGCGGAACAGCTCCACTGCCGCTGACAGCGGTTGTCCGCGTGCCACACGCTTGACGATGTATGGATACCCCGATGCCGTCACCTCGCCAGGCTGCCACTCGCGTGTGACCAGCAAAGTATCCTGCGACAGCCATGCCGCTGACTGCTTGCCCTTGGGCAGCACGAATCCATTCGTGACAAACGCCCCCGTCGCCAGATCGAATTCGCGTTCCGTCACCGCATCTTCGCCTCCATCCGACAGACTCAGCATGCAGCGCCGCTCGGCCGGTTGCAGGCACGACGCGCCCTGCCACACCCAGTTCGCCTTCTCGGCCGAGGCCAGCGAATCGAGATCGAGCACCGTCGTCCAGCGCGGCGACTTCGTGCGGAAGCTCGTCAGCGTCGTCCGCCGCCACACACCACGCACGTGGGCGGAGTCCTGCCAGAAGTTGTAGAGCATGCCGCTGATGAACCGCACCCCCGGAATCCGGTCGGTGGCCTGCGCCATCGACAGCGCGGACTGATACATGCCGGCGAAACGCGGGTCCTTCTCGAGCACGGCGGTGGTCTTCGCATTCTCTGCGCGAACCCAGGCCATGGCCCGGTCGCCGGTCATCTCTTCGAGCCAGCGATACGCATCAGTGGTATCGGGTGGTACCGTTTGTGCCGAGGCGGCCGACGTCGCCAACAGCGCCGCGCAGATCAGGGAGGTGATTCGGGTCATTGGTCCGAGTGAGAGTAGGAATTCCGAGCGGGGCCGCGCCAATCCGCCGGGCGTCAGGGGTCGATAAAGTACGCGATGCTCTGTCGGGTTCGGTCAACGAACAAACGAGTGGCGATCACGGCGCGCGACGGTCATATTCCCGGGTTGCTCAACGGCGTGGGTCTCCCGATGCGGTCCGACACACCGAAATCAGCTGGCGTGATGTCGAGCGAGGCGAATCCGAATTCGTGCAATGCGAGAACGATCCGAGTGCCATTCTTGCTCGACGGCCGGACGAAGCAGTCGACAACTTCCGCAGAAGCGCGGGTATCCGTGCAATGCGACCGCATGGCCGCCAACGATCAGGAAGTCAACGTCGTTCGAGCGGAACAACTCGAGCAACTCGCGCAAATCCGTGTGTATTCTCTCCACGGGCCTCCCGGTACCACGCGACGAGATCAAGCGCGCGATCGAGCCGCTCCTGCGGAGTCATCACCCGCAGCTGATCGCGATCGGCCGCCTCGGCATCGCCCGGCGACGCGAAGATTCTCCGTACGCGTTCCATGCACCAAACATAGCGGGTGCGGCAACGCTGCCAACATCGGGAACACCGGACCGACACCCATCGACGCCGGGTTCACGCATCCAGGAAGTCTGCCACCCGCTGTCGTGTGCGATCAACCACCAGCCGCGTGACATCCGGCCGTGAATAGTGGCCAGCGAGATCGAAGTTCTGTCGCTCCTCGCGGACTCGCGCATGATCGAGCTCGGCGACCACGAGGGCCTCGCGTCCGACCACCGGCTCGACGAGGAATCGGCCATCGGGACCAGCGATCGCGGTACCACCATTGGCAAAGAACTCGTCGCCACCGGCCATCAACTGCTCGCGCCCGAGCATATCCTCCGGCACATCCACGGCGCGCATCAATCCGGACACCGCGATCACGTAGCTCCGCCCTTCTTTCGCCAGAAACAGCGGAAGATCGTGCGTATTGTGCACTCCACCTGGCCAGACCGAGACGTGCAGGTCTTCCCCCTGGGCATACAGCGCCGCCCGCGAGAGGGGCATCCAGTTCTCGAAACAGTTCAACCCGCCCACACGGAACGGGCCGAGCGCATGCACCTGCAGCCCATGTCCGTCGCCCGGTGCCCAGGCCAGCCGTTCCTCGTAGGTCGGCATCAGCTTGCGGTGCGTCGAGCGGATCACGCCTGCCGCGTCGACGTACACCAGCGTGCAGTAGAGGCTGTGCCCGCCACGATCAGCAGCGCGTTCCATGATGCCGAGATACACCGCGATCTGGTGCGACTGCGCCAGCGCACAGATCTGCGCGAGATCACCACGCTCGAGGTCAACCCCTTGATCGAGATAGCGGGCGTAGAACCGCTTCTGCAGAGCGTCATTGAATCGTGCCCCATCGGTCCGCTCGATCCAGAACGGATAGCCAGGCACCAGCGCCTCGCCGAACACCACCAGGCGGCACCCTTCCGCCGCCGCGCGCTGAATGCAGAGGGCGACCTTCGCCAGCGTCGCGTCACGCTGCAGCCAGACCGGCGCGATCTGCGCACAGCCGACCACCAGCCTGTCGCTCTCGCGCGCCTGCGGCGCGGTGACGCGAATGATCTCCATGAAGGTCCCGATCGGGTGCGAGGCGGACGGCGGCCGCGGTATCACTGCTGATGGGAACGATCGTACCCCCGCGTCGGTAGCTTCTCAATGGCCACGCTCCGATGTCGTTCTGCGAGTGGCCCCGACCTCCACACGTCTGCACTCACCATGCGTCGACCACTCAGCCTGTTGATCACGCTTGCCTTTGCCGCGGCGGCGACGGCGCAGGCCCAGGGTTATCCGTTCAGCCAGCGCGGTACCGTCACGCAGCGGATCGCCTTCACGGACATCAGCATCGAGTACGGGCGGCCCACCGCACGAGGCCGGGCGCTCTTCGGTGCACTGATGCCGTGGGACAGCGTCTGGCACCCGGGCGCCGACAGTGCCACGACGATCACGATCGGCCACGACATCGTGCTCGAAGGCCGACCGGTCCGCGCCGGCGCCTACACCGTCTGGCTGGTGCCGCGCGCGCAGGGCCCCTGGACATTCGTCCTGAATCGAACGACCGGAATTCAGCATACACCCTATCCAGGCGCACAATCCGACGCGGTGCGCGTTGATGTTTCCGCCGACGATGCGTCACGTGTCGAAACGCTGACGTATCAGTTCCCGATGGTGCTGCGCGACGAGGCGCAGCTGCGAATACAGTGGGGTACGACCGGCGTCACGCTGCGCGTGAAGGCGCCCTACCGTCCAGGGAACTGAGCGGTGTGATGCGGTGAGATACGGCATGAGTGGCCAATACATGAGCACGGCGGGGCGACAATCGAAAGATTGTCGCCCCGCCGAATCGATACCCTTGGCCGCAGATCGCGACACAACGGACTTGTCCCCTACAAGAACCGCCCGACCACCGCACCCAACGTCAGAAACACCACTGCCAGCACCGCCAGCGTGGCCGGCTGCATGGTGATCCCCGACGTCGTCGCCTGACCGGGCACGGCGCGCGCAAACGTCTCTGCCGAAGTATGTACGGCCGGGGCTGCAACCAGACGGGTCGCAGTCGCAGGCGGCAGCGCGTGCATGATCTGCGCGGCCACATGGGCAGGGGTGCGCACTTCCTTGCGCGCCGATGCCTCACGGCTGATCCGCGACCAGAGTTCGGCCTCGGGAGTGAGCTGATTATTCGCCAAACGCGGCGCGGGGGCTTCCCCGTCGAGCCAGGCGTTCAGCGCCGCCATCGCCCCATCGGCGCGCAGCGGAACTTCACGATCGGCCAGCGGCCGATCACCCAGAGGCTTGGTTGCCGAGGGCGGGGTGACGTCACGGTCACCCCGAGCGCCTTCTGGATTCGGTGTCATGTCCATCATCATGCGTACTTCTCCTCGAGAAGGGCCTGCAACGCTTCGCGTGCACGATGCACACGCATCTTGAGCGCGCCGACGGTAGAGTCCAGCATTTCTGCCATCTCTTCATACGACCGACCTTCGACATGCTTCATGACGAAGGCCTCCCGCAGGGAAGGCGACAGCTGGCCAAGGGCCCAGTCGAGATCGACTCGGAGCTCACTGCGATTCAGCTCCTCATCCGGCGTCGTCAGGTGTGACGGTTGATCGTCCTCTTCGTAACTCACGTGCGTGCGTCGGATGTTCTTCAACCAATCCTTGCACCCGTTCGCTACGATTCGAAAAATCCACGCATCGAACCGCCCACGCACCTCACCGAGGTGGGAAAAGGCCTTGATGAACGACGCCTGCATGATGTCCTCGGCGACATCAGGGCTGCCGGTCATGTTCAACGCATGTCGATACAGCGGATCGCTGTACTTCGTCACCAGGACAGCGAAGGCCTCTCTGTCACCCGTCAGCACGCGGGCAATGGATCGGGCATCGACGTCCGCCTGTTCGGCGATGTCAGCAGGAAGTGTTTGAGGGGGAGTTTGCACATTGGCACGATAACCACCGTGCAATGTCCCCCACAACTTCCGTTCTGGCATGACGAGTGTTCCCATGGCACCCCTGAGACGACACACGGGAGGCAGCGTCACACGTTCAGCGATCAAAAAAAGAAGGCGCTAAGCTTCAGCTCGGCAGACTATTCCATCCACTCCGCCTGATTTCCGCCGAGTGCTCGCCAAGCAGTGGTGGCGGGAGATACACAGCACCACCAACACTCGAAGGCACTCCCGTCAGGGTCGAGGCGCCGGTCGCCGACAACGCCTCGAGAACCGTTCGAACCTCGCCAACCGGAACGCCCACCGCCTCGCACCGAGTCCGCCAAGGCGCGGCAGCATCGGTCAGGAGAACTCGCTGAATTGCGTCAACGCAGCGCGCCCGGTTGTGTACCCGACCGGTATTTGTCCGCAACGCGTCATCGGAGGCCAACTCCGCGTCACCAAGGACGCCCGTGAACGCCCGCCACTGCGCATCGCTCCCTACGGCTACCACCAGCGGTCGGTCGGCCGTCTCAAACAGCTGATAGGGCACCAGATTGGCGTGCGCGTTGCCCCAGCGGCGCGCCTCCTGGCCTGAGACCAGGACATTCTGGGCCACATTCACCAGTGCCGCGATCGCACTCCCGACAAGCGTGACGACGAGGTGCCGCTCATCCGGTGGCCGCGAGCGCCGACCCACGAGTGCGCCGAGAATCGCAATCGCTGCGTCTTTCCCCGCCATGACGTCGACCAGGGCCATCGCCGTCTTCACCGGGAGACCACCGGGTTCACCCGTCACGCTCATCCACCCCGATTCGGCCTGCACGGCAAAGTCGTATCCGGGACGAGACGGTTCGGTGGGGTATCCTCCGATGGTGCACCATATCAGCCGATCATTCTCCGCCAGCATCATCGCAATATCAAGCCCTTTTCGCGATAGTGCCCCAGGCAGGAAGTTGTCGACGACAACATCTGCGGTGGTGGCCAACTCCCTCACGAATGCTCCATCCTCGGTGTCGTCGAGGTTGGCAATGACGGATCGTTTGTTCCGATTGACGCTCAGGAAGTACGCCGACTCCCCCCGTGCATCAAATGGCGGCCCCCACCCACGCGTGTCATCGCCGGTCTCTGGTCGTTCGACCTTGATGACATTCGCGCCGAGGTCTCCAAGGATCATGGTACAGAGCGGACCGGCCAGAACTCGACTAAGATCGAGGACTTTGACACCAGAAAGCGGCGATGATGTCACGTTAATGGTTTGTTGGTGATAGTTTTGCGTCTTTTCATCGCGATCCGGTTTCCGGGATTTTACCTCTCAGGAGCACTTGCGCTTCGGTGCTGATATCGTATTCTTCCACAGTTGTCACTTAGCCGCGTTGCGCCGAGGGCGCGCTGACGTGGCCCGCGTCGTATCTGACGCGCCGATCCGCGGCTGCATTTGTCGTCGCGATGGCGCCAATCAATCTGTATGGAACCCATGACTCCCGACGTGCCCGTCGCTCCCACCACGGAAGTGGCTCCGGCGCCGGTCCCTGTAAAGCGTAGCCCGGGTCACCGCGGCACCGACATCCGCGACACGGTCGCGGAGATGACTGCTCGCGCCAATGAGATCCAGTTCGAGGCCGGCAGCAAGATGGCGAATGCACTGCGCAATATCGTGCGTGCCGCAATGGACGATACGGAACTGAGTCCGGAGAGCGCTCGCGACGTGGTGGATTACTTCCGCCGTCGCGCGTTGATGTCGACTGAGGATGCTCAGGCGCTCCTGGACGAGGTCAAGGAGTACGCGTCGAAGCGGAAGCCGGTCGAGCCCCCGCCGGGTAAGGTGGTGCTTGGGAAGCCGACTGCTGCCAAGGTGCAGCCGCTCGCGAGCCTTGCCGAATCGCTCTCCTTGCCTGTGACGCCGATTGCCAATGCCGGTCGCCCGACTGCTGGGCCGCCGACGATCTCGTCGCCTGCTCCGGCGCCAGTGAAGGTTGCCCCACCGACACCGATTCCCGAGCCGACGGTGATTCCGCTGGCCAAGACGTCCGTGGCGAAAATCGCAGCGCCCAAGGCAGACGAAGCACCGGAAATAACCGAAGCGAAGGCCGTTCCGGCGGCAAAGGCTGAGCCGAAGGCGGCTGTGAAGGCCGCTGCTCCGGCGGCCAAGGTCGCCGCCGCCAAGGCACCTGCGAAGGCTCCTGTCGTGGCAAAGACCGCTGCCAAGGCACCAGCCAAGCCGGCTGCGAAGAAGAAGTAATGGCCGGGCGGTTCGCCGCCTGTGACGTTTCAGCCGCCCGCACCGCCATCTGGCGTGCGGGCGGTCTTGGTTTCCTCTCCGCCGAATCGACGGCCGGTGTACCTTCGCGAGCCATGTCACTCCTTCACGTCGCACAATGATTCCACGGGTCATCACGGCGTCGGCGCCAGCCCGGGTCGATCTGGCGGGGGGCTGGACTGATGTTGCGCCGTATACGACCGAGGTTGGTGGCGCCGTGTGCAACGTCGCCATCGAGTTGCGCGCCACTGCCCGGGTTCAGGGCGGCACGACGGAGACACCGCCGCCGAGCGAGGGGCTCCTGCGCGCTGCGTGGGAGCGAGCTGCGATGCCGAGAGTCTCGCTTGGCCTGACCTCCGCGGTGCCAATCGGATCCGGACTCGGCGGATCAAGTGCAGCCGGCGTGGCGTTGGCAGCGTCGCTGGCCGCCTGGCGTGGACTGGCGCTGTCACCGCCAGAGCTGGCCGAGCTGAGCCGGCGAACCGAAAGCGAAACGATGGGACTGGCAGGCGGTTGTCAGGATCATTATGCCGCTGCATTCGGCGGCGCGCTCCTGCTGCGATGTGGCGCGCGGACGGAGGTGGAGCAGATCCCGCTGTCAGATGCAGCGGTGGAAGCATTCGAGCGGCGGGCGATGATCGCATTCACAGGCGAGTCGCGCATGTCTTCACACACCATCACGGCAGTATTGGATGCGTATCGCGCGCGTGAACGGCAAACGTGCGATGCGCTTCATCAGATGGCGACGCTCGCGCCCGCGATGGCGACCGCCCTCGCGGACGGCGATCTCGACCGCCTCGGTCAGCTGCTTGCACAACAATGGCAGGCGCAACGCGCACTGCACCCGACCATCTCGACACCGCTGATTGACCGCATCGTGGACGACGTCGCGGCCGCCGGAGCACTCGGCACGAAGGCCCTCGGCGCCTCGGCAGGGGGTTGTGTGCTCGTCATTGCTCGCGAAGGGCGTGAGGATTCGGTGCGGATCGCGCTCGGGGCTCACGCGCAACTTCTCCCCCTCGAGGTCTCGCGGCGGGGAGTGCAGATCCACTTCACTGACGGTAGCGACTGATGCCGATTCGCCCTGGCGATGTGCGCGCTCTGACCGAAACACTCGTGCGCGTCGACTCGCGGAATCCAACCCTCGTTCCCGGGGCGCCGGGAGAAGCGGCGTGCGCGCACGTACTCGCCGAAGTCCTCGGCGGCTGGGGGTTTCGGCTGGAGTGGCAGGACGTGCGCGACGGACGCTCGAACCTCCTCGCCCGGATCGGATCGCCGGCGCACGGCACACCAACGCTGATGTTCAATGGTCACCTCGATGTGGTTGGTGTGGACGGAATGGACCATCCCCCCTTTGCGCCGACGACTGACGGCGACCTGCTGTACGGACGCGGCAGCTGCGACATGAAGGCCGGCGTGGCCGCGATGAGCGTCGCCGCCTGGCAGGCGGCCGACCGAGGTATCCGGGGCGAGATCATCGTCGCCGCTGTCATCGATGAGGAGTTCGAGTCGCTCGGCACACGAGCGATGCTCGAGCGCGGAACATGGGCGGACGTTGCGGTGGTCACGGAGCCGACCAGACTGGCGATCTGCCCGGCGCACCGTGGCTTTGTCTGGCTCGAGTTCGCGTTCACCGGTCGCGCCGCCCACGGCAGTCGTTACGAGATCGGTATCGACGCGATTCAGCATGCGGCGCTGGTGCTCACGGCACTCGAGCGGTTTCAACGGATCGTGCTGCCGACGCGGACTCACCCGCTCCTCGGCCGTGGATCCTTGCACGCGTCGACGATCGCAGGCGGCGTCGGGTGGAGCACCTATCCCGAGCAGTGCACGCTGCGCGTGGAGCGTCGGACCCTGCCGGGTGAAACGACCGACTCTGTGCTCCACGAGGTGACGGTGATTCTGGACGAACTTCGGGCGGTCGAGCCGAGGCTCGCCGTCACGGTCCGCGTCGATACGGCGCAGGGGCCGAGCAACGTCGCCGTCGATGCACCACTGGTCGAGCGGCTCGCCGACGCCTTCACCAGGGTCTGCGGCCAGGCACCCGCAATCGAAGGACTGAGCGCCTGGACGGATGCCGCGCTGTTGAATGCCGCGGGGATTCCAGCGGTCTGTTTCGGCCCAGGCGATATTGCGCTCGCGCACGCCGCCACCGAGTACGTCCCGCTGTCGGAAATCGACCGCACGGTGGCCGTCCTGACGGCGTTTGCCCTCGAGTGGTGTTCCTGACCCTGTTTTCCTGGACGTGGCTTTGACCGCAGCACAGTACGACGCTCTCGAGCGCGCGATCGTCAATCGTTCACGCGTTGCAATCCGGATCAATGGCGCCGAAATGGTGCTGATTCCGGAGTCGATAACGCTGAAGGGCGGCCGAGAGCTGCTGGTGACGCAGAATCCGTCGAGCGGATTGCCGCTGCTGCTCCAGATCGATGACATCGAACGACTCGAGGTGGTGCGTTGAGCGCCCGGTATCCGCTCGTGGCCGTGTATGCCGACGAAAGTTGTCTGGGAAACGGGAAGCAGGGAGACACCCCGGGCGGGGCGGGCGGCCTGGTTGAATTTCAGCTGAAGACTGCCGAGCTGGTCTGCAGGGATTTCTGGATCAGCGAACCGGACACGACCAACAATCGCATGGCGCTGCAGAGTGTCATTCAGGCATTCAGACACCTGTCGTCGAAGGGAGAACGGCTGAGCGTGGTGTTTACCACGGACTCACGATATCTCGTCGACGGCATGACGCAGTGGGTCCATGGATGGGCTCGTAAGCAATGGCGCAAGGCCGATGGCAAACCGGTCGAGAATCTTGCCCTGTGGCATCAGGCGCTGTCGGTCGTCTCGACTGGTGGACATGAAGTGGAGTGGCGTTGGGTGCGTGGCCATGCAGGTCACCCGCAGAACGAGTGGGCCAATCACCTCGCCACCACCGCGGCGGCGAACCAGACGCAGTCAGGAGGGCTGATCGACTCCGGCTTCGCTCCCTGGATGGCATCGTTGCCTGCGGCAGTTCGCCGGAGTGGTCCACCGTCGGTCTTTCCCACCGCCTCATCATTCGTACCTGCCAGATCCCTTCCCGCGACGTGACGCAGCCATATTCAGCAGCGATGACCGCCGACCCCACCGTTCTCGATCGGATACTTGATCGGTTGATCCGCACGCTCTCGGCGGGCGGCCCTGATCAGTTGCAGGCCCCATTTCGCGTCTCGGAGATCGTGCAGTCGCTGGTGCCGTACCGCACGTACCGCAACGAGCTGGGCGTCGACACGCTGCAGGACTACGAGCACGCGGTACTCGAGATGCTGGCGGGTGAAGGAGGCTGGCTGATCTGTGATCCAGATACGGTGGCAGTGATTCGGAAGGAACTGGCATCACCGGATCCTGATACCGGGCTCCTGCGCCGCATCCAGACCGCAGAAGTGCGCGTGGGGGCGGTGCGCATGCCGATCACGGCCAATGTTCGTACTCCGCTGGCGCGTCCGGACGATGATGCGCCTGCGCGCGCGGCGGACACGCACGGCGTAGTCTCGGATGCTGTCGCCATCGGCCTGATCATGGACCGCGAAGATGCGGAGTTGGCGCGCGCTGAGCATTCACCCGGTTCCAGCGAGGCCACTGCGCCAGCCGTGCCAAAGCCGGAGGTCGAGGCGCCAGCGCCGGCAGAGTCGCAGCTTCCGTCGCGTGGGCCTGTGTCGAACGAGACGCCACTGGCGTCGGTGGCGGATCTGCCCTTGCTCGTTCCGCCCGCCGACGTCGCTGCGAGTCCGTCAGCGACCGCACCGCTGCATCAGGTGCACGGCGTCACGATCGCGAATGCACAGACGCTGTCGCGCATCACACCGCTGTCGGTTCCGTCGGTGTATGGTGATCCGATCGAGTTTCGCGGTGTTCGCCACGCCCCGGTGGACGTGGGAGGCGTGATTTTCCTGTTCGGAATGGTGGCGCGCGAACTCGGCTTCAATGTCGAGGCGATGTCGAGCGGGTATCCACGCTGCGAAGCGAAGCGTCAGATCGCGCCCGGGAAGTGGGCGCGCCTGCGCATCGACTTCGAGCTCGAGAGTCGGCACTTCCGCGACGCAGGTCGCAATCCGGCATCGTGCGATCTGCTCATCTGCTGGCGCGACACCTGGCCCGACCGCCCATCGTCGCTCGACGTGCTGCCACTCGAGCGCGTGCTGCAGACCCTCTCGTCGCGCGACTGAGCACGATGACCACTCCAGCCGTGAACGACAAGGGCGGTCCCTGCCCGTACTGCACGGGCGCGCTGCCCCCTGGACGCGCGGTGACGTTCTGCCCGCACTGCGGGATGAATGTGACGATCGCGCAGTGCCCGGCATGCAGCAGCGAAGTGGAAGCGGCGTGGCACTACTGCGCCACCTGTGGCCGCGATGTGAGTTCCCTTCCCGGCGTGCCTGGCGCGGCGCCACGGCGGGAAACGAAGTACTGACGCACACGGCATTCCCGTGCAATCGACGCATGCCTGGCTGGCGACCATTCGTCAGAACGTGAGAGCAGCACCGCCGAGACTGAGGCCAGCCGCGAGGCCGAAGAGCAGCACCCGATCGCCGCGTCGAATACGTCCGGAGGCAACCGACTCTGCGAGCGCGAGGGGCATCGACGCCGCGATGCAGTTCCCTCGGGTGGCGAGATTGACGACGATCTGCTCCTCGCGGAATCCCAGAAGCTTCCAGCCAAGTTCAATTCCGTGGCGGCTGGCCTGATGCGGCACGACGGCATCGACATCTGACCGTGTCCAGCCGGCGCTGGTGCAGAGTGCGTCCATGAATGGGAGCAGCAGCGGCGCCGCCTTCCGGTAGAGCTGTGGTCCGCGCATCGCGAAGAAGTTGTGCGCGGCCGTCGTGTCGGGAGCGTTCGGGTGATGCAGTGTTCCGCCCCCGCTGATCTGACTCAGCTCGGCACCGCTGTGCCACGTCTGGAGCCGGGTGGTGTAGAGCGCGCTGCCGGAATCGCCAGCGTGCGACACGACGACCGCGGCAGCGGCATCACCGAACAGCACGGCGCTCTCGGGTTCTGCCGGGTTGAGGCTGTGCGCGGCGCTTTCCGCACTGAACACCAGCACGTGTCGATGCGCGCCGCTGGCGACAAGGCGTGCGGCAACCTCGAATGCCGCCAGAAACGACAGGCAAGTCGCATTGACATCGAAGCACGCGGCAACGCCTTCCGCAGCACCGAGTTCACGCTGCACGAAGACCGCGGTGCACGGAACGGCCTGCTGCGGTGTGCTCGAAGCGCCGATGATTGCAGTCAGGTCGTCGGCCCCGAGGCCGGCCATGGCGAGCGCGCCGCGCGCTGCGGCGGCGGCCATGAACGCCGAGCTCTCACCCGCGCAGCGCCGCCGTTCGCGAACACCGGTCCGATCGAAGATCCAACCCGGCTCGAGCTCCAGTTCCGTCTCGAGTTCCGCGTTGGTGACGATGCGCGGCGGCAGGTACGCGCCAATACCAGCGATGCGAGCGGGCAACGGGGCCGGCGACGACGGTGACGGGAACGACATGTCGTTCATTGTCCCCCGGCCATCGGCACCGGTTCCATTCTTCGCCACGTACACACCACACGGCGGCGCTTCACACCGGGCTGGCGCGGCGGCACGCCCTGTTCAATGGTCACGGCAACGTCCTCACAGTCGTAGTGCAGCAGTTCGGATGCGATGGTCGCGCGAAGCTGCCGTGCAACCGCAGCAAAATCCTGCCCCGCTTCGACGTCGATCTGGAGATGCAAGGCACTCAGCGCGTGTTGCTCGATGCGATACTCGACAATGCCGTCGGTCGCGAGCAGTACCATCCGTCGGAGCGCATCGGGGAACACCACGCGCAGCGCTCCGCTGGACTGCGCGAACCAGCAGAGATCATCCTGTCGCCCTTCGATTGCGCCAATTCTGCGCCAGGTCGACCCACAGGCGCATCCACGTGGCTCGAGTCGCAATACGTCGCCGAGGCGGTAGCGGATGATGGGTTGGGTGTGGCGCCAGAGGTCAGTGAGCACTGGAGTCACGCGCGATCCATCGGCGGTCACGAGCGGTTCGGTCTGCAGCACCAGAACGTCCTCCTGCACATGCAGCGAGCCAGTGGAGCAGGTCACGGCGACCAACCCTTCCGTGCACTGATAGACCTCGCCGACAGCCGCCTGAAACGCCGCTTCGATTCGGGCACGATCGTGCGGCTCGAGCACCTCGGCCACCGAAACCAGACGTGTCGGCCGTACACGCAGCGTACCCTGCGCAACTGCATCGGCAAGTTGCCCGAGCAATGACGGAGGTCCGACGATGAGCCGCGGCTGAAAGGCGTTCAGTGCAGCGATGACGGCAGCCAGCGGCTCCATCAGGTCGAAGAACCGGAACTGCACCGCCGATGCGGTCCGCTCGTAGAGGCGGGAGTTGGCCCGCAGGAAGAACGCCACCCGATGCCTCGGGCGCAGATCGGGAATTGCGCGCGCGAGGATGGTACCGGCCCACCGCGTCTGCTCCTGTGGACTGACGAGAAAGAGGCCGCGGTGGCCAGACGTGCCGCTCGAGAGCCCGACGGTGTGTCCCTCGATGCTGGCGCTGAAGTCACGCCGCTGCTCTGCGTCGAGCGCGACCGACATCGCCATTTCGCGCGTGATGCCAGTGGTCGTGAAGCGATCGAACGACGCCATCATCGCGAGCTTGTCGACGGTGGGGAAGGCTCGCCATGCGTCATCGGGCAGTCCCGCCCAGAGTTCGCGGTAGAACGGACTGGCACGCCGCACCGAGTCGACGAGTGTGATGGCACGCCGCTGCTGCCACTCGGTCAGGCGGGGACCATGGAGCGTGGCCGCACGCCAGCGTGCGGCCACGTAGGCGGTCACGATATCGAGCTTACTCACCCGCTCTCGGTCCAGCGCAATGTTTCGGGGCAGTGGGTGGGCAGCATCGCGACGTCGGGCCGCACCAGCGCAAAATCATGGAGCGCGCGGAGGGTCTGCCGCAGTGCGGCCGCGTCATCCTGCATCACGCCGGTGATCCAGTGCGGCGGACGCAGTTCACGGAACGCGCGCGATGTCCACGCACCATCCGCGCACAGCAGGACATCGCCACGGGCGGTGTGCACCAGCGCGCCGATCTGCCCGGTAGCGTGTCCTGGCAGCGACACCAGGCGAACACTGCCATCGCGAAACAGGTCGTGCGTTGGGCCGAGGTACGGCAGCGCAAAATCCGAAAACTGGTCGACCGGTGTGGCACGTTCCGCGAAGTTTTCGGGGAAAAGACTCTGCAGAATCCCGCGACGCACGGCATCGACGCCACGCACGCGCTGCTGCAGTGCCAGTGCCTTCTGCGAGACGACGAAGGCCGCCTGGCGGAAATCACGCAGCCCGGCGACATGGTCCGCGTGCAGGTGCGACACGATGACCGTCCTCACATCGTCCGCCGTCACACCGTAGCCGACCAGCTGCTGCAGCAATGAGCGGCCGAGCGTGGTCGGCGTGGCGTACTTGTAGAGCCGGTCAGGCCACTGCCTGAAGGCGTCGAACAGTCGGGGCGCATATCCCGTGTCGAACAGCGCCACGCCGTGGTTCGGGTGGCGCAGCAGAAACGCGGGCGCGTGACATTCGACATCCTGCCAGCCGGTTCCCGTCGCGACCAGGTTCGATCGGGCGGTGCAATACCCGGTATCGATCACGACGATGCTGACGTGAACGGTCATGGTACCCGGCTCCCGACCGGACGCCTGCCAGTCGGTCCGGCTGGATGTGCTCCGGCAAGACTGGTCATCGTGGTCGGTTGGAGCGGTGGTCTCACGACTGGCATCTTACACGGTCCACCAGCGCAGTTCAGCCCACTGTGCGCGACAATCGCTGCAGCGAGTGCGAGGCAACGGCCAGACGTCCACCGGTGCCGGCGAGCGCGCTGAGGAGTTGAAGGGCTGCCAGCTCCAGCTCGAAGATCGCGATCAGGGCGTGCAGCGCCCCACCGCCGGACCCATACCCTTCGAGGTACGCCTTGCGCGCCTCGCGCTCCCAGAGACGCGCACGTTCGACGGCTTCCGGCTCGCCACCGGCCAACTGCGCGGCATCAGCCGCCACCTCGGCAAGCGACACCAGCAGATGCGCCACATCACGCCATGGCGATTGCGGATCGAGGCGTTGGCCGTCGTCAAGGGATGCGTCCCCATCGAATTCCACGATGCTCAACCGGCGCGGTCGAGCGATCAGAATGGTGTCGAGACGGAGGTTTCCATGAATACGGTGCACCAGTCCCGGCGCAGTGGACGCAACTTCAGCGAAGCCCTGCAACTTGCGGGGCAGGAGTGCGAGGGCTGATTCCAGTGGCGTCGATTCACCATGGAGCGCCGCCGCTCGGTGCGCGACGGTTGCCCGGGTCATCGCATTCCACGAGCGGGCCACCCATGCCTCGAGATCGGCGTGCGTCGCGGCGACCGCACCTGCCAGCACCCCCTCCCCAAAAGGGCGTCCGAGTGACGCATGCAGCTCGCGCGTGATCGTCCCGACGGCCCGCACATCATCGATTGACGCCGTCATATGCGCCTGATCACCGCCAAATGCGCGTGAGAGACGCCCGAGCAGCACTTCGCGCATCGTCGCCGCTGCCGGATCAATCCCTTCGAGAATCGCGCTCGCGCTCCGCTCGCCGGTCGGCGACCGGATGATCGCGGCGCCGAGCACGATCGGCGCGAGGCGCAGTCCCGGTACGCGCTCCAGGTGACGGAGCAGATCCAGCTCCGGCTGCCCGCCGCGCGTCAGTCGACGATACACCACGGCAACCGCACCAGGAGGCAACAGCACGACATCGTGGCGTCGGCCCTCCAGCTGCTCCGACGATCCGTCGAGGTCGCGACGGTTCGCTGCTCCCTCAGGTGTGGCCAGCCACTCCCAGCCATCCGAGCGGAGCGATGCACCGGTCGAGAGCGCGGCGCGCAGCCAGCTGCGCAGGTGTGGATCAGCCCAGGCGGAGGCGAGCGCCCACCGGGTATTGCCGCCTGGATCCAGATTCCGGTGAAGCAGTGGCACCCGGGCAGGCGGATCGGACGGCCATTGCTTCAACGCCGCCTGACTGAGAATACCAGCGCCGGAGTCTCGGTGCGCCTCGAACACGCAGATTGCGGCTTGCCCGGCCGAGCCCGGCAGCGCGAAGGTGGCGACAAGCGTCCGCCGGCTGTCGGGTCGAGGGAGGCCACAGTCGCCCGGGTCTGCAAACCATCGGGCCCACGCGGACGCGGGAACCGACGCGATTGCCAGAAGGAACCCGGGTGCGAGGTCGCGACTTTCGTCAATCACCGTTCACCTGGGGCGTGTGGACTCCGCCGGGAGGCACCGGTCCGGTCGTCTCGGGTATCATGCATGATCCGCACGCCAGCCCGCTGCCGTCGACGACGTTCGTCGGTGCGGCTGCTGTGTCCTGTCGATTCACCGCACACCACTTCCTGCGATCAACTCCATGGGCACCCAAGGCACCGCCACCGACATCGTGATCCTCTCCGCGGCGCGCACGCCATTCGGCACGTTCGGCGGCACCCTCCGCGATATGTCGGCCGTGGATCTGACGGTGGTCGCAGCGAAGGCGGCGATGGAGCGAGCGGGCATCGAGCCGAAGGAGATCGGTCATGCGATCTTCGGCAATGTGATCCAGAGCACGACGGACACCGTCTACTTCGCCCGACACGTCGGGCTCAAGGCCGGTTGCCCGATCGAGGTGCCTGGGTTGACGGTGAATCGCCTCTGCGGGTCGGGGTTTCAGGCGATCATCAACGGCGCGCATGAAATCATGACCGGCGATGCGGACGTTTGTCTGGTCGGCGGTGGCGAGAGCATGTCGACCGTTCCGCATGCCGCGCGTGGTTTGCGCTGGGGGCTGTCGTACGGTGCCTCGCCGAGACTCGAAGACCTCCTGTTCGATGGACTGACCGATTCGTACTGCCAGACTCCGATGGGTGTCACGGCCGAGAACCTCGAGGATGTCTACCATCTCGGGCGGACAGCCGCCGATGAGTTTGCGCTGCGCTCACAGCAGAACACCCGTGACGCATGGGCCAACGGACTGATTCGGGAGGAGATCGTGCCAGTGCCGGTGGCTGACAAGAAAACGAAGCAGCTGGTCGACTTTGGGCGCGATGAACATGCGCGCCCTGACAGTACGATCGAGTCGCTGACGAAACTGCGTCCCGTGTTCAAACCCGATGGCGTCGTCACGGCGGGCAATGCCTCAGGGCTGAACGATGGCGCCGGCGCGCTGGTGATAGCCCGCGCCGAGTGGGCAAAGGCGCGTGGCATTGCACCGCTTGCGCGACTGGTCAGTTGGGGGGTGAGCGGCGTCGAGCCGCGGATCATGGGCATTGGACCGGTGACGGCGGCGCGCAGGGCGCTGTCACGTGCACAGCTCTCCCTGGACCAGATGGATCTGATCGAGGTGAACGAGGCGTTCGCGACGCAGGCGCTGGCGGTGCAGAAGGAGCTCGGCATTCCCATGGACAAATTCAACCTGCACGGCGGGGCCATCGCGATCGGGCATCCGCTGGGTGCCAGCGGTGCCCGGATTGCCGCGCACCTCACGTATGCATTACGTACACTGGGCAAGAAATACGCCCTTGGCTCCGCCTGCATCGGTGGCGGCCAGGGTATCGCGGTGGTGCTGGAGTCGATGAGCTGATGGGCGAAGGCCCCGATCCGCCGCAGTGGTCCGGCTGACACCGCTGGCATCGGAACGCCGTAGTGTCAGACCGGCGCGCTGTGTGCCTCCACGCAATACGCGTCGGCCCTCGAACGGTCGACGGGTTGAAGTGAGACGTAGTTCCTCTTTCAGGACAGTGATACGTGGCCGACACCGATGCGCAGGTCCCCATTTCCTCACCAACGCCCCTCGATCGCGGCGCGATGGAGCGCGTGCTGGCTCGTGCATCGGAGCTCGCGACCAGCACAGCCGATGCGCCGGATGGGATGACCGAGGCACAGCTGATCGAGATCGGCAAGGAAGTGGGGCTCTCGCCAACGGCGCTGCAGCAGGCGCTGGCCGAGGAGCGCACGCGCGTCGTGCTGGCGGAAGAAACCGGGCTGGAGGCGCGCGTGATGGGGCCGGCGGCGGTGAGCGTGACGCGCGCCGTGCGGCATTCTCCAGAGGTGGTACTGGCCGCGCTCGAGGAATGGATGCGAAGCGAGTATCGCATGCCGGCCAAGCGTCGGTTCGGCAATCGTCGGACGTGGGAGCAGCGCACGGGCGTGTTCGCGGAACTGGATCGCAGTCTGCGCGGCAATCAGGCCGCGACGACGCTCACGCGCGCCGGGGAAGTTGCGGTGACGGTGAGTGCGATCGGCGACGGTCGCACCGCGGTGCGGCTCGACGCGGACATCGCGCAGTTGCGCGCGACGCGGCGTATCAGCGGCATGATCATCGCCGCCGTTGGCGTCGGGCTGGGCATGGTGCCGGTGGTCCTGGGGTCGGTGCTGGCACCACTCACGATGTTGCCGCTGTTCCTCGGCTTCGCGACGATTCCGGTGCTTGCGCTGGGCTTCGCCGGCTGGGCGATCATCAAAGGCCATCGCAAGCAGGCGGAGCGCGCGCAGCTGGCGCTGGAACAGCTGCTCGACCGGCTGGAGCACGGGGCATTGCCGAAACAGGCGTTGCCTGGTGGCGCGCCACCGCTGCTCACGGAAACCATCAACGCGGTGGCGATGGGGGTCCGCGAAGTGGCCAAGGCGGTGCAGGATGCGACGGCGGCGAAACGCGGAACGCGGTGACCGTCCGACGTGAGCACGCGCCGCGCAACACAGGAGCGCGCGGTTTCACATCGGCCGCCCACAGCGTGCTCGCATGCCGTGGGCTTCCCCTCAGGCCCCAGCCAGCACAAATGCCCTGAGCTTCACCCGCTCGACCAGCCAGCGCACGGCCCGATTGCTCCCAACCAGCAGCGGAGCGAGCAACAGCAGCGACTTCACCTCGGCGCGGGTGATCTTCACCACGCCGCCGTGCTGCAGCATGGCGCGCGTCTGGGTGAGATCGCGCAGCGTGGCAAAGGCAAACAGCAGCGGCCAGACACAGAACGTCCGGATGCTCCAGGCACGACGCGGCACCATCAGCAGGTAGCGCACGGCATCTTCCAGATCGGCCCAGGCGAGTCGCACCAGATCCGTCAGCGCCGCGTGGTTGCCGTCGGAGTGAGCCAGGGAGAGAATCGTGGCGTGCCCGCTCCCGTGCGCGCGCAGTGCATTCTCCGGGATGTAGATCGAGTTCTCGTGCTCGGCGTCCGTCGCGACATCCTTCAGGATGTTGACCGTCTGCAGCGCCTCGCCGAACTGCCGGCTCTTCTCGCGCAGCTTCCGGTACACCGACTCACTCACCGCGTGCGAGTGTTCGTGCCAGAGATCGGTGAGCATGTACCCCACCGTGCCGGCGACGTAGTAGCAGTACTCCTTGTACTCCTCGAGTGTCTGGATCCGAATGCCATTCGGGTAGAGCAGCACGAACTTGCGCATGCCGCGTCCCATCTCGGCCACCCACCGGTGCACATGCCGCTGCGTCGGGACCGGCAGGGAGCGGAAGAGGGCGAAGACGCGATCCGATCCACCGCTCAGTTCGACGTGGGCCGCATCGCCGGGCCAGAGGGCAAGATCGTCCGCCAGTGCCGTGGCCGACGCTGGATCGTCGAAACAGTGCAAAAAGCGGTCGAGCGTGGCGGCCTTCACGTGCGCGTCCAGATGCGGTGCGTCTTCGATCGTATCGGCGATTCGGCAGAGCAGATACGCGGCGAGCACGGCGCGACCCAGCTCACCCGGCAGGACGCGAACGCTGAGCGCGAAGGTACGTGAAACCCGCGGCAGGGTGTCGCGGCACCAGCGCTCGACCTCGCGGGTGAGTGGGCGCTGGACAAATGCTGGCGGCTCGGCTGGCGGATGATCGGCGTCCGCCAGACTCTGATTCTCGTGTGAAGGCACAGTCAATATATGGTCGGGAATCTCCCTGTACGCCACGCACGACCGGCGCTCCCCTCTACACATCCAGTGTCGGTTGCTACATCTATCGGCGTGACGACACCTCCAGGTTTCCGCGGCACGTTCCGCGACGATGACGATGCGCGCGGCGTGTACTCCGAGGCGGCCGGCATTGCGCGCATCCTCCCACGGGCCATCGCGGTGCCCGTGGACGCCGAAGACGTGACCGTGCTCGCGCACTGGGCGCAGATCACCCAGACCCCCCTGATCGCGCGTGGCTCGGGGTCATCGATGGCCGGCGGAGCGATCGGCGATGGCGTGATCGTCGACCTCAGTCGCCTCGCGTCCATCGGGCCGGTCGATCGGGCAACCAAGCGCCTGTGGGTCGGCCCGGGTGCAATCCGCGACACTGTGGACGCTCTGGCAAGGACACATGGATTGTGGTTCCCCGTCGACCCTTCCAGCGGGGCCTGGGCGACAATCGCCGGGATGGTGGCGACCAATGCGGCGGGGCCACACAGCCTGAAGTACGGTGCCATGCGTCACTGGGTCACGGCACTCGAGTGCGTGTTCGACGACGGGTCACGGGCCACGATTCGCCGCGGTGCCGAGCTCCCGACTCAGGCGAAGCACGTGGCCGCGATCCGCCGGTTCTCGACGCACGCGATGAGCACGATCTTCACCACGGCGATGGCGGAACCGGTCGCGAGGATCCGCCACGCCGGTGTGAGAAAGGAGTCGTCCGGGTACGCGCTGGTGGAGTTTGCGAAGTCGGGCGACCTGGTTGACCTCTTCGTTGGCAGCGAAGGAACGCTGGCGTTGATCGTGGGCGTGGAACTGCAGCTGGTCGACCTGCCAGCGGGTCGCACGTCGATCTGCGCCGGGTTCACGACGCTGGAAGGTGCCGTCGATGCATCGGCGAAGGCCGTCGGGCTGGGCGCCGCAACCTGCGAACTGCTCGATCGCACCTTTCTCGACTTCGTGCGCCAGACCGCGCCGCAGGGCAGCCTCCCGGAGGAGGTCGAGGCATTGCTGCTGCTCGACGCCGAGGCCCCCACCCAGGTGGAGGCGGAGGCATTGGCGACCGCCATCACGACGGCGTTCGAGGCGCTCGGCGCCACCGGCCTGACGCGGGCGAGTTCGGCCGAGGAGATCGCGGCGCTCTGGCGTGTTCGCCACGCAGCGAGCCCACTGCTGGCGACGATGACGGATGTGGGTACGTCGATGCAGTTCATCGAGGACGGTGCGGTGCCGCCGCAGGCACTGCCGGAGTACATCCGCGGCGTCCGCAGCATCTTGGAGCATCACGGATTCACCGGCGTGATCTTCGGCCACGCCGGTGACGCGAACATCCACGTGAATCCACTGGTCGACACGTCGCAGCCCGGTTGGCGTGCACATGTCGAAGCAGCGCTCGATGAAGTGGTGACACTGACCGCGGTACTCGGCGGGACTCTGGCTGGCGAGCATGGGGACGGGCGGCTGCGCACGCCGTTCATGCCACGACTCTGGGCCAACGATGCGATCATCCTCTTCGAGCTGGTGAAGCGCTGCTTCGATCCGCGCGGAATCCTGAACCCGGGCGTGAAGGTGGCGCTGCCTGGTCAGACGCCATTGACGGACATCAAGTACGACACGTCATTGCCACCACTCACTGCCGCTGCGCGGCGCGCGCTGGACACCGTCGCGGAAACGCGCGGGTACGGTCACTTCCGGCTCGACCTGCTCGACGAATAGCACCAGCGCCCCTTCAGCGCGCAGGTGGCGCAGGCCTGGGTCGGCGGCGTAGCTCCTCGAGGACGAGCGGCGTGATGTCGACCGCGTCATCGAAGGCGATGGGCGCACCGTCGGCGCCGAGGTCAAAGACCAGGGTGAACCGTTCACGCTCGCGCACCGCCTGCACCGCGCTGCGCATCTGATCGAGCAGCGGCTTCTGCAATTCGTCGAGCCGCGTTCTGGTGATCGCGTTGAGCTGTGCCACCATGTCCTCGAGCGCCAGTTCCCTCGCCCGCAACATCATCACGGCCGCTTCGCGCTGCTGAGGTCGCAGATCTGCCTCATGCCGTGACAACTCATCGACGGCGGCCTTCATCGAATCGGTGGCGGTGTGGACCATTTCGCGAGCCTTGGCCATTTCGAGGGCAAACTCGGATTCTGCCTTCGCCCGGCCGGGCATGTCCTGCAGCAGCTGTCGCGAGTCGATGACAGCGACGCGCACCTGGATCGCGGGTGCGCGCTGGCCAACGACCGCAGTGATTGGCGACAGCAACGCGACCAGACCGATGACCAGTCGAACGGTGCGCGAGGTGAATGCAAGCATCGAGGGTTGCCTCGTGGATCGTTGAGAGGGAGCTGCAGGCAGACCGGCGTCGTCTCAGCAGAACACCACCGACGCATCCAATGATTCCACTGCATTCGTCACGATTTCGGCGCTGGCGAACACTGTCACGGTACAGAGGGACTGAAGCGACGCATCGTGACAAATCCGCGTGAAACAGGCCCCGGTATGCGGGGTCTGGACCGCGCATCAGGTTCGGATCGAGGTCACGTCCACGTCTTCCGGTACTCCCCGATGATTTCTCCCGCCATGCCTCGCCAGGTGTTCACATGTCGCGGTGTCCGCCGGCTCGCGATGCTCAGCATCGTGGCCCTGCCGCTGACACTCCCGGCGCAATCGAGAAAGATCGAACCGCTGTTCGAGATCTTCGCGACCTACAGTCGGCCGCCGGTGCCTTCTGCCGTCGCGGACGCGTACGCGCTCTCGGGCGGGTTGCAGGCAGGAGCCGGTGTCGGCGCCGCGGTCGGCGTGATGATCCGGCGGACCGAGATCTCGGGGTTCTACGAGATCGCGAGCACGTCGCTTGGCGCCGACGGCTCGCGGGACTTCACCCGCTCCACCGGCGGACTGCGGGCCGAATTCGCGCTGCCGGAATTCGGGGCCCAGTTCCGCCCCCTCTTCTCGGCCAGCGCCTTCGTGCAGTCGCTGGGCCGGACTTCGGTCGTGCAACGCCCCGAGTTCGTGACGCCAGTCGAACCGCCAGCGGTGGCGGTCGGAATCGCCAATGTCTCACAGCAGGAGGCGTTTGGGGGCCGGCTCGAGGCCGGGATCGAGCACCGCGGCTTCATTGGCACGACGTGGTTCGTGACGGGCGGCGTCACGATGGCGGGCGCAGGCAACGGGGCGTGGACGATCAACTCCAGCCGGCGTGGCGGCATCGGCGTCGCGCCACTCGTGACTTTGGGGCTGCGGACACGCGACTGGGCGCGCTGAGCGCCAGAGGTGGACGGACCGCCGGGCACCCCTCGCACCGCGCGCCGGTCGAGGCTCCTGGCTGATCTGGCCGGATCAGAGTGCTGAAAAACACAGTGCCCGCCTGGCATGGATATCTTGGGAGCAGCTCTCCGCGTCCCCATCCACGCCCACCGCCCCGCACCGTGCCCGAGTTCTTTACCGAACCCCGCCTGACGCTCCTGTCGCGCCCCCAGTTCCTCGAGCCGGAGCACCTTGGCGTGGCGTGGCTGGGTGAGGCCACGGATGGCGAAAAGCTGGCGGAGTTCGCTGGACGGCTCTGCTACATGAGCCAGCGAAATCCGGCTGGCCGGTCAACGCGGGAGTATCTGGAGAACATCAAGAAGCAGGGGCACGGGAGCGTTCTGGAACACGCGAACTATTCGATCCTCTTCGAAGGCGTGAGTCGCTCGCTGACGCATGAGCTCGTTCGGCATCGCGCCGGCTTTGCGTACTCGCAGCTGAGCCAGCGATACGTGGACGAGAGTGACGCCGCGTTCGTCGTTCCGCCGGCGATGGTTGGTGACGCGCCGCTCGAAACGGCGTGGCGCGCCCAGATCGATTCGGCGCAGGCGGCCTACATCCATCTCGTAGATGAACTGATGCAGCGCTACGGCTGGGTCACCGACAAGGTCCACCGGCGGAAAATGTCTCGGGAAGCGGCGCGCGGTGTCCTGCCGAATTCGACGGAAACGAAGGTGGTCGTGACCGCCAATGCACGTGCCTGGCGCACGATGCTCGAATTGCGCTCGAGTGAAGCCGCCGAACTCGAGATCAGGCGCATGGCAGTGGCCACGCTGCGCCTGCTGGAGGTCGAGGCACCGGCGTTCTTCAGTGATTTCGAGATCTATACGGCCGATGATCGCCGCGAGGCAGCGCGGATCGGATTCCACAAAGTCTGAGAGGCAGGATCATGCAACGAACTCGTGTCCGTCATTCAGTGCTGTGGACTTCTGCGTTGCTCGTTGCAGCGTGTTCACCGCAACGCCCGCTGACCGCCCCGACGCCGGCAGAGTCGTCAGCGGCAGTCGCGCCAGCGGCAGTCGCGCCAGCCACGCCGACGCCGACACCCGCAGCCGGTTCGGCGCCTGTGACCACTCCACGCCTTGCCTATCGCAGCGCGCCGGCCGACTGGCATCTGCTCGACCCGGCCACTGATGGCGTTGCCGGCGTCGGGGCGCGGCGCGCACTCACCGAGTTGCTGCACAACGCGGCGCCAAGGCGCGTCATCACGGTGGCCGTGATCGACGGCGGCGTGGACACGTCGCACGTCGCACTGCGCGGGGCGCTGGTCCTCAATTCGCGCGAAACCCCCGCCAACGGAAAGGACGACGATGGCAACGGGTACGTGGATGACGCGCGCGGCTGGAACTTCATCGGTGGCGCCATCGGGAACATCGACGACGACCGGCTCGAGCTGACACGGGTGGTGGCAACCTGTCGGGCGAACGGCGGCAAGACTCCAGTCGCGACGCCGTGCGTCGAGCTCGAGCGCGCATTTGCGTCCGCAGTGGCTGAGGCGACGACGCAGTGGGGTGGCCTCCGCCCCGTGCTGACGCAGTACGATTCGCTGCTGGCAGTGGTCGCGAAGGACAATGGCGTCGAGAAGACGGCCATCACCGACGCCACCTTGACCAGGATGCTGCCCAAAACGACCGCCAGCCGAACCGCGCTGCTCCAGTTGCAGAGATTTGCGACGAACGGATTGACACCGAATGTGTCCCGCGCGGCGCGGCGTCAGGTGGAAGGGCGGCTGAGTTTCGGGCTCAACCTGGCCTTCGACGGTCGGAAGGTGGTGGGTGATACGCCGGCCATGGGGCGTCACTACGGCAACCCGAACGTGACGGGACCCGACGCATCCCACGGCACGGCGGTGGCCAGCGTGATCGGCGCCGTGAGCGGCGACAGCGGGTTTGTCGGCGTCGCGCCGGGCGTTCGGATTCTTCCGATTCGGGTGGTACCGAACGGCGACGAGTATGACAAGGACGTGGCGAACGGGATTCGCTACGCCGTCGAGTCGGGAGCACAGATCATCAACATGTCGTTCGGCAAACCGTACTCGCCGGGCAAGGCTGCCGTCGACAGCGCCGTGCAATTCGCGGTGTCCCGAGGCGTTCTGCTGGTTCACGCGTCGGGGAATGAGAGCGCGGACGTGGACGCCGCAGCAACCTTTCCCAGCTCGAACTTCACCGCACCGGCCGGTGGCCGCGCCGCCACATGGATTGACGTGGGGGCATCGAGCTGGCGCCCGGGCGAGCGCCTGGCCGCCGATTTCAGCAACTACGGTCGGACGATGGTTGACCTCTTTGCGCCTGGCGTCTCCATTTTCTCAGCGGCGCTCGGCAACGAGTATGCACGCGAGGATGGCACCAGCCTCGCAGCGCCCGTCGTCAGTGGCGTCGCGGCGCTCCTGATGTCCCATTTTCCGACGCTCAGCGCAGCCGACGTGAAGCGGATCCTGATGGCCACGGTGACGCCGTACCCCAACACGCTGGTCCT
>Ga0163144_10005762_pt1 | contig 27536 bp, 23 predicted proteins | sample OliLak19BULKMAT1_FD_123175 | JGI IMG/M metagenome (GOLD analysis project Ga0163144, IMG submission 123175) | Freshwater microbial mat bacterial communities from Lake Vanda, McMurdo Dry Valleys, Antarctica - Oligotrophic Lake LV.19.BULKMAT1 | ecosystem: Environmental > Aquatic > Freshwater >... | reverse complement strand
GCCGTGGAGCCGGCGGTGCCGCTCGTCCTCGTCGCGCTCGGCGACCAAGACTGGCGCGTCCGCAAGGAGGCCACCGTCGCCGCGCGCGCGTTCCTACCGTCCGAGGCGCTCCTCGTCGCGCTCATCTCTGCCCTCACCAGCACCGACGTCGGCCTCTGCAACGCGGCCGTCGACGTCCTCGGCGCTGCCGGCGCGGCCGCGACCCCCCACCTCGACGCCGCGCTCGCCGTGCTCGGTCCCGACGGCCGCAAGCTCGCCGTCGAGGCGCTCGGACGGACCCGTGACCGCGCCGCCCTCACGCCGCTCTGGCGAGCCCTCGCCGACGCCGACACCAACGTGCGCCAGACCGCGGCCGAGTCGGTCGCCGCCCTCTCGGGCGTCGCCCCCGACGTCGTCGAGCGCGTCTTGCTCGAGCTGCTCGGCGACCCCGACGCCATCGTCCGACTCTCCGCTCTCTCGGGGCTCGACGCGCTGGGCGCGAGCGTCCCGTGGGACCGCCTCGCTCCCCTGCTCGACGACCCGACGCTCCGCCCGCTGGCCCTCGCTGCCGTCGCCCGCGCCGGCCACGCGGGGGCACCGGCCGTCCTCGCCCGAGCCCTCGGCGCATCGTCGGGACGCGCCTTCGACGCCGCCCTCGCGGCCTTCGCGCTGGTCCCGCTCGATCCGCTCCCCGACGCCGCCGTGCAGGCCCTCCGCGCCTACGAGCCGGCCCTGCTCGACCGCCTCCTGCGCGCCGCCCGCGCCGACACCGGCGAGGCCGGCGAGGCCGCCGACGAGCGCAGGCGCACCGCCCTGCTCGTCGGCGCGGCGCTCGGCGATCGCCGCATGATCGACGTCGCGATCGCGGGGCTCGCCGCGCCGAGCCTGGCCGACGCCGCGCAGACCGCGCTCGAACGGCTGGGCACCCCGGCGATCTTCGCGCTCGTCGAGCGCCTCGGCAGCGCCTCCGACGACGAGCGCGACGAGGACACCCGCACGCTCTGCGTCGATGCCCTCGCGCGCAGCGCCGAGCACGTGGCGGCACAGCGTGACCCGGTGCTCGCGGCCCTGCGGCGCGCGGCGCACGGCGGCGGCGCAGGGGTCTCGGCGCGCGCCCTCTACGCCGTCGGCGCGCTCGGCGACCCCGAAGACCTCGCGCTGGCAGAGGCCATCTTCCTCGAGGCGGACGGCCCCGTGGCCTACGCCGCCGAGGCCGCGCTCGCCTCGCTCTCGTCGCGCCACCCCGCGGAAGCCCGAGCCCGATCGGCCGCCGCAGCGGGCGCCACCGAACGTGCCCGCGCCGCAGCGGTGATGATCGGCGCCCTCGCCGAGGCTCGCGCGCTCGGCGCCGTGGAGCCCCGCGCGCTCCGCTTCTTGGCGCAGGCCGCCGCCTCCGAAGACGCGCCCACCCGCCGCGCCGCAGCGTCGGCCCTCGCGCGCATCGGTGGGCCCGCCGCGGTCGAAGTGCTGGTGTACGCCCTGGCGGACGAAGAGCGCGAGGTCCGCCGCACCGCCGCCCGCGGGCTCGGCCGGCTCGCCGCCGCACAGGACGACGCGCGCTTGCTCGGGGTCGCTCGCCGCGCCGGCGATCCGGAGCTCCTGGCCGCCGCGGTGCGCGCCGCGGGCGACGTCCTCGCGGCGGGGGCGCTACACAGTCCGCCTCGTGCATCCAGCCCGGGCGCAACCGCAGCGCAACGGGTGGGCTCTCCCACGGACCCACGCCCTGCCGGCAGCGTACGACCCGGCCCCAACCCGCCAGCCACCAAAGCGGACGCCGCTCGCCCCTCGCAAGCCGACGCCGCTCGCCCCTCGCGCGTGGATGCGGCTCGTCAATCGCACCCCGACCTCGGCCCCGAGGCGGCGCCTCACTCCACCGATCTGTCCGCTGTGGAGGACAACCTCGTCGCCGCGCTCGCCGGCTTCTGCGAAGACCCGTCGGCCGACGTCGCCACCGCCGCGCTCGACGCGCTCCGCCGCGCCCCGCCCGACGTCCCCGGCCGCCTCGAGGCCATGGCGCGCGCCCTCGATCATCCCGACGTCAACGTCGTGAAGACCGCCGTGCTCAAGCTCGCCGCCGCCTTCGCCGACGACGATGAAGCGACGGTCGCGCCGGGGTCACCGGGATCGCCAACCTCCCCCGACCCCGCCGCGCGCCCGCCCGCGCGGCGCCTCCCGAGCGGCGCCTGGGAGCGCCTCCGCCGCTGCCTGCACCACGAGCGCGCCGAGCTGCGCCTGCTCGCCGCCGAGTCCATGTGCGTCGTCGATCCGGCCCGCGGTCGCGACGCGCTCGTCGAACGCGCCCGCAGCGAGCGCGATCCCGAGGTCCTCGCCGCGATCGACGCGGCCCTCTCCGCGGCCCAGCGCCAGAAGAAAGGCGCGGGCGCGCCGTGAACCGCAGGCACGCCGACGTGCGCCTCGAGGTCGACGAATTTCGGCTCTTGCGCGAGGTGATCAACCACCACTCCGGCATCTCGTTCGGGGTCGAAGCGCGCGCCGTCCTCGAACGCAAGCTGCGCGACAGGCTCGCCCTGCTCGGCCTCTCGTCGTTCGGCGAATATTGTCAGTTCCTCCGCAGCGAGCGCGGCAAGGCCGAGCTCGACGAGGCCGTCGATCTCGTGACCGTCAACGAGACCTACTTTTTTCGCGAGGACTACCAGCTCCGCTGCTTCGCCGACGAGGTCCTCCCGGCCCTCGCGCCCGAGATCGGGGCCCGCGGCCGCCTCAGCATCTGGAGCGCCGGCTGCTCGACCGGCGAAGAGGTCTACTCCGTCGCCGCCGCCGTGCGCGAGAGCGGCCTCTTCGCGCAGGCCGAGGTCCGCGTCTTCGGCTCCGACATCTCGCGCCGCTGCGTCGCCGCCGCGCGCCGCGGCGTCTACGGCACCTCGTCGTTTCGCCAGACCCCGCCCGAGCTTCGCCGCCGCTATTTCCAAGACCGCGCCGACGGCGTCCACGTCTCCGACGACCTCCGCACCGTCTGCCACTTCGGCCAGCTCAACCTCGTCAACCCCGAGCGCGTCGCCGTCGTCGGCCGCGTCCACGTCATCTTCTGCCGCAACGTGCTCATCTACTTCGACAACGCGTCACGCCGCCGCGTCATCGAAATGTTCTACGAACGCCTCCTCCCGGGCGGCTTCTTGCTGCTCGGCCATTCGGAGTCCTTGCTCAACGTGTCGACCGCTTTCGAGCTCGTGCACCTGCGTGAAGATCTCGTGTACCGAAAGCCTGTTACAGTGGCCGGAAGGAGCTCGGTGTGACGGCCCCCCTGCGCGTGCTCGTGGTCGACGATTCCGCCTACAACCGGCGGAACATCGCCGACATTTTGGGCGGCGGCGGCGGCAACGACGAGGTCGAGGTGGTCGGCAAGGCGGCCGACGGCGAGGAGGCGTTGCGCCTCGCCATCCAGCTCCGGCCCGACGTCATCACCCTCGACCTCGAGATGCCCCGCATGGACGGCTTCACGTTCCTGCGCATCCTGATGGCCAAGCTGCCGACCCCCGTCATCGTCGTCTCGAGCTACAGCCAGAAAGAGAACGTCTTCAAGGCGCTCGAGCTCGGCGCCATCGACTTCGTCGCCAAGCCCGAAAAAATACACTCGTTCGACGGCCCCATCCGCCGCGAGATCCTGCAGAAGGTCCGCCTCATCCGCTCGCTGCGGCCGCTCACCCTGCGCCCGCTCCCGGTCCTCTCGTCGACCTCCGCCCCGCCCGTCGTGCGCGGCGCCGACTCTTCCTTGCGCACCGTGCAGCCGCAGCTCCGCTACGTCGTCGCGATCGCCTCGTCCACCGGCGGCCCCTCCGCCGTCCTCGAGCTCATCTCGCGCATCCCCGAGCGCTCCTCGGCGACCCTGCTCATCGCGCAGCACATGCCCGACAAGTTCACCAGGACCTTCGCCGAGCGCCTCGACAAGAAGGGCGCGATCCGCGTCGCCGAGGCGATGGACAACGATCCCGTCGTCGCCCGCCGCGCCCTCGTTTGCCCCGGCCGCAACTGCATGGAGGTCATGGTCGGGGCCGCGGGCGGCGTGGGCCTCCAGGCCGATCTGCGCATCCGCATCAGCGCGCCCAACAAGGCCGATCGCTACGTCCCGAGCGGCGACCGCCTGTTCCGCAGCGTGGCCGAGGTCGCCGGCTCGCGCGCCGTCGGCGTCATCCTCACCGGCATGGGCGACGACGGCACCAAGGGCGCCCGCGCCATCCTCGACGCCGGCGGCACGGTCATCGCCGAGAGCGAAGAGACCGCCGTCGTCTACGGCATGCCCGGCGCCGCCGTGCGCGCGGGCGTCGTCACCGAGATCCTCACGCTCGGCGCCATCGGCGACTACCTCGCGGGCCTCGTGTGAGCCTCGCGACGCGCGCCGCACGCGCCCTCGCAGCACGCGCCCTCGCAGCACGCGCCCTCGCAGCACGCGCCCTCGCAGCACGCGCCCTCGCAGCACGCGCCCTCGCGGCGTGCGCCCTCGTCACGTGCGGGCTCGCGGCGGGCGGCTGCGGCACGCCGAAGACCGCCACCCAGACCGCAACCGCGTCGACGGGCGAGACCACCAGCACCGGCGGCGCGGGAGGCACCGGCGGCACCGTCTCCGGAGCCGGCGGCAGCGGCGCCGACAGCGGCGGCCCCGTCGACTTCTGCAAGGACTGCGCGCTCAAATCCGGCTGCTCCAGCTTCGCCAGCGGCGACCTCCTCGAAATCTCCGGCGTCGCCCCCAGCCACCTCCACGACGGCGCCTACTACGTCCACAACGACTCGGGCGATTCGCCGCGCTACTTCGCCACCAACTGCGCCGGCGACGATCTCGGAATCTACAAGCTGGTGGGCGCCACCGCGGCCGACTGGGAGGACATGGCCGCCGGCCCCTGCGACGGCAAAAAGTGCCTGTTCTTCGGTGACATCGGCGACAACCTCGAGGCCCGCACCGACTACGTCGTGTACCGCACGCCCGAGCCGGCCGCCCTCGGCCCCGGCGTGCACCAGGTCGGCGCCGAAAAATTCCCCTTCGCCTACCCCGACGGCAGCCACGACGCCGAGACCATCCTCGTCCACCCCCTCACCGGCGAGCTGACCATCGTCACCAAGCTCAAAAAAGAGGGCAAATCCGGCGTCTACACCTTCCCGACGCCGCTCACGCCCGACGTCCAGGTGACGCTCGTCAAGACCGGCGAGCTCGCCGTCCCCACCGGCAGCGTCCGTTTCACCGGCGGCGCCGTTCACCCCAAGGCCGAGGGCATCCTGCTCCGCACCTACACCAGCCTGTTCTTCTACCCGCTGGCCACAGGCCAAACCCTCGGCGCCGCCCTCGCCGGCCCCGGCTGCGAAATGCCCGTCATGCTCGAGCTCCAGGGCGAGTCCGTCACCTTCACCCCCAACGGCAAGGGCTACCTCACGGTCAGCGAGCAGAGCGGCCAGAGCCTCCACTTCGCGACCTGCCAATAACCTCGCCTCGACCTGGCACTGCCCCAAAGCGAGAGCTCGTATCGCGGAATGCCCGGCGCCTCGCCCGCACGGTAAATCGCGTGAATGAAAGCTCCACCCTTCGTGGCGGCGCTTTCAGCCTTCGGGATCCGGCAGCATGTCGTCCTCGGGCCACGGCCCCAGCTTCCATGCCTCACGCAGCGCTCGCGCCAGCAGCTCCGGCAGCTCGCTCGACGGGATCGGCGCGCCCGCCTCCGGATCCGCGAGCGCCGCGAGGTGCAGCCGCAGCTCTTCCTCGTGCGGCACCACACCCCCCGGCGGCAGCGCCTCGCCGACCCACGGATCGATCGTTCGCCGCGCCGCCTGCGCCATCGCGAACAGCGGCCTCAGTGCGTCCACCAGCAGCGGCAAGTCGTCCTTGGCCCGAGCCAGCGCCGGCACCGGCCGGTAAGCCGCCCCCGCTCGCTCGGTCCACGCTCGCGCCAGCGTCGTCTCTCCCCGCGCGTTCGCGATCCGCGCGAGCAGCGCGCACGTCTTCCACAGCTCCCGATCCTTGCGCCGCGTCCGCATCTGCAGCGCGCGGTGCGCCGCGTCCTCGGCCGCGTCGAGCGCCCCGACCACCGCGAGCGTGAAGCCCAGCTCGTGCGTACACGCGGAAAGCAGATCCGCGGGCTGCGGGACGAACGGCAACAACCGCTCCGGCAGCTCGGAGGGGCTCGTCGCCAGCGGCTCCAGAATGACAAGCGCCGCGCGCAGAGCCTCCTCCGATTCGGCCAGGAAGCCGTCGGTCCGGAAGCCCGCCGCGCGCCGGATCAGCGCCAGCGACTCGATGCTCGGGCGGTCGTTCTGCTGGCCCAGCGAGAGCATCTGGAGGAAGGCCTGCCGCGCCTCGGCCCCGCGCCCACCGCCGAGCGCGACGTCGCCGAGACCGCGCGCCGTGCACGCCAGGCCGTCGTCGTCACCGATCAGACGGAAGAGCTGGAACGCCCGCCAGAAGCGCAGAAACGCGATGTCGGCGCGACCCGCCCGGAGGAGCAGCTCGCCGTAGCCGTGCCGCACCACCGCCTCGAGCTCGCGGTCCTCGAGCGCCGTCGCCTGCTGGACCGCCCACTCGTAGCACTTGGCGGCCGACGAGAACTTTCCGAGCGCCGCGAGCACGTCCGCCAGGTCGCGCAACGAGCGCACGATCGAGCTCACCTCCGCGTACGACAGATCCCCGTCGAGCGCCTCGCGGAGCGCCGCCTCCGCGTCGTCGAGCCGACCCATGTCGTGCAGCGAAAGGCCGAGCTCGCGGAGCGCCGCCCCGCGCAGCCCCGGCCCTTCGAGTGACGCGCTCCGCTCGAAGTGGCGGGCCGCCCGCGGCAACACCAGCGTCGCGCGCTCCGGCAGGCCGAGCGTCCGCAGCAGCGTGCCGAGCCGCAGCAACAGGGCGCCGAGCGAGTCGCCGAAGGTCGTGTCACCGTCGCCGCCCGGCTCCCCCGTTCGTTCTGCAATGGAGATCGCGATGGCGTGGGCCGCCTCGGGCCGGCCCATCGCGTGGAGCTGCTCGGCCCGGGCAAGGAGCTCGGTCGCCTCGTCTACGAAGGATTGCACCGTTCCGGAGGCTCACTTTCGCAGGCCGGCTGCTCGGCGCAAGGTCGCTGTGACGTGCTCCGAGCCGACGGCCTGCCTATTTCACGTCGTCTCAGCTCGCGCTGGTGAGCTCGACGACCTCGAGCACGTTCCAGATGTTCGAGCCCGACATGATGTGTGGCTCGAGCTCCTTGAGATACTGCGAGTGGTACGGGTTCTTTGCCATGTCGCCCCAGGCGCTCTCGAGGTCGTTCAGGCTGTCGACCCGGACCTCGAACTCGATGCATGACTGGGCGATCCCGATCACGCCCGAGGTCACCCGGATGGACGATGCGCGCCAGCCGATGCGCTGGCCCACGTCTGCCTCCCACTTGCGGAGCAGCGAAATCGCCGCGTCCTTGTGCCCGTAATGCGCCGTCAACAGCCATCGTGCGATGTACATCGTCTAACTCCGTGGTTGGTTCGCGCGCCGCCCCGCTCTAGCCCCGGTCATCCGTTACGAGCACACCCCGACGCAGAAGACCGGCACGCGCGGTGAGCTGCGGGCGCATCCTAGAACACGGTTCGCAGGAAGCGAAGCGAAACGAAACCGCGTCTCGCAGCATGCTGCTTTCTTCGGCAGGCCCGATCTCGCCCGGTGACGGATGTGGTAGTCCCGACGGCCAGATCTCCGTGAGCGCTCCGCCCAGCAACCATCCCCGTTCCCTCCGTACCGTCGAGCCACCGCGTACCTCGGGGGCGGCATTCAGCGCGACGCTGCTCGCGGGCAACCCCGCCAGGGCGAGCTCGGTGCTCGTCGCGAGCGACACCGCCGCGGGCGGTCCCGCCGACCCGCCGAAGACCCTCTCGGAGACGCTCCGCGATCTTCCCGTCGCCATCCAGGGCATCTGGGTCGGTCTCGTGTGCATCGCGCTCCTCGTCGTCAGCACCGTCGCGCTCCGCTCACTCTTCGATCGCGGGGCCCCGACGCCTGTCGTGACGCCCACCCAGCCCGCGTCCAACGGCGAGCCCACGGCCGCGCGCCAGCCCGCGGTGTCCGCGCCTTCGGCGTCCGCCACCGCGGCGTCCGCCACCGCCTCGGGCGGCTCCCTGTCCATCGGCGGCGCCGGCCAGGCGTCCGGCCTCGGCGGCTTCGGTGTCCTCTCCATCCGCGATCGCCTCCCGACCCACATTCGCCTCCGCAAGATCGGCCCGTTCCTCGACGATCTCGACCGCCTCATCGAGGTCGAGCCCACCGCGCTCGATCGCTCCGACGTGCGCCACATGATCGCCGACGCGGCCACCTTCGCCATGGTGCCCTCGGTCGCCGGCAGCGTGCCTCCGGACGGCGAGCGGCTCTTCAAGTTCCTCACGGGGCGCGCGGGCGCCGCCGGGCCCGACATCCTGTTCGACCTCGTGACGACGCGCGGCGGCTCGCGCGCCGCCACCTACGCCGAAGACTTGCTGACCAGACCCGACGTTCGCGCCAGGGGCACCGCGGCCTTCAACATCGCCTACGACATCCGCACCGCGCCGAGCTGCCAGGCGCGCGTGGCGCTGCTCGACCGCGCCGGGACCGACGGCGACAAGCGCGTTCTCCAGACGCTCTTTCAGATGGCCAGGTGCGGCCGAGGCCCGACCGACTGCTGCCTCTCGAACGACGCCGGCTACAAAGAAGTCGTTCGCGTCATCAACGCAAAGCGGTAGTGGGCGCGGCGCGAGCCACCCCGCCGCAACACGCCACGAGACAGACACCGAGACCCCGCGTCATGAAGATCAGCAACGAGAGCTACACCACCGACCCCGCCAAGCTGCAGCGCGAGATCGAGGCCGAGAAAGCCCAGGCGGCGTTCGTCAAAGAGTCGCTCTCGGGCCTCGCGCCCAAGTGTCCCGACTGCGGCTCGCTCGGCAGCCTCGAAGAGCAGCCCGACGGCCAGGTCCGCTGCATCGACTGCGACATGGTGATTGCCGTCGCGAGCAAGCTCCCCGGCTTCGGCCGCCGTTAGACCACCCGGCCATCCGGCAAGGGGCGCCGGGGCACCCTCCCAGCGCCTTCAATCGCGCTCCCGTTCCCCCATTGCCCCGGCAATTTGCGGCAAAGCGCGACATCGTCACAGGCGGCTTGACGCCGCCCCGCGCTTCCTCGACACCTTCCGCCATGCATTCGGTTCGCGCGCCGCACTACGGTGGTCCTGAGGTCATGACGTTCGAGGAGCGGGCGACGCCCGCGCCCGGTCCCGGCCAAGTCCTCGTCAAGATCCACGCCGCCGGGGTCAATTTCGTCGATATCTACCAGCGAAGTGGCCAGTACAACACGCCGCTTCCCGTGGCCCTCGGTCTCGAAGGGGCCGGCGTCGTCGAGGCCGTCGGCGAGGGTGCCGACGCCACGGTGGGCGCCCGCGTCGCCTGGTGCGCCCAGCCCGGCTCGTACGCCACCCACGTCGTCACCACCCCCGACAAGCTCGTCCCCGTCCCCGAAGGCTGCGACCTCGAGCTCGCGGCGGCCATCATGCTCCAGGGCATGACGGCCCACGCGCTCGCCCACTCGGTGCGCGCCCTCGGCCCCCAAGACACCTGTCTCGTCCACGCCGCGGCCGGCGGTGTCGGCCAGCTCCTCGTGCAGTTCGCCTCCCAGGCCGGCGCCCGCGTCATCGCCACCGTCTCGACCGAAGAAAAAGCCCAAAAGGTCCGCGCGCTCGGCGCCGCCGAGGTCATCCTCTACGGCCAGGCCGACTTCGAGAGCGAGACTCGCCGCCTCACCGGCAACGTCGGTGTCGACGTCGCCTACGACTCGGTCGGCAAGGACACCTTCTCGAAGAGCCTCGGTTGCCTGAAGCGCCGTGGACTGTGCGTCCTCTACGGTCAGGCGAGCGGCGCTGTCCCCCTGTTCGAAGTGCAGACTCTGGCGGCCAAGGGCTCCGTGTTCCTCACGCGCGTGAAGCTCGCCGACTACATCGCGACCCGTCCCGAGCTGCTCGAGCGATCGAGCGCCGTCTTCGGCGCGGTGGCGAGCGGCACCCTCAAGATCGAGATCGGCGGCAAGTTCCCGCTCAAGGACGCCGTCCAGGCGCACACCTTGCTGGGCAGCCGCAGGACCACAGGCAAGCTCGTCCTCGTGCCGTGACGGCGTGACACCGGAGGTGAGGCCATGAGTCAGGATCGCGACGGCGGAGGTGAGCGAGGCCCAGGCGGCGGTGATCGCCGCGGCCCGCCCGACACCTCGTTCCTGAACCTGGAGATGTCCAGGGTCATGTACGGCGAGGCGCAGCAGCTCGCCCGGGAAGCCGGCCGCGCGATCCTGCGCGAGGCCATCGAGGCCCGACTGCGCGAGCGCCTCGGCGACCGTATCGCCGAGCTCGCCCGCCTCGCCGCCGACGAGCTGGCCGACGACATCCTGGCCAACCTCGATATCGAGGCTCGCATCGCCGAGCGTCGCGACGCCCGCGAGGATCTCGATGCCCGCCTGCGCGACGCCCTGCGTGCCAAGTAGCTCGGCCCGCGGCAAAAAGTAGCAATAAAAACGGCCGCCGTTGCAAAGCGCCGGGGCCTCAGTATAACCTTTTTTCATATGCGCCGCGTCCTCGTTGTCGACGACGAAGAGAACCTTCGTCTTCTGGCCCGCACCATCCTGCGGCGCGAGGGCTACGAGGTCGAGGTCGCGTCCGGCGGTGAACAGGCCCTCGCCCTGGTCGAGACCTTCGGCCCCGACGTCATCCTGACCGACGTCCGCATGCCCAAGATGGGCGGGCTCGATCTGCTCACCACGCTCAAGGCCAAGGGCAATGACGCCGTCGTCATCGTGATGAGCGCCTACGGCAATGTCGACCTCGCCATCGAGGCCATGAAGGCCGGCGCCTACGATTACGTGCAGAAGCCCTTCAAGCCCGAAGAGCTGGTGCTCGTCCTGCGCAAGGCCGAAGAGCGCGAGTCGCTCCGCCGCGAGAACCGCGCCCTCCGCCAGGAGATGCGGCAAAAAGACATGTTCGAGGACATCCTCGCCAAGAGCCCGGAGATGCAGGCCATCTTCAAGACCATCTCCAAGATCGCCGACTTCAAGACAACGGCGCTGGTGATGGGCGAGAGCGGCGTCGGCAAAGAGCTCGTCGCCCGCGCGATCCACAAGCGATCGAGCCGGCGCGGCGGCCCGTTCTGCGCCGTCAACTGCGGCGCCATCCCCGAGGCCCTCCTGGAGAGCGAGCTCTTCGGCCACAAGCGCGGCGCCTTCACCGACGCGTCGAGCGACCGCCTCGGCCTCTTCGAGCAGGCGACGGGCGGCACGTTGTTCCTCGACGAGATCGGCGAGCTGCCGCAAAAGCTCCAGGTCAAGCTCCTGCGCGCCCTGCAAGAAGAGACGGTGCGCAAGCTCGGCGACAACCGCGACATCAAGGTCGACGTCCGCATCATCACCGCCACCCACCGCGATCTCAATGCCGAGACCAAGGCCGGCCGCTTCCGCGAGGACCTCTTCTACCGCATCAACGTCCTCCAGATCATCATTCCCCCGCTGCGCGACCGCAAGGAAGACATCCCCATCCTGATGGATCACTTCATTGCGCGAAACAATGCCCGCTTCGGCATCTCCATCAAGGGCGTCGAGCCCGAGGCCAAGCGCCTCCTGCTCGAATACGGCTGGCCCGGCAACGTGCGCGAGCTCGAGAACACCATTGAACGCGCCATGGTCCTCGCCGAGCACGAGACCATCCTCGTCGAGGACCTCCCCGAGCGCCTGCGCGAGGCCCGCGATCCGGTCAAGATGCAGCTCATGAGCGGCGAGCTGTCGATCAAGAAGACCGCCCGCATCATCGAAGAAATCCTGATCCGCCGCGCCCTCACCAAGACCGGCGGCAACCGCACGCGCGCCGCCGAGGTGCTGGAGATCAGCCACCGCGCCCTCCTCTACAAGATCAAGGACTACAGGATAGAGCTGTGACCGTGCCGACCCCTCGCTCCGACGACATGGTGATTCGCGACGCCCGTGACGCCGACGCCGGCGGCATGATCGCCCTGATCGGCGGCTGTTTCGCCGAATACCCCGGCTGCCTCCTCGACGTCGACGGCGAGCTCCCCGAGCTCCGCGCCATCGCCACGGCCTTCCGCGACTGGCACGGTCGCTTCTGGGTCGCCGAGCGCGCCGGCCGCGTGATCGCCTCGGCCGGCTTCACCCCCGGCAAGACCCCAGGCGCCGCCGAGCTCAAGAAGCTCTACGTCGAGAAGCCGGCCCGCACCGGCGGCCTCGGCGGCACCCTCTGCACGCTCGTCGAGGACGAGGCGCGAAAGGCCGGCTTCTCGCGCATCGAGCTATGGAGTGACACCCGGTTCACCACGGCGCATCGCTTCTATGAAAAGCGCGGCTACCTCCGCGGCCCCAGAACCCGGGACCTTCACGACATCAGCCATAGCGTGGAGTTTTACTTCGACCGGGCGCTGTGACCGCCCGGGTTACACGGGCTTCGCGTGCGGCGCGCGCGCCACGTCTCTCGCGGTGAAGCGCGTCGCCGCGTCGCGCAGCGGTGTATTGAGGACATCGAAGCGCCAGGTGCTCTCGCCGATTGCCATTCGGATCGCACCGTGCCAAGAGAAGCCCGGAGGCGAACATGTTCGGCAAACAAACCAAATTCATCGCAATGGTCCTGGTCGCCATGGCCGCCGTCTGCGGTTGCACCTCGTCCGACTCGGACCCGTGTCTCGACGCGTGCGAAGAGCTGAACGACCAGTCCGACGAAGCCCGATCCGCCTGCGAGGATGCCTGCCTGGATCCCGGGCAGACCCCCCAGGCGGCCAGTTACTGCATCGACAACCCGCAAGCCTGCATGAACAAGGCCGCCGACTAAAAGGCGCTGCCCCCCCGAGCTCTCGGAAACATGCTGAAGCAGCATTGCCGCGGCGTGCGCCTTTTTTGCGTCGTTCGTGCCGAGTGGCACTGCTCGAGTGACGCCGCCACCGGGCTCGCTGTGCGGGCGGTGCACCGAATGGTTGCGGGAGCCGGTCTCGCGATCCTCCCTGGCCGGTGGTAGCCTCGGGCCACCTCGGCGACGAGCCAGCGGCCCATGAAGATCCCCTACGGCATCAGCGACTTTGGCCAGATCCGCGCGGAGGGCTTCTTTTACGCGGACAAGACGCCCTTCCTTCCCACGCTGGAGGCCGGCTACCGGCACATCGTCTTCCTCCGCCCGCGGCGCTTCGGCAAGTCGACCCTGGTGAGCCTGCTGGAGCATTACTATGACATCGGTAAGAGGGACCGTTTCGACGAGCTCTTCAAAGGCCTCTGGGTCCACGACCACCCGACCGAAGAGCGCAACCGCTATCTGGTGCTCACCCTGGACTTCTCCGGCGTGGCCACGGATCGCGGACAGGAGGCGCTGCTGCGGACCTTTTTGGAGGCTGTCCGGAGCGGGGTCGAGGCCTTGCTCATGGCGCACCGCGCGGGCGTGCCCGAGCTGACACGGCTGGACGAACGGCTCCACACGTTCGTGGACCCGGAGGCGCTGGTGACGGCGCTCATGGGGATCGTGCACGGCGCGGGTCACAAGCTCTACGTGCTCATCGACGAGTACGATCACTTTGCCAATCGTCTCCTCGCCGGGGGCGCCGAGGACGCGTACGAGGCGCTCGTCAAGAAGACGGGCTTCGTTCGCACGTTTTACGCTACCCTCAAGTCGGGTACGCGATCGGGCGCGGTGGGGCGGATGTTCATTACCGGCGTCTCGCCGCTCATGCTCGACGACCTGTCGAGCGGCTTCAACATCGCCACCCATGCTTCTCTGTCGCCCCGCCTCAACACGCTCGCCGGCTTCACCCGGGCGGACACCGAGCGCGCCGTGGACGAGTTTCTGGCGGCGCGTCCTCGACTCGCCGAGATCCCCGAGCTTGGAGACCGGCGAGCGCTCCTCGACGTGCTGGAGGAGCATTACAATGGATACCGCTTCTCCCCCCGGGCGAGCGAGCGGGTCTTCAACTCGGACATGGTGCTCTACTTCCTGAGGGAGCTCGACGATGGCGAGCAATTTCCGCGCACCATGCTCGATCGAAACGTGCGCACCGAATACGGGCACCTCCAGCGCATCGGGACGCTGAGCGGCACCGCCGTGGCCGAGCGCCGTTCCCTGCTCCAGACCATCCTGAGCGAAGGCCACATCCGCAGCGAGATCGTCGAGCAGTTCGGCATCAAGAGCCTCGCCTCCCACGCGCACTTCCTCTCGCTGCTCTATTTCCTCGGCATGTTGACCCTCGGCACGTCGCCGCGGGACGTCTTCGGATACGATCTCGAGATCCCGAACCGCGTGATCCGGGAGCTTCAATGGGAGCACCTGGCCCTGATGCTCGCAGAAGAGGCAAAGGTCACGATCAACGTCGACGAGCTGCGCGTTGCGCTCGGGGCCATGGCCGTGGACGGCGAGATCGCGCCCTTTCTGGATCTGTTCCACAAGCAGGTGATCCAGGCCTTCAGCAACCGGGACATGAGGGGGCTCGACGAGAAGAGCCTCAAGCTGCTCCTGATGACGTACGCCTCGCTCGGCCAGGCCTTCTATCCGCTCAGCGAGAAGGAGTTTGCCCAGGGCTACGGCGACCTGTTCCTGGGCGCCTCGCGCAACGTGGCGGGCGCCAAGTACTCCTGGCTGCTGGAGCTCAAATACCTCAAGACGGGCGCCAAAGCCGCGCAGATCGAGGCGGCGTTCGCCGAGGCCGAAGCGCAGGTCGCGCGCTATGCGTCCGACCGCGCCCTGCTGCCGATCTTGCTCGGCGATCGCGCCCTCAAGGCCGGCATGCTCGTGTTCGTCGGGGCAAAGAAGGTGCTCTTCCGTCCGTGGGACGGCGCCGCGCCGAAAGCCTCCGCCAAGGGCGGTAAGAAGGCCGCCGGCCGGCCGCGCGCTTGAGCGCCGGCGTGCCCGGACCGCGCCGCCCGTGAGGCCCGCCTCCTTGACCCGTCCACGGAGGAGATGGTAACGAAGCGTGCCAATGCGACTCGGCGACTTGGGGAGGACGGCGGTTGCCGGGGCGCTGGTTGCCATTTCGCTCCTCTGCACGGCTTGCGGGCCCGCGCGGCCGCCACTGACGTGCCCGGGGGAACGGGGACCGAGGTGGACGCAGGTGAGGAGCCCTCATTTCACCCTGAAGACTGACCTCGACGACGAGCTGGCCCGGTACTTCGCCGCTCGCTTCGAGGCTGTTCACTCGGCGATGGAGCTCGTCATCGCGCCTCCCAGGGGCGCCCGTACCGACAACCTGGAGATTGTCCTGTTCGACCGGGTCGAAGATTTCAGGGCGCTGCGGAGCTCCAGCGCGGGGGGCATGTTCTTGTGGGACCCTCGTACGGATCTCGAGCCAGAGCGGGTCATCGTCATGTACCGCGGGAGCGGGGATGACGTGTGGTCCACGTTTCGACACGAGATCGCCCATCGCATGATGTGGCAGCGGACACCTCGGCTGCCGATATGGGTGGATGAAGGGCTCGCACAGTATTATTCGACTCTCGAGATCGACGGGAACGAGATCACGGTCGGAAAGGCACTTCCCGAGATCGATTTTTGGGACAGATCGACGATCGGGAAAGTGTGGTTCGGCAACTTTCAGCAGGTGCAAATTCCGGTGAGCACGGCGCCCGGAATGGCGCACTTGCTCGACGCCGACTATGCGGATTTCCACGACGATGCCTGGCAGGAGCAGATCTTCTACACCGCCTCGTGGAAGCTGGCTCACATGTTCAAGCTCGGGCCCGATGCCCGGTATGTGGCCCGATTCAGCGTCTTCATGGCCGAGATCGAGCGCGGGACCGAGCCGTCGTCCGCCTTTTCAGCGGCCTTCGACGGGACCTCGATCGATGATCTGGAGCGGGCTTACGAGGCCTATCTCACCGAGCCGGTGCGGCACGTCCAGAGATTCCATTTCGAGTCCCCGAAGGAGGTGAGCACCACCTCTCGGACCCTGACCGACGCAGAGGTTCACCTCCTGTGGGCCCGGCTAAGGCCCTGGGACGACAACTGGTGGCGCACCATCAAGTCAGATCTGGACGCCGCCGAGGTCGCCGGCGGCATCGCGGCCGAGGTTCATTACCGGCGCGCGCTCTTGTTCTTCAAGCAAGACATGTTGAAGGAGTCGGCGCGCGAGGTCCACGCCGCGCTGGCAAAGCAGCCGGAGGAGCCGAGGTACGTACTGCTCGGCCTCGTTGTCGACTTGCTCCGGAAGGTGCGCGGGGTGGATGGGGGTCCCACCGCCCAGGATGAGAAGCAGCTTCTCGCGCGGCTCGGCCACTTCGCCAGATTGGCGACGACGCCGCTGCAGCGATCGTTCGTCGCGATGTTTCAGCTCCGGTTCGGCCAGCCAGGCAACGCGCTCAGGATCATCGCAGCCGCTGTCCAGGACGATCCGACCTGCGGTGCCTGTCATGAGGTTCACGCAGAGATCTTGCTCCTGGACGGCCGACTCGACGAAGCGTCGAACGCGCTCAGCCGGGCACGCGCGATGACGCCTCACCAGGGTCGGGTCCCGCTAAAGGACCTCGACCGTCGAATCCAGGCCGCCCGGGCGGCCAGGGGGCATTAACGGCGAGGAGCGCGGCGGGCGCGCCGCCTCGCAATGCGACGCCGCGCCCACAAGACGCCGGCGGCGACCAGCCAGGGGGCGAGGTCGTCACCGAACGACGATCGACGGATGGCGCAGCCACCGGTCACGGCCGTGTCGGGGTCAGCGCGGCATTCCGGCGTCACCCCCGCCGCAATCACGCCAGCTTCACCGCGAGCGCCGGGACCCAGCCATAGCGGCGCTGCTCGTGCCTGGGGTCGCCCGACTCGACGTCGCAATAGCCGTAGAGCCAGGACACCCGTCCGAGCAGCTTGCCGACTCCACTCTTGCCCTTTGGCACCCGGTAGATGTAGCCGAGGATTCGCTTGTCGCCCTTGAGCTTCACGCGGTGGAAGGTGTGGCCCGCGGGCAGGAGATCGAGCGCGATGGGGGCCATCAGGGGGCCCGTCGGGCCAATGGACACGTTGGTCGACAGATTGGTGTAGCCGTCGTCGTACGAGCCGTCCTTGTAGTCGCGGCCCTTCGGCAGGTAATCCGTAAGCTTGTTTCCTCTGGAGCAGTGCGGGTGAATGCCAATCGCGTCCACAAGCTTCGTCCGCTTGCCGTTGCACTTCACCAGCACCTTGCGGACACCGCCCTTGCTCGCCTCCTTGAAGTACCGGGTGACGCTCACTTTCCCCTTCGCCAGCCGCAGAAGCTCGGCCTCCAGCTCTTTCACCGTGCGAAGCTCGTACTTCGTGCTCCCCGGTTTGGTGAGGGCCTTGCCCCACTCCTTGTAGCGCTCGACACAGCAGGTCCAGTGCCTGAGCGCGCCCAGCACCTTCGGACGGGTCTTCTTCTTGTCGCGCAGCTTGACGGCGTCGAGAGGGATCCAGCCTGAAGACGGGCTCACCTTCGACGGCTTCTTGATCCCCCTGGCGGTCCGCTCCGCCTTCGTCATGTTGTCGCCCAGCGAGACCTGCCAGGTGAACCCGTGAAGGACCGGCTTGGTCCCGCCCGGTGGGGTCAGCTTCTTCAGGGCGCAGGCATTGAAACAAACAAGCCGCGCATTGCCCTTGGCCTCGACGCCGCCGCTCTTCTTCACCACGCCGCGGCTCTTGGCGTCGCCCGAGCCGTCCAGGAGGTGGGTGATCTTCGACGTGTCGAGCCGGAACCACCAGCCCTTGCGCAGCTTGTAAGAGGCCGTCTTCTTCCAGGCCTTGTCGATCGGGATGAACTTCGACTCGGGGTTGTGAATGCGGTTCTTGATGTCGCTGTGGCCCGCGGGGTTCGACGGATAGCAGAGCGCCGTGAAGGCCGCGACCGTCGTCGGCCTCTTGTATTTGCTACAGCACGTCTTGTGGCTCATCGGCTGCCTCGCCTCTGCTGGTGGCTCATTCGCTGCCTCGCCGCTGCCGATGGCTCATTCGCCGCCTCGCCGCTGCCGGCGCAGCCTGCGCATGGCCCGCTTCACGTCCGCGGGGCCCGCGACCGAGCCAATCTGCACGGTGGGCTCGCCGCTCGTGAGGTGACCGCAGTCGGTCTGATCGAGGACGCGCGCGACGCGCTGGCAGCCAATGAAGACCGTCTCGCAGCCGGCCTCGATGGCATCGTGCTGCGGGCCGGAGCACTCCGTGATGTCGGTCACGCGCGCGGCGAGCTCGTCGCCGATGACCACCGTCGGACAGCCGGTGATGACCTTGCCGCCGACGTGATGCGCGCAGGTGTGCGTGTCACCGATACGGGATGCAGCGGGCATCGCTCCTCCTCGGGAAATCGGCGAGCCAGGCGTCGCGCGAGGGCTCAATCGTCGTCATCGCCATCCTCGCTGTCATCGTCGTCCTCGCTGTCGTCGTCCTCTTCGCTGTCGTCGTCCTCTTCGCTGTCGTCGTCCTCGTCCTCGTCGCCTTCTTCCCCGGCCGGCGGCGCCAGCGCGAACAGCAATCGATCTCGGTAATCCTCGAAGGTCGGGTCGTGCTGCGCGAGCACCGCAGTCACCACCTCTTCGCGCGCCGCGTCGTCGAGCGTTCCGTCCTCGGAGCTCTCCACGGCGTCGCGGACGGCCACCGCCCAGCCCTCCTTCTCTCGTTCGCCCCGGCGCACGTCGAGCGTGCCAGTCGCCTCCGGGTCCTTCTTCAGGTCGGTCCAGAGCGCCTATTCGAGGGTGCTCCCGTTCGGCTCGTGGCCAAAGGCCAGCGTCCACCGCTCGCGCTCCGTCGCGCCGTCGATTGCCTTGAAAAACTCCCAGCCGTCGAGGTTCGGCATGCGCTCGACCTCGACGTCGGCGTCACGCTTCTTGCCCATCAGCCAGCCTCGGCATAGTGCTTGTCGTGGAGCTCGAAGCCTTTCAGCATGGCGGCGTAGTGGGCGTCGCTGTTGCCGTAAGGGGCCTCCCCGCGGAACACCCCATTGCCCGGGTCACCCTTGCCGGCCTTCGCCCCGTTCTTGCCGACATTGAGCGCGCCGGCCCGCCGCAGCAGCACGCCCTCCGGCATTCCGAGACACCGCCCCGCCACCGCATACTTGAAGGCCCGCAGCTCGTCGTCCGGCTCGCCGCGCGGGGTCGGATCCAGCTTGCCGCCCGGGCTCGTCGCCTCGTCCAGATAGCGCGGTTTCGCCGGATCGAACCACGCGCCGAGCGAGACGTCGGCCATGAAGTCGTCGAACGCCGTCGCGCTGTCGCCGTCGGGCATGTCGAACGGAATCGCCCCGGCAGCCGCGTCCGGGTGCTCGCCGGCGCCGCGCGGATTGATCCGGACGATGGGCCCGCCCTGGACCACGACGTCGCCCTGCGCCGATTCGATGCGGACGTGCGACGCCGCCTTGACGGTGAAGGTGCCCGGCGCCTCCAGCGTGATGTTCGGCCCCTCCAGGACAAGGCGCGCCTCGCCGGTCGTCAGCACGATCTTCGATTGCTTCATTTCGATGTTCGTCACGGGGCTGCCCGCGCTGCCGTCCGCGCCCGCGATGGTCACCGTGCAGCGGTCGCCCACCGCCTTGTCGTCGGTCGTGCCGATGCGCGTCAGTCGGCTCGTCCCGACGTCGATCGTGTCGGTGTTCTTCACCAGCGTCATCATGTCGCGCTCGGCCTGCACCGAGACGAGCTCGCTCCCCGCCGCGTCGTCGAACTTCAGCTCGTTGTAGCCGCCCGTCGCCGGGACGGAGGCGCTGCGCCACGTGCTGACCGTCTTTGCCATGGGCAGCCGATAAGGCACCGGCGACGCGGCGTTGTGCAGCCGGCCAATGACCACCGGCTGATCCGGATTGGCGTCGAAGAAGCCGACGAGCACCTCGTCCCCGACGCGCGGCAGCGCGAACGACGCATGCCCGCCGCCGGCCCACCCCTGGCTCACGCGCAACCAGCACGAGCTCTTCTCGTCGAAGCCGTTCTCGCGATCCCAGGCGAACTGCACGAGCACCCGACCATACTCATCCGTATGGATATCCTCGCCCTGGATTCCGACCACCGTCGCCGTCTGCACGCCCTGGGCGCGTGGCTTCGGGGTCTCCAGCAAGGGCCGGAATGGCACATCGGTGAAGAGCGCGCGGGCCTCGATTTTCCAGCCGGTCGCATCGAGCGTGCCAGTCGTGCGAAGCTCGGTGACCAGGAGATCGCCGCCTCGTAGCTCGTCGCGCGGGTGGCCCTGGATGTGCAGTGTCAGGCCCGGCCGCAGGCTGGTGACGTTTGTCTCGAACGAGACCTCGCGCCTGCGGCCTTGGGCCCGCTCCACGCCCTGCTGCGCGAGCTGATCGAGTGTCTTCGCGTCCGGGCGAGCGGCGCCCCGAGCGTCGGCGACGGGGGTGCCGCCGGGAGCCGTGGTCAGCTCGGTGACCGACGCTCCATGCACATACGCATAGCTCTCGAAGGCCTCGGAGCCCTTGACGGCGACGTCGCCCAGGAGCTTGGCGTCGGCGCGCAACCGGAAGTGGACGTCGCGCAGCACGACGCGCCCGGTGCGCAGCTTGCGTCCGACGCGGACCCGCGTGACGTGCGGGGTGCTCGTGCCGGCGGTCAGGTTCTCGCGGTGCTGCGCGACGACCTCGACCTCGTTCTCGTGGCTCGCGTCCTCCAGCAGCACGTCGGCCACGCCGGCCACGTCCTCGGTCTCGAACGTGAACGAGATACCGGCCTCTTCGAGCAGCCGCGAGACGAACGCGAGATCGCTCTCGCCGAACTGCACACGGTATGAAAGGCGCGGATACCGCGTGCGGTCGAGCGCCAGCTTCGCGGTCAAGGACCAGTCGGCGAGGACCGCTTGCACGATGTCGACCACGCTCTGGTGCTGGAACACGCGGTAACGGGAGCGATGCTCCAGCAGGGCGAGCCGGGGTCCAATCTCGATCGCGTAGGTCGACAGGCCCGTCTCCTCGCCTTGCACCTGCTCGGCCGACAGGCACACTCCGCGCAGCACGCGGCACCCGCCGCCGGGCTGCTCGATGCGCAGCGCCGCGGCTCGCCCGACGAGCCCGTCGAGATCGAGATCGTCGTCGGCGGAGAGCGCGACGACCGACGCGCGGAAGCACTTTGAAATGGCCTCCCGGATGTCGCAGCTCCGGAACGTGAGGGACGCTTCGCCCGATCCGAAAGAGAGCTCGAGGTTTCCCACAGGGTGACACCACCAGCGAGCCGCCGCGCCGTCAACGCCCGTGAGCGCGAACGAGCCGCCCACGCCGGCCCTGGAGCTGTGGTACGTCCGCCGTCGAGCCCGTCCTTCCGTATGAGCGAGAATATTCCTGCCGGAGCAGCCACTGCGCCTGACGGCCAGCCGTCGGAGCTCCGCGGCCTCGTCAAGCTCGCGCTGCCGCTCATCGCCGGCCATTCGGGGCAGCAGCTCATGAGCTTCGTCGACACGGCGATGGTCGGCCGGCTCGACCCGGCCGCCATCGGCGGTGTCGGCATTGGCAGCGGCATCTTCTTCGCGATGACCGTCATCGGCATGGGCACCGTCCTCGGAATGGATCCGCTCGTGGCCCAGGCGATCGGCGCGGGCGAGCACGAGCGGGCGCGGAAGATCCTCTGGCAAGGCCTGCGCATCGCGCTGGGGATGAGCCTGCCCGTGATGGTGCTCATCTTCCTGGCCACGCTGCTGCTCGAGCCCCTCGGCATCGAGGCCGAGACCGCCCGCGAGACCCGGCGCTTCCTCTACAGCCGGCTCCCCAACGTGCTGCCGTTTCTGCTTTTCGCCGCGGCGCGCAGCTACCTCCAGGCGGCGGGCGGCGCCCGCATCGTCGTCTTCTCCATGGTGGCGGCCAATCTCGCCAATCTCGCCGGCAACGTCCTCTTGATCTACGGCGACGCCAGCCTCGTCCGGGTCGGCCTCCCCGCCATTGGGCTCCCGGCCCTCGGCGTGGTCGGATCCGGTCTCTCGTCGAGCATTGCGTCGGCCTTTGCGTTCGTCGTGTGCGCCGTCGGCATCCGCGCCATTGCCGCACCTCCCGACCCGGGCCGCCGGGCGTCGGATCCCGTCCTCCGCAGCAAGATTTTCAAGCTCGGGGTCCCCATTGCCCTGCACATCCTGGCCGAGGTCGGCGCCTTCACCATCGCGAGCATTCTGGCCGGACGCATGGGCCGTGGCCCCGCCGCCGGCTATCAGGTCGCCCTCACCCTCGCGAGCTTCACGTTCACGGTCACCCTCGGGCTCGGCTCCGCCACCTCGGTCCGCGTCGGCCAGGCCGTCGGCCGCGGCGACACGCCGGCCGCCCGCCGCATTGGGTTCTTGGCCATCAAGGCTGCAATGGCCTTCATGGCGGTCACGGCCATCACCTTCCTCGTGGTCCCCGGGGCCCTCGCGCGCATCTTGACCGACAACCTCGACGTCATTGCCGTGGCGGTGCCCCTGGTCCAGATCGCGGGCCTCTTCCAGCTCTCCGACGGGGCGCAGGTCGTCGCGGCGGGCGCCCTCCGGGGCGCGGGCGACACCCGGTCCGCCCAGCGGGCGAACGTCGTCGGCCACTATTTCATCGGCCTCCCCATTGCCATTGGCCTCGGGTTTGGCCTCGGCCTGGGCGGGCCCGGCCTCTGGTGGGGCCTCTCGGCGGGCCTCACCTTCGTGGCCATCGCGCTGACCATCCAGTTTTATCGCATCTCGAAGAAGACCCTCGCCCGCGCCTGAACGACCTCGACGGTGAGCGAGGTGGCGAGCGCGGCGCTCAATCTATGGCTGGGCCAATGACAAGGCTAGCACTACTGCGGCAAACTTCGTTTGCTGCGCTTCGCGCACCGCTGCGCGGCCGCAGTAGCGCTAGCTTTGTCTCCCCGGGGACAAGCCCCGGACCCCGCGGCGCTACGCGCCGCCTAGCACTACGCGGGAAAATCCGCGGCAGTAGTGCTAGTTCCGGACGCGGGCTTCGAGCGCGGAGAGCCGCCGGAACACCTTCACGTGTCGGTTCTCGGCTTCGAGCCTGAGCCAGGGCGGTAGTCGACCTTCGAGCAGCCCGGCCAGGAAGGGCGACTCCCGCTGTGCCGCCGAGGCCGACGACCGGGCCGTGGGATAGAGGGTCAAGAAGTCGGCGTGGTAAACGGCCATCAGCGCCGCCACCTCCGACTCGCTCCAGACGGCGTCGCTGTACTCGGACTCGGTCAGCGCGACGGCCTTGCGCTTCAGCACGTGGGCAGTGGCGTTCACCTCCGTGGCGACGATGACCGCATCGGCGGGGACGTTTTCGTCCACCCAGGCGCGCAGCGGCCGTCCATCCCCGGCCGCCTCCGCGAAGTGAGCTCCGATTCGCTGATCGGCACCGGGAGGCTCGCCCGCGGCAATGCTCCGTGCGTTGATGGCCAAGTAACACGCCGTCAGCACCACGGTGGAGGCGACGAACACCCGTTGCCGGGCCGACGTCGCCGAGACCGCGCTGCCGATGCGCCCGAGGAGGTGGCCCAGCGCGAGGAGCAGCAAAGGCAGGATCGGATAGAACATCCGCGTGCTGAACGAGATCACCGTGACCACGCCGGCATAGACCATGGCGACGCAGTAGACGGCCAGGTACCAGACGAGCAGCACGATCGGGCCCCGGAAGGGGGTCTCGGGGGCGCGGAGCACGGGTCGCTTCGCGGATATCTCGCCAGGCTCGCGGCGCATCGCGTGAACGGCGAGGAGCCCGAGCGCCAGGGTCGCGGCGGCGAACATCACCTCTGCGGCGCCGATGCGAACAGCCACCTTGTCCCCGAAGAGGAGATGGTAAATCGACTGAACGAATTCCTTGAGCATCGGCAAGACCGGGTGAAACACCTTCTTTGTGTTGCCCCCCTGCCACGACGACGTGAAAAAGAGGTTGCGGGCAAACCCCAGGCCGATGATGACCAGGGGGACGGCGCAGCAGCCGAGCCCCTGGAGCGAGCGGCGATCGCGGCGGAGCAGCGCGTGGAGAGCGAAGTACGCCGTGACGGCGGCAAACAGGAATAGCCCCGCATACCTGACCCAATAAGCCAGGCCGACGAGCAGGCTCCCGAGCACCAGGGCGCGCAGGCGTCGGGGCGCCGTCTCGCCGCGGCGCTCGGCTGCCATGAGCACGACGACGGCGCCGGTGGAGAGCGCGGTGAAGGTCGACTCCGTGCCAACCTGGAGCGGGTATTTGGCGACGAACGAGTTGACGAGGAGCCACGCGAAGACGAGCCGCGTGAGGTTCCGTTCGAGCTCGAGGATCCGGGCGCCCCGGGCCAGCAACGGGAACAGCGCGACGAACGAGACCATCGAGATCAGGGTGGCCGCCGTCAGGGAGTCGGTCCCGAGCCGGCTCACGAGGGCGACGGCGAGGGGATATCCCGGTGGAAACGTGGTGAGCGGGGCGGGGACACGGCCGCTCATCCGCTCGGCATCGAAGCCGACGATCGAGGTGGAAGCGCCATGGCCTGCGTTGATGTTCTCTGCCGCGCTCAGGTATTGAAAGCTGTCGTTGTCCGGCCTGGCGCCGCCGGTGGTGAGCAGGATCGCCGTGAGCACCGCGGCGCCGAGGGCGCACCAGAGCAGGACCTCCTTCCGGGACAGGCTCATCTCGGACCACACGGATCCGCGCGTCCCGCCGTGACCCGCCAGTTGAGCCGCGAGCTCAGCCAGAAGTTCCACATGGTCACGACGCCGATCGCAATGGCATTGGCGAGGTAGCGGTTCATCCCGAGCAGGTTGAACTGCAGGTTGAGCAGCGTGACGCTGATGAGCGCGCCCATCACGCAGATGAGATTGAACTTCAGGAAGCGCGTGAGCTTCTGGCGCCCGCTCGTCTGATCGCCCGCGGCGTCGCGGAACGTCCAGGCGTCGTTCCACAGGAAGTTGTTGACGATGGCGAGCTCGGCCGCGAGCAGCTTGCTGCGGGTCAGGCCCAGGGCCAGCATGGTCGGGTCGCTGAGCAGATAGAGCAGCAGCATGTCCACCGCGACGCCGCTCAGGCCGACCGCGCAGAACCGCGCGAACCTGGCGACGGGCAGCGTGTCGATGCGCAGCCGCACGAGGTGCCGGAGGTAGTCGACATACAGCTTCCAGGTGACCTTGCTCTCGCCTTCGAGGCGCTCGCGGAACACGTAGCCGGTCTCGCCGACCGAGCGGATTTGCCCCCGGCCAATGACCTCCAGGAGGATCTTGTAGCCCAGCGGGCTCATGACCTTGTCGGCAATGGCGCTGCGGCGGACCATGAAGTAGCCGCTCATCGGGTCGCTCACCCGCCCGACGACGCCGGGCAGCAGCAGCAGCCCGAGGAGCTGCGCGCCCCGCGACAGAATGCGGCGGTGGAGCGCCCAGTCGCTCACCCCGCCGCCCTCCAGGTGGCGGCTGCCGACCGCCAGATCGGCGCCCGCTTCGATCTCCTTCCATAACGCGACCGTGACCTCCGGCGGGTGCTGGAGATCGGCGTCAATCACCGCCAGCACCTCGCCCCGGGCGGCCTGCCAGCCGCGGATGACGGCGGTGGAGAGGCCACGCTCGTGCTGGCGCCGCATCACGCGCAGCTTCGGGTAGTGGGCTGTCAGCGCCTGTGCGATCTCCCAGGTCCGGTCGGGGCTGTCGTCGTCGACGACGATGAGCTCGTAGGCGCCGCCCGTCGGCTCCTCGAGCAGCTCCGACAGACAGCGCACCATCTCCCCGACGTTCTTGCCCTCGTTGTACGTGGGGATGATCAGGGAGAGCTTGACGGGTCTCCTTTGCACCGGAGGGTAGGGGACTATCCGGAGCTCACCCGCCGGTACGGGCAGGAGCGCGCCGGGTCGAGGCTTGTCGTCGGCGCCGAAGGAATGGATGGTGACCGCTGTTTGCATGAATCCCTCCCCGGGGATTGATGTGGATCGCGAGAGTTGCCTCTAGCATCCGAACATTCGGTCACCAAGACGTCCGTTGTCGCCCACACACCGACGTAAGCGCCATATCCACCGTCGCTGCGTGAGTGTGCGCCGGGCCCCGCTCGCGTGGTCTCACAGCGCCGCTCGCTGTCCTCCAGACTGACTACCAAGGGTCGAGCGTCCGGAGCTCCGGACTGGCTACCATGGATGAGACGGCGACCACGAAAGAGGTTGGCGAGACCGTGAAGGCCTATCGCCGGGCTTGCCGGGAGGGCAGGCGCTGCGTGCTGGCGACGGTGGTGGGCGTACGGGATCGGGTGTCGGGCTCTGGCACTTGCCTTGCTCCGCTTTCCATCCTCGCACGCAAGCGTGGGGCTTTCTTTGGCTTTGATTGCGCTCGGTATGACAGCCGAGTCGCCTTGACGAGGGTCGAACGATGCGCCTCATCGTGTGGGGTTCTTTGCTGACTGCGCTCGGCGCGCTCGTGTGGAGCTCCGATGTGCGCGCCTGCGGCGGGTGCTTCGTGGTACCCGTGCAACGGAACGACAACAGCGGCACCATCGTGACGTCGCACCGGATGGCGCTCTCGCTGTCGACGGAGCAGACGATCCTGTGGGACCAGATCCAGTACACGGGCAGCCCTGCGGGGTTTGCCTGGGTGCTGCCGGTCAAGCCGGGAGCCCGCATCGAGGTGGCGAGCGAGGCATGGTTCGACGTGCTCGACGCCGCCACCGGCACCTCGGTGAGCCCACCCGCGATCGCCTGCAGATCGCCCGGATTCTTCGCCTGCTCGATGGCGCCGGCGATGGGCGGCGCGGTGTCCGCGGGCTGCGCCGCCGACGCCGCCGGGCTCGAAGGCCCTGGCGCCCCGACGGCGCGCCACGGCGTACAGCGGCGGCCACTCGTTTTTCACGCCGTACGCCGAGCCTGGAGCGTTGTTCGACGCCGTCGTCGATCCGACCACGGGATATCCGTCGCGGTACCAGACCACCAATGGCTGGGCGTCGTACAGCCTCGCCGAGACCTTCGTCGAGCAGGCCTTCGTCAACGGCGAGACAAGCAGCACCGACTGCGTGGAGGCGTTCGAGGCGCTGGCCGACGACGGGCGCCGCGTCGTCGATCCGTGCAGCGACGGCCTGGATCCGGAGTGCGCCATCGACCCGGAGAACGAGATCGACGCTCGGACCCTGGAGTGTGATCCGCCGCTCGGAAGCGATCTCCCGCTCGACGACCTCGCGCAGGCGCTCGTCGGCATGCACCCTCGCGACGTCTGGGTCACGCGGCTCGAGGCCAACCTCGTGCGCGAGGCGCTCGCCGACGACCTCGGGCTCGCGCCGGCGGAGTCGCAGGTCCCGATCTCGGGCCCTTTCCAGGCCGGAATCGCCAAGAACATGCCCGACCGCTGCCAGCTCTCCGAGGCTCGGGGCGCTGTCCCTCCCAGCGATCGCGACGACAGCGACAGACGGGGGCTCGGGCCGCTCGCGCCGCTGCTGTTCGCCCCGGCGCTCGGTTTGCTGCTCCTCCTGCGACGTCTTTTTCCCGCTTCGGCGCGCAACCGGCGAGTCCGGACGGTCAAGCCGCTTCCCGGCCGCGTATGGGGAGTCGCAAAGTGAGCCTCCTCGAAGACTTCGCGCAAGCGGCATGGGCCGGCGAGGCGGGCAATCGGAAACATCCGGGCGAGATCGAGCCGGCGAGAGCCCTCGTCCACCCGGTCTGGATTGTCAGTCTGGGGTTACTGGTCCTCAATGACCACGTCTTGAAAGGCTCGGGCCTGGTGCCCGGCTGGCTGACAGGCAAGCTCAGCGATCTCGCGGGGCTGATCGTCGCCACGGTG
>Ga0163144_10005761_pt1 | contig 27537 bp, 16 predicted proteins | sample OliLak19BULKMAT1_FD_123175 | JGI IMG/M metagenome (GOLD analysis project Ga0163144, IMG submission 123175) | Freshwater microbial mat bacterial communities from Lake Vanda, McMurdo Dry Valleys, Antarctica - Oligotrophic Lake LV.19.BULKMAT1 | ecosystem: Environmental > Aquatic > Freshwater >... | reverse complement strand
GTACCGGTTGTCCGGTATTTTGATTCTGTGAGTGTTCACCCAAAACTGACACGAATCGCCAAGGTGCGTATCGACATGAGCCAGGTCGAAAAACAGGGACAATCCCACCTGAATGCCGAATGGCAGGCTCGCAGAGACGATCTGACAGCTAGCAAGCCGGATATGTCCATACGACCGGACCTCGACTCGAAAGGTCCGACCGAGGACAACAAACCAGCGGAATCCGTAGAACCCCATGAAGGGTACGAACAGCGTTACCCCCCTGTGCGCAGTTTGGGCACCGGGGGAATGGCCAAGGTCTGGCTAGCTCGGCAAACTTCACTCCAACGTGAAGTTGCCCTGAAGGTCGCCTATAGCCATCTGCAACCTCACCAACGCTTGCTTTTCCGGGCCGAGGCCACCTGCACAGCCTGGCTGGAGCATCCCAACATCGTCCCGGTCTACGATGCAGGAGACGAGTTCATTGTGATGAAGCGGATCGAGGGGGATACGCTCGAACGACTATTGGTACTGGAACGTCTACGCCTGCCGGATGTCGTCGACGTCCTGATCAAGGTGTGCGACGCCCTCGCATTCGCCCACAGTCGGGGCGTCATCCATCGCGATGTGAAGCCGGACAACATCATGGTCGGTCGTTTCGGCGAAGTCGTCCTGATGGACTGGGGTCTCGCCCTGCAGGTCGAAACGGACCAGTCCGGCATCAACCGGGCGCCAACGAAGTCAGCCCAGCGCAGCCTCTGCGCAGGTACACCGGGATACATGGCGCCGGAGATGGCGCGAGGCGACTCCTCACTGATTGGCTACGGCACAGATTCCTTCCTGGTCGGCGCGACCCTCTACAGATGCCTGACTGGGCGACTGCCATTCGATGGCTCCGACGCCTACGAGGCCCTCGGATTCTCTGCCGAAAACGAGTGGCCACCGGTCCTCCAGTTCGCTGCCCAGGCGCCACCACGTTTGATCAATCTGCAGGAACGGGCCATGGCGGACCGTCCAGATGAGCGGCCAAACATCAATGACGTCCGCAGTATCCTACGTGACTGGTTGCGATCGGCTAATGCCGAGGCCGAAGGCAAGCGATGCCACGAGCGCGGCTCCGACCTGCTGCGCATCGCCAGGGCAGCAGGACGTCGCAGCGACGAGGCCTACACGGCCTTCAGTGAGGCGCTCCACTACCTACATCGGGCGGTCACCCTGTGTCCGGAACAGGTCGATTACGGGATGTCGCGCAGCGATGCCGTGCGGGAGTTCGCCTGGGCAGCAGCAAGTGCCGGTGAACCTGGGTTGGCGAGGCTCCTCAAGCGAGGCCGGAAGCAGACGGATTTCGACGGAAGCGAGGCCATTCTTGCCGGTATCAATAGAGACCCAGTCGGCGAGGCCGATGAGCACCGCAGATTGACGAACTCGCTGATCGAATCACGCAACCACCTGGAACTCTTGGGAACGCGTGTAGCTGAGCTGGAAACTGCCCTGGAGCAACGGACCTCCCTGATGGGGAGATGGCGATTAGGAGTCGCCATACTGGCTTTGACGCTGGCCGGGTTGTTCCTGCTGCTGATTTCCCGATAACGGGGCGGCAACACGTTCGACATCGACACCTACAATTACTTCGGCCTGACCACCTCCGAGCACCATACCCTTCAGCGGGCTGACATCAGCGAAATCCCGACCGATGGCGACCAGGATATGGCGATCGCCAGGAATGCAGGCATTGGTCGGATCCAGGTCGATCCAGCCCGCCTGCGGGCCACACCAGACCTGAGCCCACGCATGGGTCGCGTCGGCTCCGACTAAGCGCGGCCTCCCAGGCGGAGGAGCAGTTTCAAGATATCCGCTGATATACCGGGCGCACAGGCCCAAGGTGCGTAATCCGCCGATCAGAACCTGGGCGAAATCCTGACATACTCCTCGCTTGAGGTCGAGCGCATCGAGCACCGGCGTGGCCACATTCGTGGCTGTAGGATCGTAGGCGAACTCGCGATTGATCCGATTGCTGTATGCCAGAGCAGCAGCCAGGACCGGGCGACCCGGACTGAAGTCTGAAGCTGCATAGACACGCATCTCGGCAGCGCACGGAATCTGCGCTGAATCGAAACGGTACTCCCAGGCACCCTGGCAATCGCCGCCTCCTTGCACCATGGGGCTATCCCAGGGCGGGGTGAATTCAGGATCGCAGTAAGGCGGAGTCCGGACCTCGACCTCGCTCATGCTGGCCACCACCAGTTGATGGTGGCCAGTGACGACCGTGAAGCTGTCGGTCGGATTGCCGAAGTAGTCGAAACGCCGGCGTATCACCGCTGGGGTCGGCTCGATATCCAACATATGCGAAAGCACCTGCTGATTGGCCGAAACCCGCGGCGCCAAATGGGCCAGATTCTGCGACAGCGTGACACCGTCGGTGTAGCGATACGTGGTGATGTGGCGGATCCGATAGCGCATCGTCAACCCGGGCCAGCGGGAGCGTCGTCAGACGGGTGCCAGGTGTCGCGAGCGAACGCGCGACTCGGGGCGATATGGGTCAGCCAAGCTGTGGTAACCGCATCCGACAGGGCCGTCAGCGTACCTGAAAGGTCATCGAGCAATTCGACCAGGGCGTGGCCTGCGTCAGCTTTGCACAACTCGACAGGATCGGCGAGGCGGACAGCAGCCTGCAGATGGGTGGCCAGACGCTCAGCGGGGCACGGAAGCGCCCCGACCGCCTCGCGCGGCAAATTGGAAACATGCTCAACGATCTGGTTGACCTGGAAGAGGACGGCACGTGGATTGGTGTGGTCGGTTAGCAGTAGATCCACTACTGGAGCAGCCTGCATGGTGGTCAAGTAGCGGGAACGGTAGGTGATTGCACTGTCTGCCGTACGCAGCAGGGCCTCAAGCTCGGCCGGGAGACCTCGACCATCCTCGAAGGCGGCGTGGATGCAGTCGATGGTGAAGGACGCACGTTCCATACGACGGCCAAGGTCGAGGAAGCGCCACCCTGGGCCACGTGTGGTATTTTCTCGTCCCATCCCGGCAAGGGCGGCGCAGGCTATGACCACCCGGTTGAGCCTAGCCAATGCCTGGTTGGCGTCCTCGCCGCCTTCGGCGGCGAGTTCTGCGTCGAGTGCCGTCAGGGCGCGCCAGGTGTCCGCCGATAGCCGATCGCGGACACCGAAGGCGGTGCGGCGTAGATGCTCGCGCACTACCTTCAGCGGGCCTCCGGCACCATCGGAGATAAGAGCGACCAGTGCGGCACTCGGAGGTCCATTGGCCGGGCTGACACCGGTGACCCGATCCAGCATGGCCAGGTAGGCCGCGATCTGCGCCTGGTCCGCTTCGGCCGAATCCTCGGCCAGACAGGCAAGGGCCGATCGCACCAGTCGGGCAATGTCTTCGGCACGCTCGGCGTAGCGACCAAGCCAGAACAGATTGTCAGCCACTCGACTGGGCAGGTCGATACCACCGCGCTTCAGTTCCAACGGAGCATCGTTGGCACGCAGCAGGCTAACTTCGGGAACGGGTCCTTCGGCCAGGACCCACGCATCCTTGCTGCCGCCGCCGCGTTCGAACCACAACTGCCCGCCATCCCCCTGGGCATCAATCCGTGCCAGGCCTCCGGGCATCACGGTGTAACCATCGCCGTCACGCACGGCGAAAACGCGCAGACTCATGCGCCTGGGCACCACCTTGCCTTCATCCCAGCACGGCACGGTTGAGCGGGCGATGCGTTCGAAGGCGAGATACGCATGCGGTCTGACGCGTATGTCGGCGGCGAGATTGGCCAGTTCCGCGGCGGGGAGTGTGCCTGGAACCACCGGGCGCCCGCGGTTGTTCCAGGCCGGGCGAAGGATCATGTCAGGCAGGTTGGCCACGATGTGGCTGGCCTGGTCGCCGCCCCACCACGCCGGCAGGCCTTCGATCAAGGCTTCCTCGCCGAGCAGCGCGCGCGTGATCGCGGGCATGTAGGGCACCAGGGCCGGGCTGTCGGCAAGACCGCTACCCAGGCTGTTGGCGATCGCCACATTGCCGGCACGCACTGCCCCGACCATGCCCAGCACACCCAGGGTACTGTCGTTGCGCAGTTCCAATGGATCGCAGTAATCATCTGCCAGGCGTCGCAACACGACGTCGACCGGAATCAGGCCACCGAGCGTCTTGAGAAATACCCGCTCATCGCGCACCGCGAGGTCGTCCCCCTGCACCAGGGTAATGCCGAGGTACTGGGCAAGATACGCGTGTTCGAAGTAGGTTTCCGAATACGGACCCGGAGTCAGCAGCACGACGCGCGGATTGTCGCGATTGCGGAGCGCCAGCGACAACAGCTGTTCACGCAGGCGTATGAAGAACCCAGCGAGGCGGTTGACCCGCATCTCGCGGAAGGGTTCGGGCAAGGCGCGCGACAATACGATGCGATTCTCAAGCGCGTAGCCGGAGCCAGATGGCGTCTGGCAGAGATCGGCAGCGACCCGCCACTGTCCATCTGGGCAGCGCACCAGTTCACACGCGTAGAGGTGCAGGCGCGTCCCACCGGGGACCGGCACGCCATGCAACGGGCGAAGGAACTGCGGATGGCCGAACACGATGCCGGGCGGAATGATGCGATCACGAATTAGGCGCTGTTCACCGTAGGCATCGGCGAGGAATCGGTCGATCGCCAGGGCCCGCTGCGCGATGCCTGCCGAAATACGGGCCCATTCGCCGGCATTGACGATCATCGGCAGCGAATCCAACTGCCACGGCCGGTCTGCTGCCGCACCATCGCGGAACAGGTTGTAGGTTACACCGTTCTCCCGGATGATGCGACGGCACTGCTCCCAACGGCGGTTGACCTCGCGTGCGCCGAGCCGGTCAATATGCCCGAGCAGCTCATTCCAACCAGGGCGCGGAACCCCGTCCGGACCATGGCATTCATCCCAGCGGCCGGGCTCTATGGGGTAGCGGGATGTGGTGAGGGCTTCGAGCATACGCAACCGGCGGTAGTCGGACTATCCCCGTCGCAGGTCGAGCGTGAAGGGGCAATCGGGGTCAAGCTTGGCGGGCTGGACGGTACGCACACCCGGGGAAAACCCGAGGTGCTGGAAGCGCGAGACACGCCGGCCTTCGGCTTCGAAGGCGTTCACCGGCCGGTTGTCGTAATTGCGTCCGCCCGGATGGATGACGTGGTAGGTGCAGCCGGCGATCGCCCTGGCGTTCCAGGAATCGACGATGTCGAAGACCAGCGGCGTATGCACGCCTATCGTCGGATGCAGGCAGCTTGACGGCTGCCAAGCGCGATAACGCACGCCGGCGACATATTCACCCTGGGTTCCGGTCGGATGGAGCGGCAACGGTTTGCCGGCGACTGTGACAACATGCCGCTTGGATGTTGCCCCACGCAGCACGACCTGCAGGCGTTCGATCGACGAGTCGACATAGCGGGCCGTACCGCCGCCACCGGCTTCCTCGCCCAGCACCGGCCAGGGTTCCAAAGCCGTACGCAACTCCATCTCCATGCCACGATGATTCAGCACCCCGCAGACCGGGAAACGGAACTCGCGATGCGGAGCGAACCACGCCGACTCGACTGGCAGTCCGCGCTCTCCCAGTTCAGTGCAGACCTCCGTAAAGTCGTCCCAGACGAACCACGGCAGCATCCAGCGGTCATGCAGCTGGGTGCCCCAGTCGGCCAGCGGCGCCTTGTATGGTTCACGCCAGAATCTGGCGAGCAGCGATCGTACCAGCAGCTGCTGGGCCAGGCTCATGTCGGCGTGCGGCGGCATTTCGCAGGCGCGCATCTCTAGCAGGCCCTTGCGCCCGGTGGTGGAGTCCGGCGAGTACAGCTTGTCGATCGAGAACTCCGCGCGGTGGGTGTTGCCGGTCAAGTCGACCAGCAGGTTGCGGAAGATGCGGTCGGTAACCCATGGCTGGGGCGGCAGGCCCTTGCCGACTTGGTTGAGCGCTGTCTGCAGCTCGTAAATCGTTTCGGTTCGCGCTTCATCCGCCCGCGGCGCCTGTGAGGTCGCGCCGATGAACAGACCACTGAACAAGTAGGACAGCGAGGGGTGATTGTGCCAGTAGGCGACCATGCTTGCGAGCAGATCGGGGCGTCGCAGGAACGGGCTGTCGAGCGTCGTCGCGCCGCCGAGGGTGATGTGGTTGCCTCCGCCGGTTCCGGTGTGGCGACCATCGACCAAGAACTTTTCCGTTCCCAAGCGGGTCTGTCGCGCCTCCTCGTAGAGCTGACGCGTGGTTTCGCGCATCTCGGCCCACGAATGCTGCGGATGGATGTTGACCTCGATGACGCCCGGGTCAGGGGTCACCGACAGGCTCTTCAGGCGGGCATCGGATGGCGGAGTATAGCCTTCGATCTGTACCGGCATCTTGAGATGGCGGGCGGTGTCCTCGATCGCGGCGACCAGCGCCAGATAATCGTCGACGACCGGTAGCGGCGGCATGAACAGGCGTAGCACCCCACCGCGCGGTTCGATGACCAAGGCGGTGCGGACCACGTCGGCGGCACTGGCGCCCATTTTGGGCCGTTGTTCACCGACGACTTGCGCACGAACCGGTCGGGCCTGCAGCGGTTGGCGTGGGATCGACGGATCATCTGGCTGCTGCTGAATACGGTCGTCGGGCGTGGCCCAAGGTAACGAGTCGAGTGGCAGGCGATATCCCATCGGCGAGTCGCCGGGGAGCAGATACATACGCTCTTCGCGCAGGAACCATTTTCCGGTTCGCCAGCGGCCGAAGTCATAGGCGAGCGGGAAGGCGTAGCCGACGACGTGCTTAAGGCCCTGCCGGAAGACTCGGGCCAGACGCTCGCGTTCGACGTCGTCTTCAAGCTTGCTGTTGAACGGGTCGACATTGGCGGGTAGGCGACGCTCGCGCCACATGTGGTACCAGGCATCCTCGAAGCCCGGCAGGATGTGGGCATCCGGTACGCTCAGACGGCCAGCCAGAGCCTCGGCAAAGGCCTTGGCATGGGTGTCGTCATGCCGCGACGGAGAGCGGTCGTCCGCGATCAGGGCGGGATCCTGCCAGATCGGCTGGCCATCCGCTCGCCAATAGGCGGTGAATGCCCAACGTGGCAACTGTTCGCCGGGGTACCACTTGCCTTGGCCCATATGCAGGAACGCACCAGGAGCAAAACGCTTGCGCAGCCGGCGGATCAGCTCGTTGGCGCGTTCGCGTTTACGCGGACCAAGGGCACCGGTGTTCCACTCTTCACCGTCGTAGTCATCGATCGAAACGAAGGTTGGCTCGCCGCCCATGGTCAAGCGGACGTCGTCGGCCTTCAGCCTAGCATCTACCGTCTCACCCAGGGCATCGATGGCGGACCACTGGGCCGAGTTGTACGGCTTGGTGACGCGCGGATCCTCGTGGATCCGCGCGACCGACATGGCGAAGTCGAACGCACTTTCGCACTCATCGTCCTCGTCCACCTGATCAAAGGCGAAGGAGCCGGTAATCGGAGCCGCTGTCTGCGGATCGGCGGTGCAGGCGAGCGGGATGTGACCCTCACCGGCGAGCAGACCGCTGGTCGGATCCAGCCCGATCCAGCCGGCGCCTGGCAGATAGGCTTCGCACCAGGCGTGCAGATCGGTAAAATCCTTATCGGTGCCGGATGGCCCATCGAGGGCCTTCTGGTCGGCCACCAGCTGGATCAGGTAGCCAGAACAGAAACGTGCGGCGATGCCCATGCGGCGCAGGATCTGCACCAGCAGCCAGGCGCTGTCGCGGCACGATCCGCTAGCCTTAGCGATCGTTTCATCCGGCGTCTGCACACCTGGTTCAAGACGGATCAGATATTTGATTTCGGTCGAGAGTCGGTGGTTCAGACGCACCAGCAGATCGATGCTACGGATCTCGTCGCGCGGCACGCCGGCAACCCAACCGTCAACTTCGACGCAATCGGGCAGAGCTTCCAAATAGGGGCGCAGCTCGCGCCCCAATTCCGGGGCATAAGTAAACGGATACGAGGTGGCACCATCTTCGACGAAGAAGTCGAAGGGGTTGGTCACCGTCATCTGGGCGACCAGATCGACCTCGACGCTGAACACGTCGGTCGGTTCGTGGAAGATCACCCGCGCCTGCCAGTTCCCCTGGGGGTCCTGCTGCCAGTTGATGAAATGCTTCTCCGGAGTGATCTTTAGCCGGTAGGCGTCAATCGGCGTCCGGGCATGCGGGGCCGGCCGCAGACGGATGACCTGGGGCGACATGGTTACCCTGCGATCGTACTGATAGCTGGTACGATGGTTCAATGCTACGCGAATGGTCATGGTATCATTGCCCCAGGTGCAGACGTCCGGCTTTCCGGTCGGCGAGGCACGTTCTGGATGTTATAGTTCATGCGGTCGAACGACACAAGACGAGCATAGCTACGAGGTGTCATGCGAAATGGTCTCGCTGGACCTCGGCGCCCAGTTGATTGGTGAGCACGGTGAGCTCACGGCAGAACTCATCCATCCGGTGGTCGGCCACCACCGTCAGGTCAGTGGCGAGCAGTTTCGCTTCGATGGCATGGGCTGTCTCCAGCGCCGCACCCTCGCGACCAGGAGCGAATCCGGTAATGGCCTCGGCCATCGCCCTGACGCTGACCAGCATGCCATGCGGTGCGGTGGGATGTAGCAGGACGAGGTGCAGTACTTCCAGCGGATTCAGCACCCCGGCGTCGACCCGGCGGAAGCTCTCTGATAGGCCTAACCCACGCAGCAGGCTCTTCCACCGACGGCAAGCCGGTGTGCCGATCGCTGGGCTGCCATGGCCATCTGCCAGTAGTTTAGGCAGCATCTCGGCAAGAATACGGGCGATGAAGTCGGCCCGTTCGATTGAACGGCCGAGGTCGATCACGTGCGGCACAGTGTCGCGCCACAGTTCGCCAAAGCAGCCATCGATCATGCGGCAACGCGAGAGGGTCCAGCTGACCACCCCTTCGGTCGCCATCTCGGCGATACGCGCATCATCAAGCGCCTGGGCATCGATCCACGTGCCATTGATGGTATCCCAGAGGACGTCCGGCAGCAGATGCCGGGCAGTTCGCGCATTGTCGCGCGCCGAGCGCAACGAAGCGACCACGCCAGACGGATTGCCGCGATCGAGCACCATGTAGCGTGTCACTGATTCGGGGGTGATCGCGCCGATGCGCTCCTTGAAGTCGTCCAACGTGCCACCGACCTCCAAGGCGGTACTCCACAGCCCGACCAGCTCTTCGGCGGATTCGGGCAAGCAGGCATGGCGTTCTGCCATGCGCAACAGTCGCGCGTTGTTCTCAGCCCGCTCAATAGACCGGGCCATCCAGAAGCAGTTGCCTGCGATGCGGGTCAGCATGCTGCAGCCTCCAACGGGCGCCGAGCGGCGGGGCAGGCCGGAATGCCTGCGGAGGGGAAGCCACCAAATAAAGATGCACTGAGCATGTCAGTCCTCCACTACCCAGGTGTCCTTGGTGCCGCCGCCCTGGGACGAATTGACCACCAAGCTGCCCTCCTTCAAAGCAACCCGGGTCAGTGCTCCGGGAACCAATTCGACGGTTTTCCCTGACAACAGGTACGGTCGCAGATCGACGTGTCGAGGCGCGACCCCCTGCTCGACGAACGTCGGACAGGTCGATAGGGCCAAGGTCGGCTGGGCGATGTAGCCCTCAGGCTTATCGCGCAGTTTGTCGCGAAAGGAAGCGATCTGGGCAGCGGTCGAGGTCGGCCCCACCAACATGCCGTAGCCGCCGCTACCGGCCACTTCTTTGACGACCAATTCTGGCAGATGACCGAGGACGTAGTCGAGGTCGGACTTGTCGCGGCAGCGCCAAGTCGGCACATTCTGCAGAATTGGTTCTTCGCCCAGGTAGAAGCGGATCATGGTCGGAACGTGGAAGTAGGTCGCCTTGTCGTCGGCAACGCCGTTGCCGATGGCGTTGGCCAAGGTCACGTTGCCCGCACGGATGGCACGAAGCAGACCCTTCACGCCGAGGACGCTGTCAGCGTTGAAGACCTCGGGGTCGATAAAGTCATCGTCGATGCGACGATAGATCACGTGCACCGGGATCGCGCCGGTGGTGTCCTTCATGAACACCCGTTCACCCTCGACATACAGGTCCTGGCCTTCGACCAATTTGGCTCCCATGCGGGCGGCCAGGAAGCCATGTTCGAAGTACGCGCTGTTCAATGAGCCAGGAGTCAGCACCACAACATTGGGCTTATCTACCCCGGCAGGAGCCACACTGCGCATCGTCTCCAGCAGCAAATCCGGGTAGTGCAGCACCGGGGCGACTCGGTTAAGACGGAAGAGTTCGGGGAACAATCGCTGCATGGCCGAGCGGTTCTCGATCATGTAGCTGACGCCGGACGGCGTACGTAGGTTGTCTTCCAGCACGTACCACGCATCTGGCGAGGTCCGGACCACGTCAATGCCGGCGATATGGCTGTGGATGCCGAACGGCATTTTTAGTCCGACGGCCTCCTTGAGGAACAAGGGGTTGCCCAAGACCTCCTGTGTGGGGATCTTACCAGCCTTGAGGATCTCCTGTTTGCCGTAGATGTCCTCTAGGAACATGTTCAGGGCCCGCACCCGTTGTATGCAACCGGCCGACAAACGGTTCCATTCCTTGCGGCCAAGGATGCGAGGAATGACATCGAACGGGATCAACCGCTCGGCGCCGCTGGTGTCCCCATAGACGGCGAAGGTGATGCCTCGCCGTCGGAAGATACGATCGGCCTCGTCCCGCCGCTGGGCCAGTCGTTTGGCAGGAACCTCGGCCAGCCAGCGGTCAAGTGGCGCGTAGATCGGCCGCACCGACGTCCCTTCGCGCATTTCGTTGAAGGCCGTGTCGCTGATCCGCATGCTTGCCTCGGGGATCCTTGTATCTCAGCGCAGCAATCCGCGACTGGTACATTTCGTTACACTGGATCTAAGTGTTAATTTTGTAGTGGTTTACGAACATGATGCAAGTCTGCGGTGATGAACCCGGTGTCGTTCCATCCAGACAGTACTGCGCCTTGCGGATGTTTTGTCCACACGCCAGCATTCCGTAACCCCACCGATCGGAAACCATATGTCGAACAACCCATACGAAGCTCCAGGTACCGCAGCGGATGCTGCACTGGCATCCACCGGTCCAGGCCAATTGGCCTCAAGGGGCAAACGTCTGCTTGGCTCAATCATCGACGGTATAGCAGCCTTCGCTGTCGTCTGGGGGACCCTGTATCTGGGATTCGGCATCACTTTCCAGGATTTCGCGAAGTTCGATCTGGTGAAGCAGACCCTGCTAGGTTTGATCGCCATTCCCGGATTTCTCCTCCTACATGGGTACCTGCTCTACCAATATGGCCAAACCCTGGGCAAGCGCATCCTCGGCATCCGGATCGTGCACATCAACGATGGCACCAAACTGCCATTCGGGCCACTGATCTTGAAACGCTACGCCCCCGTGTGGTTTGTTTCCGCTATTCCCTGGATCGGCAATTGGCTGGCCATCATCGACCCCCTCTTCATCTTCCGCAATGACCGCCGTTGTGTGCATGACCTGATTGCTAACAGCCGGGTGGTGAACTGCTGATGTCACCGATGCGTGTTATGGCGGCGACTTCAGGCTACTTAGTAAGCTTAGTTGACCACGCTGTAGCCGAGTCCCCCGCATTACGTCCCCAGGTACTATCAGGAAAGCGCTTGGCGATTGCAGCGTAGGCATCAGCCAGTTCGCGGATGGCCGACTTGCTCGTGGTCTTTTCCTCGCGGGCCTTCAGGGCTGCAAAGGATTGACGTGCTGCATAATCCTGAGCAACAGACTTGTCTTTGCGCAATTGTTGCAGGCGTGAGGTGATGCTGGCCCGGGTAACCTTGTCGTCCAATGTGGTCATCTGAGGTTCAAGCGTGAGATCGACCAGCGTGTTGTGGGCGGCGACAGGGTCGGAAGTCAGAGCCTCTACAGCGGTCAGGGTCGATTGCGCCCACAGGAGACGCAATTGCTTTCCGGCAGGAGATGACGCTACGCCGGCCACATCAAGAAGCGTTTTGCATCCGTTCATACGTTTGACCAGATCGGACTCCGACTTGAGTGATTCCACCCGCTTGCTGATCACTTCTGACCCGGACAGTCGATCGGTTGCTGAGAGGGCTGGATTCGACAAGCAGGTGGACAGGTACAGCCAATCCAACAGATCGACATAGGCAGAACCAGGGGCTCCCTCGTGCCCACCCTCATGGACAACCATGCGGACTAGGTTCCCTTGCGCCCGATAGGCATTGGCGGTGCGCGAGATCGTCTCGAAACTATGTGTCGTGTCGGAACGCCCGGCATAGAACGCAACTGCAATGTTTTTCGGCACCATGACGCCATTGCCGCTGTGGGCCAGCAGGGCAACTCCTGCGAAATGTTTTGGGTCGGCACGTGCCATCGCGGCAGCGGCCATGCCGCCAGCGGAAAAGCCGAACGCATATCGCAACGTCGGATGCATGCGTACGCCGGTCTTTTCAAGATGGCCAGTAATGGCTGCCGCAGCCCGTTCGAGATCGGCCTGGCTCTTGGCGGACACCACGCCTTCCATGCTGACAATGATCATGTCATTATCGTCTGCCCAACTCTCGGCTGATCCGCCCGGGGCTCTTGAGGCTTCGCCCATGCTGAACAGTACGGGAACCATCCGCTGGCTTTCAGCATAGTCCTTCGGCAACCGCATCGCGTAGCGCGCTCCTGGCACACCGCTTTCGATGTTGAGATGATTTCCAGGGGTGAGCGGTTCCCCCGCTGCTGCCATGACCATGGTGACAAACAGCCAGTAGACATGCATGCGGTAGGTCATGCGTATTACTATTCACGGATTCAACGCGAAGACAAGGGAAGATAGAGGTGAAATCGTTACCGGGCGGGCGATCTCGACCATCGCATAATCAGACTTAGAGACACCGCAATGTGGACATCTCCAATCGGCCGGTATGTCCTGCCAGCGCGTTCCTGCCGGAATACCCTCAGTCGGCAGACCCAGTAGCTCGTCATAGATAAAGGCGCAGATCGAGCACTGCCAGACGATGCGCCGCTCGCTGGAACCGACCGCTGCAACCGATGGCGATGGCGCAATCAGCTTATCTTGATCGACCGATGGCTTTGTCTCGCCAGGAAGCTGGGCACGGAATGCCCAACCCGGCTCCTGCTGCTGTCGGAACATGACGCCGATGATGTGATACCAAGTGGCGACCAGCCCCTTGGGACTCTCAGGCAGCTCGTGAGCGATCGCGCGATGCAGCGCACCGAGCCGATAGCACGGAACTCCAGCATACATGTGGTGCTCGATATGCCAATTCATGTGCCAGTAGAGGAAGCGGAAAACCGGATTGACGATGATCGTCCTGCAGTTCAGACGGAAATCGCTGACCGATTCAATCAATCCGACATGCTGGGTGTTGTTGAGCAGCCAGAACAGGCCTTTGCAATACAGTGGAGTCAATGACACGACCACGGGAATGATCCATAATCCATAGGTCAACGAGATGATGGCGATCAGCGCGTGGCCGATGAGCAGCCAACGCGACCACAAGGCCACGGCGAAGCGCCGCTCTTGCCCTTCCAAAAGATGTTTCTCCCAATCCCCCTCCAACCGTCCCCGAGCGGTGCGCCAATGACCCGTGATGATCCAGCGCAGCGCCATCGGATTGATCGTCGCATCGCGGAAGAAGTCCGCGAACCGATAGCGGATAGGAAAGACGTTCTCCTGATCGTAGGGGAAATGCATGGTGTGCTGGTGGTGCTCGGCGTGGCTGACCCAAAACTGCCGGTGATTGATCCAGCCGATGAAGGCGAACAGATGGACGAACAGGGTGTTCAACCAACGGGTACGGAAGACCGTGCCGTGGACCAGTTCATGGACAGCGTTGATCATGAATGCCGTCACATTGCCGTGCGCCACCAGGGCGCCTGCCAGGATCCACCAGTGGTGTCCCATAGCGGCCCATACCGCCACGGCACCGGTCGCCACGCAGACGGTCAGGTATCCGAGCGATTGGGCCAGGCCAAGCAGATCACTGCGGCGGTTCAAGGCTTCAAGCTGACCGGGTGGCAACGGAACACGATACCAGTCGACGGAATGACCAGCAGGAATGGCAGGCATGGCGAAGACTCCAGGCCATGCATGGTAACCTTCGAGAGTGTCCCATCTTTCGGTTTCATCTGCCGGCGCTTAATGAACATAGCCAGTGATGGGTAAGCAAGATTCCCTGGTACCGCGCATCGTTTACGAAACGCCCGACATCGTTCCGGGTCTACGCCACATCGGCTACGATGTGTTTGCCGATGCGCGGCCGTCAGGCCTCGAAACTCACAGCCACCCAGGAGCCTACGAGGTCTGCTACATCCGCCGCGGTAGCCTGCAGTGGTTGGTCAGCGAGCGTCCATATGATGTGGGGCCCGGTGATCTCTTCATGACCCTGCCTGATGAGATGCACGGCGGACGCAACGGGGTCATGGACCGCTGTGAACTGTTCTGGGTATCGTTCGACCTGGATGTGACGGACGGCTGCGGGATGAAAGCCGCTGAATGCGCCCTGCTTGACCGTAGTCTGCGCTCCTGCCGGATGCGCGTGTGTCCTGGCCCTGTGGAGATTGTCGGACATTTCGAGCGCATCCTGCGCACGTTGAGCGCGCCTGAACCACTGACTCCCGCGGTGGTGCGCAGTAGTCTGGTCCTGCTGCTGGCCGAGGTGCGATCGGCCTACCTGCGTGCGGCGACTGGGGTCAACCGTCCGCCGTCGCCGCGTATTGCCAAGGCCATGACGTGGATGCAACGGCATCTCGCCGACGCCATCGCTCTTGATGCGGTTGCCGCCCAGGTCGCTCTTCGGCCCAGCCAATTCCGTGCGGTATTTATGGAAGAAACCGGTTTTTCACCACGGGAATATCTCACCCAGGTGCGTATCGCGCGGGCCAAGGAGATACTCGGACAAGCAAATCGCAGCATTACCAGTATTGCCCTGGCCACCGGCTTCACCTCCAGCCAGTACTTCGCCACTGCATTTCGACGCATCACCGGTTTCACGCCACGGGATTTCCGCAAGCGCCTCGGTTGAGCTGCTGGCAAGTCGGATTTCCTATGCAGTATCCCGGCATGATTCGCCCCTGTTCTGTTGCCTAGTTCTGGTACTGCTTTCGGCCGAAGACGCCAGAGGCCTGAAGCCGTTGGTCGTGTCCGCGACGGATGGCACCGCAATCGTACGATTCTCCAGCAGCCAGGCGCTGATTATTGGCAACAGCCGATATTCAGCAGGCTGGGCGCCGCTGGCCGGCGTTGCTGAGGATGTCACCCAGATCCGCAAAGCCCTGGAATCTCAGGGTTTTTCAGTCGCCGTATCGATGGATCTGACGCGCACCCAGATGGACGAGTGTATTTCGACCTTTGTCGCTGAGAAGGGCCAGGATCCCAACGGTCGTATTGTCTTCTATTACGCTGGCCACGGGCAGACGTTGAAAAATAACCAGGGGCAGGAGAACGGCTACTTGGTTCCGGTCGATGCGCCGGTGCCCACAGACACGACCCGTCCGGCTTTCATAGCCAAAGCCTATCCCATCCAGCGGATCAAGATTGCGTCGCAGGAACTGGGATGTCGGCATGCCCTAGCCGTCTTCGACGCCTGCTTCTCTGGCTCCTTGTTCTCTCCCCTGCGCGGCGGCAATGCCGCGATCCTGCAGCAGGCCGCCGAGCCGGTACGCATGTTCATCACCAGTGGCTCTGCCGACGAGCAGGTTCCGGACGTCTCCATCTTCCGCGAAGAGTTCGTCGCCGCCCTTACTGAGGGCGTGGCCGATGCAAACAAGGACGGCTGGACCACTGGCAGCGAATTGTCGCTTTATATTCGCCAACAAGTCATGGGTAGGCGTGCTGCCGCCGGCGGGCGCCAGACCCCGCAATGCGGCATCAGCGAGCAATCTGGACTGAACCGGGGTGACGTGGTGTTCACCAGCCCTGCAACTCATATGGTGACGGCAGCAACTATCGTACCGGCGATCGTGCCTGCAGCTCCACTGCCACCACCCGCCCGTGCACAGATCGTTTCGGCTGGAAGTGGTCCGGTCTGGGCTGCGAACACGGGATCGGATGCAACTGGTCCCTGGGCCGATCTCGTTGTCGGCAATGTTACGCAGCGCCTACGGCTGATCCCGGCTGGTGGAGGCGTCGACCCTCTCTGGGTCGCTGATAGTGAATGCACCCAGCGCCTGTGGCAGGCGGTGAAGAGTAACAATCCCAGCAGTTGGACTGGCCAAACCAGACTGAAGGAATTGTTGACCGGAATCGGCGAGCCGCAGGCCCTGCTGCTACCGGTCGAATCCGTCAGTTGGGACGACACGCAGGGATTTCTCACGGCTCTGAATGCCAAGGTTCCTGGTTTGTCGGCCCGACTTCCCAACGAAGTCGAATGGGCGTGGGCGGCCACCCTGGGGCAGGGCGTGCCCGCCGACCTCGATCCGATCGCCTGGACACGCAGCAGCGGCATCCGCAATCCGCAGGAGATCCGAAAGTTGCAAGCCAATCCGAGCGGACTGCACGACATGCTCGGCAACGTGTGGGAGTGGTGCGCGGATTCCTGGGTGGGACAACCGGTCGACGATCCGGCAATTGAACGCCTGCTGCGCCTGGGTCGCACCCAGGAGCAACTTGCGGGCACCGGGCGACGGCCTTTGCGCGGTGGCGGGTTCCTCGACAAGGCCAACGCAGTGTCCCCCGACCAGCGGACAGGCGAGAAACCCGACTATCGCAGCCGTGACATTGGATTCCGCTTCGTGGTCAATCCTTAGCTGATCGCCAACGACGAGGGGTCATGCCGACGACCTGGCTGAAAGTGCGCTGGAACTGGGCATAGCTGCCGAATCCGCACGTCTCTGCTATGTCCGTCCACTCCAGATCGGGCCGCGCACGGCGCAGCCCCATGGCCTGCTCGATGCGGGCTCGTGAACGCCAGGCCAACATGGTGGTCCCGAGTTCGGAGCGGAACAGACGGGCGAGATGGAATCGTGAAACCCCCGACACTTTGGCCAGTGCTGTTGCAGCGATCGCGGTGTTCCGCGCTAATGCGGCAGTAGCCCGTAGCAGGGCTGGATGCAGTCGTGTGCTATCAATCGCACCCGACTGCTGAAAGCGATCCCAGGCAGTCAGGAACAGGTACGGCATTCCGGCATTCTGTCGGACATGGTCGCCCCCTCTGGTGATGTCTCGGCATACGCGGTCAAGGAACGCCGCATCACCAGGCGCCAGCAATCGGCAGAAAGCGCCTGGTGGGTCAGCGTCTAGCAGTCCTTGATATGGCGCATGGTCGGCCACGACCTGACGCAGCGCAGTGGGCCTGATCACCCCGATCCACATGGTCAGATCCTCGCTGAGATCGACCATCATGTGTTCCTGGCGGGGGAACAGCCAGACCAAGCCATGGCGATGCAACTCGTAACGACGATCGGCCAAAAGATACGTGGCATGGCCACGCAGGACGAGATTGAATTCGGGTTCATCGTGATGATGCCAATGATGAAGACGGCCGCGGGGTTCATGCAACCACACCTCACCAATGACCTTGCCATCTAGACGCAGGGCTTCGAACATGACGACAGCCTATGGCACAGGATGCGATGTCATGCACAGCCTGCCCAGCGGACCATGCCGCTGGTCCTAGCATCACCGCCATGAGCGCACTCCCCACCCCACTCACCGACGAGCAAGTGCGCAACTACCGGGAACATGGCTGGATCCTGGCCCCAGCGTTTGTGCCGGTGCAACACGTCGACCTCCTGCGTGACAGCGCCCAGTTGGCAATCGATACGATGCATGCAGAGATGGACCGTCTTGGCACCAACGTCATCGGCATCAATCATCGCGGGAAGCGCTATTTCAGCATCAATACATCTTTGATGAATCCGCAACTTTTCGATTTCATATATTCTCCTCTCATGGCCGGAATCTGCAAACAACTGCTTGGTGGGGATGTCCGTGTCTTCTGGGAGCAGTACGTAATCAAAGGAGCCGAGACCGGGATGAGCTTCTCCTGGCATCAGGACAGTGGATATGTGTCTGCTGACTCGCCGCACCTGCCATACCTGACCTGCTGGGTCGCCCTCGACGACATGAGTGATGCCAACGGTACCATCTCTGTACTGCCGACCTCACGATTGGGTATCAAGGCCCGGGTGGAACACGAATTAGACCCAGCGACCAACGACATGGTCGGCTACCATGGCAGCGACCCTGGGGTCCAGGTGCAATGTCCATCCGGTTCCTTGGCCCTGTTCTCGTCAGTAACCTTTCACCGCAGCGGAGCCAACACGACCAACAGAATGCGCCGCGTTTATCTGATTCAGTACAGTGCCGGTCGTATTGCCAAGCGGGATGGAAGCCCGTGGGGACGTGACGAGCCGCTATTGGTCGATGGGGAACTGGTTTCGCCCCAACGGTCGCCATGGCCGCGGTGAGCTGAATCAGCTCCTCTGACCGTAGTAGGCTTTCGGCCCGTGCTTGCGCTGGTAGTGCTTGTCCTGCAGGAATCGCGGAACGCGGCGCAGACGCGGGGCGATGGCGGCACCGTGGACAAACATCTTGGCCAGATGCTCCATGGTCCCGGCGTGCATGACCGCCTGTTCGACGGTCACGCCCCAGGCAAATGGGCCATGCTGGTCGACTAGAACACCGGGAACGGCGATCGGGTCAAGCTGGTTGCGGGCGAACCGTTCCAGGATCACCGCCCCGGTGTTGGCCTCGTAGTCGCCTTCGACCTCGCCTTGGTTTAGGCTGCGGGTGATTGGCACATCACCATGGAAGTAGTCGGCGTGGGTTGTGCCTTGGGCAGGGATTGGCACACCAGCCTGGGCAACCGAAGTCGAAAACTCGGCATGCGTGTGAATAATGCCGCCGACCCGCGGCCACGCGCGGTAAAGCGCCAGGTGCGTCGGGGTGTCGCTGGATGGACGTAGCTTGCCTGAGGCCACCGTCCCGTCGTCCAAACGCACCGGGACGATGTCCTCAGGCACCATTCGGGCGTAGTCGACACCGCTCGGCTTGATGTAGACCAAACCGCGTTCCCGATCGATCGCCGAGGCGTTGCCCCAGGTGAAGATGACCAGCCCGAGCCGGACGAGGTCGAGATTGGCGGCCAGCACCCGCTTGCGGATCTCGATGTCGTCCATTACTTCGCCTCGGGTGCCTTGCGCTGACGGGCTTTCAAGCCGACGACTTCCTCGCGCAGCTTGCGCAGCATCTCTTGGAGGGTGGCGACGCGTTCGCGCTCCTCGGCTACCTCGCGGATACGGCTTTCGACCTCGTTCTGATGCTCCTTGCGCAGCTCGGCCACCTCGGTGCTGAGCTGGTCGGCACTGCCTCGGGCATCGGCAAGATCACCTTCGATCGAACGCTTCTGCTCGCGGAGCTGATCACGATCGCTCATCGTCCGTTTGTGCAGTTCTGCAAGATCGCCACTGCGAACCACCGCGCCGGCATTGTCGCCGCTGCGTGATTCCAGATCGCGGATGCGGCCGTTGGCGGCTTCCAAATCGACTGCCAGGGCCTGGGCCTTGGCTTGCAGCACCTTCACATCGATGCGCTGGTTCGACAGCTGATCGATGATGCGATCCTTCTCAGCAATCAGGTTGTCGCGCTCTTCAAGTCCACGGCCGAGTTCCTCGCGCTGACGCTTCAGGCGAGCTTCGCCTGACTCGACCTGCTGACGCAGGCTCGACAGGCTGCTGCTCTGTTCCTGATGCCGACTACGCAGGCTAGTCAACTCCTGTCGAAGGGTGACCATCTCGCCACTGAACTGGGTGCCGCTGACCTCGTTGCGGGCGCGGAACTCGCTGGCCTCGGCCTGGGATTCGTCGAGATGCTCCTTCAGAGCCGACAGTTCTGCGGTCAGGCGTTCGACCTCGTCACGACGCATCGCCTCAGACTGTTCGGCACGACCAAGAGCGGCGATCCGTTCAGCGCGTACCGACTCAAGATCGGCCGACAGTCGGACGCGCTCGGCGTCTAGGGTCTTCTTCCGCGACGCTAGTTTCAGCACCGATTCACGGAGATCTGATTCCAGGCTGGGATCGCTGCTTTCGAGGGCGACTGCCAGGCTGGCGGCGGTTTCGGTAAGCGTCGGATCGCCTTCGCTGGCCTTGACTAGCTCATGGGCAATCAGGCGACTGACCGCAGAGCGGGCCTCGGCCTCGGCCTTGCCGGCATTGTTTTTCAGGCTAGCTACGACCTTGCGGGTCGCCTCGGCGAGATCTGACGACTTCGGGTCGGCGATCGCTTTTTCGAGCTTGGCGAGGTCGTCACGGGAGACCGACGGCGTACCGCCGACGGCCTGGGCCACCGCCAGTTCACGCACCTGCTTAGCATGTTCGCGCTCGCGCTGGTGCGCGGCATCATGACGGTGATGCAGGTCGCGGATATGGCGGTCCAGCGCACTATCGGCTCGGCGCAGACGATCGGCAATGGCCTGCTCGTCCCCGGGTTTCAGTCCGTCCGCCAGCCCGGTCTTCGGGCCATCGGTCGAAGCCAGCAGACGTTCGGTCATCTGTAGGTGGTCGACTGCTGCGTCTTCGATCTGACGGTGGTCGGCTAGACTGGAAAGGGCAGCCAGAGCAGCGCTGGCCTTCAGCTCTGGTGCGGATGATGGATCATTGAGCGCAGCAGGGACGTCGCGGCCGAGCAGCGCTGAACGTTGCACCAACTCGGTCGACAGCTGCTCAATGGCGGAGGCCATCGCCGCATTCTGGGCCTTCATGCGGCCCGCCTCGTTGGCGATCCGACCAGTCTCCAGATTACGCTCAGACTTGCGCTGTTCGAGCTTGGACAGCTCTGAAGCCAAGCGGGCGCGTTCGGTCTCAAGGGCACGCTTGCGCGATGCCAGCCGGACAACCCCGGCACGCGTCAGCGATTCGACCTCGGTCGGATCAGCGTCGGGATTGTCGATTGCCAGCGCCAGATCGGACGCGGTCTCGGCAAGTTCCGCATCGCCTTCTGCAGCCTTGACCAGTTCGGACGCGATGCCGCGGGCGACGTTGGCTCGGGCTTCGGACTCTGCCCGACCGGCTTTGGCCTTGAGCCCGGCGATCAGACGGCGAGTCGCTTCCGCAACCTCAGTGGCCGAAGCATTGTCGCCGAGGGCGCGATCCAGCCGTGCGATATCATCCTTGGGGGCTGACGAGGGCGAGGCGACGGCCTGGGCGGCGGACAGATCGCGGACGTTCTTGGCGAGCTCGCGTTCGCGGTTGCGCGTCAGGTCCAGTTCAGTGCTGATCTGGGTGATGCGGGCTTCCAGCTGACGGGTCGATTCACGCAGGTTGTCGGCCAGTGCCTGTTCATTGCCTTGGGTAAGTTCAGCGGTCAGTCCACTGCCCTGACCGGTACGGGCCAGTGCACGGTCGATCGCGGCAACCGCCTCGACGGCGGCACTTTCCGTCGCGCGACGTTCGGACAGTTGGGCGACGGCTTCCTTGGCAGCAGCAGCACGCACCTGTGGTTCGCTGCTACGGTCGGTGAGATCAGCATGGGCTCCGGGAACCCGTGCCTTGAGGTCGATGGCAAGCGCTTCGAAGGCGGCGCTGGCGGCATCGCGACCGCTGCGATGCCGCAACGCCTCGTTTTGAGACTTCTGCAGTTCAGCACGCATCTTCTCCAGCTCACCAAGTAGGTGCTGGGCCTCTTGTGATCCGCGACCCTGATCGCTCTGGGCAGCGTCGATCTGGACTTGTAGTTCGGCGACTTTTGTTTCCAGGGCGCGCTTGCGGGCACCGAGAGCGGCCACGGCTTCGCGAACCTGAAGGCCCAGCTGCGGCTGGGTCGCCGGATCTTGTTCTTCGGCACTGAGGGCGAGGTCGGCGATCTGCTCGGACAGGCCTTCGTCGCCCTGACTGGCCTTGACCAGTTCGGCAGCGATCGAGCGATCCTCGTCGAATGCGGCAAGAATGCTGGCCTTGCGGCCTCCGCTGCCGGCGACTTCGTCGAGAGCCCGGGCGGTAACCATAGCGAGCAGCTGCGGGTCCACCTTGATCTCCAGCGAACGCTGGAGTTCGCGAACCGCCGGAGGCACTTCACCGCCATGACGCGCAGCGAGGTTGCTGACCTGCTGTGCCAGGGCGCGTTCCCGATCAGCGGCCTGATCCAACTGATGCTGCAGATCAAGGGTGTAGCGCTCCAGCTCGGCGCCGGCCTTGCGCAGACGTTCGGCGACCAGTTGCTTGTCGGTGCTGGGGATGTCGGAGGACGGGCTGCCGGCACGGACCAGGCGATCGGTCAGGGCGACATGCTCAATGGCGGCTGCATCCAGCGGGCTGGCAGCCTGCAGATGTTCGACGATCTCTGACGCAGCCGCGGCGCGGTCTTCAGGAGTAGATTCGCGATTGGCCAATGCCTGAGGCACGGCGATCCGTTCGGATTCGGCGCGCTGGCGCAGGCTGGTGCACACGCGTTCCAGAGCGGCGCGGGTGGCTTCGAGATCCTGTTCTGTGGCGTTACGCGCGCTGTCGCTTTCATCAGCCATAGACTTGAGGGCGGCAATGCGGTTGCGGTTGCGGGCCAGGCTGGCAGCCAGTTCGCGTGCGACTGCGGTGGCGCCAGCGAGGACTTCGGCCGGTTCCCCACCTTCGTCAGGCAGTTCCGTGAAGGGCTGGTTGTAGGTTCCGCCGGTGGCCTCGGCGGCCTGCTGCTCAAAGGATTCGGCTTCGAGGCGGGCGCCTTCCATGGCTTCGAGTAGTCCGGCGACCGGAGCAGCGACGTCGACGGCATGGAGATTGCCGGCCTTGAGCTGTTCGAGGAGGACAAGGTCATGCTCGAAGAGTTGCTTCTGCTGCTGCTCCTCAACCGCGTGCTCCTGCTCGTGCTTGATGATACCACGCAGTCGCTCGAGGTCCGCCTGCAGGGTGGAGATGACCTTGGCACCGACGTCGAAGTCGTGGTAGAACTGCTCGTCCTGGCTGGCGTCGTCGGAGACTTGGTTCTCGTCCTGGTGGCGCGAGCCGTAGTAATCGTTGTCGATGCCCAGGACGCCTTCGCACAGGGTTGTCATGCGCAGCATCTGGTGGCGCACGGTGTCGCGCAGTTTGTCCTTCTCGGCGATGGTGGTGCTCAACAGCGCCATCTTCTCGTTGAGCTGATCCTGCAGGTCGTAGTTGTCCTGCTGGAGATCCAGATTGATCTGCTCTGCCTGCTCGAGTTTTTCCTTCAGAGCGGCCAGAGCCATCTCGATGTCAGCCTGGCTCTGGGCTGAACTGCCGGCGGCCACGGCACTCATCGCCTGGTCCAGCTCAGCCTTCAGGCGATCGCGCTCAGACTGCATCTCCTGCTCGCGCTTGATGCGGCGGTTTAGGTCGTCCTGGGCCTTCTTGACCATCTCAGTCTTCTCGATGTCCGAGAACGCATCTGCCTTGCCTGCCATATGCTGCTGCATCATGCGCAGGATCCAGTCCATCAGTTGCTTCTCGCTGATGACTCGCAGCTTCTTGGTCTGACCTTTCTGGCGGAGCAGTTCAGCCGCCGTCGTCGTCTCTCCCAGCTGGGAGAGACCCTGGGCGATGTTCTTTTCTTGTTCCTGGTCGGACATGGGCGGCTCCTAAGAAAGCTGCTTGGCAATCTCCCTGGCGGTGCTGACGGGGCATCGTCAGTCGGCCAGCATGTAGGATCTGTGAGTGATCCACTTAAATGCAGCAACCCCCGGCACAGCCGGGGGTTGGGGCGGGTTTGCAGGATCACGGTTCGCACCTCTGCCAAGCCGATTGGCCTGGCAGAGGTGCGAACGGTCGCTTACTTGTTGGCCGAGTTGAAGTAGGCCTTCGAACCCTGGGGGTCGGCCTTCATGGTCGGCTTGCCTTCGCTCCAGCCGGCGGGGCAGACTTCGCCGTGCTTCTCGACGAACTGGAAGGCCTTGATGACGCGCACGGCCTCATCGATGTTGCGGCCGACCGGCAGGTCGTGGATGTGGGCGGCGCGGACGACACCCTTGGGGTCGATCATGAAGGTGCCGCGCAGGGCTATGCCGGCTTCCTCGATTAGCACACCGTAGTCGCGAGCGATCGACTTGTTGAGGTCGGCCACCAGGGGGTACTGCAGATCGCCGAGTCCGCCGTCCTTGCGGGCAACCTGGCGCCAAGCCAGGTGGGTGAACTGACTGTCCACCGAGACGCCCAGGACTTCAGCGCCAATCGCCTGGAATTCCTTGATCTTATCGCTGAAGGCGACGATCTCAGTCGGGCAGACGAAGGTGAAGTCGAGCGGGTAGAAGAACAGGACGACCCACTTGCCCTTGTAGTCGGAGAGCTTGATCTCCTTGATGGAACCGTCGGCGAAGACGGCCTGCGCCTTGAAGTCTGGGGCCTGCTTTTGGATGAGGGACATGGATTCTCCGTGGTGAGGATGGGTTTCGGGGGTTTCCCCTAGGACACGTGATGGCCCGTCTAGGCACGGGTCAAGTTGTCATCTGGCAGAGGATGTACGCGATGACTTGGTCTGTGGCAGACCTTAACTTCCGGATGTCTGGGGAGGCTCGCACTGCACGATCAGGACCGTGACGTCATCTTGAAAGGTTCCTGCCGCAAATCGGCGGGCATCAGCGGCGATGCGGTCGACCGCGTCACTGTAGGATCCATCGCAGCAACCAATCAGGGCGCCGATGGCCCGCAGATCGCCATACTCCTCGCGATGTGGATCACTGGCCTCGGTCAGTCCGTCGGTCACCTGCATCACCATGTCGCCGGGCTGCAACTCGACCACCGAAGTGCGCACCGCCCGATTGAACGCCGAAGGTGGCAGGACGCCAAGTGCCGGCGCTTTGGCCATGTCCCTACGGGCCAGCGGTTCGCGCTGCGCATTGGCGATGGCAATGGCGGTGTGTCCGGCGCAGACATGCTCCAAGCGACGGGTCGAGGCGTCCAGGACTCCCATCCAGCAAGTGATGAATTGGCCCTGCAGGAGGTCGGCTTTCACACTTTCGTTCAACCGACAGATGATCTCGGTAAGATCCTGCGTCTCCTTGACGATGAAGCGCAGGCCCTTGAGCGCAGCGACCACGACCAGTGCGCCTTGGACACCATGTCCCGCGACGTCGGCAACCGACAAGAGGAAACGGTTGGGTCCAAGCGGTAGGCAGGCGAAGAAGTCCCCACCGACTTCGTCCTGGGGTTCATAGTGCACAGCTACGCCGAATCCGGGGATGACTGGCAGTTCAGCCAGCATCTTGTCGAGGATGCCTTTGGCGCGGTCCATGTCGCCACCACCGCTGACGCGGATCTCCTCGGTGGCCCGACCGGCAACGCGCTTGGTCGCGCCAGGGGCATGCTGCGATGCTGGCGCATCTGACTCGGCGCGTAGCGATCGGCCTTCGACCTCCCGCAGCGCCGCCAAATCCAGCATCTGCCGGCCATCCTGGGCCTCTGGACAGGCGGCAAGGGCGGCGGCGATCGCGCCAATGATCTCACTGGCCGGCTGCCCTGGCCGCAGGCCAAGTTTGACCCAGTCCCCTGTGAACGGGTTGAGCCACTGCCCGTCTTTGCGCGTGATGCGCATGCGTGGTTCGAACTCGCCATGCTGCCGGATCTGCAAAGTCCAGCGATGGCGGCGGAGTTCGTCAACTGGCTTAGCCTTCACCCCATTGGCGAACGGACGTTTTTCAAAGAGATAGTCGCGGGCGGGATCGACGAATCCGAACGCAGCTGGTACCAGAGTCAGGGTGTAGGGGCAGATCCAATGCATGCCGTCGACGGAGGTCACGCGGTGGGCTGGATCCTTCTCAAGGGCGAGGGTGATCTTGCGACGCAGTTCGGCTTCAGCTGCCTCGCGTTGTTCGGCAGCCTGCGTAGCAGCGAGTTCCTCAGGAGTCGGAACGTCATTCTTCTGACCGAACCAGTTCATCGGCATCCGACCGTGTTGAACGCGCAGATGAGGTGTATCGCTGGGTCCATGCGATGTGATATGGCGGTATCCGGCCATTGTCGAGGGGCAGACAGGTATGACGCCCCGACGACTGTTGCGCCGCCTCATCTTGCCAGAGGAGCTTGGCAACCATGATCCGCACTCCCTGCGGACCGCCGTGTCCGCATGCACCAAGGATGCAGCAGCCATGAGCGCCACCGGAACGACTATTCTCTGGACCCGCACTGACGAGGCCCCCGCCCTCGCGACGTACTCCCTGCTGCCGATCGTCCAGGCGTTCGCCGGTGTGGCTGGCATCACGGTCGCCGAAAAGGACATCTCGCTGGCCGGCCGCATCCTGGCGATCTTCGCTGACCGTCTGCCCGCCGACAAGCGCCGCCCGGATCACCTCGCCGAACTGGGTGAACTGTGCAAGCGGCCCGAAGCCAACATCATTAAACTGCCCAACATAAGCGCCTCGTTGCCGCAGCTTAACGCCGCCATCTCCGAGCTTCAGGCCCACGGATTCGCAGTTCCGGTCTACCCCGAGAATCCGAAGACTGAGGCCGAGAAGGATATCAAGGCGAGGTACGCCAAGGTCCTGGGCAGCGCGGTGAATCCGGTTCTGCGCGAGGGTAATTCCGACCGCCGCTGTGCTGCCTCGGTCAAGGCCAGCGCGCGCAAGCATCCGCACAAGGTCGGAGCCTGGACTGCCGACTGCAAGACCCGGGTCGTACATATGCGCCAAGGCGATTTCTACGGATCCGAAAAGAGCCGCACCTTCGCCATCGCTGACGAGCTGCGCATCGACCTAGCCGGCGATGACGGCCAGGTCAGCGTCCTCAAGCAGGGCCTCAAGGTGAAGGAAGGCGAGATCGTCGACGCGGCCGTGATGGGCGCCAGCCACCTGCGCGCCTTCTTCGCCGAGGCGATCAGCGAGGCGCGCGCCGAGGGTGTACTGTTCTCGCTGCATCTCAAGGCGACCATGATGAAGGTCAGCGACCCGATCATGTTCGGCCATGCGGTGGCCACCTATTTCGCCGAGGTGTTCAGCAAGCACGCTGCGCTTTTCGCACGCCTGGGCGTCAATGCGAACAACGGCATTGGCGACCTACACGCCAAATTGGCGTCCGCGTCACCTGCCGAGCGCTCGGCAGTCGAATCCGACCTCACCGCCGCCGTGGCCCGTGGTCCGGCCTTGGCGATGGTCAATTCCGACAAAGGCATCACCAATCTGCACGTACCCAGCGATGTGATCGTCGACGCCTCAATGCCGGCCATGATCCGCGATTCCGGCAAGATGTGGAACGCCTCCAACAAGCTGCAGGACACCATCGCGGCGATTCCCGACCGCTGCTATGCCGGGCTCTACCAGGCGACCATCGCCTTCCATAAGAGCCACGGAGCCTTTGATCCGCGCACCATGGGCAGTGTCGCCAACGTCGGCCTGATGGCGCAGAAGGCCGAGGAATATGGCTCGCACGACAAGACCTTTGAGATCCCCCGGGCCGGAACGGTGCGCGTGGTCGACAAGGCCGGTGCCACGGTGTTTGAGCACCGCGTCGAGACGGGCGACATCTGGCGTGCCTGCCAGACTCGCGACGCCGCGATCACGGATTGGGTGAAGCTGGCCGCCACCCGCGCACGGCTATCCAAGACTCCTGCCATCTTCTGGCTCGATCCGCAGCGGGCCCATGACATGCAGATCAAGGTCAAGGTCGAGACCTGCCTCAAG
>Ga0163144_10005759_pt1 | contig 27543 bp, 20 predicted proteins | sample OliLak19BULKMAT1_FD_123175 | JGI IMG/M metagenome (GOLD analysis project Ga0163144, IMG submission 123175) | Freshwater microbial mat bacterial communities from Lake Vanda, McMurdo Dry Valleys, Antarctica - Oligotrophic Lake LV.19.BULKMAT1 | ecosystem: Environmental > Aquatic > Freshwater >... | reverse complement strand
CGCATTTTACCGGGAGAGTGGCTATATTCAAAACAGGTTTGAAGTCTGACCAAAAAGTGCGATTGACAGCGCATAGCCACGCCAGCACGGCGCGATCCGCGCACGTCAAAGGCCGGGCCAGCATGAGGGCGTCGCGACAGACCGGACATTTGCGGTGTGGTCCATTGAAAACCGCAAATCCCGCGCAGCGGCCGTGGAATTCAATCGCTTGACGCGCAGCGGCGACCTACACCCAATGAAACTCGACCGAGAATCGCGAGTCTTCCAGCATCGGCTGAACCGCGTAGACGACGGCTTTCATCGGCGACTGCCGGTAATCGATCAGCACTTCCGTATCGGGACGGAGGCACGTGGTGTCTTGAACCAGAACGCGAATGTCGTTTCGCGATTCGTCGACCACCTCGCCGAGTTGGTAGCGATGCTCGCCGATGTGGATGCCGACCTCGTACACGTCGTCGACGAAGCTCAGCCGTCGCTTGGCGTGAGTGCTATCGCCCAGCACGCCCAGGCGGGCAAGCTCGCGCCGAATTTGGGTCGGCACGACGGGTTTGTTGACGTACGACTGGCAGCCCGTTCTATACGCGCGAGACCGGTGGTCTTCGCGCAGGTCGGCCGTGATCATAAGTACCTTCACGCCCGCCGATCCGAATAGTTTGTGTTGGTGTTCCAGGCAGCGAATCTGCTCCAACGCAGCGTGACCATCGAGATCGGGCATCCAAATGTCGAGGCAGATGGCGGCAAAGGGATTGCCCTCGGCCAAGGCTTGGGCAAACTTGTCGACGCATTCGCGACCGTTCCGCGCCACAACGCAGTCGCCAAACTCTTCCATGATGTCGAGCAGCAACTCACAATTCGCCGGCTCGTCATCGACGATCAGATACCTTCGTCGCCCCGGGTCCGCAGGCACACCCAACGCTGACCGGGTCTGCAAACTGGGAACGTGTAAGCGGTCCACACGCAAGGGCGACTCGGCAACGGTCGCGGACGTCGTACGATGTGCTTCGATCAGGTCGCCGACTTCGGCCACGGTATCTGGGCTCACGGCGGCGCCGAAGGGGTCGCCATTGAGTGTCTGCGTTTCGGCCTCGGCGATCGACGCTTCTGCTACGAGGGAGGGAACATGCGAGGGCATGCCAAAATCTTCGGATAGCTGATCGCGGATGGCGTCGGATATTTCCGGTAGGCATTGCCCTGCTTGCCCGGCCGACACGTGCGCGCCGATGAAGTCGCAGGCGTCCAAGATCGCCTGAATGTTGACGGCGGCGCCGTGGTCTTCCGCGTGTTTGATGTGGTCCTCGACGAGATGGCAAAGATCGGAAAGATCCTTGAAGCCGAACGCGGCGCTAAGTCCCTTGAAGGTGTGGAACTCGCGCTTGATCACGCTCATGTCCGCGCGGCCGGCCTCGACCTTGAGCAGTTCATCGGTGAGCCGTTCGAGTCGCTCCTCGGTCTCGGCGAAATAGTCTTGCAGCATGTCGTCGGTCATGTTCGCCTCGCTTTCGCGCGGGTTGTGGATTCGTTACTTTCGCAATGCTCGATGACGCCCGACACTTTGCGCTCAGGGCGGCGAGGTGGCCGCGTACTGTTGAACCAGTGCGATCAACTGGGGGCCGTCGAATGGCTTGGTAACGTAGTCGTCGAATCCCTGGTTCAGACACTTTTCCCGGTCCCCCTGCATGGCAAACGCCGTGAGCGCGATCATCGGCAGGTGCGCCCCGGTGGAATCCTCGCTCTTGCGGGTTTCCCTAACCACTTGGTATCCATCGACTTCTGGCATTTGTATGTCGACGAGCGCGAGGTGGTACGTTCGCTCGTTCAGCAGCCGCAGCGCCTCGCGGCCGTCGACGGCGATGTCGATGGTCGCGCCCACCTCTTCCAGAACTTCCAAGGCCAGCGAACGGTTGGCCGGGTTATCTTCGGCGTACAAAACATGGGTTCCCCGCAGGCGTCGCGCGTCCGCGGAGCGGAGATGCACGTCCGACGTGGCTCGCATGGGTGTCCGCGACGACGCACCTTGGGGAGGCATGCCATCGCCGTCGGAGGGCGGCCCAAGCGACAGCGGCACGGTCACCGAGAACGTGCTGCCGCGACCCGGTTCGCTTTTTACTTCCAGGGATCCGCCCATCATCTCGACTAACCGCTTGGTGATCGTCAGTCCGAGCCCCGTACCGCCGTGTTGACGCGTCGTCACATTGTCGGCCTGCACGAAGGGCTCGAAGATCTTTCGCTGCCGATCCCGGGAAATGCCGATTCCGGTGTCGCTGACCTCGATTCGCACCAGCGCAAACTCCGGGTCGGAGTCGACGAGATGGGTGGAAATGCGAATTGAGCCCTTTTCCGTGAATTTAAGGGCGTTTCCTAGCAGATTGATGAGAACCTGGCGGATTCTCGCCTGGTCGCCGCGGAGGCGCTTCGGGATGGCGGAATCGATCGAGCAGTCGACGACCAGCGCCTTGTTCAGGGCCAGCGGACGCATCATTTCGACGGCGTGCAGAACGAGATGCGAAAGATCGAAGGCGTCGACTTCGAGCGTCAGCTTCTCCGCTTCAATCTTCGAGAGATCCAGAATGTCGTTGATCAATTCCAGCAAGGCGATTCCGGCGTCGCGAATAAAAGTTGCCCGGCGATGCTGCTGGGGCGTCAGTTGGTCTTCGAGCAGACGGCTGCTAAAGCCCAGGATTGCGTTCATCGGCGTGCGGATTTCATGGCTCATCGTAGCCAGGAAGTTGCTCTTGGCCGTGCTCGCGGCAAGAGCGCGCTCTAGCAGTTCGTGTCGCTCGGTCGTGTCCCGCAGTACGCCCGTGAAAAAAGGTTCCGGTGCGCCCGGGATGTCGACGCGGGTCGCATTGATCTCACACCTGAAGGTCGATCCGTCCTTGCGAACCGCCTCCATTTCGCGGGCAACGCCCAGGAGTCTGGCGATGCCCGTCTGGCGGTAGCGCTCGAGATACACATCGTAGTTGGAGCGATGCGGCTCGGGCATCAGGATGCTAATGTTCCGGCCGAGCAGCTCTTCGGGCGTCCAACCGAACAACTTTTCGACCGAGGCGCTTGCCAACAGGATCATTCCGCGGGCATCGATGGTGATCAGAGGGTCCAACAGGGCGTTTATGAACGCCCGTTGCATGATAGCAATGCGCTGTTCGTGCGTCTCCTGTTCGGCGCGGGGCGCACGCTTGCGCAGGAGGCAGGCAAAGAGCTGCGACTCGCCCGAACAGGTCCCTGTCATCGGCAGTAGGGAAACATCGCAAACCAGTGTTGTCTTGTCTCGGCACGAAACGAGGACTTCGAGTTGCGCTCTCATGAGCCGCGAACGAAGGCCGGTGTGTTGTCGATCCGACGCGCAGGTCGACTCACAAGCGATGTCCCAATCGCTTTGGGAGATGAGTTTCGTGACGCGATCGCCCACGAGCTCGTGTGGCGTCCAACCACAGAGGGGTTCGAGCGAGGCGCTCACGGCGCGGACAAATCCCTCGGCGTCGGCCACGATGAGCGCATCGGGCGATGCCTCGTTTACCGCCGCCGTCGGCGACTCGGGGCGGGCAAACAATCGTTCGTCGAAAGACAGCGACGCGGAAGTGGCCATGTTGACGCCCAAGTGATTTCGCCCGTGTCGATGGAAACGTAGAGTCCGTGTATCGTCATTGGCATCGTCCGCGCCGACGATGCCTTGGATATTGGAATAATAAGTCCAGCGGTGGCGGTCTGTTGGCGGTTTGTTGGAAGACTCCGCGTGCCACTCCTTGTACCCAAGCCAGTGCTTCGAACTCGCCGTGCAAACACTGCCCGAGTACGAGCAGTGGCACACTTCCGGCGACCGATGCAACGGCTTCAACAGGTCGCTGTCCAACGAAGCATAGGTCTTAGTTGTGATTCATCCGGTTTTTTCGCGCGCCGGCGTTTGTGTGTTGGATTTGGTGACCCTTGGTTTCAGTGCGATGTACGCGGGTAAAGTCTTATCTTCCAGGAGGTTCGGTTGACCAACTGTCTTGCCACTCAGTGTCGCTGGGACCACGGCCTCGCTCCGGCCTGCCCCGTGCCTCCTGCGGCCGCAGGTCGCTCGAAGGTGCGTTTTTCCGAGGAGTCGTGTCAATGTCATGCCGTCGTAAGCTGGCGACCTGCGTCTTCCGGGACCTTCGCTCGGCCCTCGACGAAAATGGGCTCCGGCCTTTCCGGAAATCTCCTCAACCACCGCTACGATGTCCAAGCAACTACCCAGCGAAGTGCTATTGCGCGAACGCTTTACGGCGGCGCGCGCTTTAGCCGGATGAACCTTAGTTGTGTCGTGCAACGCGACGCGCGATGCGATTGTGGAACCGCGCGTTTGCGTCGTTGACGGCGTCGCAAACAGGCAGAAACAGCATCGTCATTCTGGCAGGTGTATCGACGCTATATCGTGCGAGGCTTGCAAGGCGCTCGACGGCTCGCTAGGAGTACGACAAAGACATGAAATGAATCCGCATGCGGTTGCTGGACATTCACCTTCCAATCGTAGCGATTGGCGCGTGGCATTTAAGCGCCTTTCGATAGGGAGCCACTCGGCAGAGACGTGTTGACGATCACCTGCAATGCCTGGGCTGAGGAAAGGCCGCCGAATTTCTCTCGCCCCGATCGAAGATCCCTCCGCCGGGGCGCAGATCGCGATCTGCTGCCCCGGCTCGCCTCAGCGCCAACATTGATCTCGCCATGAGGGCCGCTGAGCGCCTATGCTGGGGGCCAACTCCTTCGACATGGGTCCAAAACCTTGGCAACTATTCCGACGATCGGCACGCCCCCGATTACGAAAAACGCCACCACCAGTGCGCTGCGGTCGGGTTGCGCGGCCGCCGTGTGCCTGGTGTTGGCCGAAGGGCTGCACATGGCCCATGCCGATCTCGCGGTGTGGACCACGCACATGGTGATGACCCAACTCGCGTTCACGTCGTTTCAGAAAGGGGTCGAGCGCATCGCCGGACGTGCATTGGGCATCGTCGTGGCGCTCGTCCTGTTGACGGTGTTCCGCAATGCCATGCACCTAGGTTTCGCGTTCGAGTGCCTGGCCTTGCTGGTTTTCTTCTATGTCTATTTTTCCAATCGGCTGGCCTATACGTTTCTGAACGCCGGCTTGTACCTGGCCGTGATCATGCAGATCGGCCGCGCCGATCCTTATGCCGCCGCGCCCGAGGGGGGCCGGATGTTTCTGGCCATCATTGTCGGCGTCGTGGTGGCCGACCTGGTGTGCTGGTTCAGCGGGGCCGAACGGGACCTGACGATTCAGACCAGTGGCGCCCCCTTCTTTCCGCTCGATCGTGGGCGATTGGGCCAGTGCGTCATGCTGGTAGTGACCGTGGCCATCTCGCAGTTGTTCGTGGAGTATTTCGCTTTGCCAGCCAGCGCGACGCTGGTCTCGGTGATGGTGCTTACTGTCGTGCCCGACCTGCATCAAATGCTCCGTAAGGGTGGCCTAAGAGTCTTAGGAGTATTGCTGGCGATGGCCTATGCGTTTTGTTCGTTCGTGCTGCTGGTGCGGTTGCAACACTTTCCGTTACTCGTTGTACTGCTTTTTGTCGGGTCGTATCTGGCTACGTACTTGGCCGAAGCGGGCGGCGATTGGGCGTACATGGGCGTACAAATGGGGCTGGTGCTGCCCATGATCTTGGTGGTGCCGTCGCACGAATTCGGGACGATGACGACCGCCCTGGCACGTTTGGAGGGCGTCGTGATCGCCATGGCCTGCGCATTGCTGGTGGGCATGGTCGTCGCGGCCTTTTCGCGCGCGGCGCCGGCGGAACCCACCTAGGAACCGTGCATGGACCCAAGAGTTGCCCTGTATTACAAACGTTGACTTTGCACGCGCCGCGCGCGGATTATGGCGATCAAGATTTCGCCAGCCAGGCATGAATCCCTCGCTGTACCACACATCTTTTGAACAGAATAATGGACCACGGAGACGCGGAGGCACGGAGATGGAAAGAACAAGAAAACCAGGAAAGCAGGAGAACTCGATTTCCGTGGGATCGGTCCCCACGAGAAGCAACCAAGCCTTCAACCCTGCGCATCGAACTCGATTGGTGCGGTCGCTCCTGGTCTCCCGGCTTCCTTATTTCGCTGATCTCGCCTTCTCGGCGCCTCCGCGTCTCCGTGGTTCCAGTCTGGCGGCGCGACTTTTGTGGTACGACGAGGCACGAATGCCTGGGCTAGGGAAAACTGGCAATTCTCAGCCTGACTTCACACATCACGATTGCCGCGCGCAAACCGCGACTTGCACCCCATGCCGCGCCCCGATCCAGCTCACGTTGGCCGCGGCCAGCTCGAGTGCTAAGATGGTTGCCTCGGCGCTCTGACCGTCGCTGTAATGGTCGTTCGGTACGATTGCACAACGATGTCACTATCGACCACTTCCGCGAAATTGCCGGGAACACGTGACGCCCGCATTGCCCCGGCGATGGCGATCCTTGGCATGGTCGTGGTTGCCATTGCCTTTCTCCGCTGGCAAGGCCGCGTGTGGTGGTGCCAGCAGGGGGACTGGTGGCCGATCTCGTTGGAAGTCAATTCGCCGCACAATTCGCAGCACGTTTTCGACGCCTACAGCCTTTCGCATGTATTGCACGGCGTGCTGTTTTACGGATTCTTCTGGCTGTTCCGATCCCGAATGAGCTTCGGCGTGCGACTCGTTGCGGCGACCGCGGTCGAAGTCGCTTGGGAGATGTTGGAAAACTCACCCCTGGTCATCGATCGCTACCGAATGGCAACCATTGCCGCAGGCTACGAGGGAGATTCCATCATCAACTCCCTGGGCGACATACTGAGCTTTGGCATCGGTTTCTACCTTGCCAGGCCCTTGGGCTTGTGGAGGTCCATCCTCTTTTTCCTGGTCGTCGATTTGGGCATGCTTTGGATGATCCGCGACAATCTCGCGCTCAACGTGCTGATGCTCCTCTGGCCCATCGACGCGGTGCGCCGTTGGCAGTTGGGTGGCTGAATGCCGACGCTGGGCTGCACTTTTCGCCGGCGCGACGACACACCGGATCGTTGATTGATTGGCAGTGCTTGCGGGTCGCACGTCGATCCTATCAAAGGGCGCCACGGTTCCAATCGAGCTTCCGCATCCGCTGCGCCGCGGTTGACCAGTGTGGTTGATTTCAGCCCAGGCCGTCGTCGGGCGTCGATTCAGTCGAGCTGTCGCCGCAAAGTAAAAGGCAGTGCGCATGAATCGAATTACGGCCGGAACTTCGCGCGGGCTTACGCTTGCAGGCCATCCCAACACGATGAAAATGCGTCAGACTGGAATGCAACGGCGCAAAATTTGCAAATCTCTGCCCCGGATTCGCACCACAATGTCGGTCATTGTGGCCATCGGTTTCGCCATGGTTTCGATTGACAGGAGAGATCCCATGAAGACGCAAGAATGCCCGGTTTGCGGGATGGACTTCGAAGACAAGGGCGTGAAGGTCAAGGTCGGCGGGAAGGAAGCGACCGTCTGTTGTGAGGAGTGCGCAACGAAGGCCAAAGCAAACCCGGCGAAGTACGTGAATGCCTAACCTATTTCTCTGTCACGGCTAAAGTTTGGGGTGCCACTGCTGGCTTGTCCAGCAGTGTGAGCAACTTACGGCTGCGAGGCAACGCTAGTTGGGCGAACTACTCCGGCGCCGTGCTTGGTTGGACGTAACTGATGGCCTGCCCCACGACCATGCATACGATGCAACCCACGGCGCCGAACCAAATGGCATAGCCGGGGAAGAAATACCCGCAGAGTAGAATCACAATCAGACTGGACACCAGGCCTAGTACTGCCCCTAGTCCGGTGGCTCGTTTGCTTGCCATTCCTAACAGGAACACCCCGAGTAGGCAGCCGTAAAAGTAAGAGTTGACGATTAGCCCGAGTTTCAGGATCGACTTGAAATTAGCTGCCTGCAGGCCAGCGGCGATCACGATACCGGCCCAGATGACCGTCAGCACTTTCGCCCGTAGCACGGTATTACCCGGTCGAAAGCGGTCGATAAAGTCGACCACCGTCACGTTGGCCAACGAGTTAAGCGCCGAGCTCAGCGTGGACATGGCTGCTGCGAATCCGCCGGCGATCAAGAACCCACGCAGTCCGACCGGCACTTCGTGGATGATGAAGTAGGGAAAGACATGGTCCGAGTCGATGCTCTCGGGCAAGCTATCGGGCCGCGACTTGTAAAACACGTACAGCAGCGTTCCCAAGGCGAAGAAACCGACGTAAACCGCCAGCAGTCCGAAGCCGTGGAACATGATGGCGCGCCGCCCGTCAGTCTGGTTTGAAACCGACAGGTACTTCTGCACTTGGGCCTGGTTGACCCCGTTCAATGCCAGATGCACGAACATCATGGCGATCAGACCAGCCCAGATTGTGGCCGGGTTTTCCAGATCGGTGGAGAAGTTGAAAAGCCGCAGCTTTCCATCGTTAACCGCGGTTGTCCAAGCATGCGAGAATCCGCCTGGTAGCGCGAGTAGGATCAACACGACCGCGACGAGCCAGCCGGTCATGAAGACGAACGTCTGCAAAATGTCGGTGTAGATGACGCTCTTGATGCCGCCGAACATGGTGTAGATCGTGGTCACGATGCCAACGATCCAAATGGACTTCGCTACCGAGAAGCCCGACATTTCCGCGAGCATGATCGCGGGAGCATAAATCACGACGCCCGTCGAAACGCAGATGATGAGTTGAAACAGCGCGCTGGCCATCAACCGCGTTTTTACGTCAAAGCGGTGTTCCAAGAATTCGTATGCCGTCGTGACGTTGTACTTGATGTAGACGGGCAGGAACACCACGCTCACGATCCACGATGCCAGCGGCAGGATCATGTAGAGCTGCAAAAATGTCCAATCGGAGCCGTAAGACTGCCCGGGCATCCCGATGAAGGTAATCGTGCTGACGCTGACCGCAGTCATCGTGATTCCCGCCGGAACCCAATGAACGGAGCGATCACCTAGAAAGTACGACAGCCCGGTCTTTTGTCCTTTGCTGAAGCTGAGGCCAATACCCGCCGTCGCCGCCAGATAAATCAACAGCACGAGATAGTCAATCCAACTCATCGGGCGAGATCTCCTGGGTGCTGCCAGTGCGTAGCGATGTCAGGATCTTCTGAGCGAGCAAAGTGGCACGCAGGCCGTCGCGAGCGCCAATAGCCGGCGCTTTGCCCGTGCGAATGCTCAATACGAAATCGTCCAGCACGCCAAACGTGCCATCCGCACGGATCTCGTCGTCGGCGCGAAAGTGCGGAACCTCGACGCCCGAGAAGCTCGCCTGGCGAAAGTGTTCGTAGAGCACTGCCGAGCGCTTTCCGTCAAACACCTGGTGCAGCCATTTGCCGAGATAGTCATTCTCGCCGGCCTCGGCCAGCAACAGGCTGGCAATCGCGCCGTTGGCGAATCGTACGGTCGCGGTGACCGCGGTCACATTGCACCCTTGTTCCGGAATGCTCGGGACGGCTTCGGCATGCACGCGCACGGGCTCCGATTCGTTGAGCCAATAAATCATGTCGAGTGCGTGGCAGGCCGTGGCCAGAATCAAGCCGCCGCCGCGAACCGGGTCGCGCACCCAGATGCCCTCGGGCATGGCTTCCATGCTGAGCTGGCCGTGCGTCGCAATCGGTCGCTGAATCAGCTCCTTCACCCTGAGAACGGCGGGAGCGAAGCGGAACTTGAAGTTCACGGCGAGCGCGATACCCGCCTGGCTCGCGGCCGCGGCGATCCGCCGGCACTCGTCGGTGGACAGCGCCATCGGCTTTTCGAGCAGGATGTGTTTTCCAGCGGCCGCGGCCCGCAATGCCAAGGGCGTGTGCGAATCGTGATGTGTGCAGACGATGATGGCGTCAATCTCGCGATCCTCGAAAACGCGGTCCAGGTCGGCCGTGTAGTACTGGCCGCCAAACTCCTGGCAAAATTCGCGGGCGGCTTCCTGGCGGACGTCTGCCGTCGCATGCAGCACAATGTCGTCTCGAACGACGACGTTTTCCAAATGGCGGCGTCCAATGAATCCGCAGCCAATAAGCGCCACGCGAAGGGGAGTCATGCCCAAGGGGGTTCCTTTCCGGCGGCCAATGTATTTTTGCAGATCGACTAGCTCGGATGCGAATGGTCGGAGATGATTGTCAGCCAAGTTGGCCTGGATCGTCAAGCATTTTTAGTTCGCGTTGAGCGTTTAGACCGACAGACTCTGTCAACCCGAGTGCCTTCGAGGAGCTACTTGACCTCGAAGGTCGGCACATCTACTTTGGCGCACGAAGAGTCAAGTCTGGCGATCTGGCGAATAGGGGTCGGCAAGTCGTTGTCGGAGACGGTCGTACGCTCGGCCACGACGCGCCGGCGACATCGACTCCCGACCCCTTCGGCATCCATCAGATCCGGCGCAGCGCGCCGTCGAAAGGGGCGTTTGCAGTGCGTCGAGACGTTATGTGTAGCGTACACATTCAACTTCACGCGGTTCAGCGCAGCGACCAGTTTGCCATGAAGCTCGGACTGATCAATTCCGCCTGGGTGCAAGCCAACCAGCCCACCGAATTTGGCCTGCGTAGGACCAAAGAGATTGGCTTCGACACGGTCGATATCTTCGCCGATCCACTGGAGATGGATCCAGGCGAGCGGCGAGTGATCAAAAAGACATGTGACGAGATCGATTTGCCCATCGTCTCGCTCGCCTGCGTCGCCGTCGGCCTGATCGACTTCAACGCCAGCGTGCGGGCGTTTCACCAGCAACGCGTGCAAGCGTACTTGAACTTGGCCCACGAGTACGAAGCCCGGAACGTCCTGCTTGTCTTGGGCGAGTACATCTGGAACAAGGAAGTCATCGCGCCCGCGGATCAATGGAAGTGGGGCGTCGAGACGGTCCACTCGTTGGGCCAGCGCGCCGCGGAGTTAGGGCTATCGATCGTGCTGGAGCTGGAGCCCTTCAAGTTGTCCCTGATCAACGACGTCGACAGCATGGTCCGCTTTCTCGACGACGTAAGTCTGCCCTCGGTGCAAGCCAATATCGATATTTCGCATCTGGTTCTTTCCGGTGTGCGGCCCGAGGAACTACGGCGGCTGGCAGGCCGAGCCGGCCACGTGCATATTTCGGACTGCGATGGCAAGGTGCATGGCGACCTGCCGCCGGGTCGCGGCGTCGTGCCGTTCGAGCCGTACTTGCGCGAGATCAAAGACTTGGCGATCGATGGGGCGATCTCGATCGAGCTGGAGTACTCGCCCGAGCCCGAGCGGATTGTGGAATGGGTGGAGGAGGCCTACCGCGAAACGGCGCGGCTGTTGGCAGCGGTAGGATTGAGGGGCGAAAGCCAACAGGCTGGCTGACATTTCACGTGCCGCAGCACGCATTCCGCACCGACCCTCCCCTAGCCTCTCCCTGGGAGGGAGGGGAGTTTTATTGCCTAGCGTTCCGCACTTCGTACTCCGCGATTGGGAATCACTCCGTTCGCATCCAATCCGGCACGCGCTGCACATGCCCCTCGCGATCGACGCAGGCCAGCGTACTATGCCCCTGGGCCAATAATTCCTCGCCGCGCAGCAGTTTGTATTCGTGTTCGATTTTGGCAGCGCTGACGCGCGTGGTCCTGGTGCGCAGCGTGAGCACGTCGTCGTAGCGTGCCGGCCGTTTGTAGGTGCAGCCAATGCGGACGATGACCATAAAAGTGCCGTCGGCTTCGATCTGGCGATACTCGGCGCCGTTGGCCCGCAGCAACTCGGTGCGGCCCATCTCGAAATAGGTGAAGTAGTTGGCGTGATGAAGCACGCCCATCGCGTCGGTCTCCTGGTAGCGGACGCGAACCTGGATTTCGTGCTCTGCAATCATGTTCGGATGATTTCGGACGTCTAGGGCTCGTTGACCTTGGCCTATCGCGGCGTGCATCTTATCAGCCAAGGCGGCAGCCGAACCAGCCCGCCCCGCGAGCGACCGACGCATTACCAGCCAGCGCCGCTGCCACGCGCCGTTGACGGAAGCTCCATGATTGCCTACAGTTAGCAGACTTGGACCGGTCCGCTCGGCCAATGGGTTAACTCATCAAAGCCATTTGGGCGTTTCGTTGAGTTACGTGGTATCATTGTCCGCGTAATCCTTCGTTCCCTCCGAAACAGGCGATTCAAACCATGAGCATCGGCGAAGGCACCGGCACTGGTTATTCAACCATGCGCGGCCGGAACTATCCTTCCATCCGGCAGTTCACCGTGTTCCTGGAGAACCGGGTCGGCCAGTTGCTCGAGGTCATACGGCGATTCGAGGGGAGCAAGGTCAAGATCGTCGCCCTCTCGATCGCCGACGCCGCGGAATGTGCGTTCGTGCGGTTCTTGCTCAGTCATCCCGAACAGGGGCGGGAGATTCTCGAACGAGCAGGCCTGGCATTGATCGAAACCGACCTGATCGGCGTCGAGTTGCCCGATGGTCCCCAGCCGCTCTTGCAAGTTTGCACGGCCCTGCTGCAGGCCGAAGTAAATATCGTGCAGGCTTATCCGCTGCTGGTGCGGCCGCGCGGCCGACCCGCGGTGGCCCTGATGGTCGATAATATCGACATGGGCATGGAGACGCTCGCGGCGAAGGGTGTTACTATGATTACCGAGGCCGATCTGACCGAGGATGAATAGATGGGGCGAGTGACAGGTGGCATAAGGGGTGAGCGCGGGCCACTGCGCTGAGGGTGTCAGGAACCTTTGGCTGTCCATACGTTATCTGATGGCAAACGGTGGAGCAGCCAAAGGTTCCAGACACCGTCTACCCCTCGAACATGCCCGGCCGCGGCGCCTTCACGCCCCGGATCGATACGCGTGCGATCGCGTCCCAGGCCATCGCAGTCAGCGTGTGGGTTCCATCCGGCGCGCGAACCATCAGCAGACAATGACTGCGGCGTGATAGTTCTTGTGCGTATCCATCGGGCACGATGATCTCCCCGTCGCTTAACCGAACTTCGATGGTCGTGCCCGGCGTCCGCTGCGACCAGAGTGCCGCCATGAGCTCGGACATAGGGTGCAATTGTCCGCTGGCAGCGTCGCTGGACGTCGGGTTGGCGCCCAGCCAGTTGTCGCCGACGACCTCGACGACCTCTTCCATGTCGATCATGGGCAACTCGTCTTCGACGACATTCGAGTTGACCATTTCAACGTCGACGACGACGTCCTGGCTCGGTGCGCGACTCTCCGTGAATTCAGCCGGTTCCGTCAAAGCCGGCCCACGATCGTCGGTCATTGCCGGCTCCGGCAAGCGCGTGTCCGCCACATGTTTCGGCTGCGACTCGTCGCTCGACGCGGCATTTGGGCCGGGCACCAGGAACTTGATGCCGCAGTGGGGGCATTGGCCGGGGCGACCCGCCAAACTGGCCGGGCTGTTGAGCCGGTGGCCATTGGGGCAGAGAAAGACGATCGTCGCCGGTTTTTCGCCGTGAACCGGTTTGGCCGTTGCGGTCGCTCGTTCGAGCCCATTTTCCTCCGCCGATTCCACCTGGTCAGACCACGCGGGTACGCGGAATGCCGCCTCGCATGTTGGGCATTTGACGGCCTTGCCCACCTGTTCCTGGGGCGCCTTCAGCTTATGACCATTGGGGCAATGAAACGAGATCGCCATAGAGGTTATCGTAGTCGGCCGCCGACCGGGCGACAACGACTCGCCAACCGCTTGACTTGGTGGGACGCGGCGGTTCACACTAGTGCTGTGTCAATGCTCAGATTTTGGGTAGCAGAAGTCGTGAGACTTCTGACGTTCGCGACAGAATCAGAGTAATACGGAACTCTCACGAGTTCCGCTACCCGCAAATCAAGATGTGACACGGCACTAGCATTCGTCGAGCGACGCCCGCGCCGCACCAGCCACCTAATCCAAACCCCTCACGGACGACTCCCAACGCGATGCCAATTCCCGTCGTTTGTCAGGCCTGCAAGGCCAGCTTTCAGGTGAGTGAAAAGTTCGCCGGAAAGCAGGGGCCATGCCCCAAATGCAAGGCCCTGATCACCATTCCCGCGCTCGAAGAGCAGGTGAAGATCCACACGCCCGAGGAATTCGCCTCAGGTGGCAAGACCAAAGAGGGCCGACCGGCGCTCAAGCCGATCGCCCGCAAGGATACCAAGCTGCAGCCCGTGCCGCTGGCGATTGCCCTTGGCGGCACGATCGCGGTGTTGGCGATCGCCGCCATGGCACGGGGCGCGTTGGCCGGTGGCGGTCTGCTTTGGTTGCGCGCGATTGGCCTGGTGGCCGTGTCGATGCCTATCGCGGCCGGCGGCTACGCCCTGCTGCGCGACGACGAATTGGAACCCCATCGCGGTCGCTGGATGTGGTTGCGAGCCGCGCTGTGTGGCGTGGTGTACGCCGGTCTTTGGTGTGGCTACTACTTTATCCCACCGGACCTGATGGAGGAGACCTGGAGCTGGTTCTTTATAGTGCCCCCCTTCTTGTTGGTCGGCGCGGGAACTGCGCTGGTGTGCTTCGACCTCAGCTTTGGCAATGGTTTATTCCACTACTGCTTCTACGTACTGGCGACGCTCGCACTGGGCTGGGTCGCGGGCCTGGAAATGCCCTGGCACCGGCTGGTAACGTAGGATCAAGTCGCGTGGCTGTGCCCTAGAAGCGTTGGCTTCGACAGGGACGCCAAACCGCTTATGGTTTAGCGGTTTAACAGCCACCAACGCATCCATCTTGGCCGATATGTGATATAATTGATTCGGCCGACCTCAAGACCCTCGGGCGACTGCCAGGGGACTCGTCCGAGTAGCCAAGAGGGTGCGATCGCGACCGTTCGCGCAGGCAGTTTAGGCAAACAGCGCGGATTGGCGGTATCGCACCAGTCGCTCGGAGGGTCGTGCCGCACGTCGAGAGCGGTTCGCTCGTGGTCCACCATTAGGCAAGTTTTTCTGCTTTCGTTGCCCGATATTGTCAGGCTGAGGGCAAGGCCGGGCAATGTTGTGCGCGCCGTCACAGGCAGTGCTTCGTCGAAAGGGTCAGTTCGGGCGAGTACGCCGGCGCAGGGATGCCATGGTACACGAGATCGCCAAGCTAATTCTCGAACACGCGCACACGCCCGACGAGCGCGACGAAGCCATCGAACGGGCCGTCTATCTGGGCATGGCGCTGGCCGACATCGAAGAGTATCTCGACTGGCTCGACATGATCCGCAGCCAGCATCCGCGGCGTGACGCGGACCAGTAGCCAGGCGAGCAGCTTTGCTCGATTCGCGGGCTACAATCGAGCAGTTGACTGGCTCATGTCGTTTACCCCTCCAGAGGAATTGATCGTGCGTTGGCAGTTGATCCATCAAGCATTGCACCCCGATTTTGGGATGGGCTGGAACCTCGTTTTGGCCGTATCGCCGCTGGTGTTGTCGTTGCTGCTCTTTTGCCGGCAAACGAAGCCAGGGCTGTTCTGGTGGCCCTTGTTGTTGGCGTTCGTGCTCTTGTTGCCGAACGCTTCGTATACGCTGACCGACGTCATCCACCTGGTGGCGCGGATCCGTCGCGAGCCGCACTTGCCCGTCTGGACCGTGTCGCTCGTGCTGCTGCCTCAATATGCTGCGTTCATGTTCGTCGGACTTCAATCGCATGCATTCTCGCTGATCCTCGCCGGGCGATACATGCGTCGCATGGGCATGCAGCGGTGGGTCATTCCCATGGAGATCGGCGTCAACATCTTGTGCGCCGTCGGCGTCTACATGGGCCGGTTTCAACGCGCGAATAGCTGGGATGTTCTCGAAGCGCCCGACGAGCTCGCACTCGCGACGATTCGCGACCTCTCGGATCGGCTGCCGATGGAGATCGTCGGCTGCTCCTCGGTCATTCTTATCACGCTTTACTATGTGATGAAAATATTCGACGTCGCGCTGATTGAGTATTGGCAGCGTCGCATTGCCCAGTGGCAGGCGCCGGGCAGATTCTGAGGAGCGCGAGTACTATTGGTTGATGAGGAACTCCTCGGTCTGGCGAATCATGCGGCGCCGCAATTCGGCTTGCCGCGATCGATCGCGTTGGATTCGTTGTGCCAGGACCATGGGTAGGCTCCGACATCGCGCGCAACGGGCATGCTGCCGGGAACATCGGCTTGGGGTGAGTTGAAATCACGATAGTGCTTGGAGCGGACGATTGAGAAAAAGGTTCACACTTCTCTCACTTCGTGGCGCAGAGGGGGTCGGGACTCGATGTCGCCAGTCCGGAGGGTCAGGCGAAGGCGGGTTGGCGACATCGACTCCCGACCCCTTTGCCAAGCTCATCCAATCAATAAATCCGGTCGTAACGGCCGCGCCCGGGCCGCTGGCGTAGAGTAAGATTGCAGTACCCCGCAGGAGAGCGCTTATGGAATCCGACGGCCACGTAGATTCTTCGCACAGCGGCCCATTCACGTTGGCCGTCGATATCGGCGGCACCGGCATCAAGGTGCTGGTGCTCGACCGCGACGGTCAACCGGCCAGCGAGCGCACGGCCGACAAGACACCGCACCCGGCCACGCCCGACGCCGTGCTCGACGTGATTGCCAGTCTGGCTGCGGCGCATCCGACATTCGATCGTGTGGCTGCCGGATTTCCCGGTGTCGTGCGCAAAGGCATCACCGAGACGGCCCACAATCTCGATCCGGCTTGGGTCGGCTGCGACTTGGACGCGGCGCTCACTCAACGCCTGGGCAAGCCCACGCGCGTGGCCAACGATGCCGACATTCAAGGCTTCGGCGCAATCCAAGGTACTGGCTTGGAACTGGTGCTGACCTTAGGCACGGGCCTTGGCTCGGCGCTGTTCGTGCATGGCGTGCTGGTGCCGAATCTGGAGTTGGCCCACCATCCCGTCCGCAAGGGCAAGACCTACGAAGACCTGCTCGGCAAGGCAGCACTTGAAACGCACGGCGAGAAAAAGTGGCACAAGCAACTCGACCGCGCGATCAAGCTCCTACGGCTGACGTTCAACTTCGACCTGCTCTACCTGGGCGGTGGCAACGCCAAGCGGCTAGAGCACGATAAGCTGCCTGCCGATGTAAAGATCGTGCCAAATGTTGCCGGCCTGCTGGGCGGCATCGCCCTGTGGAACCCACTGCACGAGACCGATCTCTTGTGTGCACCGCAATCGCCAAAGACGCGGACCAAAGCAACCGCTAAGAGTTCGTAGCACGCAGATGCAGCAAATGTAGGGTGGGACGAGCGCTAGCGAGTCCCACGCGCGCCACGTGCAATGAGCGGCGTGGGACTCGCTCCGCTCGTCCCACCCTACAATACAATTCTCACGCCACGGTAATCCCCTTATCCAGGTACACATCCTGGATCGTTTGCAGTAGCTCCGCGCCTTCGGCCATCGGCCGCTGGAAGGCCTTGCGGCCCGAGATCAGGCCCATACCTCCCGCTCGCTTGTTGATCACTGCCGTGTGGACGGCTTCGGCCAGGTCGCTCGCGCCTTTGCTCTCGCCGCCCGAGTTGATCAACGGCGCGCGGCCCATGTAGCAGTTGGCCAATTGGTAGCGGCACAGCTCGATGGGGTGATCGCCGGGCGTGAGCTGCGTGTAGACCAATTCGCTCGTGCGGCCGAAGTTGATCGCCGTGTAGCCGCGATTGTTCGTGGGCAGCTTTTGCTTGATGATGTCGGCCTCGATCGTCACGCCCAAGTGATTGGCTTGGCCCGTCAGATCGGCGGCCGCGTGGTAATCGACGCCATCTTTCTTAAAGCCGTTGTTGCGCAGGTAGCACCACAGCACCGTGACCATGCCCAGCTCGTGAGCCTGATGAAAAGCGTGCGTGATCTCCTGGATCTGCCGGGTGCTTTCGTCGCTGCCAAAGTAGATCGTCGCTCCGACCGCGACCGCGCCCATGTCCCAGGCCTGCCGCACGTTGGCAAACAGGATCTGATCGTATTGATTGGGGTAGCGCAAAAACTCGTTGTGGTTGACCTTCACCAGAAAGGGGATCTTGTGTGCATACTTTCGCGAAACCGCGCCCAACACGCCCAGCGTGCTAGCCACGGCGTTGCAACCCCCTTCAATCGCCAGCTTGACGATATTTTCCGGATCGAAGTACAGCGGATTCGGCGCGAAGCTCGCGCCGGCCGAGTGCTCGATGCCCTGGTCGACCGGCAAGATCGACACATAGCCCGTGCCGCCCAGCCGACCCGTGTTCAAGATGAGCTGAAAGTTCCGCAGCACCGAAGGCGAACGATCGGTGCCGACTAGAATTCGATCGACAAAATCGGGTCCCGGCACATGGATGCTATCCGTGCTGAAGCCGCGGCATTTGTAGCCGAGTAAGTTGTCGGCCTGGCTGCCCAGAAGTTTGACGAGTTTTGCGTGGTCAGCGGCCATAAGAGCCTCCGTGAATTAGCAGTTGAAGATGTTGTGTACGCAATGGGCCGCGAATGCTGCAAGGTAGCCTCAGAAACTCAACGGGTTAGCGATAATACCGAAGGCGACCGTGATGAATTAAGAACCCCTAGCTCAACCTTCCATTGGCAGACCTGTCCTCGTTATCGCATGCGTCCGAGGCGTGAAGTCGGAGGAGTCTTCATTACTGTCATTCCCGCGCAGGCGGGAATCCAGTGAACGGCCCGGCCGCGCTGCCTCATAAGATTTACAATCGCCCCGCGAAAATCGTTTTTTCCACCGCCCTCGCTGAGGCCCTGGATTCCCGCCTGCGCGGGAATGACGTCCGAGTAGTAAAGTTAGACGTACTAAGTCGCGATCACCCGCTGCTAAAAAGCGTCTCACTCGGTTTCACCCCCGGTTGCACGCTCACGCCCCGTCCTGGATTCGCCGCCAGGTGTTCCAGAATCTTAAACACTGCTTCGGCTTCGTCCGGCTGGCCGATGGCTGCGGCGATCTGCGCGGCGGTGCGCGGTTGCTTCTCGGCGTGGAGCTTCGCGACTGCCTTATGCTGCAGGTCCAAGATCGCGGCCGCGGCCTTCTTGCCGGCTTCGACGCCCGGTTGATGGTAGGCGTTAATGTCGACCAGCTCCGCGTACATGCCCACGGCCCGTTCGTACAGCGCGATCAGCGCACCGACGCTCTGGGCCGTAACTTCGTCGATCGTGATCGTGATCGAGTCGCGGCCGTTCTCGTAGAGCGCATGCCGCGTGCCTTGCAAGAAGCCACACAAAAAGTCGCCGGAGGTGACGCCAGGCTCGACGTCGATCGACGTTCCCTCGCGGTCGTGCAGCACTTGGATGAATGTGACGAAGAAGTTCGGCACGCCGTCGCGCAGTTGCTGCACGTAGGCGTGCTGATCGGTCGAGCCCTTGTTGCCGTACACGGCGATGCCTTGATGCACCACCTTTCCCTTGCGGTCCAACTCCTTGCCCAGCGACTCCATGACAAGCTGCTGCAAGTACCGGCTGAACAGGGACAGCCGATCCTTGTAAGGCAGGATGACCATATCCTTCTGGCCGCGGCCATCGCCCAGCTTGTACCAGGCCAGTGCCATGAGAGCGGCCGGGTTTTGCCGCATGTCGGTGCGGCGGGTGAGCACATCCATGGCCGCGGCGCCTGCCAGAAACTCCTCGACATCGATCCCTTGCAAGGCGCCCGGCACCAGCCCGACGGACGACATCACACTCGTCCGGCCGCCAACCCAATCCCACATGGGAAATCGGGCTAGCCATTGATCGGCCACGGCCCTTTTGTCCAACTGGCTGCCTTCTTGCGTGATTGCCACGGCATGCCGCGCGAAATCCAACCCGGCGCGTTCGTAGGCCGCGGCGGCTTCGAGCATGCCATTGCGGGGTTCCGGCGTGCCGCCCGACTTGCTGGCCACGACGACCAGCGTGCGGCCGAGTTCCGATTTGAGTGTCGCCAGGGTTTCGTCGATGCCGCGCGGATCGGTGTTGTCGATGAAATGGATCTGCAGCGGCTGCTTAGCGCTCGCCAAGGCTTGTGCAATGAACTCCGGCCCGAGCGCCGAGCCGCCGATGCCGATATGCACGATGTTCGTGAAAGGACCGCCGCTGCCGACGATCTTTCTCTGATGAATCTGTTCGGCGAATGTGCGGATGGCCGCCAGGTTGGCGCGGATTTCGCCCGCGATGTCGCCCGTCGGCGCCAGACTGGCGTCGCGCAGCCAATAATGGCCCACCATCCGCTTCTCATCGGCATTGGCGATCGCGCCTTTTTCCAACACCTGCATGGCGGCAAACGCACGTTCCATCGCCGGCGCCATCGTCTTGAGATACGCGTCGTCCATGTGGACGCGGCTTGTGTCGAGCGAGAAGCCCAAGGCCCGATCGGCGCAGTACACGTCGCAATAGCGCTGCCAAAGTTCGGCGGAAGTCGTCATGGCTCGCTCCATCAGTAGGCGGGGGCAGTCCGTAACGGATACCATACTCGATTCGCCGCGATTCGTCATGCGGGTAGAGATCTAAACACAACCCGGCACGCTCCCAACACAAGCCCGACGCGCTAGCGAAGGACGAAAAGTAGGCCTCCCTCGCTAGCGCGTCGGGCTTGTGTGCGAATTCGACTGCAATCGTTGACGTTTTGACTCGACACCTGTAGGTTCGGGGGCACGTGCGATTGTCGTGCAAGGTTCCCAGGGAAGGCGGTCATCCCGTGAGAGCGTGTGAATCAATGACCCATGAGCAGAAAATTGCCATCGAGGTGCCATGCCTTCACGGGCGCTAGCCCGGGTAGGCATGCCGCGTAGCGACGAAATGCAGGCATGCTTACCCTACGCGGGCGTCGTGAAAGCATGGCACACGGTCAAATTAATTCTTTCACAACCCCTGGCCCTTCTCTCGTGTCCCGCAAACTCTTGCCATCCACGCTCGATCGCCAAGCCGAAGCCTATCGGCAGAATCGCGAGTCGATCGCGTCGAAGCTGGCCGAGATCGACAAGCTGCTGGCCGTGGCCCGCGCTGGCGGCGGTGAAAAATACGTCGCCCGCCATCAGCAGCGCGGCAAGCTGCTGGTGCGCGAACGGATCGAGCTGTTGTTGGATACCGACGCGCCGTTTCTCGAGATCTCGCCGCTAGCGGCCTGCGGCAGCGAGTACACGCCCGGCGCATCGTGCGTCACGGGCATCGGCGTGGTTTCCGGCGTCGAGTGCGTGATCAGCGGCAACGACCCCACGGTCCGCGGTGGCGCGATCAATCCGTTCTCGCTCAGTAAGACGGTGCGGGCCATGGACATTGCCCGCGAAAACCGCCTGCCCGTGATCACGCTCGTCGAATCGGGCGGCGCCGATTTGCCGCGGCAGGCCGAGATCTTTGTGCCCGGCGGCGCGGTGTTTCGGCAGCTCACGCAGCTTTCGGCCGCGGGCATTCCGACAATCGCGCTGGTGTTCGGCAACTCGACCGCCGGCGGCGCGTACAATCCGGCCATGTGCGACTACTCGGTGTTTGTCAAAGAGCGCGCCAAGGTCTTTTTAGGTGGGCCGCCGCTCGTGAAGATGGCCACGGGCGAGGAATCGACCGACGAAGAACTGGGCGGCGCCGAGATGCACGCCCGCACTTCGGGTTTGGCCGACTATCTGGCCGTCGACGAGCAAGACGCCCTGCGACTCGGCCGCGAGATTGTCGCCAATCTCAACTGGCGGAAGCTTGGCCCACCGGCCGCTCGCGACATCGATGAGCCTTTGTACGACGCCGACGAACTGCTTGGCCTCGCGCCGGCCGACTTGAAAGCACCCGTCGACATGCGCGAAATTCTGGCACGCGTGGTCGATGGCTCGCGGTTCGACGAGTTCAAGCCGCTCTACGGAACGAGCCTCATCACCGGCTGGGCCGCGATTCACGGTTACAACGTGGGCATCTTGGCCAACGCCCGCGGCGTGCTCTTCTCCGAAGAAGCCCAGAAGGCTACGCAGTTCATTCAGTTAGCCAACCAGAACGACGTGCCGCTGGTGTTCATTCAGAACGTCACTGGCTACATGGTCGGCAAGGAATACGAGCAGCGCGGGATCATCAAGCATGGTGCGATGATGATCAACGCCGTCTCGAACAGCCGAGTGCCGCACGTGACCTTGCAGATCGGCGCATCCTACGGCGCCGGCAACTACGGCATGTGCGGCCGGGCGTACAACCCGCGGTTCGTGTTCATCTGGCCCAACAGCAAGACGGCCGTGATGGGTCCGCAGCAATTGGCCGGCGTGCTGTCGATCGTGCAGCGGGCCACGGCCGCCGCGGCGGGTCAGCCGTTCGACGAAGCGGCCGACGCGGCTCAACGTAAATTCGTGGAAGATCAGATCGAGCGTGAGTCGCTGGCCACCTTCACCACCGCGAAACTCTACGACGACGGCATCATCGATCCCCGCGACACCCGCACTGCGCTTGGCATGGCGCTCTCGGCCTGCCATTCGGCCGAAGTCCACGGCACGCGCGCGTGGGGCGTGTTTAGGATGTGATATTCGAGAGTGTGACAATGAGGGGTGCCATGCTCACACGCCGCCGGATTCGTACCCCATTATTCACAATTCAACCGCGGCGGGTGAGCATGCCGCATGCATCCAGAGTAGAAGTTACAACAAGCTCAGGGATGGCGGCCAACCGCGCCCCTTTGGAAAGACGCCTCGACCGCCTTCCCTGGGTTCCAGTCGCCGCTCCAATCCGAAATCCGCAATGAAAAAACTTCTCATCGCCAACCGAGGAGAGATCGCCCGCCGGGTCATGCGGACCTGTCGCGAGATGGGCATCTCCACCGTGGCCGTCTTCTCCGAGCCCGATCGCGACGCCCTCTTCGTACGCGAAGCCGACGAAGCCGTGGCCCTCGGCGGCACGACATCTGCCGAGTCATACCTGCGGATTGACGCCATCATCGAAGCGGCGAAACGCAGCGAGGCCGACGCCATCCACCCCGGCTACGGCTTCCTGGCCGAAAACGCCTCGTTCGCGCAGGCCTGCATCGATGCCGGATTGATCTTCGTCGGTCCCTCACCCGCGGCGATCGCCGCGATGGGCTCGAAGGTCGAGGCCAAGCGGCGCATGCAAGCGGCCGGTGTGCCCGTGCTGCCGACCGTGGAAATAACCAGTCAATCTGCCGCGCAGTTATCGGCAGAAGCCCAGAAGCTCGGCTTTCCCGTGTTGGTCAAGGCCACGGCCGGCGGCGGCGGACGCGGCATGCGCGTCGTCGGCCGCGCGGAGGAACTGGCCGAAGCCGTCACCGCCGCCCAGCGCGAAGCACAGGCCGCCTTCGGCGATGGCACGGTCTTTCTCGAACCGTACCTCCAAGCCGCGCGCCACGTCGAGATCCAAATCTTTGGCGACGCACACGGCAACCTCGTGCATCTTTTCGAGCGAGAATGCTCGATCCAGCGGCGACATCAAAAGATCCTCGAAGAAGCGCCGTCGCCCGCCGTTGATGATGCGCTGCGTCGGGCCATGGGCGACGCGGCTGTGCGTGCGGGCAAGAGCATCGGCTACGTCGGCGCCGGCACCGTCGAGTTTCTGCTGCAAGACGACGGCCAGTTCTTCTTCTTGGAAGTCAACACGCGCTTGCAAGTCGAACATCCGGTGACCGAGTGCGTCACCGGACTGGACCTGGTGCGACTGCAATTACTTGTCGCACAGAACGAACCACTTCCCGACGAAGCACTGCGGCCGAGCCGACGCGGTCACGCCATCGAAGTCCGGCTTTGCGCCGAAGATCCTGGGCAAGGTTTCCTGCCCACCAGCGGCAACCTGCACCGCTTCGAGATACCCGAGGCGTCGGGCGTGCGCGTCGATTCGGGCGTCGGCAATGGGTCGTTCATTTCTTCTTACTACGATTCACTGCTGGCCAAGGTAATCGTGTACGCTCCCACGCGCGCGGAGGCGGCGCGGCGGCTCGCCGCGGTGCTACGACGAGCCAAGATTCACGGCCCAACAACTAACCGCCAACTGCTCGTGCGGATTCTGGAGCACGAAGAGTTCCTCGCCGGAAAAATCGACACGCATTTTCTAGTCCGGCATGACCTCAAGACACTGGCCGCGCCGTTGGTCAATGCACAGGGCGAGCGCCTGCACGCGGTCGCCGCGGCGCTGGCCGCGCAAGCCCAGCGGCGTAGCACGGCGAACGTTCTGCGATCGATCCCCAGCGGCTGGCGCAATAATGCGTCGCAGTTGCAGCAGGCGAAGTTCGCAGCGATCCCGACCCATGCGAATGCTGCGGTGGCCGACGCTGCCTGCATCGAGGTCGGCTACGCCTTCGATCGCAGTTCGCTCAAACTGCAGATAGGCGGTCAGGATATTCCCAGCGCCCGCCTCGGCATCTGCACGCCCGACCGTGTGCAGCTTGAAGTTGATGGAGTGCAGCGCACCTACGACGTCGCCCAGGTCGGCGACACGTACTACGTCGACAGCCCACTCGGGCCGTCGCAATTACGCGAAATCCCTCGATTTGTCGTGCCCCAGGACGAAGCCCGCGCGGGCTCGCTCATCGCCCCGCTGCCCGGCGTGATCAACGAGATCCGCGTCCGCCTGGGCGACACCGTGGCGGCCGGAGACGTTTTGCTAGTCATCGAATCGATGAAGTCGTTTTACCCCGTAACCGCGCCGGCGGCCGGCCGCGTGACGGAAATCCGCGTGGCGGTCGCGCAGCACGTCGAAGCCCGCAGCCTGCTGGCGGTGATTGAAGAGGAGTGAAGCGTGAGGGGTGAGTGGCTATCATGACCGTCATTCCCGCGCAGGCGGGAATCCAGGGACTCGGGGCAGCGCGGCGGCGAAAGAGACCTGTGCGCGGCGGTTGTCGATCTTTTAGTTCAGGGCCGTCTTGTGATTCACTAGATTCCCGCCTGCGCGGGAATGACGTCGGAGTAGTAGAATTAGAGGTTTGAAGTAGGAACGTCAGGGTGGCACGCCCCTGAGCGCAGCGAAGGGCGTGGTGCGTCGCCAAGCCACGCCCTTCGTTCCTCAGGGACGTACCACCCAGAATTCCTCTCTGCGACTCCGCGCCGCTGTGGTGAACTCCGTGCATTGAGAATTGAGTGAAGGAACGGCAATTCATGGCAACCGAATCAAAACCCCTCCGCATCGGCAACTGTTCGGGCTTCTACGGCGACCGTCTGGCCGCCGCGCGCGAGATGCTCGCAGGCGGACCGCTCGACTTCCTCACCGGCGACTACCTGGCCGAGCTGACGATGATGATCCTTTGGAAGTCGCGACAAAAAGACCCCACGAAGGGCTACGCCGTCACCTTCCTGCGGCAGATGGAAGACGTGCTCGGCCTGGCGATGGACCGCAAAGTAAAAATCGTCACCGACGCCGGCGGCCTCAACCCCGCCGGCCTGGCCGCCGAGCTCCGCACGCTCTGCCAAAAGCTCGGCATCAAGGCCAATATCGCCCACATCGAAGGCGACGATCTGCTCCCGCAACTTCCCGCGCTGCAAGCCGCCGGGCACGAGTTGCGGCATCTCGACACCGGCCGGCCGCTGGCCGAGCTGGGCGCGAAGCCGCTCTCTGCCAATGCGTACCTCGGCGCGTGGGGCATCGTCGCAGCCCTTTCGCGCGGGGCCGACGTGGTCGTCTGCCCACGCGTCACCGATGCTTCGGTGGTCGTCGGCCCGGCCGCCTGGCATTTCGGCTGGCAGCGCGACGATTGGGATCGCCTGGCTTCGGCCGTCGTCGTCGGCCACGTGCTCGAATGCGGCACGCAGTGTACCGGCGGCAACTACGCCTTCTTCCAGGAAGTACACGGCCTGGAGCATCCCGGCTTTCCGCTGGCCGAAATGCACGCCGACGGCAGTGCCGTCATCACCAAGCACCCCGGCACGGGCGGTCTGGTCTCGGTCGGCACGGTCACCGCGCAACTGCTGTACGAAATCGACAGCCCCAGATACTTCAACCCCGACTGCGTAGCCCGCTTCGACACCATCCAGATCGCGCAGCAGGGGCCCGACCGCGTACACATCTCGGGCGTGCGTGGCGAACCGGCACCGCCCACCGTCAAGGTCTGCATCAACTACCTGGGCGGCTTCCGCAACACCATGACGCTCGTGCTCACGGGCCTCGACATCGAAGCCAAGGCAGAACTTGCGAAGCGGACATTGTTGCAGGCACTGCGCGGCGCGGCGGCGAGCACGCCAAACGCTCCCGCCCTCGATTTCGACGTGAACTTCGACCTGATGCGTTTCGACAAACCCGACGCGCAGACCAACAACGAAGCCAGCGCCCTGTTGCGAATCACGGCCAAGGGAAACGATGAAAAGCGCATCGGCCGGGCCTTCTCCAACGCAGTCGTCGAAATGGTCCTGGCCAGCTACCCCGGCTTCTACTGCACAACTCCGCCCGGCGACGCCAGCCCCTACGGCGTGTACTGGCCGGCGCTAATGCCTCAAGAGATCCCCCAGCAAGTTGTCGTCCTTGAAGACGGCGCCCGCGTGCCGATTGAGCCAAGCACCTCGGGTGAAACCGCACGTAGGTCAGGGCTCGCCCTGACTGAACCACCAACCGCGCCGCAGTCAGGGCAAGCCCTGACCTACCAAGCCGGCCCAACAAAACGAATCCCCCTAGGAAAAATCTTCGGCGCACGCTCGGGCGACAAAGGCGGCAACGCCAACGTCGGCGTCTGGGCCCGCAACGATGAGTCCTTCACCTGGCTCGCCCAGTTCCTCACCGTCGAGCAATTCAAGCAACTCGTACCCGAAGCCGCGGAACTGGTCGTAAAGCGCTACGACTTCCCTAACCTGAGGGCACTCAACTTTGTCGTCGTCGGCCTGCTGGGCGAAGGCGTCAGCTCGTCAACCCGCTTTGACGCACAGGCGAAGAGTTTGGGCGAATATATCCGGTCGCGGGTGGTGGAAGTGCCGGAGGGGTTGCAGTGAAGTATGTCTTGAGCATGTCGAACGTCAATTCAACAATTCAACAAGGCGGCACGTGCCCCGAAGGGGCGTAGGCATTTAGCCGTGGGCGCGAGCCCACGGGGCAAGTGCGCCCAGCACCGTCGTAAGCCGCGGAGCGGCGCCGGCGAGATCAATGTTCACGGAGACGTCGCCGCTGCGCGGCTCGACGACGGTAATGGATGACTCGGTTCCGTGGGCTATCGCCCACGGCTAAATGCCTCCACCCCTTCGGGGTTTTCGAGCGGTAGCCGTCGGAACCTACCGCCTTTCCGCAACCTCTGCCAGTAGCGGCGCCGACACGACAATACGACTCCGCAAGCTGGCTCGGCCATAAACAACTCTTTATTATGATCGTTCTTTTGTATAAAATATAGAAAATCGCTCGCGCGGTTGGCAGCGTTTGGTGCGTGCCCTGCGATAAGGTCCGTTGGAAACGCAACGTCCTTCGTTGACAGGCCGACTCCCTACCCTGCCCCGAATGGGGCCGAATCGCTTGGGGAGGTGAGTTTGAGGATTATGTTGCTTTTCGATCGATTCAACCCCAGATGAAGAGACGATCTCCTTGCACTCGATCGCCCTGTTCAACTCGCCCCCTTCTGAAACACAAAATGGTTCACAACAACCGACTTTTGAAACGGCCTCCCCCGGGTGCATAGCAGGGTTTCAAAACTCGTCCGAAGTGAACCGGCCGATGGTTTCAAAACCAGGAGGTAGGGCTGGGTGCTTGGAACCCCTAACTCCAGGGCGATTGCGCCATGCTGGGTAATCTGCGATAACTACGGTCCTGCGGTGGAACCGTGTGGACGAAGCAGTTCGTCAGGTTGCGTCGCGTGCGGCAAGGAGACGCGCGATGGCTCGG
>Ga0163144_10005758_pt1 | contig 27544 bp, 24 predicted proteins | sample OliLak19BULKMAT1_FD_123175 | JGI IMG/M metagenome (GOLD analysis project Ga0163144, IMG submission 123175) | Freshwater microbial mat bacterial communities from Lake Vanda, McMurdo Dry Valleys, Antarctica - Oligotrophic Lake LV.19.BULKMAT1 | ecosystem: Environmental > Aquatic > Freshwater >... | reverse complement strand
GTAAAAGCAAGCGTTACTAGCGTATATCCAAATCCATTGGTAGGTAATGATTTGAATTTAACCTTTAACCAAGAACTGTCAGAGACACTACAATACCGAGTATGTGACAATTGGGGTAGAATAGTAACTCAGGGCAGTATAGAAGTAAAAGGAGACAAAGCGAAGATTTCATTCAGAGGAACTAATCTTGTCAATAGTAACTTAATGCTCATCATAGAAGGAGAGACACTATCTCAACAGAGATTGAGATTTATCAAAAGTGAATAAATAGTAAGTAAATACAAATCAAAAAGCCGAGTTAGATATTCTAATTCGGCTTTTTTTGTGGCGAAGTGGGTCTTGAAAATAAGCTTTAAAATCTCACCAAAACAATTTATTACTTAACTATATTTACATTGCTAAATCTTGTTTTCAACATAGATCTGAAGAGTAGTTCTAAAGTTACCAAAAATGTTCGATATTGCTCAAGATTTAAGGTAGTAGTGAGAATATTTGACTTATCAGTATTTTAAGTCTTTGAAGTAAGAGAATAGACTTACTGTTTTACCTTTACCAATGCTTTGATTTCAAAGAAAATAAGACTGTATTGGTAAGGGTAAACTAAAAACGTCGATTAAAAGACATTTATATCATTCTTTTTGGTGTACCATCTATTTTTAGGCTAACTTCGTATGTCTTATTTGTTTTTGCTTCCAAATTGATATAAAATATGCGTAGTTGGAAAGTCTGTTTATTTAGTATTGTTCTTTTTTATTTTTTTTCAAGCTCCCTCTTTGCTCAAAGTGAGGCAGATAGTGGTAAAACTAATATCACAGACACACCCTTTAAAAAAGGAAGTCTTTCAACTTTACCTATCATTTTTTATTCACCAGAAACTCGTCTAGCTTTCGGAGTGGCAGCCGTCTATGCTTTTCGCAAAGATAGCCTACAATACTATCCTTCACAGGTTCAATTTGGATTAGCTTATACCATCAATGATCAGCTTCTGCTTTATTTACCTTATAGATTATATCTTAATAAAGAAAAATACTTACTCTATGGCGAGTTTGGCTATTATATGTATAGCTATAATTTTTATGGAATAGGAAATGAGCAAGACCCTGATTATGAGGAGCTTTATGGGATAAATTTTTTGAGAATACGCATGAGTTTTTTAAGGAGAGTCCAGAAAAATCTGTATCTAGGAGTGCGTTATTGGCTAGAAGATTATAAGATTACGGAAACAGAAGAGGGAATGCAATTTGCAAGTGGAGAGATAGTAGGTAGCGAATCTGGGCTTGTTTCAGGGCTTGGCTTGGTAGCTAATTATGACTCTCGTGATAATTTATTTTTTCCTACCAAAGGCTTTTTTGTAGAATCTACTTTCCAAAGATATGATAAGGCAATAGGAAGTAAGTATGAATATACAAGATTTTTGATAGATGGAAGCACTTACTTATCTTTGGCAAAAAACCACGTATTGGCATTTAATGGAGTAGCTGATTTTATATCAGGGAATCCCCCTTTTAATCAAATGGCTGTTTTAGGAGGCACAAAACGCATGAGAGGTTTTTATGAAGGAAGGTATAGAGATAAAAATGCTTTGATTACACAAGCTGAATATAGATTTCCTTTGGCTGGAAGGTTTGGTTTGGCTGCTTTTATGGCTTATGGGGCAGTAGCAGATGAAGTATCCAATTTTGAGTTAAATAATTTTAGGCTGACTGGAGGTGGAGGTCTTAGGTTTGCCATTAATCGAAAAGAACACATTAACATCAGAGTAGATTATGGTTTTGGAAAGCAGTCAAGTGGATTATATTTTACAATAGGAGAAGCATTTTAGGTGAGTGATGAGTTATCTCAGTAAGATTTTGACTATCCACTTAAATAAAAAACAGAAACATGAAAATGAGTATTGTAATTCCTGCCTTAAATGAAGAGGAATATGTCAATAAATTAATTCAACATTTGATTGAACATGGGGATGAACGCCTTCAAGAAGTAATCTTAATAGACGGAGGAAGTGCTGACCAAACATTGACCTTCGCAAAAGAAGCAGGTGCAAAAGCCTTGCTTTCTCCCGAAAGAGGACGAGCCAAACAAATGAACTATGGTGTCAAGAATGTTTCTCCTCAAAGTGATGTGTACTATTTTGTGCATGCAGATTCTCTTCCTCCTGCAAGCTATCTGGATGATATAGAAGCAAGTCTATTGGAAGGATATCCTATAGGTTGTTTCCGATTCAAGTTTAACTCACCCAAAACCATTTTAAAGATAAACTCCTATTTTACACGCTTTGATAAGATTATGTTTAGAGGAGGTGATCAGAGTCTGTTTATTACTCGCAAACTACATCATCAGCTTGGAGGTTTCTGCGAACGCCATGTCGTGATGGAGGATTATGATATTATCACACGTGCCCGTAAAACCAAACCCTTTAAGATTATCCCCAAAGATGTGCTAGTATCAGCCCGTAAATATGACGAGAATAGCTGGCTTAGAGTAAATGTATCTAATCTTATCATATTTAAGATGTATGAGTGGGGTTATCCGACCCAAAAACTATGGGAAACCTATAAAAAGCTTCTCAAGCACCCCAAAAGTGAAGCATAGAGAAAGTTAGTAAGAGAGTATTTATTGGTTATTAGGTTATAAGAATTTGATAGTGAGAATTTTAATCAAACTAAATGAATACTTTATTTTAACCTTTTACTTATTTAGATAAAACACGAGACTCTGAAAAAATACTTTTTATAATCTCTTTTCTCTCCATTTTAAGCTGATTGATAAGAGGGGTATTTTTCTTAAAAAGCCGTAGATAGTGCCTTTTTATAATGATGTCTTGCTTCCACTCATAGAAGTTCAATGTAAAGTAGCCTAAGAAAAGTGATGCGAATAAGCCTAATAAAGCATATATAAAATGAAAGATAAAGGTCAAAAAGACAAATAAAAATAAATTAAATAAAAGCACCATCCCAAAATGCAAGGCAAAATGAACAGAAGTATAAAACTGCGTGTTTTTTACTTTTTTTTCTGCGGTTTGGTGTGCAAAATTGGCTAATGGATAATAAAATAACAAACCCAAATAATACAGAGGCAGTGTCAGATAACTTGATAGATAGAATATATTATTTTTGAAGGTATTGCCAGCAATAAAAACATCATGCAAATGATACGTCTGTAATTCTTGAAAATAATCTTCTACCTTCTGAATCTCTTTGGGAGGGATATTTGGTAACAAGGTAGTTATTCTTTGCTCTATTCTGAGGTCATTTAGATTTTTTAAAAAACTATTCTCGGGATTCTTTTTGGATTCATTTCTTCCTAAAACAAATAACTGCTCTGCAAAATGCTCACGATTTCTTGGCTCAATAATGACTATTTTATCACTGATTCTTTTTTCAATTTCTTCATTTAATGAATGAATGGCTTGTGCAGGATGAGCTTGATACTCTTCTTTGAAGTCTTTCATCGGGAAAGGTTTAGCAAAATCAATCATCAGTGCCTGGCGTGCCTGAGTAGGGTGAGAATAATTAATCCCTACACAGACTACCTCTATATCTAAGCCAAAATCGTGGGCAGCTTCACTTTGAAAAGCGACCTTAGCAGCTCCTTTTTTTAATTTTCTTAATCTCTTTTCAGCGATAGAAAGCCCTTCAGGGAAGATTAATACAATTTGTCCAGCTTCAAATAATTTTTGACAGCGTTCAAAAGTAACCTCATTTTTACCCAAATTTTCCTTGCCTTCTTGTAGGCGATAAATCGGAATCATGTGAAGTTTACTCAGAATCCACTGTTTCCAAGGCTTATCAAAAACATCAGAACGAGCCAAAAAATGCAAAGGACGCTTCATCAAAACAGCAAGCACTACTGCATCCAAAAAAGAATTAGGATGATTGCCTACTAGCAAGACTGCTCCCTTTTTAGGAATATTGACTTCATTCTCACATGATATCTTACGAAAATAAATCTTTACAGCAATCCATGCCAGCACTTTAAGAATTTTATAAATCATATAGTTGATCCAGAAAAAGTTGTTTGTTTTAAACCTTTACAAATCTGCTTCTTACAGTAATAAACTTGCCAAGCTTAAATCTTCATAAGTAACTTGAAGATTTTATTTCAATAAAGTCAAAATTATATAATTAATTGATTTAATTTGAACGTTCTACCAAAAATTTTGTTAATGTCTATACAATCATTGTATAGACACATATTATCATCAAAATCTCTCAATATGGATACTACCCAACTTTTAGAAGGTTTACATCATGTAACGGCTACGGTTAATGAAGCTCAAGAAGACTATGATTTTTACACGAAGTTTTTAGGATTACGCTTAGTCAAGAAGACCGTTAATTTTGATAATAACCAAGTATATCATTTTTATTATGGTAATAAACAAGGCGAACCTGGTAGCATTATGACTACTTTTCCTTATAAAGGGCAAGGAGTACGCACAGGTACGCATGGTACGGGTCAGGTCAAGGTTACAGGTTTTTCTGTGCCAAGTCAGTCTTTTGATTTCTGGAAAAACCGTTTTGAGCAAGCAAATATTTCTTGGAAAGAGCTTACGAAATTTGGCAAAACAGTTCTTGAATTTAAAGATCCTGCTGGTTTGAATCTAGAACTTACAGGGGATGATACTGATGCTCGTGAGCCTTGGACTACGGATGAAATCAGCGAAGCAGTGGCTATTCGTGGTTTTCATTCGGTAGCTCTTTCTATAGAGCAAGTAGCATCTACTTTTGATTTTCTTGTGGATGTATTAGGAGCTAAAAAAATAGCTGAAGAAGGCAGAATCACTCGTTTTATGATAGGAGAGAAGGGGGAAGCACATTACCTAGATATCTCCAATGACTATGATGCACCGATTGGAAAGAACGGAATAGGAACAGTACATCATGTAGCTTGGCGAATAGCAGATGAAGATAAATTAAAGGCTTTGCGTCATCACTTGGTAGAAGAACTCAATGTGAAAGTTACGGAAGTAAAAGATAGAAATTATTTTAGGTCTATTTATTTTCGTATTCCAGGCAATGTGCTTTTTGAAGTAGCTACGATTCCTCCTGGCTTTGCAATAGATGAAACCGAAGAAGAACTAGGGCAAGCTCTTAAACTACCCGAATGGGAAGAAGTAAACAGAACTCATATTGAAAATGTATTGCCTAAGATAGAGTATTAAGGATAAACCTTCTCAAGACTAGACTTTCTAAATCTCAAAAACTCAGAAAGTCTACACAAAAAAGAAAAACTCTTACCTTTCAATATTACTAGGGATTTCTATGATGAAATCAGGGGCGATGATTTCAAGCTTTCTGGGTTTTATGCTTACTTTTTTCCAAGCACTTACTTTATTTTCACCTTGATCTATTTTGGTTTGCCATTTAGAATTGGTATTGATTTCTATTCTTTTGGTATTATCGAGGGTGATATAACCTGTTGCATTAATGCTTGCAGCGATATTATCTACCAGTCCATAGTGCAGAAGTCCTTCATTGTAGTTACGGACTCTAAATACTATCTCATTACTACCTTCTAGGAGATAATTTTTGATATTGATAAATCTGATTTTTTCCTGCTGGAGCATGTTATTTTTGGCATTTCTAACGATAGATTTATCCACAAACTGACCATTAATATACAGTTCAGCAGAGGTCTCTGAGATGTATTGTAAGATAGCACGGCTAGGAGGAGCATTAAGATACACCAAAGTCCTGAAAGTGGAAATACTGGCACATTTAGCCTCATTATTTATTTCACAATCATAAATCCAATCAGTTTGCAAAAGAGGGCTTTCTATTTTATTGAGTAGAATCTCAGACTTTAAATTAGAATAATAGGTAATTAATAAATCAAATTTATATAAGATTAAATCAAGGCTATTGCCTCCGACATAAAATTGTTTCCAAACTATCTCAAATTCATCTTTGAGTGTTTTCAAATCAAAAGTAATACTATCTACTCTGACTATCATGTCAAAGATATTCTGTACTTTATTATTTTTAAGGTCTTCTATCTCTAGTTCCATAGAGATTTTGGAAGTAAAAGTTTTTAAAAAATGCTGATGCAGTTTATATAAATTACTTTGGTTTTTTAGTAAGGTGATTTGAGCGGATGTGCTATCTTGATTGGCAATGAGTGTGTCTAGCATCTCAAAGATAGGGTCAGAGGTCTTGACTGTCTTCAAAAGAGCTTCTTTGCGTAGCAAAGGAGTCAAATCTTCTGGCTTAGATAATGGAGCAAGGGCAGGATGCCTCCAAAATTCATCCCAATTTATCAGATTTTCTGCTTCGGCAAAAAGGCTATGAAGTTGCCTGAGTTCCTTTGAATTTGATTGGTAAGTAGAATTAAAGTATGAGTCATAGATAGCTTCTCTTCCGAGAGTATCACTGCTCCAAGCACAATGCCCTGTCCAGGCATAGGTAGGGTATAAAAACTCTTTAAAAGCCTGAAAATCTATCCTACCTTTATTATAAGTTACAAGTCCTTTAGAGTTATATTGTTTACTAAAATAACTCTCTTTTTGTATTTCTTCAAAACTAAGTAGTTCTGCTGGAAAAATACTTTCAGTATTATAAGCAGAAGGAGACATAAAAAAAGGAAGTCTGCTTTTAGAGAAAGTGAGACCTTGTGTATAAACCTTGGTCTTTTTGGATGGACGGTGAAACACCAGTACATCTTCTGGTAGAGCCAATATATTATTAGGATAACGGAGAAGCATATCCCCATAGATAATCATCTTTTTTTGGTATTGCTGGCAAATCTGATAGACTTTTTGATAGTGATAGAGATGAAGAGAATCTAAACCACCTAGTTTTTGTGCAAATAATTTACTTTCTCCAAAACCTACATCATAGGTTTGGCTGCCACCTATATGGATGTATTCACTTGAAAAGGTAGTGGCTATTTCTTGTAGCACAAGTTCTAGATAAGTATAAGTAAAAGGGCAAGCAATACACAGAGTGCTGGCACCAGGAAACTCAGAAATATGCTGAAACTGATTAATACTCAGGATGTTTTCTTGGTTTCCAAGCGTCTCAAAGATAGGAATAATATCTACATATCTTTTCTTAGCATATTCTACGAGTTCTTTGACTTCTTTTTTTTGTAGAGGGTTTCTATCTTTGCCAATGGCTGTAAAATTATCAAAGCTGAATATATCTTCGAGATAAAAGAAATAAGTATTGAGTTTGTACCAAGCCAATTGGTCAATTATTTTTTTGAAGTTCTCTAGTGTAGGGATTTGGCTTTGGCTCAAATCTTCGGAGATGCCTCTCATTGGTAAGTCGGCCCAGTCGGCTATGTATTGCTGTTTGATAGAGTTGGTTTTGCTTTGAGAGATGATTTGAGCAAGGCTGACAGCACCATAGAATACACCTTTATCAGTAAAGCCTTCAATCACGATTTTATCAGGGAAAATCCCTATGATATAAGCTTCTTCAAGTTTATCTCTCGGAATTCCAAATTTGCTGATGAGACCTTCTTTGTCTTTATCATTAATAATTTTGAGCAAGATTTGTGACCTAGTAGGCTCAAACTCAAGAGATGATTTGATGTTGAGGTATTTTGATAGAGATTCATTGATGATAGAGGCAGCAGGAAGGCATAGGTTAGTAGCATCATTCATAAAAGCGATATTTATAAATGCCTTTAAAGTAATTGTTCCATCCTTAGGAATAATTCGCTTTGGAGTAGGGATAATGTCTGCCTTAATGAAAGAACTATTGACTAAAAAAAGCCATAAAAAACATACAATGAAGCAAGAAAATTTTTGCATATATTTTTGATACCTTTCTCCAAAAATGATGAAGATGTTTAAGCTAATTGACTGAACTTTTATATCTTTTGAATGACATATATTTTATGATAAATCAAAATATACTCCAAAGATGATAAATTAAAATTAAAATATAACAATGCTTTAAAGTAATTAAAAAGAGCGTAAGTTTCTCAAAGATGATATACTTACACTCTTTTATATTAGAAAATATCTCCCTAGTAGAAATTTATTATTTCAGTGCATTTTTTATCTTAGTTACCAGCTTCTTGGTATCCGTAGTGTCTTCACCAGCTTCGTTGCCTATTTTAAGAGATTCTTCTGCTATTTTTAAGGCTTCCTTGTGGCGACCAAGTTTGTGTAGAAGATTGGCTTGGGTATCTGTATTGTACCAGTTTTTATCCATTTCTACAGATTTTTCAGCCCATTTTAGAGAGGCATTGAGTATAGTAACATCATCTGTAGTTTCAAAATAAGTCCAAGCAGCCTGATTAAGTTCATCCCAGTTTTCTGCATATTTATCTAAATATATTTTAGCATATTTAAATGATTTTTCTTCATTTTGCGAGTAAAAGGCATATTCTAATCTAGCAATTTGAGCATCTGCATCTTCTGGTGTTGTTTTTTTAAGTTTTGCTTTATATGCTTCTAGTGCTTCTTCATCTTGTGACTCTATGACTTTCATCATTTCATTGCCAACTAGGCGGTTGATGAGGTCATCTACGCCATCATCTCCGTGTTTTTCACGAAACTTTGCTTCGTTTTCCATCACATATTTAAAAGGCTCAGAATCTGGGCTGTCTGTAAATTGCTGAATAAATTCCCAGTTTTCTTCCTCTATCCACTTATCTTTGCTCTGAGAGGCTAGGTATTTATTGGCTACTTCACCTACTAAATCTTCCTCATAAGCAGCTTGAAGTGCAAGTGCAAAGTTGCGTAAGAAAGTAGGTTCGTTATTGCCTGCTTCATATTTCTTTTGTAAGGTATAAAGTTGCTTGCTTGGGTCTAAGGCATCCGTACCGTAGGCAATGAAAGCTTCGCCCTCTACTGCACCTACTGTCTTGTGTACCATCTCACCATCAGGAGAAAAATAGACTATAGTCGGGTAGGCTCTGATTCCGTAAGTACTACCAAAATCTAGCCCTTCGCCTTTTTCCATATCAAGCTTATAGGAGACATATTTTGCATTGAAAAATTTACCTACTTCAGGATCAGTAAATACATTGGCAGACATCCATTTGCAAGGTCCGCACCAAGTAGTATAGGCATCTACCATGATATGTTTATTTTCTTTTTTTGCTTTTTGACGAATGGTTTCCCAATCTCCTTTTGCAAAACTGATTTGTGCCATTGTGAATTGTGTGCTAAGACACAAAATCACAAATCCGACAAGTATTTTTTGAGTATAGTTCATAACATTTTTTTTAGTTTATTGATGTATTAACTGTGTTTTTAGTAATAAAGATATAAAAATAATTCTTATTTTATTGACATAAATTATTTTTTCTAAAAATATAATGGTTTTTTATTATTTTGAGGTGTTTTAATTGAAGATGTATGCAAAGTCTAAAATAGAATATTAGCTTAATAAACAGTGCTAATAAACAAAAAACTTGACATAGAGAACCGAATCTACTGATTCCAATATTCCTTTCCTGACTTATCTACAAAACCCCACTTTCCCTTGTACTTTACGTGTGCAATGCCTTGCTCAAAACTCCGAGCCATTTCGTATTTAGGGGGGATAATTTCTTTGCCTTCTTTGTTTATGTAGCCATACTGAGTTCCCTTCCTGACCACAGCAAAATCTTCTGAAAAACTGACTGCTTCATCATAAGGAAGTGTGATTACTTTCTCACCTTTGGGGTTGATAAAAAACCAAGAAGATTCTTTTTTGACCAAAGCCAAACCTTCTTTAAAATCTTGTGCCAAATCGTATTGAGGAATGATAATTTCTTTTGCTGTATTATTTATATAGCCATACCGAGTGCGGTCTTGTACTTTGGCGATTTCTTCCGAAAAATCAAAAATAAAATCATATCCCTCTTCAGTAATGATTTTTCCTTGGGGATCTATCAAATGCCATTCGAGGTCTGGCTTGACTTTGGCAAGTTTATCCTGAAAGTTGGAAGCCTCTAAAAACTGTGCTGAGATGACCGTATCTCCCTTTAAGTTAATATATCCATAGAGGTCGTTAATGCGTATTTTGGCTAAGTTTTCTTTAAAGTCAATATAGAGATTGTATTGAAATGGCACTACGATATTGCCTTTAGTATCCAAAAAGCCATATTGATTTCCTTTGGAAGCTTTGGCGAGTCCTTGCTGATAAGGGTGTAAGATTTGGTATTGGGCAGGCACTACAAATTCACCTTTTCTGTTGATAGCTCCAAATTTATCTTTGACTTGCACAATGGCAAGCCCCTCACTGAACTTCTCAAAGGTATCATACTCTATTGGAATGATGGTATTGTCTTTGGGATCTATACAGCCCCATTTTCCTGATAATTTTACGAGTGAAATTCCTTCTTCAAAATCCCATGCCCACTCATATTTTGTGGGTATGATTTTTTCACCTTTGGCATTGATAAAGCCATATTTTCCGTCTTGCTTTACCTTTGCAAGCCCTTCTACAAACCTAAATACTTCTTGGTATTCGGGCTTGATGATTACTTCTTTGGCTTCTGTCGCAAATCCCCACAGATTCCCTTCTCTAAAAGGAATGAGTGTTTTGTGATTGTTGATGATGATTTCTTTTTTTGAATTAGAAAGATTGCAAGCTCCCAAGGTAAGAGAAATGAGAGTAAGACGAAGAATCCATTTTATTTTCATAAAACATAATAGCTTTTAGTTTTTTCTTAAATGGAAAAGTAGTTAAAATCCAAGAATTAAAAAAAATCATTCAATTAAATTTCATAAAAAAAATAATTTAACCTCCAATAGAGAGGTTTTTTTGTTCAATTACTCAAAAAAGTGACTAGTAACACTTTAAAAATAAAGTAATCATTTAGTTTGAGTAAAATCCTAATTATCAGACTCTTACAGTCTAATAACCAATAACTTATACCCAATCTCTTACTTAGCGCAGAGATAGTGAAATCAATAGTATATTTTAATTATCTGTAACAAAATAACAAATCTATACTAGTAACAAATATTTTTACTGAGGAACGATAATTAAATAAAGTGACAGATTAATTTAGATAAAACACTCATTGTCAGATTACTACAAACCTACAACTCATAATTTATAGCTCATCTCTCACTTAGGATCTATACGGCAAGAAAGGAGGGTAATGTCATCGGTATATTTTTGTCCTTTTTTAAAATTATTGATGCGAGTGATAAGATTACCATGGATTTCTGAGAGTTCTTTTTTTCTCCTAGACTCTAAGAAAGGAATTAATCTTTCCAAGCCAAACTGCTCTTCATCAGGATTTTCTATTTCTGTAACACCATCTGTATAAGCAAACAGAAAAAAGCCATTTAAATTACTGATGATGGTTTTTTCTAAAAAAGGAAGTGGAGAAAAAATTCCTAAAACGGTGGTGCCTTTGTTGAGGAGAGAGCTTTTCTTTTGCTGATAATCATAAAAATAGGCAGGACTATGCCCAGCATTGATGTATTGCAGTGTCTTTGCTTTTTCATCATAGAGTGCTATCAAAAAAGTAATAAAATGATCTCCTTGTGCATTTTGATAGATTGAATAATTTAGCTCTTCCACGATTTGCTCTAAGTTTTCGGTTTGTCTAATCAGTGTACGCAATGATGCCTGAAAGTTAGACATCAGCAAGGCGGCTGGAATCCCTTTACCCGAAACATCTGCAATGCAAATCAAAAACTTATCTTCATCAATAGAGATATAGTCATAATAATCACCTCCAATCAAATCATGTGGAAAATAAGTTGCTTTGACTTTCAGTTTGTCTGTATTAGGAAGTTTGCGAGGGAATAGATGAGACTGCACTTTCTGGGCAATTTCCATCTCCTTTTTATAAGCTTCTTGGCTAATTTGTCTTCTTACGAGTTTTTTGTTCTCGATAGCTACCAAGATAATATTGCTGAGAGCTTGCACAAATCGGTTGTCTATTTCTTCTTTGTAAAGTTCTCTCCCTGCTTGGTATTGACTTACAAACACATAAGATAGGATGCGATTTTTGTGTAATACTGGGATGACGAGGTCAAATTGTTGGAAGGCTTCGTTTTGGAAATTGATTTCTTTAACAGATGTGATGTCTTTAATATCTTTTAAACTTTCTAAATCTTCTAAGTTAGTAGAAATATCTTGCTTTGTGCCAAAATGCACCTTACACTCCCAAATTTCATCTAATACATAGAGAGCCATTCTAGAGATATTAAGATTGCCTCTGAGTGTAAATTTATACATCATATAGAGGGATTCTTCTGGCACATTGTTATTAATAGCCTGAGTAATCTCTAAAATAGCATTCAGTTCTAATTCTATTTGTTGAGCTTTAGCTTTATGATCATTTTGCTCTTGCTGTTGTTTTAGGGTCATACGCATCTCTTAAACCATTTCCGAATAAATTAAAAGCCAAAACCATCACGGCAATACAAAGACTTGGGAACAATACTAAATAAAAACCTCCGTCGACTGTAATAAAATTAAAGCCCTCGTTGACCATCACCCCCCAAGAAGCCATTGGAGGCTGTGCACTTAAGCCTAGAAAACTAAGACCTGCTTCGGTCAAGATAGCTGAAGCAAAGTTAGAGGTAAGAATTACAATCAAAGGCCCAAAAATATTAGGTAGAATATGCACAAAAATAATCCTGAAGTTTCCCATTCCTATCGCCCTTGCGGCTTCTATGTACTGCATCTGCTTGATGCCCATAATCTGCCCACGCACTACCCTGGCAATCTCTACCCAAGTAGTCAGCCCGATAGCAATAAAGGCCACAAAAATACCTCGCCCAAGTGCCAAGCTAATCGCAATAACGAGCATAATACCAGGGATAGACCATACTACGGTCATAAACCATAGGATAAAGCTATCTACCCAGCCTCCAAAAAAACCTGCTAAAGAGCCTAAGAAAATCCCGACTACAAATGAAATCACTACTGAGATGAGCCCAATTCCCAAAGAAATCCTGACACCAAATAAAAGCCTACTAAGCATATCACGCCCTGCTTTATCTGTGCCGAGCCAATAAGTTCGTTTTTCTACGTTCTTTTCTTCAAATTCTTCTAAAATTTCTACTCGGTTAAGCACGTGTTTTTTCCCTTGCAAATCAAGGTAAGTTACTCTCCTTGTCTCAGGGTCATATTTATAGTTGAGGTCTTTCATTTTATCAGACTGACCTACATAAATAGCCTTTACTACATCTATCATAGAATAAGCCCTTTCTCGTCCACTTTCTCCAAATACTTTTACATAAAGCATCAAACTGGCATCATCTACACGATAGCTTTCTACTGGAATGGTCTGATACTCACTAGGTTGCCCAAAAAGGACAGCATATAAGAAGTTATATTTTTTGACTTTTAGATTTTTGCGAAAGTGAATAATAGTAGTAGTAAATCCTGGAGGTTGCTTGCTGATTTGGTCAGCACGGTCATCTGCATAGGGTGTTTTATCGGGCATAATGGAGTAACCCAAGATAGATACTATCACTGATAAAATAATCACTGCCAATCCAACAACTGCTGGTTTGTTGGCAAAAAATCTTTTCTTTATATAATAAAAAGGCGTGCGTACCGTCTCTTGTTGCATATATTCTATTCGACTTTATATTTCAATTTTTATTTTTAAATAGGAGATAAATATTTTCTCAATGGTAAATTCGTTTCTCATTAGAGTTGTTACTTCTTGATTTTCAATGATTTACATCAATTTTTCATTTGGGAATCTTGGAATGATAAGCTAATATAAAAGCTTTTCACAAGCAATTTCCTATGTTTTCTATGTGTCTATGTGGTTATAAAAGAGCTAAAGTGTTGGTAGTCCCTATGTAACAACTCTATTTACTTATTCTCCCACATTATGTGCCATGAGTCCTGCCTTAGTAGCAAGATAACAATATTGAGCATATTGATTAATGATATCCAATTCTTCTGCTGCAATCGGTTCATCACGGTTAGGGTGCAGGCACTTTACCCAGCCTTTTTGCTCTAAATCATAAAGCGTTTGCACCAATACTTTTAAATCTAGTTCAGAATCAAGAGATTGCTGCAAATCAGCAAAAGGTTGCACAAAATAAAGTTCATCCAAGACATCAAACTCTAAATCTGTCATTCTGATTTTATTTTAATTTTCTTCCTTTCCATTGATACGTTTTGGTCTGTGCTGCCAAGCCTAAAACTACCACATAAAAAGGATAAATCCATTGTAAAGGGATAATTAACCAAATAAGCTTATTTTTTTTAAAAAAAATCAACAATCTGCATAAATATCCAAACTCTACCAAAAATTTTGCCCCAAGTTGGAATAAGAAGACTTTAAGTGGATATTTACCAAAAATACTCAAACCTCCAGCCATAAGCAAACCCAAATGTAAAACAAAAATGAAAAAAGCCAATACTTTTGGTCGCCAATCTCGATAATACTTCCATTTACTTCCCCACCTTTTTCTTTGTGCATAGAAGCTTTTGAGTGATTCTTGTGCTTTGGTGTGTACCACAGCCTCTTTATTTTTTAAAAAATAAATTGAGTGAGGATATTTATCAGCTATTTTTTTCATCAAAAATTCATCATCTCCTGAGGCTATGTCTGTATAACCCTCAAACCCATTGACTTCTTCAAAAACAGCCTTAGGATAAGCTATATTAGCTCCATTTGCCATTGTAGGAATTCCCCAAGCCAAGCTAGATGCCCCACTGCCTACCAAACTTGCAAACTCAATGACTTGCAGACGGGCAAACAAACTAGACTCTATATGAAAAGTAACTCCAGCACTGATAAGCTTGGGAGAGTGAATCTGATAAAAACTCCAAAATATCTTTATCCAATCTGCATTAACACGGCAGTCTCCGTCAGTACTTAAGATGAGTTCTCCTTTTGCCTGTGTTACTCCTCTTTTTAAGGCTTCTTTTTTAGGTGCTGTGAAGGTCTCTTTGCTAGGAAGGTGCAATAGATGAAGGGGATAAGGGCTTATTTTTTGGTAAAACTCTACTTGTGCTACGGTGTCATCTTCGGAGCAGTCATTGATAATAATGACCTCAAACAGAGAGAAAGGCATCTTCTGATTTGCCAAATCTTCTAAAAGAGCAAGGATATTTTTGCCTTCATTGCGAACAGGTATTAGTACCGAGACAAGGGTTTGTGTATCTTTAGAATCAAATTTAAAATCTTTAGGAATCTCAAATTTTTGATTTTTTTCCCAGCCTAACCACAAAAATATATTCAAAAAGCTGTATATTGCTACAAATATGGTAATTGCTAAAATCATTTTAACAAAAAGTAAAAAATCTGTTTTTTAATCTAAAAAAATATGGAGCGTAAAGATACCACACAAAGCCCAAAGGAAAGAATCATCATGGGGATAGACCCAGGAACACAGATAATGGGCTATGGCTTGGTGAGGGTGTTAGGCAAAGAGCTTTCTATCATTAATTATGGGGTGATTTATCTTAAAAAATACAGCAACCATGCCCTCAAGCTCAAAAAAATATCTGAGCGAACTACTGAACTTATCAAAGAGTACAACCCTGACGAAATGGCGCTAGAAGCTCCTTTTTACGGTAAAAATATTCAAGTAGCTCTCAAGCTAGGTCGTGCTCAAGGAGTCGCAATGGCAGCAGCACTTATCAATGAAATCCCTATCATGGAATATGCACCTCGTAAAATCAAACAATCCGTGACGGGCAATGGCAATGCCTCCAAAGAACAAGTAGCGGCAATGCTCAAAAAAATACTCAAATTTGAAGATGATTCTGCCTTGCTAGATGCTACAGATGCACTTGGTGTAGCAGTTTGCCATTATTTTCAAAGTAACACGCCCCAAAGTAAATCCTCTGGCTGGGGAGCTTTTGTCAAAGCCAATCCTGATAGAGTTAAGTGAAGGATAGATTTAGTGAGGGGATGAAGAAGTAAAAAACTTTTTTCTGTCATTCCGTTAGGAATCTGAAGATGTGTAAAAATACTACTGAAACATAAAGCTGTTATTTGATACTGAAGTTAAACCTCTCAGAGAAAAATAAGTCTATAAAAATATTGAAAATGTTATCTCAAAAAATATCTTAAAATGCTTTATTCTATCAAAAAATATCTCATCTTATCTCTTACTCTTTTGATGTTTGCTTGTGGAGATGAAAATCCTGAGCCAGAAACGAATCTATATTTCCCACCTACTACAGGCAGTACTTGGCAAACTACTACTCCTGAGAGTCTGGGCTGGGATGCCAGTAAAATACCTGACTTGCTTAATTTTATGGAAGATAATAACACTAAAGCTTTCATAGTCTTGAAAGATGGCAAAATAGTGATAGAAAGTTATTTTGGAAATGGCTTTACAAATATGCCATTTACAGCAACTAGCAACTGGTATTGGGCTTCGGCAGGCAAAACACTGGCTGCTTTTATGATAGGCAAAGCACAAGAAGATGGGTTTTTGGATATCAATGATGTCTCTGCTGACTACCTTGGAGCAGGCTGGACAAGCCTGACACCTACTCAAGAAAATGCCATTACTATCTGGCACCAACTCACAATGACTTCTGGACTAGATGATGGTGTAAGCAATAGTGATTGCACTGACCCAGAATGTTTAGAATACCTTGCCTCACCTAGCACTCGTTGGGCTTATCACAATGCTCCTTATACCTTGCTAGATAAAGTAGTAGAAAATGCAGTTGGGCAAGATTTTGATGCTTATTTCAATGCCAAGCTTCGTGATAAAATAGGAATGGATGGGTTTTGGCTTTATAATGGAAACAACCATGTATATTATAGTACTGCTCGCTCAATGGCTCGCTTTGGTTTGCTGATACTTAACAGAGGAAAATGGGATGAGCAAGTAATTATGTCTGATGCTGATTATTTTGAAGCAATGACCAATACCTCTCAAAATATAAACCCAAGCTATGGCTATCTTTGGTGGCTCAATGGAAAAAGCTCCTTTAAAGTTCCAGGCTTTCAGACTAGCTTTTCTGGCTCTGTTTCTCCACAAGCGCCTGCAGACCTGATAGCTGCAATGGGTAAAAATGGACAACTTGTGAATGTAGTTCCTAGCCAAAATCTGATAGTAATCAGGATGGGTGATGTGCCTGATAACTCCTTAGTACCTTTTCTTTTTCAAGATGATATGTGGGAACAGCTTAATCTGGTCATTGATTAAATATGATTTTGAGATTAGTTCTTTATTGATGCTTCACAAACTCTTACCTTGACAATGGTAAATCTTACTATAAGAACGGGTTTTATTTTAGTAAAAGTATCAGGATAATTTGGCTAATTCTTGAACGACCTTAGAATGTTTCTGCGTTTTATTTTAGTAAAAGTATCAGGATAATTATCCGATTTAGTTTTTGTAAGGAACTTACTATCAAATTGTTATAAAGTCATAGTCAATAATTTATAACTCGTCTCTTACTTAACCTTATGACTTTTCTCCATTGGATAAGTTCATCATTTCGGATAGTTTTTGTCCTCCTTTGATGCCAAAATCTAGAGTAGTAATTGGGAATGGAATTGTAACACCATTTTGGTCAAAAGCTCTTTTGATTGCCATAATTGAATCACTTTTTACTTTCAAATAGCTAGGTTGCTCAGGATAAGTAATCCAAAAACGAATATAAAAATTAATAGAACTTCCACCAAATTCATGATAATCAAATATAATATCTTGATCTGTTTTGACTCCCTCTACTGTCTGAATGGCTTCCAAGGTTACTTTTCTGACCTTCTCTAAGTTTTCTCCATACGAAACACCCACTGCTAAATCAATTCGTCTTTTGCCAGTTACTGTATAATTGATGATTTTACTTTGTAATACATCTTTATTGGGTATATAGACATATTGTCCTTGAAAGGTCTCAATCGTAGTTACTCTTAAATTGGTATCTACTACTTTGCCCATAATACCATCTATCTCTACTATATCACCAATAGAAACAGGGCTTTTAAATGCTAGAATAGTACCTGAAACAAAATTGGCAGCAATATCTTGAAATGCAAAACCAAGTGCTAACCCAATCACACCTACACCAGCCAGTAATGAGGTAACTGTTTTATCTAGATGCAAAACACTTAAGGAGGTAAAAAGACCAAAAGTGATAATAGCAATATAAACAATGCGAGAAAATAGATTTTGTAATGCTCTATTATTTAGACTTTTTGATAGAAGTTTACTTATTATCCTTTTGATAAATCCAGCTGCTACATAAAATAATATCATGGTAACGACAGCCACAAGAAAATTAGGAAGCATACTAAAGAAGTCACTAATCCAAACTTCGACTTTTTCTGTGATGCGAGATAAAAATTTATTCAAATCAAATTTCATAAATAGAGGTTTTTTGTTTTTTGATGTAAAAGAATGCTATTATCATAAAAATAAAAACCAATATTTTGTTTAGAAAAAACTTTATGTTAGTAATTTTTTCAAAATAAAGACACTCATTTATTTGATTAAAAAACTCATTATCAGATTATTATATACTCATAGTTCATCTCTTATTTAAGTATGGATGATAATTCTACTCACTCAAAGAAATCCCTTTATTATCTAATTTGATGATGCGTTGCTTGTATAGCAAGCCCACTGCTTTTTTGAAATTCTTTTTGCTCATTCCTAGTTGTGCATAGATTTCTTCGGGGTTGCTTCGGTCATTAAGTGCCAAGAATCCATCTCCCTCTTTGATTTTTTCTAAGATTTTTTGAGAATTAGGTTCTATGGTTCGGTGTCCAACTTTTTGAAGACGCACATCTATTTTATTATCTTCTCTGATTTTTTTGATATAGCCTTTCAGCTCATCCCCAATATATAAGGGTGTAAAGATTTCATTATCATAGACCAAGCCTTTGTATTGGTGATTAATGACTACATTGACCCCCAAATCAGTATCATCCCAGACAATAATATCTACTTCATCTCCTTCTTCTACGTCTAGTTCTTCATTGTCTAAGAAGCGGTGCAAACTTGCTGAACCTACTAGCCTCTCTGTACGCAAATCTTCATAAATATAAATGAGGTGAGATTCGCCCTCTTGCATTCTTCCTTTTTGCTCTTTAAAAGGCACAAAAAGGTCTTTCTCTATACCCCATTCCATAAATGCCCCATACTGACTTATTTGATTGACAGTCAGAAAAGCTACTTGATTCACTATAGCTTTGGGAGTTTGTGTAGTTGCAATGAGTCTATTTTCATTGTCTTTATAAAGAAATACACGTAGTTTATCTCCTATTTGCGTACCTTCAGGGATAAATTTACCTGGCAAGAGTACATCCATTTCTGGATCTTCTTCTCCTTCGGGTTGAGGAATCCCAAGATACAAACCACTTGCAGTATCTCTTAAAACTTCTAATTCGTGAAAATGACCTATTTTGAGCATGATGTGTTATTGAAAAGAAATTTATCCTATAAAAATTGACTTAATCTAATACTTTTATGGGAATAATTAAATAATTTAGTAAAAATTAGAATGCGAAATTATGTTAGATTCATTACATATCAAAAACTATCGTCTATTCAAAGACTTTAAAATAAATTCACTCAAAAGAGTAAACCTCATTATGGGTAAAAATAATGTGGGCAAAACCTCTCTATTAGAAGCAATTTGGTTATATATTCATCAAGCAAATCCTTCAGCCTTTGAACTTATTTTAAGACAAAGAGGTGAGAATATAAGAAATTTTAGAAATGAAAATAGACCTGAGGAAATAGACAAAATACAGGCTATGTTTAAGTCTTTATTCTACAAAAGAATATTAGCAGATAAATATGAAAACCGTGCTTCTATCAGCCCAGTCAATAATTCTGACAATGAAATCTCCTTATACAGATATTTGCAACTACATATAGCTCTGATACAATCCGTGCCTTAGAAATGGCAGCAGAAAAAGAAACTCAATTAGAGCAAACTCAATTTATTAAACTTATCTATAAAAATAATGAAGCACGGGCAATTGAGTACAATCTAGAAAATGTGAAGGTAGCTATTGAAGAGAATATTGAGCTAAGATAAAAGATGTAAATTGTTAAAACACTATTGGTAGAAGGAAATCAAGATAAATCTTTTGTGGAAGTTTTGCTCAAAAGAAGAAAGATTAAATATGAAAATTGGGAAATCAAAGATTCAAAGGTTTACCAAAGATGCCAATCATACTCGAAACCTTGATTCAGTCTGAAAACTTTGAAGTAGTGGGAATTATGATTGATGCAGATACAGAGTTACTACAACATTGGCAAATAATCATTGATTTACTCCATAAAAAAGGCTACTCAATACTTCCTAAAAAACCTGATTTAAAAGGAACAATTATAGAAGGAACTTTAAATTTACCCAAAATAGGTATTTGGATAATGCCTGATAATAAAACAGATGGAAAATTAGAAGACTTTATTACTTATCTCATCCCTGAGCTAGACAAAGATGAACTTTTTAAATTAGCTAAAGAAACAGTAGATAATATGTTTAAACAAGGGATTCAAAAGATAAGCAAAGTAGATAAATCAAAAGCAATTCTCCATACTTGGTTGGCTTGGCAAGAAGAGCCTAAGCTTTCTCTCGCACAAGCTGTTAATGCAAGATTTAAAAAAGATATATACTTGATGATGGCAAAGCCAATGATTTCTCAAAGTGGCTTCAAAAGCTATTTAAATTAAATGAATACATAAAGTCTTTAAAACTTATCAGCCGCTATGTAAGATAGTAGTTGATAAGTTTTAATCAGATTCTTAGTAATGAATCAAAGACTGTATATCGTAATTTTTTAGCTTCTCTCTTCCATTCAGAAAATCCAACTCTATCAAAAATGAAATATGAACTACAGTACCACCCGCTTGTTCTATCAGCTTAGTAGCTGCTTCGGCTGTGCCACCAGTAGCCAACAAATCATCATGTAAAAGCACTTTAGCACCCTTAAAAATAGCATCTTCGTGCATTTCAATCGTATCAGAGCCATATTCTAGCTCATAAGATTGGGTAATCGCTTTTGCAGGTAATTTACCTGGCTTGCGGATAGGTATAAAACCAGCATTTAGTTTCTCAGCCAGATACATCCCAAATATAAAACCTCTGGACTCTATCCCTGCTACGAGGTCTATTTGATATGATTTAGCAAACTCAGTCAGTGCTTCTCCAGTTTCACGAAGTGCTTTGGGGTCTTTGAGAAGAGTGGTGATGTCTTTAAAAATAATTCCTTCTTTTGGAAAATCCTTTACATCTCTGATGTATTGTTTAAAATAATCGCTCATTCCTATTTTTTAATTAAAGCTATTGACAAAGTTCAAAATTGGTACAAAAAACCGTGCTTTGCAAAATAAATCTTGTATTAGACTTAAATTTTATCTATAAAGTAAGTGAACAGATGGTAAATGATTGAGTAATTTTAATGTAGTATTTTAAACTGACACAAATTTATTTTAGCAAAAAAAACATCCCAAGTTTTAGAAACTAGGGATGTCTTGGGAAGAGATAAGTTATTAATTATTGGGTTATTAGGAGATAATTAGCTAATAATAAGTATTTTAGTAAAACTTTAATACGACAACTCATCATTTATAATTTATAACTCATCACTGATTAAAACAGTACTTTTATTCTGCTGTATAGACGTTGTTTTTGCGATTTATATCCGCCATACGTTCGCTAGGGTCTATCTCTATGCTCTTGATAGTAGAAGATGCTTTGCCAATCTCAAGGGTATAGTTAGGATATACCCAAGCCCAATCAGTATGTAAGATAGGTTTTAGACTTGCATTCTCAGCAGGTTTTTCTCCTCTCATAACCTCTAACGGGATGTAATGTAACTCTTTGCTACCATCTTTATAAGTAATAACTACATCTAATGGCATAGGCATTCTTCCTGCTTTTTCTAAAAGAATTTGCGTTTTGCCCTCTTTTTCTGTTACACTCTTGATGCCATAGTCTATGGTGTAGGTCGTATTGACAAAATACTCTTTGTACCAGTCTAACTCTAAGCCAGAGACTTTTTCCATAATACGAATGATGTCATTGTCATTGGGATGCTTGAATTTCCAAGTCTCAAAATAAAGTTTCATTCCTTTCATAAGAGCCTCATCACCAATCACATACCCTAACTGTGCTAAGAATACACATCCTTTAGAATAGGCGGCCATACCATAGGCACTATTGTACTCAAAGTGATCAGCATGTGTACGCAAAGGCTCTTCGATTCCTCTCTCTACGATTCTGAAGTAAGACCTGTAAGATCCTTTATGAGGGTTTTCACCGCCTTGTATGTATCCTCCTGCAAAGGTATTGAAGCCTTCATCCATCCAAGCATATAGACTTTCATTGGTAGCTATTACACCTTGAAACCAGCTATGAATTAGCTCGTGAACGGTTACACCTACTAACCCACCTAGCGAGCCATCACCTAGTATCAGTGTCGCCATTGGATATTCCATTCCACCATCTCCACCTTGCACCACAGAGTAGCTTTTATAAGGATAGACACCAAAGTTTTCGTTCATTTTTTGGAAAGCTTTGATGGTATATTCAGGTAGTTTTTTCCAGTTTTCGGTGCGTTTTTCATCTCCTTTCAAGTAAAAAAATCTTAATAAAGGTCCATCAGGAACTTGGGCAGTCTCATGGACATAGTCAGGGTCAGCAGCCCAGACAAAATCATGCACGTTATCAACTTTAAAGTGCCAAGTAAGAGTTTTACCTTTAGGACGATTTACTTTTTGTCCTTCTTCTTCATAGCCATAACCTATCTCTTGTGGGTTTTGCAAATAACCCGTAGCAGCTATGATATACTCTTTATCAATATTAATTTTGACATCAAAATCTCCCCATACACCATGAAACTCACGACCAATGTAGGGATTAGAATGCCAGCCTTGATAATCGTATTCACACATTTTAGGGTACCATTGAGCCATAGAATAATCTACGCCTTCGGAGTTATTGCGTCCTGAGCGGCGAATCTGCACAGGCACTTGTCCTTCAAACTCCATTTTAAAAACTGACTTTTGCCCAGGAGCAATGCCTTTATCAAGCTTCACCTCTAGGATAGTGCCTACTTCTTTAAAGTTTAGTTCTACACCGTCTTGGGTGAGTTTTTTAACTCTTTGATATCCGATTTCCTCAGGACTTAGCTTAGAAATACGGTCTCCTACACGTGAGTCAGGATCAGAGATGAGTCTAGAGCGTGTATCCATCATACTCCCTGGCTGAAAAGCATTAAAATACAAGTGATAAAAAACTTTATCCAGTGTTTCAGGAGAGTTATTATGATATACCAGTGTTTGCTTGCCAGTAAATTGATGTTTTTTAACATCCATATTTACGTCCATAGAGTATTCTGCTCTTTGCTGCCAGTAAGTATCTTTTTGGGCGAAAGTATCAACAGTCATCCCTAAAATTGCGTAAGCCATGAAAAGACTTAATCCGATTATTTTTTTCATTAGATCTATTTTTTCTTTTAAAACGTTTCCCAATTTTAGGTAAAAAATAAAAAATAAAAAAAATCTTTTACTTTAGTATTGTTAAAAACTTCATAAAACCTTACTTTTAGGTTTAATAACTCTAATTCTATGAATTTTATCTCTGAATACATTGCTGATTTACGCAATCAAAAAGAAATCTGGGCAAAGGTAGAACCCTTGGTCAAACACATCACTTACCTTGAGGCAGAGCTTAGACTTGCTAAGCTTCGCTTAGACGGGAAACCTCAATCTGATGAACCTTCTAAGAAGTCTTTTTCAGAAGTCAAAACCACCAAACGAAATAAAGACCTCAGCCTAGAAGAGAGAAACCTTTATCGTGCAGTCGGTGAACTTTCTTTTGTGATAGCCAAAGCAGATAACCTTCTGCGTGAAAGTGAGCGTCAGGCTTTTCATCGAGTTATCTTAGAAGAGTTTGGTGAAAATAGCTGGATAGCTGAAGACCGATTTCATCTAATAGATAAAACGCCTACTTCTGATGCCGAAAGTACTTACAACCACGTTATATTCATGATTAAACAAAATAAACATGCCTTGACAGAAGATTTGGTAGAAACATTCACACGGGTAATCATTCGAGTGGCAGAGGTTGCGAATATTCACGAAAATCAAATGTGCTATATCAATCGTTTTGAAGAAGATTTAGCTAAAATATTTGCTCAGAGTTGATCTTATTGCTAATTAAAGTATTTATTGATTATCAAAACCTTACTAATAGAACTTATAACTCATCACTCATTTTAAACTATCAGATTGTCAGTAAAATACTTAAAATCAAACATCAAAGCCCTTAAAATCTCAATCTTCATTGTATTATTGGGTTTAGGAATAGTCTATGTGCTGTTTTCTCATCTGATTAATTGCTATTTTGTGGCTTATTCATCTTTTCGGAGTTATCCCAATCAAGTGTATGTTAGCCCTAAGATGCCACCTAACTTAGTGCCAAGCATTCAGGCTGTTATAGAAGAATCTCAGTTACGAAATCAAGAGTTTTGGGGAAGCCTAAAAAGTAAACCTACGTTTATTTTTTGTATAGATGATGAGGAATTTAGTCGTTTTGGGCGAAACTATGGCACACCTGCAATGGTGCATCTTACTTTACAAGGTGTTTTTATCATCATCAAACCTGACGGCGTAAACGTAGATGTGATAAGCCACGAACTCTGTCACGCTGAGTTTTTTGCACGGATAGGGTGGTATGCAAAGATTCACAAAATACCTGCTTGGTTTGATGAAGGACTTGCCTTGCATCTTGATTACCGCTACCCTGGCACAGGAAACAATCATTATGATGATTACCAGCAAAAATGGATGATTTATACCCGACAGGGAAAAGACAGCTTAAACCTCCAAAATCTCAAGCATATTGGTGATTTTTTTAAAAAGGATAGTTATCACACAAACCTTGCTTACCTCACCTCTGGCAGAGAAGTAGCTCGCTGGTTTGACAAAGTAGGCATTAAAGGACTTCAAGAGCTTATCCAAAAAGTGGGTGATGGGGGAGATTTTAATAAGGTCTATCGTCAGTTGGAGGGAGAATGATGAATAGATTTCTTATTTTTGTTTTAAATGATAAAATATGTAATTTAGACATACTGGTTTTACCAAATATTTATTGATTTACTTTTATGACTTATAGCACGGAGCAAGAGCAAACTATCAAGAAAAACAAGCAATTAGTAGAGGAATGTATTAAAAAACATAGTCTTGAGGCTAACCCCTATATTGATGATGAGCTATTGCTTTATGAGCATTTTCCTAAATCAGTAAGCATCAAACTAGCTGTATTAATCTTAGCATATAAACGTGAGGCATCCACTCAGGCTTTAACGAGTGTAAGCACACAGCCCGCTGGCATTATTAGAAACCTTCGAAAGATTGGCTTTATTTTTCAGCAAGATGGCAATAGTTATGAATACAAAAATGAGCAAGGAGAAAGAGTCCGTAAGATTATCGGAATTGCAGAGATTCCTAACGAAGATGATGAATTAAAAGGAGAGGAGATTACAAGCATAGATAGTTTGGAGATTAGTCATTTTTTCTGTATCAAAGACCTCACAATAAAAAATCTTAAGGATAAAAAAGAAATTTATATTTTGGGTGAAAATGGAGATGGTAAATCGCTCATCTTGCAAGCCATTGTATTAGGGCTAAAAGGTTATTTTATACAAAATATAGCAGATATAGAGCCTTATATTGGTGCTGCCATGCAACTTATCAGAGATTCTAAATTAAGTGTAAAGATAGTCAGTGATACAGGCAAGCGGTTTTCAGTAGATAAAAGTGATTTTGCAGAAAACATATTTGCTTATGGGGTATATAGAGGACGAAAGAACCTCAAAAATAATGATTTATATGGATTTGCTACACTTTTTAGTGATGACATATATCTGCGTGAACCCACTGACTGGCTCTTAGAAGTGGAAAGGTTTAACCTTAAGAAAATTCCTTCTATCCAAGTAGAAGAGGCTATCTCAATGCTTGAAGAGCTACTAGATGGGAATGTAAAAATAGCATTAGGAAAAGATATTGTATTTACAGAGAGAGGTACTCCGATAGGTTTTAATCAGTTATCAGAAGGCTATAAAAGTATTATTACTTGGGTAGTTGATTTACTCTCTAGACTTACAGAGAGTCAGCCTAAGATTAGTACCATTCAAGATTTTAAAGGTGTTGTGATTGTAGATGAGGTAAGCTTACACCTACACCCCAAATGGGAATATGTCATTGTAAAAAAACTCCGAACTTGGTTTCCTAAGCTACAGTTCATCTTCACTACGCATAGCCCTATTAGTGTTTTAGGGGCTTCGGAAGATGCTATTTTTTATAGAATCTACAAGGAAGAAGGCATTACTCAGATAGCAGAGCCATTTTATGCTTCTGAAATCAAAAATTGGATGTCAAATATACTCATCACATCTCCTCTGTTTGATTTACAAACGGCTAGGATGAGAACTTTTGAGGAAACAACAAAAGAACAATCCGATACCAGTGTTGATTTTATGTCGCATATTATTCACAAAGAAATCTCTGAGGAGGTAAAAAAAATAAAAAAACAAGGAACTCCCTACCTAAGTCCAAATGATATTTCGGAGATGGTAAAGCAAGCCATAGAAAAAAACAAAGTCAAGTAGTTATGATTTTTATACAAGCCAAAGACACGCAAGACATTCCAATTTCTATCCAATTACCTTCTGGTAGCGGTTCTAATCGCCTAAGCAAAACTACACACACAAGAAGATTAGAACTTATCGAGGAAGGAGGATTCATTAAAAAAAAAGTGTTTGAGAGTCGCTTCAAAATGAAAGATTTAAAAAAAGCACTCGAAAAACATTATCATAGCAAATGTGCCTATTGTGAGCAGTATTCTGAAAGATGGGATGTAGAGCATTATCGTCCCAAATCTGTATATTATTGGTTAGCATATTCTTGGGATAATTTACTCTATGCCTGTCCTACTTGTAATCAAAACCACAAAAGAGATGCTTTCAATATCCAATCACCAACAATAAGCTTTTTTCTACCAGAAGATTTACCTCATATTCATTCTCTTAGCCAAAAATATCATCAAGAAGAACAGCCTTACCTCCTCTATCCTGAAATAGATAATCCTGAATTAGTCTTAGAATTTAACCAAAATGGTCATGTTTTTTCTAAAGATGAGAGAGGGAAATACACCATTGAAACCTGTGGATTAGATAGACCTAGCCTCAACGATAGACGAAAACAGCTTGTAATGGATGATTTTATAAATCGACTGAATAATTTGATAGTCTTTAATCATAACTCACCTGATTTTAGCAAAGCAATCGAAAGGTTAATCAATGAATTTGCAGAAAGTGCAATGGATTCAAAAAAAGAATTCTTGGCTTTTCGGAGATATATGCTCAAAAATCTACTTGCCAATATTATTACCCAAGCTCTCCCTTAATTTTTTTCCTCTTCACTGTAGCGTTTTTAATCTAGCTTACGTCTAGGGAATAATTTTCAGTAAGAAACACTCTAAATCCCTAGTATATGAAATCTCTACACCGAACGCTTGGTTGCTTATTACTCTTCTTACTTGCTCTCACTGCTTGCCGAGATGAATGCGAAAGTACTTACACTTATATCAATTATGAGCCTATTTTGACTGAAAAATCGGTCATAAGGGCAGGTATCCAAAGCCAAGTAGCCCAGACACTACACCAGCCAGGT
>Ga0163144_10005757_pt1 | contig 27545 bp, 23 predicted proteins | sample OliLak19BULKMAT1_FD_123175 | JGI IMG/M metagenome (GOLD analysis project Ga0163144, IMG submission 123175) | Freshwater microbial mat bacterial communities from Lake Vanda, McMurdo Dry Valleys, Antarctica - Oligotrophic Lake LV.19.BULKMAT1 | ecosystem: Environmental > Aquatic > Freshwater >... | reverse complement strand
GCGCTGGGCGGCTTCCTGGGCCGCAAAGGAGACGGCGAACCGGGCCTTAAAACCGTCTGGCAAGGCCTCGCACGGCTCTCCGACATGACCACCGGCTGGCTGATGCACCACCCACCACCCGACGCCAGCGCTAGCAATGAATCTTGTGGGTAAGGGAAAGCTCACAGAGGCCGGCTACAGGTGACGCTCCGGCCTCACAGAGGCCAGCCGCAGGTCGGACGGCCGCTGCTGTTGCCCTAATTCCCGATCGCGTACAGCGCTTTGAACGTGCGGAGATAAATCTTGCCGTTTGAGATTGCCGGCGAAGACGAGACCGCTTCGTCCAGAGTGTTGGTCGCCAGCACTTCAAACTCCGTGCCCGGCTTCACCACCGTGACGGTGCCGCCCCGGGCCGTTAGGTAAATCTTGCCGTCGGCATAGACCGGCGAGGCGCGATGGCGATCGGAGTGCGTCCGCTTGGTGTAGTGCTCTTTGCCGGTCTTGGCGTCCATGCAGATCAGCGTGCCGTCTTCGCGGCAAAGGTAGAGCAGACCGTCGACGATCAGCGGCGAGGGCACGTCGGGCGTGTTGTGCTCCCGGGTCCAGAAGTGCCCGTCTTTGCTGTCGGAGATATCTCCCTTGCTGGCCGGGTCGAGTGCGAGCACAGGCCCGTTCTTGGCCGAAGGCACGATGACCAAGCCTGGCGCGGCGACCGGCGAGGCCACGAAGCGTAGCGTTTGGTTGTACTTGCCCTTGGGATTCAAGCCGCCGCACCGCCAGACCTCGCCGCCGTCGTTGAGCCGATGGGCCACGATATAGTCGCAGCCGTGCGTGAGCAGCAGTTCCAATCCGTCTTCGCGGTACAAGATTGGCGAAGCGTAGGAATGTTCGCACTCGTCGCGCGCGTCGCTGGTCCGGGTCTGCTTCCAGACTTCCTCGCCCGTGGCTTCGTCGAGCGCCACGACCAAGGCGCCGCCGCTGTGCAGCAATTGCAGATACAGTCGGTTGCCGTCCAGCACGGGCGTGCTGGTCATGCCAAAGGCGATGTCGAGCTTGCCGTAGCGCTCGCCGAGCTTAAACGCCCAGACCTGCTTGCCGTCAGCGGTATAGCAGGCCAGGTCGCCGGTGCCGGCCATTGCCCAGACATGTTTGCCGTCGGTCACGGGCGAGGGCGAGGCGAAGTTACCTTCGTCACCGCGGACTGCCTCGTTGTGCGTGGCGATGACCTGGCGCCACAGCGGCTTGCCCTGGGTTGAGAAAGCCAACAGGACGATGTCCTCCTTGTCGGCCGATGTCAGGTAAATGTGATCGTCCCAGACGACCGGGGTGCTGCCGGCGGGGCCCGGCAACTCGATCCGCCAGGCGACGTTTTCGGTCTTGCTCCAGGTCGTGGGCAGGTTCTTCTCGTGGCTGATGCCGTCAAGCCGGGCACCGCGCCACTGCGGCCAGTTCTCGGCCCGGGCAGCCGGCAGCGTGGCTCCCAGAGCGATCGCAAACAACAGTGCGAGACGACAGGTCTTGGTGAAATGCATGGCGACGATGTCTCGGTGGTAAACGGTGTCTCGGTGGTAAACGGTGTCTCGGTGGTAAACGGTGTCTCGGTGGGGTAACGGGGTCTCGGTGGGGTAACGGGGTCTCGGTGGGGTAACGGGGTCTCGGTGGGCAGCGGGCGGATGTCAGGCAACGGTTTCGCCGGCACCCTGTGTCGCGCTTGGGCAAGCAGGCTGGGCGAGCCCATTTAGTGTGGTTCATCCGGCCCGAGGCGTCAACGAGGTAGGCCGCCGGGCATCGGGGCGAAAGGGCAGCGCCTGGCTGCTGCCGATGCGTAATCCAAGCCTGCTGCGAACCAGCTCGGCATGAGCGATCCGCCGCGAACGCTCAGGCTGCCCGGCGGATTGCTGCGGGAGCCGCCGATGTCTCCGCGGTGCGCTCGCTCTTGGGCAGCAGATCGGCCAGCACGGCATCGATCCGCCGTTCCAGCTCCGCCAATTGGCGGAGCGCCTCGTCCTGGCGGGCTTCGAGTTCGACGACGCGGGCCGTGGTGTCGAGGGTGTCTTGCATGGATGCCGGGCGGAGGGACGATTGGCGGGTGGGAAGCAGGCGGGAGGCAGCCGTTGGCCGGTGCCAAGGTAAGCCATCGGCAGGCCAACCCAGGCGGCTTCAGTGCACCACGGTCGCTCAATTGCCTGTCGGCCTGGTGACTGAGGCAAACCTTGCCGACCGGGCAAATCGTGGTCCTCTCGAACGCGTTATCTGACGAGAATCCAGGAGCAAGCAGGTAGGTTGCGCGGCGCGAGGTAAGTTGGATCGATTGTCGGACCTGGCAGGGTTCTGCCGCTGGTGCGCCGCCTAACGCGAGGCGGCGGCCGCTTGGGGAACACATGCGGCTGTTTGCGGGGTCTGAGGGTGAAAATCACCCCCAATGCGACTGGACAGGTGGGAGTGTAACAGTGTAGATTTGGAAGACTGCCTTGAGTGAAACTTGTGCGGTTTTATTGACTGTAACCGGTGGGGTTTTCGCGTTGGGGTCAATCCAAAGGAGGACGCGTGGTTAAGTTGAACGTTCGGGATCGCGAATCCATTCAGGAAGCGGTCCGCCGATTCCGCAAACTGGTTGAGCGGAGCGGCATCAAGAAGGAAATGCGGCGGCGCGAGTATTACGAGAAGCCCAGCGAGACTCGTCGTCGGGCTCGTCTGCGTGCCGCGCGTCGCGGTCGTGCGAGCTTGCTCGAAGGCATATAAGCACCTCGCGGCTGTCGCACTCGCATTGATGTCTGTCTTGCCGGCGCTGCTGCGCGCCCCCCGCTTGACGACAAACTTCTTCCGCGCAAAGAAACGAGCCGGCCCCTGGGACCGGCTCAATGTGTTTCACGGCAGCGTGCTTAAAAACTCCGCGGGCCGACCGCGATCAGAACAGCAACTCGCCGCGGACGAACAGACCGTCGAAGCCCAGGATGTTCGACGAGTCGAGCGGACCAAAGTTGGTGCCCGCGCTGATGTTCTCCGCCTGGCCCAGGTCCCACCAGCACTGAAACAACCAGCCGGCCGAGATCGCGGCAAAGGGCGCGACCTGCCAGGTGCCGCCGACTTCGATGTCGGTGACCGGGACCATCCGGCAGAAGCTGTCGTATTGCGCGGTGACCTCGTTGGTTGACGGTGAATCTTGAAACGAGTTCTTGATCCGGCTCATGTTGTAGTCGCCGATCAGCACCGCCTGGGTACCCTTGGCGAAGACGCTCAAACGTCCGCAGGGACCGAAGTAGCGCCGGCTTTGCATGCCGATCCGCGGGCCTGCACCAACGAACCGGGCATTGATGCTGCCGGTGGAATCGACCGAGCCGTTGGGGTCGGTCACAAAGACGTTGTTGTAGCGGCTGATGTCGGCCGCGCGGAATCCGGCCAGCCATCGCAGGTCCCACCGCGGGCAAACCGTGCATTCGCAGTCACCCTGCGGACCGCCAAATGCCAGGCACTTGGCGAAATCGAGGTCGAAGACGTTGGCCGTCACGCCTGTGTAGGCGTTGTAAAACTGGCCGTCCTGCGGGTTGCACCCCAACTGACCGATGATGATGTTCGAGCCATTGGTCACTTCGGCCGGACCGGCGGCCACCGAGTCGGTGCCGGTCATCCGCCAGTAGGTGAACTGGATGTCGCCGCCGCAGTCGATCAGGCGATAGCCCACCGACACGCGGAACGCGCTGTTGTAGTTGAAGCAGTAGTTCATGCTCGTGTCAGTGGCCGTCGAGGTCGGCTGTTGGGTCGACGGATTGGTCGTGGTGGTAACCACGCGTTGCTCGAGCGCCACGCCTTGGCTGAACTGCGGCCGGATCAGCAGATAGTCGGCGCTGGCGTACCATAGACCAGGTCGGCAGAACAACCCGCAGGGGATGTCGCAGCAGCCGCCGTCAAAGCCCGTCTCTTCGCCGACGCCGTCCCAGAATTCGCCGGTGACGCCGGGTGAGTCGCCGCGCGCTTCGACCGGTTCGATCGGCGCCGGCGTTTCTTCCGCGAGCGGCGCCGCGTCTTGCTCGGCGGTCAACCGCTCTTGGGCCGTGGTGCGGCTGCGCACCCGGCTGGCCGCGTTGGGATTGGCCGCCAGGCGAGCGCTGCCTGGTCGTGGCCTTGTGATCGGCTGCTGGGCGATGGCCGCTGAAGCAGTCAGAACGGCTGCCAGCGCAATCAGCACCACGCCCATGCGATTGATGAGCTTCATGTCCCCTCCCCCCGGAGTCTATACGGCGAGCGGGCCGCGCGGAGTCGGCACAGGCCGAACCCCGCTGACACGTCGCAACGACCCGCGGCAGACGAAAAAGTCGGCGGGTCTTGCCTCGATATCGGCACCGGCACAAGGCGCCTTGCAGGAATTTCCGGCAGAACCGGAAAAACCGGCAAAGTTTGACAGGCCGAACTCGATCGGGCTCTAAGGATTGCGGAGAAAGAGAATCTGGCGCGCAGCGGCCCTGGCCGGAAACGACCTAACGACGCCTTCGCCGAAGTCGCCATGCCAGCAACCCGGTCAGCCCCAGTGCCGCCAGAGCCACGCTCGAGGGTTCCGGCACGGGCACGTCGCCGCCCGACCCGTTCATGCCAAACGGCGTGACCGAGTCCTGTCCGAAGTGGCAGGGAAAGGTCATCGACGTGGGGCTGTGACCGTCGATCGTGTAGTTGGGCACCACATTGCTCGCGGTCATCGGGCCGTTGGCCGTTTGATACGTGACTGACACGATCGAATTGTTGGTCGTGTCCGTGCCGTTCAGCGTGAAGAAGGTCGTGCGATAGTCGACGATCGGATTTGCCCCGACGGCATCCGGACTCAAGCCCACGCGAAATCGCACAAAGTCGCCCGGGTCGAAGTGGGTGAAATTAATCACCAACAGATCGCTCTTGGCCAGGCCATAGAGCGCGTCGGGCGATTGCAGCGAAAAGGTCACGCCCGGTGAAGCCTCGACCATCTTGGCCCAGTCGAAGTTGTCGGCCGTGTTGCCGATGGTCATCGACAGGCTGGTGATCGGCGAGCTATCGGAAGTGTTTTTCAACTCAATATAAGGGCTAGTGCGGGCCAGCATCAGGCCGTGTTGCGTGTTGAGCGCGGCCATGGTCTGCAGGTTGGCATTGGTCGGGTTTTTCAACACGGCCAGGTTTTCGGCAAACATCATCGAGTACGAGACCGTGTCGGCCCGCGACGCCGCGCACGTGCCGAGCCAGACCGCCAGCATCCCAACGGCCCAACGGACAGCCTTTCTGCACACATTACTACGCAACATCGATTTCCGCCCGTGCGGCGCCCGGTGGGCCGCGGTTGTCAGGTTGACTCTTCGCTGCCGCCGTCAACTCGCGGCCGAGACTCTGCGGCGCGTGGACAGCTGCGCCGTGCGGGTCGTGACTTGGCGTGCGACTTGAAGTCCTAAAAAGCAGTCCGAGACGGGCAAAAAGCTCGGGAACTGGGCGAGAGGTGCGTGGGTCCGCGCGACCCAGAGAGAGGTCGCACAGGGTAGCGCGAAGTGAGCCGTCCGGCAGACCGATTTCAGGTCCGCCCGCCGATCACCAGATTTCCCGCCAGCAGCCCGCGCACTCTAGCGCGCCGGTGCTGTCCAGGACTTCATGAGCGCCTACCGCGAAATGACGTGACTCTTCGGAAGATAACGCTTCTTCCGGTTCCGTATTCTACGATAGTTGGAGAAAATACGGTGACAAGAGAATGTGGGGTCAATTTCGGCGGAATGCAGCCAAAACGCGAGATGCTTGCAGAAACTGCGGGTTTGCCCCGTGCTCCAGCATCGGCCGGCAGAGCGAGAATGAGGCAACAAACGGCCGAGAAACGGCGGCGAGAGGCCTTCAGGGGCACCGCCAGGGCGGGCCTATGTTAAACGAGGCACGGCAGGGTCCCCTCAAGCTCCAAGCTACCCCTGCCGTACCTCACGGGAATTGCGCCCCTCCCCAAAGGCGCAGCTCCACCTCAACCCTAGGTCATGGCGAAGCCCTGTCAAACGAGGGCCTGGGCGGCAAGAAATACCGCTGAAAGACGCGTCGGCGAAGCGGCGGCTTAGCGCCAGTCGAGACCCACGTCGAGCGCCACGGCCGAGTGGGTCAGCGCGCCGGAGCTGATGCGATCGACCCCGGTCGCGGCGATGGCCGCCACGCTTTGCAGGTTCACGCCGCCCGATGCCTCGAGCTCCACGGCAGGTGCTTGTGCATCGCGCCGCTTCATGGCCTCGCGCAAGTGTTCGAGCGACATGTTGTCGAGCAGCACGATATCGGGACCCGCTGGCAGCACGTCGTCAAGCTGCGTGAGCGAGTCGACCTCGACCTCGACAATCAAGGGCTCGGTCCCCTGCCCCGATGCCATCAGCGCCACGAACTCACGAGCCTTCTTGACGGCGTCCCCCGGGGTCAAGCGTGACTCGCCCAGCGCCGCTGCCAGCGCCAGGTGGTTATCCTTGATCAGGATGGCGTCGAACAAACCGGTGCGATGGTTGCAGCCGCCGCCCGAGCGAACGGCGTATTTCTCCAACCGCCGCCAGCCGGGCGTGGTCTTGCGCGTGTCGTAGATTCGCGCGCGGGTGCCGGCCACAGCGTCAACGTACCTTCGCGTCAGCGTGGCAATGCCCGAGAGCCGTCCGATGAGGTTGAGCAATATCCGCTCCGCCGAAAGCAAGCTGCGAGCCGGGCCCGAGATCGTGGCCACGGTCTGGCCGGCCGTGATGGCGGCTCCGTCGTCAACCACAGACGTCCACTCGACGGACTGATCCATCTCGCCCAAGGCCAGTTGAGCCGCTCTCAGCCCGCAGATGATGCCCGGCGTGCGTGCCACAACGGCGGCATGGCCCATGACCCCGGTGGGCACCAGGGCCAACGTGGTCCAGTCGAACATCCGCTCCAGGTCTTCGCGGACCGCTAAACGCACGATCTGCCGGCAGTCCTCTTCGACCAGCGCATCCCACTCGGTCTGTCGAAATTCTTTGCCCACGAGATGCCGCGCAGTGTGTTCGACTCAGTGACGATCAATCATAATACCAGCCGCGCGTCGCCAGCGACCAGCCCCACTCAGCCCCTGAGCACTTCGCCCCTTGGCGCTCCCGATGCCTGACCGCCCACCAGCCCAGCCTGATGCCGTCCGTCGACCGCTGTTGCGGCGGCTGGACCAGGCGGTCGTGGCCACGCTGGTGGCATTGGCGCTGGTGGCGATGGGGGTGCACTGGCTGGTGCGTGGCGGCGCGGCCGGGCGATTGATCGAGCTAGAGCGGGCGCCGCGCGACCCGCTCGTGTTTCGCGTCGATCTCAACCAGGCGGATTGGCCGGAACTGTCCACCCTGCCGGGAATCGGCGAGGCGCTGGCCCGGCGAATTGTCGAGTCGCGCGCGACGGACGGTGATTTCGCCGACGTCGACGAGCTGACCCGCGTTCGCGGAATCGGGCCAAAAACCCTCGAGCAACTTCGCCCCTATCTGCGCGCGGTGCCCGCCGCGGGCAACGTCGCCGGTGCGCGCCCGTAGCCAGTCGGCGCCCGTTTGCGTATTCTTCTGATTGTGCCCGAGCGCTGCGCATCGACCCGCTCACCCACCGCGGAACTCTCGCCTTGCCTTTCGATCTCGTCAGTCCGTTCAAGCCCGCTGGAGATCAACCCCAGGCCATCGAGGCCCTGACCGCGGGCCTGCGCGCCGGGCGCAAGGAGCAGGTCTTAATGGGCGTGACCGGCTCGGGCAAGACGTTCACGATGGCCAACATCATCCAGCAGCTCGATCGGCCGACCCTGGTGCTGTCGCACAACAAGACCCTGGCCGCGCAGCTTTATGGCGAGTTCAAGGAGTTCTTTCCGCACAACGCTGTGCACTACTTCGTCAGCTACTACGATTACTACCAGCCCGAGGCCTACATCCCGCAGCGGGATATCTACATCGAGAAAGACGCGGCGATCAACCAGGAGATCGACCGGCTGAGGTTGGCGGCCACCAGCGCCCTGGTCAGCCGCCGCGATGTGGTGATCGTGGCCAGCGTGTCGTGTATCTATGGCTTGGGTTCGCCGGACGATTATAAGGCGATGATGATCCACCTGGCTCGGGGGATGACGATTGACCGCGACCTGGTGTTGTCGAAGCTGGTAGACGTGCAATACGACCGCAACGACGTCGATTTTTCGCGGGGCAAGTTTCGCGTCCGTGGCGATTGCGTCGAGCTCTGGCCCAGCTACGAGGAGTTCGGCCTGCGGATCGAGTTTTGGGGGGACGAGGTCGAGCAACTGTCGATCATCAATCCGACCTCGGGCGAGGTGATCCGGCAGGAGCCCGAGATGTACATCTACCCTGCCAAGCACTTCGTCATGCCCGAGGAGCGGATCGCCGCGGCGATCGACTCGATCAAGCAAGAGCTGGAAGAGCGGCTGGAGACTTTGAAGAATCATGGCAAGCTGTTGGAAGCGCAGCGGCTTAACGCGCGAACCCGGTTTGACATCGAGATGATGTTGGAAGTCGGCTTTTGCCCGGGCATTGAAAACTACAGCCGCCCGCTCTCGGGCCGACCGCCGGGAGCGACGCCGCAGACGCTGTTTAATTTCTTTCCGGACGACTACCTGCTATTCGTTGACGAGTCGCACGCCACGGTGCCGCAAGTGCGAGGCATGTTCGCCGGCGACTTCAGTCGCAAGAGCACGCTCGTGGAGCACGGCTTTCGGCTGCCCAGCGCGCTGGACAACCGGCCGCTGAAATTCGACGAGTGGGAACAGAAGATCAAACAGGTCGTTTACGTCTCGGCCACGCCCGGCAACTACGAGCTGGGGCAGACCGGTGGTGAGTTTGTCGAACAGGTGATCCGGCCCACGGGTCTTTTGGACCCGGTCATCGAGGTCAGCCCGGCGCGCACCCAGGTGCCGCACTTGCTCGGTCAGATTCGCGAGCGGGCCGCCGCCGGCGAACGTGTGCTAGTGACTACGCTTACCAAGCGGCTGGCCGAGGATCTGTCGTTCTACCTTTCTGAGCAAGGCATCAAGTGCAAGTGGCTACATAGCGAGCTGGATGCCTTTGAACGCGTGGAGCTGCTGCGCGAGCTGCGGCAGGGCAAGTTCGAGGCGCTGGTCGGCGTCAACCTGCTGCGCGAAGGATTGGACCTGCCTGAAGTCTCGATGGTCGCGATCCTGGACGCCGACAAGGAAGGCTTTCTGCGCAGTGAGACCTCGCTGATGCAGACCATCGGCCGCGCCGCCCGGCACATCAACGCCAAGGTGATGCTCTACGGCGACAAAGTGACCGACAGCATGCAGCGGGCAATCGAGGAGACCGAGCGCCGCCGCACGCTGCAAGAGGCCTACAATCGCGAGCACGGCATCACGCCCGAGACCGTCAAGAAGAGCATCCGGGCCGGCATCGAGGCCGAGGCAAATGCCCATGCCCAGGCGAACGCCGCGGTGGGTCGGGCCGACGAGGCCCAATATATCACCGAAGAGTATCTGGCCGAGTTGGAGGCCGAGATGATGGCCGCTGCCGACGCGTTGGAGTTTGAAAGGGCCGCCGGCCTCCGCGACCGCATCGAGCGGATGCGCGAGAGCATCGGTGGAAAGGTGGCCGAGGTCGACGCCCGCCGCAACGAAAAGGGTCGCCGCCGCGGCAAAGGGGGCCGCCTGCCGAGACCGAAGAGGTGAGCAGAGGCTACAGGCTACAGGCTACAGGAAAAACGAAGCCCGAAGCCTGTAGCCCGATGCCTTGCGCCAACGAAACGGGGAGCGACGCGACGTATCGCGCCACTCCCCGTGTTGCTTGGCAATCGTAGGCTCGCGAACTACTTCTTCTCTTCGGTCGTGGGGGGAGTGGCTTCCGGCGCCGGGGTGTCGGTCACGGCCGGAGCCTCGACCTTCTTCTCGGCCGGCTTGCAGCCGATGGTCAACGTGCTCATGCTCAATAGCAGGGCCAACATGGCAAACTTCTTCATGGGTCACCTTCTGTCTTGAAAGTCCGATGGTCGCCTTGCAGGACCTCCCTGCTTGGCTCAACACCATTTGATCCGTCTCGCGGGGCCAATATTCCCCAAGATGGGGGCGATAAAGAAATGATTTTCGTTTGACCTGACGCTCAGTCGGTCGGCCCAGGTCTTCCCAGATTAACCTCCATCGAACTTCTGCAAGATGGTCTCGGCCGCAGCGAATACCTCTTAGGCGACGCTTCCGGCTCGAAGACGGCCCAAGCCTCACTGGCGGTCAGGGTGCTGGCCAGCGTCGCACCAGGGGGTATACTGACCACGCGCTATGGATGCGCCGCGCCCGCCAGATTTGCCGACGCAAGCAGTTTCGGCGGTGGGAGTGGAGTTCCGTCGGGCCGCCTGAGCTCTGATTTTTCAGGCGCTCCGAACGAGCGCGGGAATATTTCCCCCGCGCCGAGCCTCTTGTTGGATGCTGAAAGGGCGGGACATGGCCGAAAGTGCTGGGCCGCTGGACGTCGGCCGGTTGGTCGTCGACCATCATCAGGCACTCTACCGCTATGCCTACCGCCTCAGCGGGTCTGCCGCCGACGCGGAAGACCTGACCCAGCAAGTATTCTTGACCGCCCAGCAAAAAATCGACCAGGTCCGCAGCGCCGATTGCGCCCGCGGCTGGTTGTTTACGGTACTGCGAAACTGCTACTTGAAGAGTCGCCGACAGCGGCACCCGTTGTCGGCGGCCAGCATGGACCTGGACGTCAACGCGATCCCTGCCCAATGCGTGCCGGTGATCGACCGCGAGGCCTTGCAGCGGGCCATTAACTCGCTGGACGACCCGTTTAAGACCGTGCTGCTGGCGTTTTACTTTGAACATCGTTCGTATCGCGAGATCGCCGAGAGTCTGGATATCCCGCCCGGAACGGTCATGAGCCGGCTGTCCCGCGCGAAAGCTCATTTGAGAAGCCAATTGACCGACGGTGGCGAGCCCCTCTCAGGGCAACTCGAACCGACACCCATCCGCCGCGTGCTGCCAGGTGTGTCGCCTGCCGCGCGCTAACGTCGACCCTGCGAAAAAATACGTAGAATATCCAGCGAGCCATCTCCTCTCACGCCGCGCACGTTACTTTCCCATGGCTGTCGATCGTCGCATCCTTGAGACCTTGGAATCGTGCCGCCCGGGCAGCGATGACCTGCAAGGCATCGAGTTTGCCGAAGTCGCAGAGCGCGTGGAGCGCGACGCGGCACTGGCGGTGCTGGCGTCGTCGATCCAGTGCTGGGACCAGGCCATAACTGATGCCATCGACGACGTGAGGGTGCCCGATGATCTGGGGGCAAGATTGCTCGAGCGTTTGGCGGTAACGCCGCCGGACACGACCTCAACGCCCGCGGATTGGGCCCTGAACGGGGCCGCGGCGACGGTTGGCGATCGCTTGGCAAGGGACCGCCGCGCGGCGGCGTTGCCGAGAGTCACTCGCCGACGCGTGCTTGTCGCCGGCGCTCTTGCGGCCAGCCTGCTGGTGGGACTCGGACTGTCGTTCTGGTTGCCACTTTCCTCTGAGACGCCGATCGAGACAATGGCCGACGTCTGGCTGGGTGAGTTAGGAAATTCCTGGCAGAGCATGCAAGACCGGCCCGTCGGATATGACCTGCCCTCGGCGGTCACGGTGCCGGCCGTCGGTTGGCAGCGGGTCGGAGGCTTTGCGGGCGGTCGCGGCGTTGCCTATAAGCTGGCGCATGCCACGGCCGGCACCGCGCGGTTGTTTGTCGTGCGGTTGGGATTTGATCGGCTGCCGCTGGCCCCGGCCTATCCGCCCGCGGAACCTCAATCGACCACCGGCGGTCGCTCGATCGGTTACTGGCATGCCGGAGGTCTGGCTTATGTGCTGGTGGTCGACGGCAACGAGCGTAGCTATCGCGCCTTTGTGCAGGCGGCTCGGATGCGGCTGGCTGGGCGCTCCAAGCGGCTTGCCCCAACTACCTGACCGTCAGGCTCGTTTCGGCGCGCATCACGGGCAAAATCGTTTAATCCTACGGACCCGTTTGGGCCGAATCGGATTGTAGCGATCCCTTCGCGACCCAACTGGCGCAGCGGAATGCGCCAGGCTCAGTTCGCCCCCGCTCCCGCCGGGCGGCGAACCGAGCAACGCAGGGACCTCGCCGTGGAAGAGGCCGTTGAATTCGTCGACGGCCTTCGTGATCGCACGGATTGCCAGGAGGATTGCCGATGCTTCGCCTGTTGTCTGCCGCCGCTGTCGTCATGGGTTTGCTCGGCACGTGTGCCGCTCAGGAGTCGGATGTCGACCTGCGGCGCGACGAAGCGGCCCGCTTTGCTCATCCGCACGTGACCGCTTCGGGCGTGGTTGCCCCGACTCCGGAAATGTGGTTCTATGAGCAGGAGATGCGCCGCCTGGACGATCCCAAGATGGCCGTGCGTCGCAAGGCGGAACAGCGGGCGCAGCAGCGGATGGATCGGATCGCCGCGATGGCCTGGTATGGCATGTCAAACTCGCGGCCGACCGCGACCTCGTTGCCACATTTCGGCGGCAGTTACTCGCCCTACTGGGGTTCGACGAACTTCGATCCGGCGCGCTGGCGCCCGATCACGCCCAGCTACGTTGCCGAGCGGCCGTCGAATCGCGCGAACTGACGGTGGCCGCGGTTTAGTCCGGGGTCGAGGCTGGCCTGAAGGTGTGCGGCGAGATATCGTAGCGGCATGCCTGATCGCGTCCTGTTGCCGGACGTGCCGCACCCCCGCGAAATCGCCGCCGAGCCGCCACCCCCGATGCCGACCCGTCAAACTACCAGCGTCGCGGGCCGTCATTACCAGACTGGCTTACCGGTCGAGCTGGAGCTGGCCGAAGGACGCATCGCCGCCGTGAGCGAGCTCCCGGCTGTCAACGACGGTGGCCCCCTGCCCTACCTGGCGCCGGCGTTTGTCGACGTGCAAAGCAACGGCTACGGCGGGCAGGAATTCAGCTCGCCGAGCCTGACGATCGATCAGGTGACGAGTATCGCCGCGCGGCAGCCGTCGTTTGGCGTCACGCAGTTCCTGCCGACGGTCACCACGGCCAGCCGCGGAACGATCGAGCACGCGCTGGCCACGATTCGCGCGGCTTGCGAGCGAGATTCGGAAGTCGCGGCGACGGCGCCCGGCATCCACCTGGAAGGACCCTATATCGCGACCGAGGATGGACCGCGTGGCGCGCATCCTTTGGAGCATTGCCGCCCGCCGGATTGGTCGGAGTTCGAGGCTTTTCAACGGGCCGCCGGCGATCGCATCCGCATCGTGACCCTGGCGGCCGAGTATCCCGAAGCGCCGGCATTTATTGCTCGCGCGGTGGCCAGCGGCGTGGTGGTGGCGATCGGTCATACCGCCGCCAACTCGGCCCAGATACATGCCGCGGTCGAGGCCGGGGCGTCGCTGAGCACGCACCTGGGCAATGGCGCGCATCGCATGCTCCGCCGCCACCCCAACTATCTTTGGGATCAATTGGCCGATGACCGATTGCACGCCAGTCTGATTGTCGATGGCCATCACTTGCCGCCTGAGGTGGTGAAGACCTTTGTGTGTGCCAAATCGCCCGGGCGGTGCATCCTGGTCAGCGACCTGTCGGGCATGGCCGGAATGCCACCGGGCCGGTACGTGACGGAATTCTGCGACCTGGAGATCCTGAGCGATGGCCGGCTGGTCATCGCCGGTCAGGACCAACTGCTGGCCGGGGCCTCGCGCCCAATCGGCGTGGGCGTGGCCAACGTGATGGCTTTTGCCGGGGTCGACCTCGGCACGGCCGTGGACATGGCCAGTTGCCAGCCGGCGGCCCTGGTCGGCCTGCCGACAAACCGGCTCCGCATTGGCGACCCGGCCGACCTGGTGCTGTTCGACCTGCAAGAGAGCGCGGCCGATACCGTGACGCCGCGCCGCGCGGTATCGCTGACCGTCCGCCAGACGCTCCGGGCCGGCCGAGTCGCCTAGAGTGGCTGTTGCTGCAAAGCCATTCGCCCACCGGACCCCATTCGCCTCCCAAAGCCGTATCCTCCTGTCGGGTTGAATGTATGGCATAAGGGGTTGAACCCCCATTTATGGCGCGACCTTGTCTATTTGCCAAATCTTGCTTTTCTGTAAGGCAAAATTATCTATTGCAAGGACCAAAAACTCGGCTAGATTAATGGAGATTCGTGCAGGGTTTCGCGTTGGCGGTGCCCGCTGGCAAACTTTCGCGCAATCTCGTTGAAGGTGGTCTTAGAAATGTCTGGAAAGCGTCGCCAACCCCCTCGACCGCGCGGCGAGGCAGTGACACGAAACGATTGCTTGCGAAAAGCGGGTTTCACGCTCGTTGAGCTGCTGGTGGTGATCGCCATCATCGGCATGTTGGCGGGACTGCTCCTGCCGGCCGTGCAAAGCGCGCGCGAGGCGGCGCGTCGTAGCGAGTGCGTGAATAACCTCAAGCAAATCGGCCTCGCCTTGCAGAATTACGAGTCCGCACGGAGGGTCTTCCCCCCGTCGTGCGTCACCGAAGTCCGCCTCTATCCCGCCACCGGCAGTACCGACGGGGTCTCCTGGCCTGACGATCAGATGGTCTTCCCCAGCGGCTTTGGTTGGGGAGTGCTGCTGTTACCGTTCCTGGAGGAGGCGCCACTCTACGGCCGGTTCGATTTCAAGGCTCCATGTTGGGCGATCGCGAATGCGGCGCCGGCGGCCTCCAAGGTGTCGGTTTTCCTGTGTCCCTCCGCCAGCGGCGGTAGCGACGGCTATACGGTGCAGCGCCCGGTGCCAGGACCAACGGTGTCCGGCGCCGGTAACACGGGGGCTGACATGTCCCGTTCCGACGGCAGTCCGATCCGTTTTGCCCATTCTCACTACGTCACAAACGCCGGGGTGAGCCAGCCTTGGGGACGCGATGCAAATGATACTCCCAACCACACCTACTGCCTCAACATGGACCTGCCTGAGCCGATTCCCGGTGCTCCGGACTGTGTGATCAACGGGCCGTTTTATCCCAATTCCCACACCCGCATTAAGGACGTGACTGACGGCCTCTCCAACACGATTTTTATCGGCGAGCGCAGTTCGATCCTGAGCAATAACACCTGGGTGGGAGTCGTCCCCGGCGGCGGGATCATCCCGCGAATGGACCTTTACCCGTGGCCGTCCGAGAACAACGCTGCCACCGACATGGTCGGTTGCCACAGCGGGCCGGATCCGCACGACCATCCGGAGGTCATCATCCACCCTCCGAACGATCCCTTCGGCCATACGGACGAAATGTGGGGCGAGCATGGCGACGGCTGCAACGTCCTGTTTGGCGACGGCTCCGTGCGATTCTTCACCGTGTTTACCTACCCTAATCTCTGGGTAGCGTTGTCTACTCGCAATAGCGGGGAGGTCATCAGTGGCGAGTAGCTCTGAAGCGACGCGCAAATGGATAGTTGTGACGGCAGTTGTCTTGTCCGCGATCGTATTTGCCTCGGTCCTTTGGTTTCGCTCGCCTCCGCCTCAGTTGGACGTCGACGAGCGAGTCTTCAAAACCGTGGACGCGCTGTTCACGGCGATCAGATCGCGCGATTTGAGCAGGATGGAGGACTGTGACCGGAGGTTGAAGACCTACCGCGAGGAAGGGCGGATTTCCGCTGCGGCCGCCGGCTCACTAGACGATATCATCCAGCAGGCGCGCGGGGGGCAATGGGAGCCCGCCGCAAAGCGTCTCTATGATTTCATGCGCGGCCAGCGGGGGCAGGTGCGAACTGCCGTCGAACGCTCGAAGAGTGCGCCGCCCGCCGAAATGGCGTTCCGCGAGCCTCGTTTCTGTGGTGCGCGCGCCGTCTAATCTTCCCCCCTGGACGCTGCTACTTCGTCGACAGCGGTCCGGCGGTCGTGCCCCATTCGCCGTAGGGGTCGTGCCTTCCGCACCGCTGGCCCAAGTGTGCTCGTCGAGTCCGTCCGCTCCAGACCCCCAGCGGCACATCCCTCTGCCACACGTTCGTGCCGTCGCGGATTCTCGGTTGCTTCAACGAAAACGTCCGGTGGGACGCGGTGTTTGTCGTTCAAATACAGTATTTCGTCGCTTCAAAAAATATAGTTGTGAAGATCGAAATTGCTGCTAGATTGAGGTGAATCGCGATCGTCTGGTTGTGCCGTGGCAAGAAGGCACCGGCGCGGCGTCCGCGTGTGAGGGAGATGGAAATGAGCTTGGATCGTAATGGCCTCGACCTGCCCGAGACTTTCCGGCGGCGGTGTGCACTGTCGGCCGGTCGACGCGGTTTTACCTTGGTTGAGCTACTGGTTGTGATCGCGATCGTCGGCCTGCTCGTGGGCATGCTGCTGCCTGCCGTGCAGAGCGCGCGCGAAGCGGCACGGCGAACCCAGTGCACGAACAACCTCAAGCAGTTGGGCACCGGGTTTCACTTGTTTCACGACGCCAGGCGGCAATTTCCGTCGGCCTATGAATCGACGCCGGGCGGCGCGTTTGGCGCTCCGGATTCGGCCACCCGTGACGCCGGACCTGGTTGGGCCTGGGGCATGCAGTTGCTGCCCTACTTGGAAGAGCAGTCGCTGCATGGTCAATTTCGCTGCGATCTGCCCTGCTGGCACCTCGCCAATGCCGAGCCAGCTGCGCGCCAACTGAGCGTGTTTCTTTGCCCGAGCGCCACGGACAGCGATCTGCCGTTCGACGTCAAGGACCAGAACGGCAACACGCTGGCCCATTTCGGCCGGTCGTGCTATGTCGCCAATGTCGGCCAGGAGGAACCGTGGGGATTTGCAATCGACGACTACAGCCAGATCGCCGACGGTCCTCTTTATCGCAATTCGCGCACCCGCGCCAAGGACGTCACCGACGGGCCGTCGAACACGGTCTTTCTCGGTGAGCATCACCCGGTGTTGAGTTCCAAGACCTGGGTCGGCGTAGTGCCCGGCGCCGCAGTTTGTCCGACCGACCGCTTTGCGTTCTCCAGTTGCGATCGGGCCGCCACGTTGGTGCAGGTTCACAGCGGGCCGGCCAGCGACGAGGTGCCGCCGGTCATCCATCCGCCCAACAGCCCGTTGTGTCACGTTTGTCAGATGTACGCCGAGCACCCGGGCGGTTGCAACGTGATGCTGGGCGATGGCAGCGTGCGCTTCATCGACGAAATGATCAACCAACTCGTGTGGGCCGCGCTGGCCAGCCGCGCCAAAGGCGAGATCTTCGATAACGGGGCTCTGTAACGATGACCCATGCGGTACTGACGACTCGGAGTGCACATTCCAGGCTGCCGCGTCCGCGCGTTTGGGTTGGGCCGGCGCTGGTCGCCATGATCCTCGCGAGTGGCTGCTCCTACCCCGTGGCCGAACCGATCAACATGGAGTTGATCTCCTCGCTGCGCACCGCATTGTCGGCGCGCAACGAACAGTGGTTGAAGGCCAATGCGGAAATCGTCGAGGAGCGGCATGCCTCGGGAGAGATGCGCGACGATGAGTACGGCGCCTTCAGAGGCATCATCGACCAGGCACGCGCCGGCAACTGGGCCGACGCGGAGAAGGCCACGCTCAAGTTTCAACGGGCCCAGCGGCCGACCCGCGAGCAGATCGACGAAGTCCGCAAGGTTCGCGGGTGAACTTCCGGGAACCGAGTGTCCGCCTGGCGAAGTTGACGATTTCTCCGGCATCAGCGGCCAAAATATCGACACCGGGCCCAATCGCCGTCCTCGGTGATAGGATGATCGGGGACCTCGGTCCCTGGCATTGGCCCGCGCGTCTGGCATTCAACGACAGGAGCCACAGGTCATGTCTCGATCGATAATGGCGGCAGCGATGGTCGCCCTGGTGGTGTGCTGCTCGATACTGCCTCCGGCAAACGGCCACCAGGCCGCGTCAGCTTCCGCTGTTGACCGCGCGGACTACGACGCGGCGGTGGCCAAGGCGATCTCGTTTCTGCGCACTGCGCAAGGGTCCGATGGTTCCTATAGTGGCAAGTCCGGACCGGGCTTCACGGCGCTGGTGACAACCGCGATTCTGCGTCACGGCCGCACGGCAGACGACCCGGTAGTGGCTAAGAGTCTGAAGAATCTGGAAGGCTTTGTGCAATCCAATGGCGGCATCTACGCGCCGGACTCGCGCATCAAGACCTATGAGACTGCGCTGGGCCTGGTCTGTTTCGCCGCGGCCAATCGTGACGGCAAATTCGACAAGGTCATCGCCGGGGCCGAGAAGTTCCTGAAAGACGGGCAGTTCGGCGCGACCGACGGCACGGCCAAAAGCGACCCGAACTATGGCGGCGCGGGCTACGGCGGCAATACCCGTCCCGACTTGTCCAACACCTCGTTCCTGCTCGAGGCCCTGCAAGCGGCCGGCCGTGGGCCCGAGGATGAGGCCGTCCAGCGTGCGCTGGTGTTTGTCTCTCGCTGCCAGAACCTGGAGAGCGAAATCAACACCACGAAGTTTGCCACCAAGAATCCCGACGGCGGATTCTTCTATTCGCCCGCTGGAGACGGCAGCAGTCCGGCGGGCAAGAACGACCAGGGCGGCCTGCGCAGCTACGGCTCGATGACCTATGCCGGGTTGAAGAGCATGGTCTTTGCCGGCGTGAAACCAGACGACCCCCGAGTGCAGGCCGCGCTCAAGTGGCTTTCAGAGCATTACACGCTCGAAGAGAACCCCGGTCTCGGCCAGGCCGGCTTGTACTACTATTACCACCTGATGGGCAAAGCACTTGACGCTGCCGGACAACCGACGATCGCCGACGCCAAGGCGGCGCAACACGACTGGCGGGCCGAACTGATCGCGGCGATCCTCAAGCGGCAGCAGCCCGACGGGTCGTGGGTCAACGCCGACCGCCGCTGGATGGAAGGCGATCCGAACCTGTCGACCGCCTTCGCCCTGTTGACGTTGGCCTACTGCCGTCCGGCGAAGTAACGAGGGCGGATTCACCGGATCGCGTCATTGCATTAGGAAAATAAACCGGCCGGCGCATGTTCGATCAGGCGCCGGCCGGTGATTGTTTGCACGCTGCACGCGAATGCGCGATCAGCTCATGCCCAGGACCGATTTTACGGTCTCGACCACTTTGGCGCGGCGGGTCTTGCGACGGGCCTTGCGCTTGGCCGAGCGCTTCTTCACTCCGGCCACAACCTTCTCGATCAGCTTCTTGACCGGCCGTTTCTTCTTCTTGGCCGTTTTGGCCTTCTTTGCCGGCTTGGTCGCGGCTTTCTTCTTGACCACTTTCTTCTTCGCCATGGGGGGAATCCTCCTGATTTATAGAAACGGCAGCCTGAACGAGAACTCCGGGTCGCCACCGGACCGCACGGCGAATGTTCGACGTGAGGCCGCGCCCCAGGCTCGGCTGCCGCGACCTGCCCAACCGCCGCGTCACTCGGCGTAAAACGAGCGACGCGTCAACGCGACCAGAGAGGTTCAGTCGTTGTTGTACACGATTCGGCACGTGCTTAGCCATCGCACGATTAAAAAGAATCGCGTGGTCGCGACGGTCGGCGGGCCAATTTCGCAACGCCGTGCGATTTTTACGCTTGTGGGCCGAATGGCTTGAGCGCGCGCAAGGTGGGGCGTCGCCGACGGCGCCGAACGTCGCGTTCGCACTACGGGTTGAACGTGCGCGACCACCAGACGAAGCCGACGAGCATTGTAATTGCGACCGCCCCGCCGCCGATCGTGAGCGTGTGCAGCACGCGCACGTAATCGTGATGCTCACGCTTGCCGCACGAGGGGTCGAGCGAGCGGACGGGCTGGTGACAGTTTGGGCAGCGAGAAATACTCATAGTTGTGTTTGCAGAGCTGAGAATGACGTCCGCCCGATTTCCCATGGCAAAACTTTGGCCTCGACTCCGTTATTGGGCATAGGCGCATATCGGCCGGCGAGGCAAGGCAGTGAAGTGAAACAACTATCGTTGCGTCGATTGAGGGTTCGCCGGCGTCTTGCTGCGATCGGTCAAGAGTGATCTGCAACTAATTCAGCGACAACAGTTTAGATTGCCGACACCGAACGCCAATGGGGTGCTTTGGCCTGTGCGGATTTAGTAATTCAAGCTTGCACTTGGGCAAAAACGCCCCGGCGCTGTGCGGACGCAGAGCAGTCCACGGCACGCGGGCGATGGCAATCTGCCTGCCTGTGGAGAGAGCCGGCTGAAGAGACCTGACTAGTGGCATGGGCGGCTGTGGGTGTCGCGAGGCGATCTTGGCAAACACCTCGGGTACCGTGTGCCACCCTGCAATCCTATTCAAAACTGCGCATGCCCAACAACGGCAGGGTATCCGAATCCAGGAACGCCCAGCCGACCTCCGGAAGCAAAACGGGGGCCGACCCGCAGGCCGGCCCCCGATTGTAGCTGTGATTTCAAAACGCAACCTTAGCGAGCGCGGCGCCGACGCCAGGCTGCGATCCCCAGGCCAACTGCTCCGCTGGCCAGCAACCCGATGGTAGAAGGCTCGGGAACGTTATGTCCGTAGGGAGTATAGAACTCGCACACCGTGGTGCCGTCAGGCATCAGTCCGCCGCCAATGCGGATGATCGACGGTTCCCCGTTCGTAACGGCATTGTCCCAGTTGGTGCCCACGCCGTTGGTGGAACCATGGTAACCGAAGTTGTTGAACTGACTCACGTAGAACGCGCAATCCGGGCCGACCGAGGCCAGGTCGCCATAGGCGCCGCTGCCTGAGGCGATATCGGTGATCACGGGCGGACCGGTAAAGCCAGGGCCAAAGACATACTTTGAAATCGTGCCGTCGTTGTTGTTGCTATAGAGGATGCTCACCAAGGGGCTGTCGCTAAAGGCCAAACCGTCGGGGAAGTGCGGAGTCGCAAACGAATTCACCACAGATCCTGTGCTTGTCAAAACCGTCATCGTGCTGTTGCTTTGACCGGTCACGGCGATGTTGCCCAACGGCCCGGCGACCATTCCATCGATCAAGTAATTTGCCGAGTAGATCAGCGCATTAGTGCTTAGCACCGGATCGTACATGTAGACGTTGCTGGCGCCGCTGCCGTCGGAATAGGCAATACGGCCGTCGGGCATGGTCGTTACGCCATAGCCAGCGCCGCCGACGCTGCCGGGCATTAGCTGCGCGGGCGCGGCCCAATTCGAGGGATCGAACCGCTCCAAGCCGGCGCCGGTTACGGTATAGATATAACCGTCCAGGCCGTTTGTCATGCCATAGCCAGTGTTGCTCAAGCCGGTGATCGTGTGCGTGGCGACGGCCGTATGGATCGAGGTACCCTGGTGCGTGCCGTTCTGCGTCGGACTGTATTCCAAAATGTCCGAGCCGTTGCGAGTCAGCAGTTCATTGGTGCTGGTCCACGCCATGCCCGGCCCACCGACCAGTGGTCCAGTGTAAATCTCTTGCGTATATCCAGGGTCGAGTGTCGGATATTGAATGGCATACGCGTCTCGAGCGGAGTAAAGAATTGCCAGTGCGAATGTGCATGATGTGAGCGCAAAACTACAAAAGCATTTCATGAGCGGTCTCCCAAGAGAAAGAGGTGGTGTGATTGACGAACTGCTTCCGATCCTCAATCTCTGTCCCGGGTCGCTGCGATTGTAGCAGCGGTCAAGTCTTATTGCGTCAAGTCAGTCGAAAAAATGACTGCGAGACTCCTTGCGACCGGCGCCCAACGTGTGCTCCAGGGCGCACCCGGCGACGTCCGGGCTCTCGGTAGCTACGGCTGGTCAGTCCCTGGCGCGCCCTGGATTGGCCTGCAAGAGCTCCGGGGGCGCATAAAGGGGCGACGGTCCCGTCGTCCCGTCCGGCTAAGGCAGGAACTTGCCCGAAGAATGGCGATGAAGGTTGGCTCGCGGCGAGAACGTGTAGCTGCCTTTGCGACCGCCTAAGACTATCGCAGGGGCCTCAACTTCATCGAGCGGAGGGCACGGGACTCGAACCCGCAACCGGTTACCCGGCACGACATTTCCAGTGTCGCCGCTAGCCATTCGCTTACCCTCCGAGATCGCCCGGCGATTGAGGAAAGGCCGGGCAGCATCAAATCTTAGCCCACGTTGGCGGACCTGGCTAGCTGTCGAAAATGGCGCGAAAACGACCCTCGGGGACACTCGCAAGCGACCTTGTCTCCGCGGGCCGTTTTTGCGACCCTGGCGGCCCATTTCAACGGTTCCTGCGACCTGCCGATGTGCGATCGGCCGCCAAGACGACATTCGTATCGCGCGCCTTCGCTCACGATCAAGCCCACGACCTGACTCCATGATACGCGACCTGCACAATCCGGCTCTCAAGGTTGGGTCTGCGCCGCGCTTGCGCCTTTGGCGAGAATGGGAACTGGCGGCGTTGGCGGTGCTGGTCGTGGTCGTGTATTTCACGCGGCTGACAGCCGTGCCCATCTGCGGCGAGGAATCGCGGTGGGCCAACACGGCCCGCGAAATGATTGCCTCGGGCGATTGGATCGCCCCGCGGCAGCAGGGCGCGCTGTTTCCCGAGCGGCCGCCGCTGGGAAGTTGGGCGATCGGGCTGGTGGGATTAGCGCGAGGCCAGGTCGACCTGGTGGCGGTTCGGCTCCCCAGCGCGCTCGCGACCCTGCTCACGACCCTGATGATCTATTGCTACGCCCGCACCTGGGTTAGCCGGCTGGGCAGCCTGGCGTCGGCGGTGAGCTATGCCAGCGCGGCGCAGGTGATGCAGCTCGGCCGCTTTGGCGAGTCCGAGGCCGTGTTCACGCTCTTGGTTTCGGCGTCGCTCTTCGCCTGGCACGCCGGTTACGTCCTCGCGTGGCGTCCCACGGTCGCCTGGTCACTGGGCTATGCCTTGGCGGCGCTGGCGGCTCTGGCCAAAGGACCGCAGGCCCCGGCCTATTTCGTGGCCGCGTGTTGCGGATACCTCGTCGCGCGCCGCGATTGGCGCTGGCTTTTCTCGCGCGGGCATCTGGCCGGGTTGGCCACATTTGCCGTGGTGATTGGCGTTTGGCTCCTGCCGTTTGCCGTCAATTACTCCCGGGCATTGGACGACATCTGGATGGGCCTGGCGTTAGACCGCTTTGATACCGAGGGATTGCTCAGGCACCTGGTCAGCTATCCGCTGGAGACCTTTGCCTGCCTGCTGCCGTGGTCGCCGCTGACGGCGGCGCTGGTGTGGCCGAGCGTGCGGCGGGGCATTTTTTCAGCGCGGCCCCAAGCGCACTTCCTGCTGGTAGCACTGGCCGTGACCTATCCCACCGTGTGGCTCGCCGCCGGAGCGCGGGGGCGGTATTTCATGCCGTTGTATCCCTGCCTGGCCGTGCTGCTGGGGTTGATCGTCGAACATTGCGCGTCGGCTGTCGCCACCCGGGCCGAACGAGGCTTCTGGCGTCGCCACTTGTTGGGTTTGGCCACGGCCTCGCTGGTCGGATGTGTGGCTCTGGCGGCTGCCGAGGTCGACGCGTGGGACCTGTGGGCCGATGCTCGCCAGGGAACCTGGTTCGTCACGGCGTGGACCGCCGTCTGCTTGGTGTCCGCCGCCCTGTTGGTTTGGGCCGCGCTGGGCGCGCAGTCGCCGCGGCCTCAGGTTGCATTGCTGGCCACGGCGGCCGTGGTGGGATTGGCCTGGAGTGGCGCCGCGTTGAATGTGCGGATTCGCGAAGGCAACGAATTGGCCGGCACGCTCGCCGAGATCAAACGGCAACTGCCCGACCCTCGCCAGCTCGTGAGCCTGGGCAAGGTTTATCACCGCTTCGTCTACAGCTATGACGTGCCGATCCGCCAGGTGCGCTGGCCGATGTCGGACGAAGAGGTTCCGGCAGATCTGGAATGGTTCTGCTTCGATCGGCGTCCCGGCGACCAACTGCAGGATCGGTCCGGCGACGACGATCGGCTGGGCCTGCACACGCCGGCGTGGCTGCCCTTCGAGTGGGATCTGATTGCCGAGGTCCCCTGCGACCCCGTGCAGCGGCGCGGCGCGCACCGCACCGTGGTGATCGGGCGCGTCAGGCGCAACGGCGTCAGGCTCGCCGCGGCGCTCAATCCGTCGGTGCTGAACTCGGCGAAGTTTAGTCCGCTTGTGCGCCGCTGATCAGCTTGATGAACTCGCGGTTGCTCTTGAACTTGCCGAGCTTGCTGGTGAGTTGCTCCATCGCGTCGACGTGATGCATGGTCGACAACGTGCGGCGGAGCATGTTCACCGCGTGCAGCGTCTCGGGGTCGAGCAGCTTCTCTTCGCGCCGGGTGCCGGACTGCGAGATGTCGATCGACGGCCAGACACGGCGGTCGGACAGTTTGCGGTCGAGCACCAGCTCCATGTTGCCCGTCCCCTTGAACTCCTGAAAGATCAGTTCGTCCATCCGGCTGCCGGTGTCGACCAGGGCCGTGGCGACGATGGTCAGCGAGCCCCCCTCTTCGAACACGCGGGCGGTCGCGAACAGCTTCTTGGGGATGTCCAGGGCCTTGATGTCGACGCCGCCGGACATGGTGCGGCCGGTGTTGCCGACCCACTTGTTAAAGGCCCGGGCCATGCGGGTGATCGAGTCCATCAGCAGGAAGACGTCCTTGCCCATCTCGGCCAGGCGCTTGCAGCGCTCGACGACAAGTTGGCTCAAACGCACGTGGCTCTCAACGTCGCGGTCGAGGCTGCTGGCAATCACGTCGCCCACGACGCAGCGGCGCATGTCCGTGACTTCTTCCGGCCGCTCGTCGACCAGCAGCATGATCAACGTGATCTCGGGATAGTTGGTGGCAATCGCGTTGGCGATGTGCTGCAACAGAAAGGTCTTGCCGGTGCGGGGCGGGGCCACGATCAGGGCCCGCTGACCCTTGCCCAGCGGCGTGAGCATGTCCATCACGCGGGTCGAGAGCGGCGTGGGCCCGGTCTCCAGACGCAGCCAACTCTCGGGGTTGATCGGTGTCAGAGCGTCGAAGCTCTTGACGTTGATGTAGTCCTCCGGCTTCATGCCGTCGACGTCGATGATTTCCTTCAGCCGGGGACCTTGCTGCTTGCGGGCCTGTTGGACCAGGCCGTTGATCAGCACCCCCTCGCGGAGGCGAAACTTCTCGATCATCGTGCCGGGCACGAACGGATCGGAGCGCTCACGGAGGAAATTTGTCTTGGGATTGCGCAGGAAGCCGTAGCCGTTGGGATGCAGCTCCAGGACGCCCAGGCCCGGTTCAACAACGCCGGGTTCGCCGTTGTCGTTGGCCTGCTCGTTCTCAGGATAGGGTGGCCGGTCGAGCGGGTCCTTGTAGCGATGGTGATCGCCGCGACCGCGTGATCGGCCGTTATTATTTCCTCCGTGAGGACCGCCACCTCCAGGATGACCGCCCATGCCGCCTCGACCTCGAGCGCGGCCCTTCTTTCTTTTTCCCATGGTGTTCACCTAACGGCGTGATGCAGGCGCGCTAGCCTAGCGCACAGGGTAGATTCGCAAACGGTCGAATGGCGTTTCAGCGTCGATGCCGAAGGCCCTTACCAGAAGGCAATTTCCGTCAAACGCGGCGGAAATCGTGAAAAACGTCAAGCGGCCAGCCGGCACGCAGCGCCCGTGAAGCGACGTTTCTTGTCTTCGCTCTTGGCTATGCCCGAATCGACATAGTCAAAAAGCGAGCCATGGAGCAACTTCCGCCAAGCCGCCGGGTATCTCTGGCAGGGATGCCCAACGGGGCAACCGAGTCCGGCACGAAGGAGCGGAATTCCAGCTCAGAAAGCGTCTACACGTCCTCCACGCCGATACCCTGACGGCTTCCTCGGTGCGACGTTACGCCTGCGTGCGACGCTACGCGCGCTTGCCACGTTGCACATTGAGGAGCGGCCGATATCAAACCTTGGAGGGGCCCTAAAGATACAAGTCAAGGGCCTCGGCACCTGCCTGCGTGGCAGAGCTCAAAACTACGATCATCTTAATCATCTCTCGGCCGCTGTCAAGCGACTACTCGACAAGTTCCGGGGACTTTGCCGACCATTTTCCGCCGAACTCTGCCGAACCTGACGGTCCTACACGGCAAGTCGGCTGCCATGGCTGGCCGTTTCGCCGTGCACCTTTACCGCCGAGATATCACAAGCATAGCTCATGGGTGCGAGCGGCGCGAAGCGCTCGGCCCCGCGGTCGCCCGACAACCATGCTAGCTGTCGTGGCCTGAAGATCCGGTAATCTTGCTCCAACCGTCAAGTTTTCCGCAACTGCGCGAGTCCCACCGGTCGATACTCCGCCAAAGATCACGTGTTAGCGGTCGGTTCGTACGTTTGGGAGCGGAAACTATGCGGTCATTTCGTGCGGTTTCTCTGGCGGCATTGGTGGCGATCGTGGCGGCCGGTGCAGCCCGTGGGCAGGACCAGATGCCCTGGCAGCCCAACATCGAGGCCGCGCAGCAGATCGCGGCGCAGACCAATCGCCTGGTGCTGTTGCACTTTTGGAGCAACAACTGCGCCCCCTGCGTCAAACTGGACCGCGATGTCTTCTCGAAGCCCGAGGTGGCCCGTGCTTTGGATCAGAACTTCGTGATGGTCAAACTCAACGTGGAGGAAGCGCCAGGCACGGCGCGGCTTTACGGAGTGTCGAGCATTCCGACCGACGTGATCGTGCTTCCCAATGGGCGGCTGGTTTCGCAGTTGCAAAGCCCCCCCTCGGCCACGCAGTACGTCACGCAGATGAATCAGGTCGCCGACGGGCACCGCGCGCTGGCTGGCGCGCCGCTTTCGCAGGCCGCTCAGCAAATGGCGGCCACACAGACCGTGCCCAACCCAGTGCCTAACGCGCCGCCGGGTCCGCCCGCCGCGGCGCCAGCGGTCGCGCCGGTCAATCCGACCGCTCCTGCGGCGCAAGCTCCGCCGCAATCCAACGATCGCTATGCCGAATACTACCGGCAGCAGCCCGGCGCCACGGGGGGCGCGCCGGAGCTGCCGTCGGCAGCCGCGACCTATCCGTCGCGGTACGATGCCGCGGCACAGGTCGCCGCTCAAGTGCCCGTCGCCACGCAGCCGCCGGCCGCACACGTTCCAACTGCCGCTCAATCGCCGCCGGCGATGGCCGCGGCGCCGCCCGCTTATCAGCAGTCCCCGTACCAGCAGCCCGTTCAACAAGCTGCGCCCGCTCAGTCGCCGCCCGCGCTAGCGGTTGCTGCGGCCGGCGGCGCCGCCGGCCCGGCCGCCACGCAGGCCGCCTATCGAGGGGAACTGCCCCCGCCGCCGCAATTGCCGCCCGGCTCGCCGCCGCTGGGGCTGGATGGTTACTGTTCGGTCACGCTGTTGGAGCGCCAGCAGTGGGCCATGGGCGACGCCAAGTTTGGCGCGATCCACCGCGGCAAGACCTACCTGTTCCTCGGTCCGGCCGAAGTCAAAAAGTTCCTAGCCAATCCCGAGCTCTATGCCCCGATGCTCTCGGGCAACGATCCGGTGATGGCGCTGGACAACCAGATGCTGGTGCCAGGCAAGCGCGAGTTTGGCGTGTACGCCGACAACCGCGTGTATCTGTTTGCCGACGAAGCCTCGCGCCGTAAGTTTGAACAGAACCCCAAGCGTTACTCGGCCGAAGCCCTGCAAGCCGCCGGCCACGGCGCCGGCGGCCAGGCCCCGCTGGTGCGCTAGAGCGCGAGCAATCGGTATAGGCGTGATCGCTTCGTATTCGGCGTCGCTCAGGTACTTTGGTGCCTAGCAGTCCGTTGAAAAAGCCTGGTTGACGCTGCGGCGCGGGTTGCGACAATTTCGGCGGTCGGACGCACGCAGTTTCTGTGAAAGGATGCACATGGCATTGGGTAAACGGAAGCATGAG